>Ga0306920_100003464_pt1 | contig 20014 bp, 15 predicted proteins | sample flu12Cox44000170_FD_204666 | JGI IMG/M metagenome (GOLD analysis project Ga0306920, IMG submission 204666) | Lab enrichment of tropical soil microbial communities from Luquillo Experimental Forest, Puerto Rico - flux4day.12C.oxic.44.000.170 (v2)... | ecosystem: Environmental > Terrestrial >... | reverse complement strand
CGCTGCCAAAGCGCATCCGCGTTCGCGACATCGCCTGGGTCGGGCGCGTCCGTGCGCACCGCAGTGACGGTCGAATCCCGCGATGGGCGCCTTTGCGTCTTCATGCCGCCGCTCGAGCGGCTGGAAGACTATCTCGAGCTCCTCGCGGCGGTTGAAGCGGCCGCCGTGGAGCTCGATACGGCGATTCACGTGGAAGGTTACGAGCCGCCGGCCGACCCGCGACTGAACGTCATCAAGGTCACGCCTGATCCCGGCGTCATCGAGGTCAATGTCCATCCCGCCGCGACTTGGCGCGAAACCGTCGACATCACGCAGACACTTTATGAGGAGGCGCGTCTCTGTCGGCTGGGCAACGACAAATTTATGATCGATGGTCGCCACATCGGAACCGGCGGCGGCAATCACGTCGTATTGGGAGGACCGACCGCTGCCGACAGCCCGTTCCTGCGCCGGCCCGACCTGCTCAAAAGCCTGATCCTGTATTGGCAGCGCCATCCATCCTTGTCGTACCTGTTCTCCGGGCTGTTTATCGGTCCAACGAGCCAGGCTCCGCGCGTCGACGAGGCACGCGACGACCAGCTCTACGAGCTCGAGATCGCGCTCGCCATGGTGCCAGCGCCGGGCGAGGGCGAGCCGCCGCGCCCATGGCTGGTGGACCGGCTGTTTCGTAATCTCCTCGTGGACGTCACCGGCAACACCCATCGTGCCGAGCTGTGCATCGACAAACTGTTCTCGCCCGATGGTCCGACCGGACGGCTGGGCCTGGTCGAGTTCCGCTCGTTCGAAATGCCGCCACACCCGCGCATGAGCCTGGCGCAACAATTGCTCCTGCGCGCGCTGGTCGCGTGGCTCTGGCGCGAGCCGCAGCGCGGCGCACCGGTTCGTTGGGGCACTGCCTTGCACGACCGATTCATGCTCGAGCATTTCGTTTGGCAGGACTTTCTCGGCGTGTTGGATGACCTGCGCGGCGCCGGCTATCATTTTGATTCGCAGTGGTTCCTGGCGCAGCGCGAACTTCGTTTTCCCTGCTATGGCGCCGTCACCCATGGCGGGGCCACGCTTGAATTGCGACACGCGCTCGAGCCTTGGCACGTGCTGGGCGAGGACGCCAGCGCGGGCGCCACCGCGCGCTTCGTCGATTCCTCGGTCGAACGGCTGCAGGTGAGGGTCGAAGGTTTCACTCCCGGCCGCCACGCCGTGGCCTGCAACGGACGGCGCGTTCCATTGGCCGCAACCGGCCGCTCCGGCGAATACGTCGCCGGCGTGCGCTTCAAGGCGTGGAACCTATCCGCGGCGCTGCACCCGACGATCGATGTGGATGCCCCGCTCACCTTCGATATTTTTGATGGCTGGAGCGGTCGCTCACTCGGCGGCTGTATTTACCACGTCGTCCACCCCGGCGGACGCAACTACGAGGCTTTACCGATCAACGCGTATGAAGCGGAGGCGCGGCGCTTGGCGCGGTTCCAAACTCTCGGCCATACACCAGGAACGCTCGACTTGCCGGAAGAAGAACGTTCGCTCGAATATCCGATGACGCTCGACCTGAGGCGGCCGCCTCGTGTCTGATTTCAGCATGATTGGCATGATCGGCGGTCGCGACAGCGTTTCCGAGACGGACCTCGCGCCGCTGCTAGCGGGTTATCGTCCGCTGCCGGGCATTTTCGACGAGATGATGGATGCGCAGGGCCGCGTGCGGGCCCATTGGCAGCCGCTCTTAGCCATGCTCGCGCGACTAGCTCCGCAAGAGCTCACGCGGCGTTTCGCCGCCGCCGATCGGCACTTGCACGATTCCGGCGCGTTCTATCGCGTGTACGAAGATGCCTCCGGGGCTGAGCGGCCGTGGCCGCTGAGCCACGTGCCGCTCCTGATCGATGGATCGGAATGGCAGACACTCAAGGCCGGGTTAATCCAGCGCGCCGAACTGCTCGAGGCAGTGCTCGCCGACGCCTATGGCCCGGCAAATCTGGTGCGCGAGGGCAGGCTGCCGGCCGCGATTATCGCGGGCAATCCGGAATTCCTGCGGCCCCTGGTCGGTGTCGTCCCGGCTGGAGGCGCGCATCTGCACTTTTATGCAGTCGACATCGGGCGCTCGCCCGATGGCCGTTGGTGGGTGCTCCGCGACCGCACCCAAGCGCCGTCGGGGTCCGGCTACGCACTCGAGAACCGCCTGGCGCTGTCGCGGGCCATGCCCGACATTTATCGCGCACTCCGGGTCGAGCGCCTGGCGCCGTTCTTCCAGGGGTTTCAGCGCGCGCTCTCCGCGCTCAACCGCCAAGACGACTCGCGCGTTTGCGTGCTCACGCCGGGCCCTATGAACGAGACCTATTTCGAGCACGCTTATCTCGCGCGCTATCTTGGATTCCTGCTGGTCGAAGGCGAGGATCTGACGGTGCGTGACGACGGCGTGTTCATCCGCACGGTGTCGGGGCTGCGGCGCGCCGAGGTGTTGCTGCGCCGGCTCGATGCCGATTTCGCCGATCCGCTCGAGCTCAACGCGCGCTCACGCCTCGGCGTGCCGGGCCTCGTGCAGGCGGTGCGCGACGGCACGGTCGTCATCGCCAATGCGCTTGGCTCGGGTGTGGTCGAGGCACGTGCCCTGTTGAGCTTTCTGCCGGCGCTGGCGCCTGCCGTGCTTGGCGGCGAGCTCGCGCTGCCAAACGTCGCCACCTGGTGGCTCGGCCAGGCGCGCGCGCGCAAGGAGGTCATCGATCGGCTCGACGAGATGGTGATCGCATCGGCGTTCGTCGGCGAGCTGCCGGGTCACGGCGAGCGGCGGGAGGTTCTCGGTGCGACGCTTGAGCCCGATGAACGAGCGCGCATCGTGGAGCAGATCGCCCATCGCGGCATCGACTTCGTGGCCAAGGAAGCGGTCGCGCTCTCCACGACGCCCGTGTGGCGCAACGGTCGGCTTGAGTCGCGTCCGTTCACGCTGCGGCTGTTCCTGGCGCGGACCCCGGACGGGTGGCGCGTGATGCCCGGCGGGTTCGTGCGGGTTGCAAACGATGTCGACGCGCGCGCGGTAAGCCTGCAGCGGGGCGGGAGCACGGGCGACGCGTGGGTGCTATCCGACGCGCCGGTCGCGGAGACCACGTTGTTGCCGACGCCCGATCGCATCAACATCACGCGCGTCACCGGGCCGTTGCCGAGCCGCGCCGCCGCCAACCTGTTTTGGGTCGCGCGCTATGTCGAGCGCGCCGAGGCGACGCTGCGGCTCGTTCGTGCGCTCGTCAACCGCGTCAGCGACAGCGATGAGGCCGCCACGCGGGTGGTCGGACAACTCTGCTCGTTGCTGGGGGCGTGGGACGCCGTACCGACCGAGCCGCCCTACGTCCGGCCCGTACTCGTCGCCTTTGCCGCGCTGCAAGGCCGCGACCTCGAGGGCGCGCTTCCCTATATCGTGGGCGCGGCGCAGTCGGCGGCGTCGGTGATCCGTGACCGCTTTTCTCCGGATGCCTGGCGGGCGCTCACCGATCTTTCCGAGCTGATCGATGCGCCGATCGATCAACCGCCCAGTGAGAGCGCGATCTTCGAGCGCGCCAACGGCGCCTTGCGCATCGTCGCCTCGTTTTCCGGACTGGCGCAGGAAAACATGAGCCAGCTCGCCGGCTGGCGCTTCCTCGAACTGGGGCGGCGCATTGAACGCGCGATCGCAACGTGCCGCTTCGTGCGCCAATTCGCCTTCGGCAAGCTCGACGACGGACTCGACGTCCTCTTGGAGCTCGCCGATAGCCAGATCACCTACCGGCTGCGCTATGTGATGGTCGCGGCCGCGGCCCCCGTCATTGATCTCGTGGTGCTCGACCCCAACAATCCGCGATCCCTCGCCTATCAGATCGCCCGCATCGAGAGTCATCTTGCCGCCCTGCCGCGGCGACGCGATGACGGCCGCCTGTCGCCGCCCGAGCAAATTGCCACCGCGCTCGCGGCACAAATCCGGACCGCCGACGCCGCGGCGCTGGACGGTACGACATTGTTCGCCATGGAAGAGACGCTGATGAAGCTCGCTGACGTGGTCGCGTCGACCTATTTCACCGTGCAGGAGCGGGCCGAGGTTCGCTGGGAAGCGCTCGGATGATCTACGATATTCGGCAGGTTACGACTTACGACTATGCTTCCTCGGTCGCCTATGCGCGTCACGTGTTACGGCTCACGCCGATCGACCGCATGGGCCAACGCGTTCACGCCGCGGCGGTGGATATCGAGCCTGAGCCCATCGCGCGGCGCGAGGGTCATGATTTCTTCGGCAATCGGATGACGTGGATCGAGCTCGATCAGCCGCACGATACGCTGAGCGTGCGGGTTGCGGCACGCGTCGCGGTCAAGCGCGACATCGTCCCGGAAGCCACCCCGCCTTGGGAGGAGGTTCGCGACGCGGCCTTCGCCACCGTCGATCTCTCGCCCAACTCCCCCGCGCATTACATCTTCCCGAGCCGGCAAGTCTCGCTCGATCCGGAAATCCGTGCCTATGCGGCGCAGAGCTTTTCGCCGGGACGGCCGGTGCTCGAGGCCGCCGTCGACCTGACGCGACGGATCAAGGCGGATTTCGTTTACGAGATCGGCGCGACGACCGCCTCGACGACGCCGCCCATGTCGTTCGCGCTGCGCCGCGGCGTCTGCCAGGACTTTGCCCATATTATGATTTCCGGCATGCGTGGCCTCGGTCTTCCCGCCGCCTATGTCAGCGGCTATTTGCGAACCGCGCAGTTTCCCAATGAAACGAGGCTCGAGGGCGCGGGCGCCATGCATGCCTGGGTGTTGGTGGGATGCGGCGACGATGTCGGCTGGCGCGGGCTTGATCCGACCAACGGCATCTTCGCCGGCGACGATCACGTGGTGCTCGCCATCGGCCGCGACTATGCCGATGTCGCGCCCATCGACGGCGTCATCTTCGCATCGGGCGGCCAGCGCCTTGAAGTGTCGGTGAGCGTGACCCCGATGGCGGAGGCTACTCCGCCGCTTGCTGGAACGTGAGCGTCTCGTCCGGTCGGTCGAGGTCGACGATCTTGCCGTCTTTGATCACCCACGAGAGGTGCTTGCCACCCTGCAGAACCGTGATATCGGCGAGCGGGTCTTTGTTGAGCACGATGAGGTCGGCGAGCTTGCCAGATGCGATTTCGCCGACTTGCCCTTCGAGACCGACCGCATAGGCGTTGTCGCGCGTCGCCGCGACGATCGCCTCCATCGGCGTGTAGCCGCCGTGCTTGACGAAGATCTCGAGCTCCTTGGCGTGCAGCTCACCATGCGGCGTGAACGAATTGTTGCCGGTATCGGTACCGACCAGAAGCTTGATGCCGAGCTTGCGCGCCTTGTGCATCAGCTCGCAGAGCAGGTCGAAGTGCCGCTTCATACGATTGATGTCGATCTGCACCTGCTCGGCGCTGACCTTCTGCCCGAGCTCGGTCACAATGGCGAGGAAGGTGGCGGTGGGAATGATTGGCATGCCGGCCTTGGCCACGGCTTCGAGGTCGCGGTCGGTGGCGAGATCGGCGTGAATGATCCAATCGACGCCGGCCTCGGCAGCGGCGCGGGTGGACCCCGCGCCGCGCGAGTGAATGCCGACGCGCAAGTTGCGTCGATGCGCCTCCGCAACAACGGCTGCGATCTCCTCTTTCGCCAGCATCTGCGATTCGCCGGAGCGGCTGTCCGCCATCTTGATGAAGTTGACGCCGTGTTTGCCCTGCCGTCTGACCTCGGTGACCATCTCGTTGGCGGTGTTGCAAAGCTTGCCGATGGAGTGATCGGGCGTGCCCTCCCATGAGGGCTCGTCGTCCTCGATGCAGCCGTAGGTGACGATCATGCGGCCGGCGACGTACATGCGCGGCCCTTCCATCAGGCCGAGCTTGATGGCATCGCGCACGCCGACGTCGGTGAACCAGGTGCCGCCCGGGACCGAGATGCCGGTGACTCCGGAGCGCAGCACCTTCTGCACGCTGCGCGCCGATTTCAGCGTGGAGAATTCCGGTCGCGTCGTGCCTCTGCCCTTGCCCTCGCCCTTGATGACCGGATAGCCGTAGGAAACATGGCAGTGGGCGTCGATGAGGCCGGGCATGATCCACTGCCCGCCGGCGTCGATCACCTCGACCGTCCTGCGATCCTCCAGTTCGACGTCGCCCGGCAGCGCGCCCACGCTTTTGATGCGGTTGCCTTCGATGACGATGGCATCGTTGCGCGCGGCCGGCTTGCCGGAGCCATCGATCAGGGTGCCGTTGCGGACCACCAGGGTCTTCTTGCGCGCGGCGCTCATGCGAATTCTCCCGGTCGCTTGTTTCGGAGCAACGTTACCGCCAAACGCGTGCCCTGCTCAACCGCAATCGGTTCGCCCACGCGCCTCAGTTCGTCACTCGGATGAACGCCAGCGAAATCCGGGATGCCCCATCTCGCCATAGCGCGTCGAAGAGGCGCGTAAACGCGCTTTAGGCTCATGCGGGCTAGTGGCTGCTGGTTGCGGCAGCCGTTGTGAGCTTTAACCGGATCGGCTTAATATTCCGCTCCGGAGAGGAATAGCGCCATGGCAGACAAGCAATATGACCGTGCGACGCAGGATCTCGGCAACATCGTCAATCTCGGGCACGTGAATGTTTGCATCACCGACCAGCAGCTGGCCACGCGCTATTACATCACCGGTCTCGGCCTCACCCGCGACCCCTTCCTCAATACCGGCGCCGGCAACATGTGGGTCAATGTCGGGGTAAGCCAGTTTCATCTGCCGACCGGGCAGCCGGACGTGCTGCGCGGCATCACCGGATTGGTCGTCCCGGACCGCGCCGCGCTGCTCGATCGCCTGACGCAGGTGCGCAAGCCGTTGGAGGGAACGAAGTTCGATTTCCGCGAAAGCAACGATTGTGTCGAGACGGTCTGCCCGTGGGGTAACCGCATCAACGTGCATGCGCCGGACGAGAGCCGCTTCGGCCGCATCGTGCTGGGCATGCCTTACATCGCGTTCGACGTCCGTCCCGGCACCGCGCATCGCATTGCGCGCTTCTATCGCGAGGTGATGGGCGCGCTTGCCAGCGTCATCGAGAACGGAGACGCGCCTAAAGCCTGCGTGCAGGTGGGTGAGAAGCAATACTGGTACTTCCGCGAGACCGATGCGCCGGAGAAACCGTACGATCGGCACCACGGCCAGATTTACATTGCGAACTTCTCCGGGCCGCATCGGCGGCTTAAAGAGCTCGGCCTCATCACCATGGAGGTCAATGAGCACGAATATCGCTTCAAGGACGTGGTCGATCTCGACACCCGCGAGGTCTTGTTCACCGTAGAGCACGAGGTGCGCAGCCAGACCCATCCGCTCTATGGCCGTCCGCTCGTCAACCGCAATCCGGCGCAGAGCAACCGCGATTACAGGCCCGGCCACGACAGCATGTCTTGGGCCATGGCCTGAGCAGCGCCGCCAAGCCAATCATGGCCGCTCGACGCGCCCTGGTGATCGGCGGCTCGCTCGGCGGGCTGTTCGCGGCCCATCTCCTACGCAGCGCCGGCTGGGACGCGGTCGTCTTCGAGCGCAATGCCGAGGACCTCACCGGCCGCGGCGCCGGGCTCAGCACCCATCCGCAGCTCATCGACATACTCGGCCGCGTTGGCATCGATTTCGACGAGTCGATGGGCGTCAAGCTCGACACGTTCGTTTTCCTCGATCACAGCGGCAAGACCTATCTCGAGGCAAAGACGGTCCGGGCCATGAGCTCCTGGGGGCGGCTCTATCGCTCGTTACGTGATCCGTTGCCGCCGGAAAATTATCGCCTCGGCATGTCGCTTCGTCACGTCGAGCAGGATTCGGCCGGCGTCACCGCGGTCTTCGCCGACGGCGCGCGCGTTACCGGAGATCTGCTCATCGGCGCCGATGGCGTGCGTTCGACCGTGCGCGAGCAATTTCTGCCGGACGTTTTGCTCAACTATGCCGGCTACGTCGCGTGGCGGGCGATGCTGGACGAGCGCGACGTTCCCCCCGAGATCCACGCGGAAATTTTTTCGCGCTACACTTTCTGTTTGCCGGAAGGCGAGCTGTTCTTGGCTTACCCCGTTCCCGGCCGCAACAACGAGACGCAGGTCAGCCGCCGCGCCTACAACATCGTCTGGTACCGGCCGACCGATGCCGACACCTTGGTAGATCTTTGCACCGATGCGAGCGGACACTACCACGGCAGCGCCATCCCCCCACCCTTGATCCGATCTGAAGTTATTGCCGGCATCAAAGCGACGGCTCGCGCCCTCGTTGCGCCGCAGGTCGCCGAAATCTTTGCCCGCGCACAGCCGTTCTTCCAGCCGATCTTCGATCTCGAATCGCCGCAGATCGTGTTTGGACGCGTGGCGCTGTTGGGAGATGCTGCTTTCGTCGCGCGCCCGCACGTGGGTGCTGGCGTCACCAAGGCGGCTTTGGATGCCGCGAGCCTGGCCGACGCCACGGTGGGAGCGGATCTCGGCGCAGCGTTACGCCAATATCAGCGCGAGCAGCAACCCTTTGGCCGCGGCCTCGTGGCGCTGGGCCGCAAAGAGGGCGCCTATATCAGCGCCCAACTCAAGCCGCGCGATCAGCGCACCGCGGCGGAGCTCAAGCGCGACGTCAACGACGTGCTGCTCTCACATCAATTCCGCAGCGAAGCCCTGAATGACGTGCTGGTCGCCTCCCGTCGCGCGGGATGACAGTCGTGGACCATTAATTAAGAGACGCTCAACCTCCGCTCATTCCCGCCCCCGCTTTCGCGGGGACGAACGGCCCTTGGCAATCCGCCGCGGAAAAATCTACAGCGTGATGCGATCGATCTCGGCCAAATCTTCCGCCGAGAGCTTCCATCCGGCGGCGTTCACGTTCTGCTCGACCTGCTGCGGACTGGTCGCGCCAGCGATGACGCTGGCAACCACCTCGTCGCGCAATAGCCAGCTGAATGCCAGCTCGAGCAGAGTGTGGCCACGCCGTGCGGCGAATGTCTCAAGTTCGCCGACGATGCGCCAGTTGCGCTCGCTGGTGAAGCGCTGCGTGTGCCGCGCGTTCTTCGATAATCGCGATCCCGGCAGCAGCGGTGCGCCGCGCTTGTACTTGCCGGTCAAGAGGCCGCTGGCCAGCGGGAAATAGGGCAACAGTCCCATTCCAAGCCTTTTCGCTGTCGGCATAAGCTCGCGCTCCACCTCGCGCACCAGCAGGCTGTACTCGTCCTGACAGGACACGAACGCCGTTAGCCCGTGCCGCCCCGCCGTTGCCTGCGCCTCGGCGACCTGCTGCGCCGAGAGGTTGGAGCAGCCGATGAAGCGGACCTTGCCCTGCCGCACGAGATCATCGAGTGTGCGCAGGGTTTCCTCAATGGGCGTCTGCGGGTCGGGCCGATGCAGCTGGTAAAGGTCGATCCAATTGGTTCGTAACCGTTTCAGGCTCGCCTCGACCGCGCGCATGATGTAGCCGCGTGACGCGCCCCCGGTCTCGCCGTCCACGGGCAGGCCGAATTTTGTCGCGAGCACGATCTGGTTGCGTTTCTCGCCGAGAATTTTTCCCAGCCACTCCTCCGAGCCGCCTTTGTTGCCGTAACTGTCGGCAGTGTCGATGAGATTGATGCCGAGCTCGATCGCCTTGTGCACGACGCGGTTCGTCGCCGCAAAATCGATGCGACCGCCGAAATTGTTGCCGCCGAGGCCGACGATGGACACCTCGAGCGTGGAGCTACCGAGCCTGCGCTTGAGCATCACTGCGTGCGCGTGAAGCCGAGAATCCGGCGCGCCTCGTCAGGCGTGGCGATCTCGCGTCCGAGTCCGCGTGCGATGCTCACCATCCGCTCCACCAGTACGGCGTTATTCTTCGCGAATTCGCCCGGCGCCGCATGCGGATTGTCCTCGTAGCCGACGCGAACATGCCCGCCGAGTGCGGCGGCCAGCGCGAGAATGGGCCACTGCTTCTGCGGGTTCATGACGCTGACGTTCCAGACGCAGTCGGGTGGAAGATTGTCCACCATGAATTGTAGGGCGCGCTCGGTCGGCGGCGTCCAGGTGCCGCCGGGCCAACCGATGAACAGCGTCACGTAGGTGTTCTTCCGGAGGTAACCCTGCTTGCGCACGAATTCGAGGTGCCAGAATGCGCCGGTGGTGAAGCATTCGCATTCGAGCTTCACCTTGTGCTCGTCGGCGGCCTTGGCGTAGGCGATGAGCTCCTCGACCGGGTGGATCGCCATCATCCGCTTGGGCGGCAGCGACGGCTCGGGTTGGAAATATTCGTCGTGCGCGTTGAAGCACACCGCCATCATGTCGGGCCCGAGCTCCATCAGCTTGATCTTTTCCTCGATACGTGCCGAGGCGACGCCGAACTGCATGATCGGATCGACCTTGTTCAGAATCGCGTCCTGGAGCCGCTTCCAGTCATCGTGATGAATGCGCGAAACCTGCCGGCCGTCGGGCTGAATCGTCTCCTCGAGCGTGCGCCGGCCGTGGATGTGCGCGATCGCGGCGCCGGCATTCACGGCGTCGATGTATTGCTGCGCGACCCCGCGGATGTCCTCCTGCGGCGGGCAGAGATGGTTGTGCGGATAGGAGGTGCGCGAGTCGCAGGCGACGGTGATGATCAGCTTTTCCATGCGGCAGCTCCGACTAGCCTTTATCCTTGTACCGGCACGATCTCGTTCGAGCGAGCTGCTTCCACGATCGCGTCGAACACCGACATACCATGTAAGATCTCGTCGAGCGGCACCGGATAGGGCCTGCGCTCGTGGATTGCGCGCGCGAATTCGGTGAGTTCCGCGTTGAGCATGTCGAAGCCGGGATGCTCGCTGATCTCGTCGGGCGGCGCAATAACCGCTCCGATCGGCGGCTGGTCCGATGTCGGCACGAAGCGCAGCGTCTGCAGGTTGGGCTTGGAAATCTCCGCCAGTCCCTTGCTGCCGTAAAGGGTAAAGGAAAAATTCGTCGCCGTCGCAACCGAGCAGAAAATCAGCCCGGTGGCGCCGCTCTCGAAGTGGAGCATGACCGTGGTCGTGTCGTCAGAAGGGCCTGGAAAGGTGCGGGCGGTCGCGCAGCGCACGTCGCGCACCCGCCCGGCGAATTCGATCATGTGGTCGAGCGCGTGCACGCCGACCGCGGTCAGCGCGCCGCCCGGCGCTTCTTCCGGCGCGGCGCGCCAATTCTCCGGGACAATGAACTGGGCCGTGCTGGTCGTGTGCTGCGCCACCATGGAGACGACGGCACCCAGCCGTCCCTGGGCGAGGCGGCGCCGCACCTCCACGATCGAGGGGTGGAACCGCCGGCAATAGCCGACCGCCAGCACCACGCCCGCCTTGCGCGCCGCCTCAACTGCGCGATCGGCGCCGGCGCGATCGAGCGTGATGGGTTTTTCGACGTGGATGTGCTTGCCCGCTGCGGCGGCCGCGATGATCTGCGTTTCGTGCAGGCTGTGCGGCGTGGCGAGCACGACTGCGTCCACCTCTGGGTCGGCAAGGATCTGCTCGTAGCTGTCGACCAGGGGCACGTCATATTGGCGGCAGAACTCTTCCGCGCTGGCGCGCGTGCGGGTGTGGGCGCGCACGAAGCGCAGCTGCGTGCTCTTGCCCTGCACCGAAGCGACCAGCGAGCGTCCCCAGCGCCCCAGTCCGACGATCGCGGCCCGGATCATGTCGGCGTGGTTCGCGCTTCGGATGGGCCGATCGCGTCGGCTTTCATTTGGCACAACACGAAAGCGCTCCGCGCTATTGAATCTTCAGGCCTGCCTTGTCGATGATGTCCTTGTACATCGGCACTTCGCGCGCGATGCGTGCGCGAAAAATCTCCGGCCCCTCGGCGACGACGGGTAGACCCGCTTTCACGAACTTCTCACGAATATCGGGCCGGTTGAGGATCGAGGTGAGTTCCTTTGCCAGCCGATCGATGACCGGCTGCGGGGTCCCGGCCGGCGCATAGATACCCTGGAAGGTGTCGGAGACGGCGTCCTTTATTCCGAGTTCCTCGAGCGACGGCACGGTTGGAAGATCGGGCCAACGCTCCCTTGAAGTCACGGCAATCGGGCGCACTTTGCCGGCGTCGATCAGCGCCGCCACAGATCCGATGTTTGCGGTGTAGAGGTCGACTTGGCCGGCGAGCACGGCGGTGGTCGCCGGCCCGGCGCCGGTGAAGGGAATGTGCAATATGTTGATCCCCGTGCGCAGCTTGAGGACCTCACCGGCGAGATAGGGCGTCGTCCCGGCGCCCGGGCTCGTCCAATTGAGCTTACCAGGACTGGCCTTCGCCCTGGCGATCAGTTCGGGCATGGTTTTGATGTCCGACTGCGCCGGAACCACGAACACGTTGGGCGATGCCCCAATGACCATCACCGGGACAAAGTCCTTGTAGGGATCGTAGGTCGCCTGGGCGTAGAGGCTCGGATTGACCACATAAGCGCTCGAACACACGAGCAAGGTGTAGCCATCGCCCCCGGAGCGGGCCGCTGCCGCAATACCGATATTGCCGCCGGCGCCGCCGCGGTTCTCGACAATCACCGGTTTCCCCAGCGCCTCGCCGAGCGGCACATTGATCAGCCGAGCCGCGATGTCGGTGCCGCCGCCGGCGGGAAAGCACGCGATCACGGTGATCTGCCGCTCGGGATATTCCGCGCGCGCTGGCTCGGATGTCGCGCCGGGAGCGGCGATCAAAATCATCACCGGCAGCGTGCGTCGCAGAATATGCGAGGCGAGCGGGATGTGCGACATGGGGCTTTCCTCCGAGGCGTGTTTTATTGTCCAATGATTATGGCAGTCATTGCCGTCGCCGTGACATGCGACGGGGCAGGGGGCGTCGGGGCTTTCGAACCAATCAGATCGCTCAAGCATCGCATGACCGATAGTTTCGACACCATCATCATTGGCGGCGGCGCGGCCGGCTGCGTCCTGGCGAACCGGCTCTCGGCGCGCTCAGCGCGAGCGTGCTGTTGCTCGAAGCGGGACTGGATACGCCGCCGGGCAAAGAGCCGGCCGACGTGCTCGATACTTACGCGACCTCCTACTACAACGACGCGTATTTCTGGCCCCTCAAAGTGCACTGGCGCGGCAAAGACAATTCCCCGCCGATGAACTTCTTGCAGGCGCGCATCATGGGCGGAGGCTCCTCCGTGATGGGCATGGTCGCTTACCGGGGAACGCCCGACGACTACGCCGAATGGGAAGCGCACGGCGCGGCCGGCTGGGGCTGGCGCGACGTGCTGCCCTACTTCCGCAAGCTCGAGCACGAGATGGATTTCACCGGCGAGCTACATGGCCGCGACGGCCCGGTGCCGATCCGCCGCACCAAGCCGGAAGACTGGGCGCCCCTGTCCAAGGCCATCTATGCCTTCGCGCAAGAGCGCCAGATTCCCTTCATCGCCGATATGAATGCGGATTTTCGCGACGGCTACGGCGCGGTCCCCATGAGCAACTGGCCGCACAAGCGCGCGTCCGCGGCGATCTGCTATCTCGACGCGACAGTGCGCGGGCGCAGCAACCTGACTATCGTCAACGGTGCAACAGCAACGGGCTTATTGTTCGAAGGCCGCCGCGTCACCGGCATCAGCGCGCGTATCGACGGCCGGGAGCGAAATTTGCGCGCGCGCGAGATCATCCTTTCCGCCGGCGGCGTCCACTCGCCCGCATTCCTGATGCGCTCGGGGCTGGGCCCGGCGGGGCAGCTGCGCGAATTCGGCATCGACGTGCGCGCGGATCTGCCCGGTGTCGGCGAAAATCTTTCCAACCACGCGATTATCTTCATCGGCCTGCTTCAGCACCGCAGTCAACGGCAGGCCCGATCGGTGCGGCCGCACCCGATGACCGCATTTCGTTATTCCTCCAGCCTGCCCGGCGCGCCGCCGACCGACATGTACATCAACGTGCAGTGCAAGACCTCGTGGAGTCCGCTCGGCTTCCAGGTCGCCAATCTCGCGCCCACATTGCTCAAGCCGATGTCGCGCGGCCGAGTGTCGCTTACCGGGCGCGCTGCCGCGCCGCCCTGCGTCGAATTCAACTTCATGGGCCATGAGCTCGACCTCAAGCGCTTCATGCAGGGCTTTCGCCGGGCGGTCGAGATTCTGGCGCACGAGAGAGTGCGGGCGATGAGCGGCGCGACGTTTCCAGTGAAGTTCGACGATCGCTTGCGCCGCCTCAACCGGATCACCGCGGCGAACCGGTTTCAAAGTGCGGTCATCGCCGCGATCATCGATCTCGTACCGCCGCTTGCCGGCCCGATCTTCTCCACATTGGCCGACAGGCGCGTCGATCTCGCCGCGCTGGTCGAGGACGAGGCGGCGCTTGCAGAGCATGTCCGCCAGAACGTCGCCGGCATGTTCCATCCCGTGGGCACCTGCCGCATGGGCGCGCCGAACGACCCCAATGCGGTCGTCGATCCGGCGGGGCGCGTGCGCGGCGTGGGCGGCCTGCGGGTGGTCGACGCCTCGATCATGCCGACGGTGACGCGCGGCAATACCAATATTCCGACCATCATGGTGGCGGAAAAAATCTCGGCTGAAATGGTGTCTGCTTGCGTCTGCCCATAGCCGCTAGCATCTGAGTTTTCCCCGCAATAACGCGGGTTTCTCTGCTGCTGTTGCCTTGACCTGTCCGGTACCGTCTGCCACTGTCGGCCTCGTGAATATGGGCAAACATATAGGGTATCGGATGGAGGCGGACGGTGGCGCGGACACTCAACAGGCTCTCAAATCTGAAGGTCGCTGGGACGAAGCGGCCCGGCATGTATGCCGATGGTGGTGGCCTGTATCTGCGCGTTGCCGAAGGCGGCAGCAAGCAATGGATGTTTCGCTACGTCGTCAATGGTCGCCTTCGGGACATGGGAATTGGCCCCGAGCATACGTTGACGCTTGCGGAAGCCAGGGAGCGGGCTACAGAGGCGCGCAAGCTGCGGCTTGATGGAATTGACCCGATCGAACACAAACGCGTACAGCGGGCCGCCACCGCGGCAGAAGCAGCCAAGGCAATGACGTTCAAGCAATGCGCCGAGGGCTACATCAAAGACAATGAGGCGGAATGGACAAACCCGAAGCATCGCCGCGAATGGGCGACCACGCTTTCCCGCTATGTTTACCCGGTGCTTGGCGAGCTGCCGGTTGCGACAATCGACACGCCGCTTGTTCTAAAAGCTTTAAAGCCGCTATGGGAGCGCGCTCCCGAAACGGCCTCCCGCGTTCGTGGCCGGATCGAAAACGTGCTCGGCTGGGCCACTGTTCATCATTACCGGACCGGCGATAATCCCGCTCGATGGCGCGGGCTGCTCGAGCACGCGCTGCCGGCGCGAGCCAAGGTCGCGAAGGTCAAGCATCACGCGGCCCTGCCTTTTGCGCAGGCTGGCGCTTTCATGGCGAAGGTTAGGCGGGACACTCGCGTTGCGGCGCGATGCCTTGAATTTATCGTGTTGACCGCCGCGCGGGTTAGCGAGGCTAATGTCGCAACGTGGAATGAGATTGATTTCGCAAATCGCATTTGGACCGTGCCTCGCGAGCGGATGAAGGCGGACAAGGAGCACCGCGTTCCACTGTCGAGCGCGGCCATTGCGATGCTCGAAGCCATGCGGGCCATTCGGCATTCGGATTATATCTTCCCCGGCCGACGCAACGCGCGCGCCGTTGGCGCAAACAGTGTGCTGCGCTTCGCGAAGGAAGCGGCTGGCATCAATGTCACGACCCACGGGCTGCGCTCGACGTTCCGCGACTGGGCTGCCGAGCGCACGAACTTCCCGCGCGAGGTTGCCGAGATGGCGCTCGCGCACGCCATTCCCGACGCGGTGGAGGCCGCCTACCGACGCGGCGACTTGTTCGAGAAGCGTCGCAAGCTGATGGATGCCTGGGCCGCGTACTGCGCGAAGATCGAGATGGACGCGGGCAAGGTGGTCGCGCTCGCTCGGGCGCGATCACCGCGCTAGCATCTTCGAAGGCGCGGGGCCGGGTTCGCGGCCCGCCGCCGGACACATCACCACCGCCGTCCGGCCGGCCTGGCGCCGCCACGTTGTGTCGGTCCGTGCAAGCGCGCGCCGAAGCTCCCGGTCGCAAGCGCGGAAAGGATAAAGGTCACTATCAGCGATTGTGACTGGCAGCGCATTGAGAGGGCCTACGGGCAGAAACTGTCGCCAGAGGCGCGAAGGGACATACACGAGAAGACGCAAGAGTTCGTAGATCGCGCCGAAGTCGAGCAAAATGCCGAGCAAGTATCACATGCAGGTGATCGGATCAGTACCATCATGAGGGATGCAAATTCACTTCGCTTTTCGCTGGATGGCGGGGATCACGACGCAGATGTCCATGCCCGCACCCTCATCAAGAAGCATCTCAGGAAGGAGGGTTACGCCATGAGCGACCCCCTTCGCGGTATTTCCAGTGACATGAGGCGGCTGATCTTCGCATCTGAGGACGCCCTGAAGGAACTCAGCGACACGAATGGCGAAGACTTCAAAAAAGGTGAGGCATGGAAGCGGTGGAGCAATGAGTTGACCGACATTGCGAAGGCGCATGACCTCCCTTGGCGCGTTCGCAAGGACAGCGATAAGCAATCCCGCAGTTCCCCCTTTGTTGAGTTGCTCTGGGAACTACAACCGTCCGTGCCGAAGGCACATCGCCGATACTCAAGGGGCGCGCTGGCCGGGGCCATTGTGGGAGCCCGCCGGCAAAATCGGGTCGGATAGCCGACCCGCAGCGGCGGGCAAAAAACCCGCCATTATCAGCGGCACGCGGATATTTGTCGTCTATCGCCGGACTCCGACGGCCCCCATAGGACGACAGTGTGTGACCATGACTACGACTACGACACCGCCGCATGTGGCCGGTGCTCTGACCATCAGCGAATTTTGTGACCAGTTCGGCGTCTGCCGCGAGACCTGCTATCGCGAGATACGAGCCGGCCGACTATGCGCCCGCAAGCTGGGACGCAGGACGGTTCTGCTGGCACCCGATGTGGACGCCTGGGCGGCGTCTTTGCCCGAACTCAGGGCTGTCGGCCGCGAGCAGCCGAGCGCATGAGCCATGCCCCGCACAAACACGAACCCCGCGCTGGCGACACGGGGCTCGGCAAGCGAGTTCTCGTTTGACGTAAACGAACAGCCTAACAGTAATCGCCCTTCACCCGGTCCACAAGACTACCGCAGCCCGCCCCTCAGCCGGCGAGGCAGCGCGCCATGACCGCCGCCGCTTATCAGACTAGCCGAATAAAGTGACACCGCGCGACCAGGGCCGAGGTCGAGGAACGGCGCGAGGCCCTGCTCGACATCATCGACCAAGGCAAGCCGATGACGGTGCGTCAGGTGTTCTACCAGGCCACGGTCCGCAGCCTGGTCGAGAAGGCTGAGAGCGGCTACGCCAAGGTTCAGACTGATCTGGTGCTACTGCGCCGTTCGGGCGAGTTACCCTACGACCATTTGGCGGACAGCACGCGGTGGCAGCGCAAGCCGCGTACCTTCGATGGCGTAGAGGAGGCGCTTCGCGAGACCGCAAAATTCTACCGGAAGCGCCTTTGGACAGAGGCCGACCGTTACGTTGAAGTTTGGTTGGAGAAGGACGCGCTTGCCGGCGTGGTGTACCCAATCACCGAGATGTACGACGTGCCCCTGATGGTGGCGCGCGGCTATGCCTCGCACTCGTTCCTGCATAGCGCCGCCGAGTACATCAGCGACCTCGACGTGCCGGCGTATGTGTACCACCTCGGTGACTACGACCCTTCCGGCTTCAATGCCGGCGAGAAGATCGAAGAGACGTTGCGCGAGCTGGCGCCGAGCGCCGACATCGTATTCGAGCGCATCGCCGTAACCCCCGAACAGATCGAGCAATGGCACCTGCCGACGCGGCCGACCAAGGGGACGGACACCAGAGCAAAGAAATTCGGCAGCTCCGTCTCGGTTGAGCTTGACGCGATCGAGCCGAACCGCCTGCGACGCATGGTGCAGGAGACTATCGAGGCGCACCTACCGGAGGCTCAATTCGAAATTCTGAAGGCGGCGGAGGCGTCCGAACGCGAGATCATCGGACGTCTAGTCGCCGAGGCCGGGGGGTCGATCCGTGGCCAACGGTCATGACGGCTGCCGCAGTGCTGCTCCGGTTGCTTGACCCATCAACATCGCTCGAACGCGCCTGGAACGAGATGAACTCCCGCGCTGTAACCGAAGGACGGGCGGCAGTGTCAACAGTGAAAGCATTGATGTTCGGGTTGCGTGAGCGCGGCGTGAAAGCGCTCGACGAGCCCGACACCCGGCGGCGCCTAGTTCAACTCGACGATAGTCAGGCGCTTGAGGTTGCCGGCCGCCTGCAACGGTTCAAGCCCGAGATAGCTCCCGCTTGGTCGGTCGACGAACCGGCAAGGTGCCGTTCTATCTCGAACCGGTACCCCTCGACCTCGTCCGCGACCATCGTGCTCTCATCGCCGCGATCCGCCGCCAGCTCGGCGACGACAAGCCCGTCGCAGTCGTGCTCGACACCCTCAACCGCAGCATCCGAGGCTCCGAGAGCAGCGACGAGGACATGACCGCCTACGTCAACGCCGCTGACGCAATCCGCACCGCATTCGAGTGCGCGGTCATCATCGTCCACCACTGCGGCATCGATGGCACCAGACCGCGCGGCCACACCTCCCTGACGGGCACGTGCGCCGCCCAGTTAGCCACGAAGCGCGACGCCGCCAACAAGATCGTGGTTACCATCGAATGGATGAAGGACGGTCCCGATGGTGATGTCATCGCCAGCGAGCTCAAAGTCGAGACCGTCGGGAAGGACGAGGATGGCGAGGACATAACCTCTTGCGTCGTTGTGCCGACCGACGCCCAGACCAGCAGCAAGCGCGATATCCCAAAGTCCGCCAGGACCGCCTTCGAACTCCTGGAGAAGGCCATCGAGGATACGGACGAGCCCGCCCCCACCAGCAACCACATCCCCCGCGGCACCCGGACAAGTTCCATTTGTCTGTGGCGACGCTATTGCTATGCGGGAATGGTCGCCGAAAGCGACAAGCCGGACAGCAAGCAAAAGGCATTTGTCCGGTCGGTGAAGAAGCTGCAAGAGATCGGTGCCATCGGCATTTGGGGCAATTACGTCTGGATAACCGGACAAGCCGGACAAGGCCGGACAACGAATAATCTGTCCGGAGGACACCAAGCCGGACAGACACGGACACCCCCCTAAGAGGGTGTCCGTATGTCCGGCTGTCCGGGACAGTGTTGCCCCATCGTCCTATCCTCGCCCGCGGAGAGAGAAGATAAGCTGTTCATGTCCGGCCCTGGCGCGGCACCCAACGAAATTCTCTGACCGCGCCGCGGTGGGAGCCGAAGGCCAAAAAACAGTTTTGCCTCGTCCGAGACCGGGCCACTCCCGAGTTGCAGCGACGTGCCTTGGGCCGCTTGTCGACGGCTAAACTGCCTGGGAAAAGAAATCCTACCTGACGGCCGATAACCAAATGACGCCTAAGCCGAATTTGGCCCTAAATGCAGAAATTGAAAGCAGTGGCCGAGCGGCTAACGGGACGGGAAATAATTGACCTGCGCGCCGCGGCCAACTGGAAAAACGCCGAGCAATCAATCATGGAGACCAGCAGCGGGCGGCCGGCGTCTGCGAGAAACGCTGGAAATATCCTGGAAGATATTCCTAAGCGGCTCGAATTGGGCGAGGGGCAAGCCCGGTGCTGGCGTTACCCCTGGCGTTACCCCTAGCCGACACTTACCAGCATAAATCCAGCAATATCAATGGATTACTCGGATTTTGCACCTGATCGACTATCAGGTGCTTCGCTGTCTGTGGTAAGGCTCGCGCGCCCGCGATCGCCGCCGTCGCCTACCCCGAGAGGGAGCTGCAATAGGAAAAGCATTCCGGACTCGGGCCCCCCGACGCTGATTTTTCCCTGCGATTTTTTTATGAAAATGTTGGGCCGGGCTGCGATCATTGCGCTGATTGGGCGGATCAGGCGTGCGATGCCGCGCAATGCTGATGTGATGGTGTTGTGTAATGAGTTGGAGGGGCGGGTGGTTACGCCGGCTGAAGTGGTTGCGAGTAACCAGCCGTGTAACCAGCGTAACCAACCCAAGCGAGACCGGGCGGCGTACATGCGCAGCTACA
>Ga0306920_100003463_pt1 | contig 20018 bp, 12 predicted proteins | sample flu12Cox44000170_FD_204666 | JGI IMG/M metagenome (GOLD analysis project Ga0306920, IMG submission 204666) | Lab enrichment of tropical soil microbial communities from Luquillo Experimental Forest, Puerto Rico - flux4day.12C.oxic.44.000.170 (v2)... | ecosystem: Environmental > Terrestrial >... | reverse complement strand
GTTCCTGAAGGACGAAAAGGGCGAGTTCCGGGTCACGATCACCGACGTGCTGCACCAGGACAAGAGCGTCGGGCGCAGCATCACCGAGACCTACGTCCAGGACTCGCGTGACCTGGCGCTCGGCACGTTCTGGCAGGCGGTGCTCACGTACTCGTTCCGCTGAGCGGCGGCGCCACGGCTCGAGCGTGACCGCGGCGGCGGCCGCCTATCGCAGCCCCTTCATGAACCCCGCTCCGAGCCAGTCCGCGGCGGTCCCACCGGCGGTGCCGCCGTCGTCCACGACCAGCTCGAGCTTCGCCGCGTCGGCCGGCAGCGGCGCACTCACGCGCACCTGGCGTCCGGCGCGCACCGGCCCCGAGCGCCACAGCAGCTTCCCGTCGACCCTGATGATGAACTCCACCTGGCCGCCGCGTCCCGAGTCGTCGAGTCCGGCGCTGCCCACGAACGCCGTGCTGCCCGACGGGATCGCGTAGACGAGCCGCGACGGCGACACCACGCCTACGCCGCGCTCCACGTCGCGCCCGGCGACGCGCAGGCCGGAGCCCGAGCAGGCGCGGTCGACGCGCACGCAGCCCAGTCCCGTCTCCTCCGACTCGGCCTTCAGGCCGCCGAGCGGCAGGTCGGGCGTCTGGTCGCGATGGCCGGCCAGGAACTCCACCAGGTCGCGCAGCTCGCCCGGGCTCAGCGCGTCGCCGGCGGGAGGCATGCTCGTCGACGTGTAGCCCGCAGCAAGGCGCGCAGCGGGGTTGGCCAGGGACTCGACCAGGTAGCCGCGCGAGTGCGCGCCGATCAGCGACAGGTCGGGGCCCGTGTTCCCGCCGCGGCCGTCCATCGTGTGGCAGCGCACGCAGGCGGCGCGCGGGTCCTCGAACACGCGCCGGCCCCGCGACGCGTCGCCGCCGCGGAAGAGCGCCCCCCAGCGGGCGAGCGAATCGGGGGCACGCTCGGTCGCGACCCGCGCCTCGGCCGCCTGCCGCATCGACGGATCGCTCGCGCGCGCGGCGGTCTCGATCACGTCGAGCGCGAGCGCCGAGTCGAGCGTGCCGGCCTGGAGCGCACGCCAGCGCGTTCGCATGCACGCCATCGCCTCGGGCGAGGCGGAGCCGGCGAGCGCGCGGATCGCGGCCTGCTTGACCGCGAGCGGCGCGCGCGACGAGGCGAGCGTCTTCTCCACCGTGGCCACGCCGCGCGCCGGGTCGCGCGCCAGGACCCCGGCGAGCGCGCCGGCGAAGAGCGAGTCGCTGCGCGAGGAGAGCGCCGCCTCCTCGGCGGCGGGGAGCTCGGCCGCGCCGCGCGCCGAGAGCCAGCCGTAGGCAGAGAGCCGCAGCGCGTCGTCGAGCGTCTCGTCACGCACCCAGCGCAGGAACGTGGCGTTGGAGACGACCACGTGCTCACGGTTCGCGAGCTCGACGGCGAGCAGCAGGGCGTCGCCGTCGCTCTCGTCCAGGAGCCGCCCGATCACGCTCGCGATCGCCGGGTGCGCCTGACCCGGCGCCCGGAGCGGCAGCGGCGCCCATCGCCCCCAGACGCCGTCGCGCGGCTCCGGCGCGTCCCACTGGGTGAGCGTCCGCAGCGCCTCCTCCTTCCAGGCCGCGGGCGTCGAGGCGTCCGCCGCGAACGCGGCCACGCCGCGCGCCGCCTCCGGCGAGCCGTCGCGCAACGCGGCGTTGAGCGCGCGCCGGAGCCACGGCTCCGTCCGGAGCGCCGGAGCGGGTGCCGGCAGCATCATCGCCAGGGCGTGCATCGCGCGCAGCAGGAAGAGGTCGTACGCCGCGCGCGCCGCCTCGGTGGCCACCTGCGGGTCGGCATCGCCGAGGAACGCGGTGACCGCCGCGGAGCGCGCCTCGCGGAGGGCCAGCACGGCGCCGAGGCGCACCGACCGGTCGGCGTTCCCGCTCAGGCCTGCGAGCGCGAGCGTGTCGGCGGCCCGCGACAGGCCGCGTGCGAACGCGAAGCGCAGGAGCGCGTCGGAGTCGGCGTTGGCGGCGAGCGCGCGCACGAGCGGCCCGACGGCGCGCCCGTCGCCGGCGCGCGCGAGCGCCTGGCCGGCCGCGAAGCGCACTCGCGGCGAGGGATCGGCGAGGAGCCTCGTGAGCGCCGGCACGGCCTCCACCGCACCCAGTTCCCCGAGCAGCGTGGCCGCGAGGCGGCGCACCTCGGGGTCGGACTGGGCGAGGGCCGCGAGGAAGCGCTCGCGCACGCGCGCGCCCTGCCCGGCGTGCGCGGCCACGTTCAGCCCCCAGAGCGCGTGCAGCCGCGCGCGCGGCTCGGTCGCGGTCACGAGCACATGGGTGAGCGCGTCCACGCGGCCACGGTGGCCGAGCTCCAGGCTCGCGCGCTGACGCAGGCGCCGGTCGGGATGCGAGAGCAGCGAGGCGAGCCGCGAATCGTCGAGCCCGTGCATGCCCTGTGCGAGCAGCCCGCGCGTGTCGCTCACGGCCGCAAGCGCCTGTCGGGCATCGCGCTCGTCGGCGAACCCGTCGCCGCCCGCGTGCGCCGAGTCGGCCCCGAGCCGCCACTCTGGCGTCAGCGCGAGCAGTCGCGCGCCGTCGTTCGGCTGCCACGACTCGCCCCAATAGAGGACGAACAGCCGGCCGTCGGGCGCGAAGTCCACGTCGCACGTCCCCCACGAGCGGTGGTAGCCGGGCATTTTCTTGATGAGATTGAACCCCGCACCTTCGGGGGCGAACCGCCACGCGTCCACGCCGCCCACGAAGTCCGCGAGCCAGAACGTGCCGTCGTAGCGCGGCGGGAGCCCGGTGCCTGGATAGGCGGTGAGCCCCGCGGGGCACGAGCCGGCCTCCGCGACCGGGTGCAGCACCCATGCGGGCTGCGCCGGATCGCCGCTCGCGAACGCCGGCTCCCACTCGTGCTCGCGGAGCCAGGGACCGCAGGACGGCGTGAACTGGAGGAAGTACTCCCAGCCGCCGTTCGCTCCGTCAGGCAAGTAGAGCCAGCGCGAGCGGTCGCCCACGTCGGCGTTGTTGTCGGCCGTGAACAGGTCCCCGTGGTCGTTGAACGCCAGCTCCTGGGGGTTCCGCAGGCCCCGCGCCACGAGCTCCAACCCGGAGCCGTCCGGCCAGCAGCGGAACACCGCGCCCTCGTGGGCGGCGAGCCGGCGGCCATCGCGCGTGGTGAGCGCGAACCCGCGGTCGCCGATGCTCCAGTAGAGCCGGCCGTCGAGCCCCATGGTGAGGCCGTGCATGTCGTGGCCGCCCTGCCCCATGTGCACGCCGAAGCCGTTCTGGAGCACCTTCCGCTCGCGCGCCGTGCCCGACGAGTCGCGCCAGGTGAGCAGCTCCGGGATCGCGGTCGCGTAGACCCGCGAGGGACCCCAGGCCAGCACGCCCGCAAGCGGGCCGCGCTCGAGCTCGTTCATGCCCGCCGCGAACACGCGCACGGTGTCGGCCACGCCGTCGCCGTCCCGGTCCTCGAGCCGACGCACCTGCTCGCTGTAGCGCGCCAGGCCCTGGAGCGTCACCGGCGCGCCCGGGCGGTCCAGCAGCCCCGAGCGCACCCAGCGCTCGGTGGCGGCGCGCCGCTCGGCGACCGACGTGAGTCGCCAGTCGTCGGCGAGGATCCCGCGCCAGGCGCGAACGTCGAAGTGGCCCCTGCCCGCGAACCGAAACGAGTCGGCCGTGTAGACCACTCCGCGGTCGTCGATGCTGAACGCCACCGGAGCGGGCACCTGCGCGGAGGTGGCGAACACGGTCGCGCGGACCGCAAGCGACTCCGTGGCAGCGGTGTCGGGCGCGACACCGCCTTGAGCCATCAGCAGCAATCCGGCAAGCGAACTGGGGAGCGAGCACGCGGCCACGCCGACCTCACGAACGGGTGAGCAGCGATGCTAGTCGCGAGCCTCGAGGGCGACCAGCGATATCCCCGTTTCAAGCACACTCGAGTCCGGGGGTAGAGCACCGGGTTCCGGGGTATTTCCCTATTGTCTCGGGTCATCGTGAGGGTTTAGTATCGCGCCTGACTCCCCGGCGCAGCTTAGTAGCCGGGACGGGGGCGTGGTCCGCGCCCCCCGGCTCGAATGTTCCCCCACATCCGGCCTCGCATCGATCAGGACACGCATCCGAGCCCCGACCGGGTCATCGCGCAACCCCCCTGCGTGCGGTGCGTCCGGCCAGTCCCCTTGCCGCCGAAAGGAATCCCCTCATGCTCCGTCGTGACCGCACCACGTCAGGGCGTTCGCGCCTCGGCGCCCTGGCAGCCAGCTTTTTCCTTCTGGCGTTCGCGGGTTCCGCGTTCGCACAGGCGCTCGACACACCCGCCCTCAAGCTCGACGAGAAGGGCTTCTTCCGCATCGACCTCGACGTCACCGCTGGCGCCAGCGGCGCCCCGAACGGCTTCGTCATCCAGTGGATGACGAAGGCCGACTACAACGCCTACGGCTGGCCGGCCGACGAGTACAATCCGATCGCCAACTCATGCGACTTCACCGGCATCCCGACGCTCAACACCGACCCGCGCAGCAGCAGCTTCGACCTCGGCTCGAATGGCGCCATCAAAGTGCAGATGGGCGACCTGTTCGACGAGACGGGCATCTATTCCGGTGACTACCTGAGCGAGCTGCCCCCCGGCGACTACGCGTTCCGTGTGTGGGCCGAGGGCAATGGCGCCCTGGGCTCTGGCAGCGTCGCGTCGCTGACGTTCTTCGCCTCCACGTCGAAGCCCGAGTGCACGCAGGGCTTCTGGAAGAACCACCCCGAAGCCTGGCCGCCCAGCTGCTTGCCGATGACGCTCGGGACGGTCTCCTACACGAAGCAGAACCTGCTCGACATCTACAACCAGCCCGCCAACGGCAACGGCCTGATCTCGCTGGCGCACCAGCTCATCACAACGAAGCTGAACATCTGCAATGGCTCGAACCCGACCAACATCGCCGCCACGGTCGCCGCGGCCGACGCGCTGATCGGCGGCCTGGTGGTCCCGCCGGTGGGCGGCGGCTTCCTCGCGCCCGGCACGACGAGCGGGCTCACGAACACGCTGGACGATTACAACAACGGCCTCATCCCCGGCGTGATCGACTGCGCCACCCGGACGTCGCAGTCCACGTGGGGCCACGTGAAGGCGATGTACAAGTAGTCGCTGGGAACGCTGTAGACCGGGACGGCCACCTCCTCGAGGTGGCCGTCTCGCTTTGGGGGCGGAACTCCGGCGTGGAACCCGAAGGCATCCAGCGCGTATCGTGCCCCACGTCGCTCCCCTCGTGCGGCCGCGGGGAACCCGCACGCTCGCGTGCGGGTCCGGCCGTGCGAACCCGAACCCGGAGGGAAACCGTGCGCCGCTCGACCACCCTCATCGCAGCGCTCGCGCTCGCCGCGCTGGCCGTGGCCGGGCCGCGCGTCGCGGCCGCCGATGGCGCGGCGCTGATCCCGCGCGCCACGCTGTTCGGCAACGCGCCCCGCGACTTCCCGCAGGTCTCGCCCGACGGCAAGCGGATCTCGTGGTTGGCGCCCGACGCCCAGGGCGTCCAGAACGTCTGGGTGCAGTCCGTGACCGGGGGCGATTCCGCGAAGGCGGTCACGCACGAGTCGCACCGGCCGATCTACTTCTACCGCTGGGCCGCGGACTCGCGCCGCCTGCTCTACCTGCAGGACGGCGACGGCGACGAGAACAACCACCTCTTCTCCGCCGACCTCGAGACCGGCGTGGTGCGCGACCTGACGCCGTTCCGCGGCGTGCGCGCACAGAACGTGCTCGTGAGCCTCGAGCACCCGGGCGTGGTGCTGCTCGCCTTGAACCTCCGCGACCGCCGCGCGTTCGACATGCACCGGATCGACCTGGAGACCGGCGCCGTGACGCTGGAGGCGAGGAATCCGGGCGACGTGCTGACGTGGAGCGCGGACTGGGACTTCGTGATCCGCGGCGCGACCGCGTTCGACCCCGCGACGTGCAACACCGTGATCCGGGTGCGCGACGCCGCCGGCCAGCCGTGGCGCGACCTGGTGACGATGCCGTTCGAGCACGCGCTGTTCGACGGCCAGGTGGTGGGCGGCTCGCTCATCGCCGCGTTCGGCCCCGACAACAAGAGCCTCGTCATTCACTCCGCGCTGGGCTCGGACAAGGGCCGGCTCGTGCGCGTGGACGGCGACACGGGCAAAGAGCTGGAGGTGCTGGCGTCGCACCCGGCCGCGGACGTGGCGAGCGTCGGCAACCATCCGGGCGTGATCCTCGATCCGGCACACCGCCGCATCGCGGCCGTCGCGTTCGACCCGGGCGAGCCGGAGTGGAAGTTCCTCGACAAGTCGTTCGCGGACGACTTCGACCGGATCGCGAAAGCCGCGCCCGGGCACGCCGACATCGTGAGCCGCGACGCCGCGAACCAGCGCTGGATCGTGGTCGTGGGCCGGAGCGACGCGCCCGATCTCTACCTGAGCTACGACCGCACCACGCGAACCGCCACGCCGCTTTACTCCGCGCGCCCCGCGCTCGCGGGCGCCAGGCTTGCGAGCAAGCGCGTGGTGACGATCCCCGCGCGTGACGGCTTGAAGCTCGTGAGCTACCTCACGCTGCCACCCGGGGTGCCGGCGAGGAAGCTGCCGCTCGTGCTGTTCATCCATGGCGGGCCCTGGGTGCGCGACGGCGCCGATTTCGATCCGCAGGTGCAGCTGCTCGCGAACCGCGGCTACGCCGTCCTGCAAGTGAACTACCGCGGCTCGACCGGGTTCGGCCTCGCGTTCCTGAACGCGAGCACGCACGAGTGGGGACGCGGCACGCAGCTGGACCTCTACGACGCGGTGAAGTGGGCCGTGGCGCAGGGCATCGCCGACCCGAAGCGCGTGGCCGCCATGGGCTGGTCGGGCGGCGGCTATGCCACGCTCCTCGCGCTGGAGCAGCGGCCGGACGTGTTCACGTGCGGCGTGGACGGCGTCGGCCCCGGCGACCTGCGCACGCTGTTCGCCTCGTTCCCCACCTACTGGGACGGCATCCTCGCCCGCTGGCGCCGGCGCGTCGGCGACGTCGAGCACGACGACGCGCTGAACCGCGAGCGCTCGCCGATCTACCACGTCGACGCGATCCGTGACCCACTACTGGTCGGCCAGGGGAAGAACGACCCGCGCGTGAAGCTCGCCACCGCCGACGCCATGGTGAAGGCGCTGCGCGACGCCGGGCGCGAGGTGACGTACGTGGTCTATCCGGACGAGGGCCACGGCTTCGCGCGGCCCGAGAACCAGCTCGACTTCTTCGGCCGCGTCGAGGAGTTCCTGGCGAAGCACCTCGGCGGCCGGGCGGAGAGCTGGGCGAAGCTGGAAGGCGCGACGGCGGAGCTGAAATGAGGGCGGGCGCGCGGCGCGCGCTCGCCGCGGCGATGGCGCTCGCCGTGCTAGGCGGTCCTGCCGGCGCCGCGACGACGTCCGCGACGTCGCGCGCCGCCGCCGCCGCGCGCGACGCGCGGACGTGGCGGCGCGCGCACGAGCGCGCGATCCTCGCCGAGTTCGCGCGTTTCCTGGCGCTCCCGAACGTGGCGAGCGACCGCGTGGGCATCGAGAGGAACGCCGACACGCTACGCGCCATGCTCGAGCGCCGCGGCCTCACGGTGCGCGTGCTGCGCCAGGAGGACGCGCCGCCGATCGTGGTCGCCGACCTCGCGGGCCCGCCGGACCCGCCCGCAACGGGCGCCCCGCGCACGGTGGCGTTCTATGCCCACTACGACGGCCAGCCCACCGACACGCTCAGCTGGCGCGGCCTGCCGTGGACGCCGGTGCTGCGCTCGCCCTCGGGGCAGGAGCTTCGGCTCGGGGGCAGCGCGAGCCTCGACCCAGAGTCCCGCCTCTACGCGCGCTCCGCGGGCGACGACAAGGCGGCCATCGTCGCCATGCTCGCGGCGCTCGACGCGATGCGTGCCGCGAAGCGCACGCCCGCGTTCCACCTCCGGCTCGTGTTCGAAGGCGAGGAGGAGGCCGGCTCGCCGCATCTCGCCAAATATATGGCGGCGGAGCCGGCGCTGCTCCGGCCCGACGCGTGGCTGATCTGCGACGGCCCCGTGCACCAGAGCGGCCGTCAGTTGCTGGCGTTCGGCGTCCGCGGCACCGCGAGCGTCGAGCTCACGGTGTACGGGCCGGTGAAGGGGCTGCACGACGGCCACTACGGGAACTGGGTGCCGAACCCCGTCTCGCGCCTCGTTCACCTGCTCGCGAGCCTGCGCGACGAACAGGGCGAGCCCACGATCCCCGGCTTCTCGGACGAGGTGGTCGCGCCCACCGACGCCGAGCGCGCCGCGATCGCCGCGATCCCGGACGTGGAGGACGCGCTCCGCGCCGAGTTCGAGATCGGCGGCACGGAGGGCGGCGGCGCCCGGCTCAACGAGACGCTGCTCAAGCCGGCGATCAATTTCCGCGGCTTGAAGGCAGGCGGTGTCGGCGAGCGGGCGACGAACACCATCCCCACCGAGGCGCGCGCCTCGATCGACTTCCGCCTGGTGCCCGCGCAGACGCCCGCGTCGGTGCGCGCGCACTTCGAGGAGCACCTGGCGTCGCTCGGCTGGACCGTGGTCGCGAGCGAGCCCGATTCTGCGGCACGCAGGACGCACGACAAGCTCGTGCGGCTCGAATGGGGCGCTGGCTACCCGGCGGCGCGCACGCCGCTCGACGCGCCGTTCTCGCGCGAGGTGACGGCGCTCGTCTCGGCGCTCGGGCGTACGCCCGTGGTCACGCCGACGCTGGGCGGCAGCGTGCCGATGTACCTCTTCCGCCAGGCGGGCCAGGCCAGGCCGGGCTCCCCGACGCCCGCGATCAACGTGCCCATCGCCAACCACGACGACAACCAGCACGCGCCGAACGAGAACCTACGGCTCCAGAACCTCTGGGACGGGATCGAGACGTTCGCCGCGCTGTTCGCGGGGCTCGAGAAGTAGCTACTCTCGCGGCAGCGACCAGTCGCAGTCGTCGGTGAGGCTCCCGATCGGCGGACCCGGCGGGATCTCCGGCGCCGCACCCGGCGTGGTGGCGCCGGCCGGCCGCGCGAGCCAGCGGTCGATGTCGGCCGCGAGCAGCGCGCGCAGGGACTGGTCGGCGGGCTCGCCCGAGCGCGCGCCCCGCGCGAGGTCGGCCGAGAGCCGGCGGAGCGACGACTCGAGCGCCGCGCGCACTGCGGTCGTCTGTGCGGGCAGCGACGCGGCCGCGATCAGCCGGTGGACGACCGCCGCCTGCACGACGCGGCGGATCTCACGCAGCCGCGGCGCCGATGGCTCCTGGCCATCGAACGCGCGCTTCACGATCGCGTCCAGCACCTCGTCGCAGCCGGGCATCGACGGATCGCGGCGATGGAAGTCGACGCAGCGCGCGAGCCGCTCGGGCGGGAGCAGCATGGAGAGCGTGAGCTCCGCCGCGGTGCCCGCGGCGCCCAGGGCGTCGAACGCCGGCGCGGTGCGCGAGCCGAACATCTCGCGGTGCGGCGGGTAGTCCACCGACGGCGGCGCCAGGAGCCCGAGCACCGGCTCCGGCAGGTCGAGCACGGCGGCATCGAGCGTTGCGAGCACCGCGGCGAGCGCCGCGCGCTGTCGGGCCGCGGGCACCGGGCGCGCGGGCGGCGAGCCGTCGCCGCGCACGGCGTACGTGTAGTCGAGCCCGCCCACCGACTTGGCCGCCGCCTCGAGCTGGTAGCGATGGTGGAAGTAGAGCGGCGCCAGTACCTCTGGCAGCGTGCTCATCGGCGTCCCCGGCGGGATGTTGCGTTCGCCGAACGCGCGGAGCGCGATCCGGCGCACGGTCATCTCGTGCGCCAGCTCGGCGATCGGGTCGCTGCCGTTGTCCCACATCGCGGCGAGCGGGTGCGCCGCGCCCGCAGGGCGCGTGTCGCCGTCGCTCATGTAGACGTAGCCCTTGTCGCGGTTCTCGCGCAGGATCGCGTCGAGCCCCGAGCGTTCCTCCGCCGCGGACGCGAACTCGCTGTACGCGTAGCGCACTTGTTGGATGTCCCAGATGCCCACGCCGTTGGCGTACGCGTTCGAGAAATCGAGCGTGCTGTCCGCGCGGACGCCCACGACCGGCGCCGGGTAGTCCATGACGGACGCGCGCCCACCGTACGTGCTGGCGGCGAAGTTGTGGTTGAACCCGAGCGTGTGGCCGACCTCGTGCGCCGCGAGCTGGCGGATGCGCGCGAGCGAGAGCTCGACCGGGTCGTCCGGCGCGCCGGTTCCCGACTTCTCGGCGCCGCTCAATCCCTCGAAGATGAGACGGTCCTGCCGGATGCGGAGCGAGCCGAGCGTCACGTGGCCCTTCAGCATCTCGCCCGTGCGCGGGTCGATGACGCCGCCGCCGTATGACCAGCCTCGTGTCGCGCGGTGCACCCACTGGATCACGTTGTAGCGCACGTCGAGCGGGTCGACGTCGGGGGGGAGCAGCTTCACCTGGAACGCGTCGATGAAGCCCGCGGCCTCGAACGCCTTCGCCCACCACGACGCGCCCTCGACGAGCGCGCTGCGGATGGGCTCCGGCGCACCCGAGTCGACGTAGTAGACGATCGGCTTCCGCGCGCGCGAGCGCGCGGCGGCCGGATCCACCTTCTCGAGCCGGTGGCGCACGAGCCAGCGCCGGTCGATGTCGGCCGCGATCGGCTGCGCGTAGTCCGCGTAGAGCACCTCGAACGAGCCCGAGCGCGGGTCCCACGCGCGCGGCCGGTATCCGGCATCCGGCAGCCGAACGAGCGACTGGTGCTCGACCAGCGTCACCGCCTGAGGCGTGGGCGCCGTGGCCCGCACCTCGGGGCCTGGCTCATCACCCGCGAACGTCAGGACCGCGGCGAACTCGAGGTTGTCGGGGAACGCCTTGCACGCGTCGGGGTCGAGCGTGCTCCGCTCACGGTCGAGCGAGAAGGCGCCCTGGCCGCTGCTCTTGAGCGTCGCCGCGACGCCGTGGCCGTCGCGGACGAGGAAGCTCGTGAGGTCCACGAGCAGCCGCCCGTCCGCCGTCTCGGCCGCCACCTCCCCCGCCCACAGCACGCTCGTCGCGAACGACTCGCGCACCGCGCGCACCTCGTTGCTGTCGGGGCTCACCGCGCGGTAGCGGAGGTTCGGCTGCTCGACCAGGACGCGGCCGCCGACACGGCGGAACGTCACGACGCGCGTCTCGCCCGCCTGGCCGCGGTCCAGGCCCACCGGGTTCGAACCCAGGCCCGTTTCGATGCCCTCGAGCAGGAGGAAGCTCCCGCACTCGTTCCGCGGTCCCGCCGGCCGCGGCAGCTCGAGCAGGAGCTTCCCCGCCTTGCGGTCGAGCCAGGTGACGAGCAGGCCGTCGCGCCGGGTGAGGCCGCGGGTCCTGGTCGCGAGCGACGAGGTTGTGGACGGCGGGCTCGCGGCGGGCGCCGCGTGCGCGGTGGCGGCGAGCAGCAGGAACGACAGGGATGCGAACGCGCGACGTGCGTTCCGGGGATCCATGGGCACGGCCTCGAGAGAGGTGGCGGCGAACGGTCGAGAGCGAAGCGCGGGAGCATAGGGGCACGTGCTTCGACGGACCAGCGGTGCAGCGAAGCCGGCCGTCGCCCGCCTCCCGGGCGAGCCTTCACACGCCCGCGCTCGCCTCGGGCGCCTCGCCGTTCCCGGCGGCGCGGGGCTCGCCGGCCTGGGCGGCCGGACCGCCGGCGGGGACCACGAGACCGAGCGCGGGCGCCTCCGACTCCGTGGCGCCGCCCGAGGTCACGCGGGCCCTGCCGGCGTCGTCGAACTGGATCAGCAGGTCGCAGGTGCGCAGCGTGCCGATGCGGTGGGCGACCATGAACGACGTGCGGCCGCGCATGAGGCGCTCGACCGCCTCGAGGATGCCGGCCTCGGTGCGCGTGTCCACCGAGCTCGTGGGTTCGTCCAGCAGCAGCAGCGGCGCGTCCTTGAGGAACGCGCGGGCGAGCGCGATGCGCTGGCGCTCCCCGCCCGAAAGGCGCATGCCGCGCTCGCCCACGAGCGTGTCGTAGCCCGCGGGGAGCGAGGAGATGAACTCGTTCGCATTCGCAGCGCGCGCGGCGGCGACGATCTCTTCCCGGCTCGCGCCCGGCCGCGCATAGGCGATGTTGTCGCCGATGCTGGTCGAGAACAGCATGGGCTCCTGGAGCACGATCGCGAACTGGCCTCGTAGGTCCGCGACGCGATAGGCGCGGAGGTCGACGCCGTCGAGCAGGATCCGGCCCGATTCCGGGTCGAAGAACCGCGTGAGCAGGTGCAGCATGGTGCTCTTGCCGATGCCGGTCTTCCCCGCGATGCCCACGCGCGTGCCTGCCGGGATCGCGAGCGAGACGTCGCGCACCACGGTGCGGCCCGGCTCGTAGCCGAACGAGACGTTCTCGAAGGCGACGTCGCCACGGGCACGCAGGAGCCGGCGCGCGTGCGGGCGCTCCTGGACGTCGGGCTCCTGGTCCAGCAGCGCGAACGCGCGCTCCACGCTCGCCAGGTTCGCCTGGAACGTCGCGATCCTGCGCGCCGCCGTCTTGAGCGGTTCGTAGAGCTGCGTGAGGTAGCCCATCACCAGCAGCAGCTGGCCGAGCGTGAGCTGCCCCGAGAGCACGTGACGCGCGCCAACGTACAGCAGCGTCGCCGCCCCCGCCGCGGTGGCGAGCCCCACCCACATGCCGAGCAGGCCCTGGGCGAGCGACAGCCGGATGCGCTCGCGCATGCCGCGCAGTGACGTGGTCACGAAGCGGTCCAGCTCGCGCGGCTCCTGGCCGAACGCCTTGACGACGCGCAGCGCGGTCAGCACCTCGTAGACCACGCCGAGCGCCTCGGTCTCGAGCTTCTTCACCTCGCGGGCGCGCTTGCGGAGCCGCATACGGTAGATGCGCGCGAGGACGAACACGATCGGCGTCACGCCCAGCGCGATCAGCGACAGCTGCCAGTCGAGGTGCATCATCACCGTGAACATGGACACCACGGTCACCGTCGAGCTCACGAACGGGATGACGCCGTCGATGGCGATGTCCTGGATCTGGGCTGCGTCCTGCTGGATGCGGTAGACCGCGTCGGAGCTGCCGCGGGCGTCGTGGTAGAGCAGCGAGAGCCGCTGCACGTGGCCGAACAGCCGGACGCGGAAGCCCTGCACCAACCGCTCGGCGGTCCACGAGCGCAGCACGCTCGAGACCAGGACCTGGAGCTGCGTGAGCAGCGCGGTGACCAGCACCAGCGCCACCGCGAGCGTCAGGATCGCGACCCGGGAGTGCCGGAGCGCGGCCGGGGCCAGCGGTCGCAGGAACGCCGGCAGCGGGGCGTGGCCAACGACGCAGTCGACGACGATGCGGAGCGGGACCGGCACGAGCAGCGCGAGCGGCGCCGCGAGCAGGCTGATGGCGAACAGCGCAGCGATCGCCGGCCACTGCGGCCGGGCCTGCTCGAGCAGTCGCCTGAAGATCTTGAGGTCGCGCACGGCGGGCTCAGCGCCCCGCGATCAGGGCTGGACCCCGGCGCGGGCGCCGTTCGTCTCCACGGCCGGGACGGGTTCCGCGGCCGAACGCCGGGCCCGCGAGGCCTGCCAGCGCCAGGCGGTGTCCACGATCTCGTCCAGGCTCGAGTGACGGGGTGTCCACTCCAGCACCCGGCGCGCGAGCGACGGATCGGCCACGAGCACCGGCGGGTCGCCGGCGCGGCGCGGCGCCTCGCGCACCGGCACCGTGAGTCCGGCCCGGCGCTCGACGGCGGTCACGACCTCGCGCACGGTGTGTCCGCTCCCCGTGCCGAGGTTGATGGCCATGCTCTCGCCGCCGCGCATCAGGTGTTCGAGCGCGCGCACGTGGGCGTCGGCCAGGTCCGTGACGTGGATGTAGTCGCGGACCGCGGTGCCGTCGCGTGTCGGATAGTCGGTGCCGAAGATGTCTACGTGCGGCAGCTGACCCAATGCCGCCTGGATCACGCGCGGCACGAGGTGCGGCTCGGGATCGTGGTTCTCGCCGATCTCGCCGTCCGGATCGGCGCCGGCAGCGTTGAAATAGCGGAGCGCCATCCAGCCCAGGCCGCGCGTGGCGCCGAGCCAGTGGAGCGTGCGCTCCACGGCGACCTTCGACTCGCCGTAGGGATTCACCGGCCGCTGCGGTTGCGTCTCGCGGATCGGCACCTCGTCGGGCGCGCCGTACGTGGCGCACGTGGACGAGAACACAACGTGCCGTACGCCCCACGCCCGCGCGGTCGACAGCATGCTCATCGACTTGGCGACGTTGTTGAGGAAGTACTTCTCCGGCTCCTGCATCGACTCACCCACGTAGGCGTAGGCGGCGAAATGGACCATGGAGCGGATGTCGTGCTCGTGGAGGATGCGCTCGAGGAGCGCGGTGTCGGCGATGTCGCCGACGTGGAGCGGCCCCCAGCGCACGGCATCGCGATGGCCGCGGCCGAGATCGTCGAGGACGACCGGCGTCCATCCGCGCGCCGCGAGCGACTTGCAGGTGTGGCTGCCGATGTAGCCGGAGCCCCCGGTGACCAGGATGCGGTCGGCCATCGGGGCGCTCAGGCGACGTGCCGCGAGGTGTGGCCGTTCAGCGAGGCGGGGACCTTGTAGCCCGGCGTGCTCAGGAGGCGGTCGAAGTACTCGATCGTCTTGACGAGCCCCATCTCGAGCGCGGCGATCGGCCGCCACCCGAGCAGCTCGTTCGCGAGCGAGATGTCCGGCTGCCGGCGCCGCGGGTCGTCGCTGGGCAGCGGCTTGAACACCAGATTGGAGCGCGACCCCGTGAGCCGGATGACGGCGTAGGCGAGGTCACGCACCGTCAGCTCCTGCGGGTTACCCAGGTTGACCGGGCCGGTGACGCCGTCGGGGGTGGCCATGAGCCGCATGCAGCCCTCGATCAGGTCGTCCACGTAGCAGAACGAACGTGTCTGCATCCCCTCCCCGTACACGGTGAGCGGCTGGCCGGTGAGGGCCTGGACGATGAAGTTGGACACCACCCGCCCATCCGCGGGGTTCATGCGCGGACCGAACGTGTTGAAGATCCGCGCCACCTTGATGCGGACACCGTGCATGCGGTGGTAGTCGAAGAACAGCGTCTCCGCGCAGCGCTTGCCCTCGTCGTAGCACGAGCGGATGCCGATCGGGTTCACGTTGCCCCAATAGCCCTCGCTCTGCGGATGCACGTCGGGGTCGCCGTAAACCTCGCTCGTCGAGGCCTGGAGCACCTTGGCGCCCACCCGCCGTGCCAGCCCGAGCATGTTCTCCGCCCCGTGAACGCAGGTCTTGAGCGTCTGCACAGGATTGCTCTGGTAGTGCGTGGGCGATGCCGGGCAGGCGAAGTTGTAGATCTCGTCGACCTCGACTCGTAGCGGGGAGCCGACGTCGTGGCGGGTGAGCTCGAAACGGTGGTGGTCCAGCAGCGGCAGTACGTTGTCGCGGCTTCCGGTGCTGAAGTTGTCCACGCATAGCACCTCCATGCCTTCCTGGAGCAGCCGTGCGCAGAGGTGTGAGCCGAGGAAACCCGCTCCGCCGGTGACGAGGACCCGCGTGGGGTGGAGTCTCTCCATACGGTAGGCAGCTCCCGTGGACGCCGGCCAAGGGCGGCGTCGTCAATTGCGATCCACCGGGCAGGCACGATGCAAGGCTCGAGGGGATTAGTATCCCAGTTCATCTTCATGTAATACAAGAGACAACCCCTGTTAATATAGTGAGTGATTGTGAATCGCACGCCTGAACGTTGCATTGCGCACGTGGCCACGGGGCACGCTCGCCACGGGCGCGGAGCGACGCCGTCACGCCGGACTGAACGATATTCGGCGACGCGAATCTTCACGGGTGCGCACACGACAGCGCCCCGGAATGGCGTGGCGCGACCGTGACGGCCTGGACTCGGGTCGGTCAGCGGAGCTGCGCGGCGGTCTCCGTGATCCAGCGCAGCGTCTCGTCGCTCCCGGCGTAGCCCACGCGCTGCACATGGCGCCCGGTGGCCGGCACCAGCAGCACCAGCGTGGGGAACGCCTGGACGTCGAAGCGCTGCTGGAGCTGCTCGAGTGCAGGCGCGTTCGAACCGTTCTCGCGGACGCGATCCACGAGCGAGACGGGGATCACCGCCGCCTTCACCGTGGCGGCGCCGGCCGCGTTCTCGAACACCTCCTGCTTCAGCATCTGGCAGGGGCCGCACCAGTCGGCATTGAAGTCGAGGAGCACCGGCTTGCCGTTCTCCCCGGACTGCCGTACAGCGTCATCGTACGTGGTCCACTCGGAGTAGACGACGGCCGATCGCGCGTCCGCGACCGCGCTCGGCTCAGCCGGCCGCGCCTCGACCGGCGAGGTGGTTTCTCCCGGCGCGGAGGCCGCCGCGGCCGGGATCGCCGGCGCGGGAGGTGAGGCCGCGGAGATGGCCGGGGTGGGCCGCTCCGGACCCGGCATGCCGCCCGCGAGCCAGCCCATGCCCAGCGCCACCGGGGCGAGCGCAATGGCCCACCAGGGCGAGATCGGTCGCGGCGCGGACACGTCGGGCACTCCTTTCCAGGGGCTCTCGGGCTGGAGCGAACGGAGATGTCATCGGCAGGACGCGTTCCTGACGTGAGCACCCCTTCCGCGTGGGCCGCGCGTGGCCTACCATCGCCGCCATGACCGAACTCGACCTGAGCGCCTCGCCCTATCTCGCCGCGGCCTACGCGAACGATCGCGCGCACGTATTCCATTCCTGGTCCGCGCAGGGTGCGCTGAGTCCCACCGTGATCGCCGGCGCGCGCGGCGCACGCATGTGGGACGAGAAAGGCCGCACCTGGCTCGACTTCGCGAGCCAGCTCGTGAACGTGAACATCGGCCACCAGCACCCGAAGCTCGTGGCCGCCATCCAGGAGCAGGCCGCGCGGTTGTGCACGATCGCGCCGTTCATGGCGAACGACATGCGGAGCGAGGCCGCACGGCTGATCGCGGAGCTCGCGCCCGGTGACCTGGACATCGTGTTCTTCACGAACGGCGGCACCGACGCGGTGGAGAACGCCGTTCGGCTCGCGCGTGGCCACACCGGGCGGCTCAAGGTGCTCTCGGCCTATCGGAGCTATCACGGCGCCACCGGCACGAGCATCGGGCTGACCGGCGACCCGCGGCGCTGGGCGAACGAGCCCGCGACGCCGGGCGCGGTCAAGTTCTGGGGCCCCTACCCCTATCGCTCCGCGTTCCACGCCACGACGCCCGCCGAGGAGTGCGAGCGCGCGCTCCAGCACCTCGCGGACGTGCTCATGGTGGAGGGACCGCACACGGTGGCGGCCATCATCCTGGAGACGGTCGTCGGCACGAACGGCATCCTCGTGCCGCCCGATGGCTACCTGGCCGGTGTGCGCGCGCTCTGCGACAAGCACGGCATCGTCATGATCTGCGACGAGGTCATGGCGGGCTTCGGCCGCTGCGGCGAGTGGTTCGCGGTGAACAAGTGGAACGTGACGCCCGACCTGATCACGTTCGCCAAGGGCTCGAACTCGGGCTACATCCCCGTCGGCGGCGTCATCATCAAGCGTAAGATCGCCGAGACGTTCAAGGACCGCGTCTTCCCCGGCGGCCTCACCTACAGCGGCCACCCGCTGGCGTGCGCCTCGATCGTGGCCAGCATCGGCATCTTCAAGGAGGAGCGCATCATCGAGCACGCGCGCGCGCTCGGCGCGGACGTCATCGGGCCGGAGCTGGCGAAGATCGCGGCCCGCCATCCCAGCGTCGGCGAGGTGCGCGGGCTCGGCGTGTTCTGGTGCATCGAGCTCGTGAAGAACCAGAAGACGCGCGAGCCGCTCGTGCCGTTCAACGCCGGCGGCGCCGACGCGAAGCCCATGGCGGAGGTGCTCGCCGCCTGCAAGAACGCCGGTGTGTGGCCGTTCGTTCATTTCAATCGGCTGCAGGTCACGCCGCCCTGTACCACGACCGCGGACGAGATCCGCGAAGGGCTGGCGGGGATCGACCAGGCACTCGCGGTCGCGGACCGCTATGTGACCGGCTGACCGGGGGCCGGTTCCTCGAACCCCGGGATCGGAGGCGTCATGCGCACCCTGCTTCGGCTTCTTTCGACGGCCGCCGTCTCGTTCACGCTGTCCTCGGCTGCGGCGGCTCCCGTGGCCACGCCCGCGACCTCCACTGGAGCGCCGGAGTCGCGGGCCACCGCGCCGCACGCCGGGCCGCAGACGCTGCTCGTCAGGATCGGCAGCGTCCCGAGGCGCTCGGGCGGGCAGTTCGTCCGCTACCTGGTGTTCCAGCGTCCCGGGGCGGTCGCGAGCGAGGCCGTGGTCTCGGCCGCGGAGGCCAGCGGTGGCAACGGCAGCACGGCGCTCACGATCGCGGACCGACTGACGTCCGCAGGCTGGGAGCAGATCTGCACGCTCGCAGCCGAGGAAAGCCCCAGCCCGGCCACGCCCATGCGGGCGGCCGTCGTGACACCGGCGAGCGCCTCCTCGGCGGCGGCCGAGTCTGCGACGCCGGTGTCGCTGGCGATCACACCCCCGCGCGGCAACCCCGTCAGCGGGCGCGCGCTCGTCGTCGGCGTGGCGCTCCCGGGCGCCGGCCCCGCGCGGCTCGAGATGCTGGACGTGATGGGCCGCGTGATCACCGAGCGCGACCTGGGATCGATGGGGGCGGGCCGCCACTCGGTGGACCTGAGCGCGCAGGGGCGATTCGCCCCGGGGGTCTACATGCTGCGCGTGACGCAGGGCGGCGACGCCAGGGTGGCGCGCGTGACCGTAATCGACTGATGGGGGCGGCGGGCCTCCGGTCCGCCGCGCTCGATCCTGGCGCCTAGTCGACCCGCCGCAGCCGCGGCTGGAAGTCGACGTTGTTCTGCACCCAGGAGAAGAACCGCGTCTGCTTCTCGAACGGCGTGTCGGGAAGGTAGATCGTGGGATCCTTCCACTCCTTCATCACGATGGCGTCCTGCGTCCACACCTTGACGCGCTTCCTCGGCATGTCGTCGAGCCAGTCCTTGCCCGTGACCGCATCGGTGTAGAGCACGCGCACGGTGATGTTCCGCGACAGCCCCTCGAGCGGCGCCACCGACAGGCTGCGGAACTTCGCCGAGCGGTCGCCATCGCTGGCGCTGGCGGCGGCGGTGCCTTCGCCCAGATCCGGGTCACCGTCGGTCAGGAGCACGATCGAGATGGGCTTCAACAGCAGCTTCTTCTGGTCGATCATGTCGCCGACCTGGGTGAAGAACGCGTTGAAGTCCGTGAAGTGGTTGACGCGGCCCTTGGGGAAGATCTCGTGGAGCCGCGCCTCGATCTGCTCGACGCTGCGGTTCTGGAAAGACTCGATCGGGTAGAGGGTCTTCGGCTCGTCCTTCTTGTAACCGCCGATCGAGCCCACGAACAGCGAGTGCGGGACCTCCATGTTCCCGATCCCATTCAGGTGCCCGTAGATGTAGCGGGCCAGGAACTGGATCGAGTCATCGAAGTAGCGACCGTTCATGAACGAGCCGCTGATATCGACACCGACGAACATGACCAATCGCGGCGTCGGCACATCGGGCACCTTGGCGGTCGAGCCGCCGAGCTTCGGCAGCCCGTTGAACTTCGGCAGCCCGTTGAAGTGCGGGAGCGAGTTCGAGGAACAGCTCGTGGCGAGCAGCGCCACGGTGAGGATGGCGATCTTGAGGACACGTAGTTTCATGGCACGGCCACCTGCTGGTTGCCAGGGTCCAGCTCGGCCTGCAGCGTGCGGGCATCCTTGAAGTCCTGGATGCTGTTGAGCGGCAGGTCGAGCAGGTGCCTGTTCGCGCACATCATGGTGACGAAGTTGAGCGTGGCCGCGACCATCTGCATGGGCGGCACCAGGAACGCATCGAGCAGCTTCTGGCCTTCGTTCCCGGCCCACTCGAACTCGGTGCGGAGCTGGTTGCTGAAGCCGTCGGAGAAGAGTTTGAACTCGTCGGGGGGCGTGCCGGGCGGGGCCGCCATCACGCCCTGTCCCGAGATGATGGCGAGGATCGTGGGCGTACCGGCGCCCGCGAACAGGAACCACGACAGGCTGCGCACGCCGAGCCACACCAGGCCGGCGATCGCGAGCGTGCCGCCGATGCCGAGGTCGAAATGCGCGCCGGCGTGCTGGGCGAACCACGGCACCAGCGCGTCCACGAACTCGCGGTACAGGAACACGACCTCGACGAACAGC
>Ga0306920_100003461_pt1 | contig 20020 bp, 22 predicted proteins | sample flu12Cox44000170_FD_204666 | JGI IMG/M metagenome (GOLD analysis project Ga0306920, IMG submission 204666) | Lab enrichment of tropical soil microbial communities from Luquillo Experimental Forest, Puerto Rico - flux4day.12C.oxic.44.000.170 (v2)... | ecosystem: Environmental > Terrestrial >... | reverse complement strand
GTTGCAGGCTACCACTCTCGCTTCGAATGGGGAGATCTACATTCTCGATATGGGCGATCCAGTGAAGATCACGACGCTGGCGAAGCGCCTGATTGAGATGTCGGGTCTCCGTCCGGGACAGGACATTGAAATCCGCTTTGTCGGCACCCGCCCAGGAGAGAAGCTGCACGAACAATTGTGGGGCGATTCCGCAACGGTGAATCCGACTAGCTTCCCCGGCGTGTTGAGTGTCGAGCCCTTACCACCGCCGCCTGACTTTCACGAGCAACTCGCGACGCTCTTGACGACTGCCCTAACCCGTAATGATGAACGCGCCCGAAAGTTCATGATGGAAATGCCGATCAGCTCGGAATCATTCTTGCGAGCGGCCACAGCCTGAGAGGTCGCTATAGGTAGACGCTGGTTCGCTCTTGATATGGTGCACACGTCCTGGATGCAAACGAATGCACATCTTCCAACGTCGCACCAGGAAAAACATTCCTGGTTTCCCATCTGGCTCCCGCGGCGCATACGGTTGACATCCACCCCAGTACTTCTCGATTCGGCAAGGAGTAAGATCCGGCCAATGCAAGGCTATTCATGTGGGCCGGTCATTGAACCTCTTTGGTCGTAGCCTTGGCCAAATCCTTCACTCCGACTGCAGTTTTCTTCCCACCCTTCTCCGGGTACTTAAGGGAAGCTTTGGTTCCCTCCGCAACACCTTCTCCTGCATCCATTGCCGCCTTCCATGGTTGTCTCGCAGGTCCACTTGACGGTCAACGGAACGGGCATCGGGTCCTGCTTTTCATGCTGTTTCAGGCTTGGGGTTTTTCCTGCGCTTACACTTCACTACGGGAAGAGATCGGTCGGGAAACTGCCACTTCGACAGGGGGCGATGAGAGCAACGCGATAAATACAACGGCGTCTGCTGAGAAGTTGCTGAAAATTCAGCCATGGCAGGAGAGGCCAACGCTAGGTGGACATCGGCCGCGAGATAGATCTATGTCCCTCGAGGGCTTCGCGGATTGCGGGAATGAGGTCGGTCGTGACGCGCGACTTGATGACGTATCCGGAAGCCCCAGCGGAAAATGCGGCGTCAATGTAATCCTGGTCTTCGTGAACCGTCAAGAACACCACCTTGGTCCGGCATTTCTTGGACTGCAACTCGGACACCGCTTGTAATCCATTCAGCACGGGCATTGATATGTCGATCACCAGTACATCGGGATCCAGCCGTTGCACCTCCTCCACGGCATCCCGTCCGTTACGAACGCCACCGACCACGTCAAAAGCTTCGCCTAGGATCGAGCGCACCTGTGCCAGGATCGTTGCGTGATCGTCAGCCAGCAGTACTCGAATCTTGCCCATACACCCCGCGCGGGTCTTAAGCTGGACAGAACTAACGATCACTTCTATCTCGGCCAGGGCGGACTGGATACTGTCACAATAGACAGTATTTAACCCAATCCGGAGCATGACCGGCGGGGGTAGTGCCCGGCTAGGGCGGTGGGATTAAGGCGTGCTTGATCGCATACTGCACCAGTTCCGCGTTGGAAGTGATTCCCAGCTCTTTCATAATCTGGTATTTATGGAAGCGGACGGTCCTGATGGAAATCTCGAGGATGGAGGCGATTTCCTTTGGGGAGCGTCCTTCCGCAAGCAGCTGCACAATCTCCCGGTGTCGCGGGGTCAGGTGTTTAGGATGATTTGCAGTCCTGGGATCGCGAAGGAAGCGTTCTTCCATTTGCTGGCGAATTTGTGGCGTCACGTACGACATCCCGCGTAGAACGTCGCGCACAGCCTGCAACAATTCGTGGCCTTGCGAGTTCTTCAGCAGGTAACCCGAGGCGCCGATACCTAAGGCCTCGCTGGCGAGGTCGGAATCAGGATTCATGGTGAGGAAGATCAGCTTTAAGCGGGGCATCAGCTTCTTCAATTGTCGCGCCGCGTCCAACCCATTCAATAGCGGCATCCTGACGTCGACCAGCACCAGGTCAGGGTTCAGTTCCTCGGCGGCTTTTAAGAGTGCGCAGCCATCTCCAACACAGCCGACCACCTCGTATTCCGGCTCCAGCAGCTTCTGCAAACCGGCGCAGATCATCGTGTGATCGTCCGCCAGCAGAATGCGAATTCTCTTCATGCCGCCGCCCCCGTTGCGCTCGCAGGCTCGCCATTCAACTCATGCCTTAAATCCCCAGCGCCTTCCGATGCTAACGGTACGGTAGCGAGAATTCTTGTCCCCTTGCCGGGCCCCGAGTCCACGGAAAACCTTCCGTGCACCAGATAGACTCTTTCCTGCATACTCACGAGTCCGAGCCCCCGTTCATTCTTCGCCGCTTCCACGTTAAATCCGACGCCCCGATCGCTGATCCGAAGTTGAATTCCGTTGCCCACCATTCTCAGCTCCACCGCGAATTGCGTGGTTCCGCTGTACTTCACCGCGTTATGCAGCGCCTCTTGCGCCACCCGGAAAAGACAGAGAGAAACGTCTTTGCATAAGTGTTTTGGAACGTTGTCGTCGGTAAAATTCACGCTCACCTGGTGCTGTTTCGCGAATTCCTTGCAGAATCCCCGAATGGCGGCCACGATCCCCAGGTATTCGAGTTTCGATGAGTGCAGTTGGTGCGAGAGCGCCTGGACGTCACCGGCAATCTCGGCACAATGGAGTTGGATTTCCCGCAATCGCTGGTTGGTGATGGCAGGCGATCCATTGAGACTACGGTTTGCCTGTTCCAGCTCTATCGACAACAAGGCCAGCCGCTGGCAAATATCGTCGTGCAGATCGCGGGCGATCCGGCTGCGCTCTCTTTCCTGCGCCTCGATCAATTGGCCGCTTACCTTTTCCAGCGCTTCTTGAGCCAGTTTCTGCTCCGTTACATCGATAGCCGAACCGATAAATCCGGCGAACGATCCGTCGCCATTGACTCTCGGCGCTGCCACATCGAACATCCGCCGGTAAACCCCATTATGACGGCGAAGGCGATAACTCCTTGGAAAATAGTTCGCGTCGCCGCAAAGCGCGGGAACTGGCAGCCAGCACCCTCTTCAAGTCGTCAGGCTGAACATATTCTTCCCAGGTATCGCCATACCCGGCAGCTGCATCGCGACCAGTAAATTCCACCCCCCTGCTGTTCAGGTAGGTGATTTTGCCTTCCTGGTCAGCCATCCAGATCGGCGAGGGGGCGCTGTCAGCCATCGCCCGGAAACGCTGCTCGCTCTCCCGCAGGACGGCCTCGGCTTTGCGCTTCCGGGCTCGTTGCCATAGCAATCCGATGATCAGCAACGACTGAGCGACAATAAGTGCGGTGGCAGCAAGGATGTAGTTTCGGTCGCGCTCCCACTGAGTCAGCGGCCGATATAAAACCACGGTGTCCCCGGGGAGAGCGGATTCAGGGATCTTCCATCGCCGGAGCTGGTTCCAGTCCACACGGAGCTGAGCGGGTCCGCTTACCACGGGAATATTCTCCGGACGTTCTCCGGCGAGCGCTCGCCCTGCTAAGCCTGCGGCGAGCGACATCTCTTCCTGGCAACTGGTCTCGGACCCTCCTATTCCCCCATGGTTCAAACAGAGCGATGGAAAAATGCAATAGATCGGCAGGCACTTTCCGATCGATTCCAGGGCATGGTGGGGACCGATCGCCGCATGAATCAATTCCTGGGGGGCCTGTTGAAACAAAACCACGGTGTCGACGGGAAGCGTGGCAACCCTTTCCATCAGTCGGTCGGTAGAAAGCCCGACAAGATCGATCTCCCTCACCCTCTCCTGATGCTGAAGAAGCTCGGCGTGGACGGCCGCCAACCAGTATTTCTCAAATGGCGAGTTGTTGGTGATGATCGCGACTGTGTTCGTTCTTGGATGAAGACGAAAGGCGAGGTTGATTGTCCCGGGTACATCCACAGTCTCGGTCACGCCGGTTACGCCCGGCCACATCTTCTGTCCAGCCAGTCTGCCGGCGTGAACTTCCATAAAGACGATGGGGACGCCGGGAAATAACTCGGCGCGATGTCGAACAGCAAATTGGAGCGCCGGATAGGCGGCCACGATGACCAGGTCAAGCTTCTCGCTGCCATAGGTATACCGAAGGTTTTCAACCAGATTCTTCTCGTAGGCTGCATCGCTCTCGAAACGGCGACCTTCCAAATACTCCACATAGAAATTAACCGGCCATGGCACCCGAGAACGTAGCGCCGATTCCAGGAACTCTGGCGGACCAAAGACACTGTGATCTGTGAAGCTGTATAGAAGCAGCACGTTCTTCGCCGCCGGCTCGATTGCGGAAACTGCTTGTGGGAGAGATGGGAATAAGAAGAGGCCAAGGACAAGAAACCATTTCCGCCGGAGAAATTCCATGCCACCAAACCAACTGAAGGCGTTGAGTCCGACTGCCTGCCCTGTATTCATTAATTTGCAAGCACCAGAATCGCTATCGGCGTGCGATTGTCACGCTGGCTGGAGAACTCCTCGGCGTTTCGGCGTCAACCTGGGGGACGATAGTTCTTGCCTGAGGCCAGCCAGAAAGTGAATGAATACCCCACGGGCTTCCGCCCGTTAATGAAAATGCTGGGAAATTTCGATGCCCAGGATTGTAGCTTATGCCTGACGGTTGTTGCCAGCAGACTTCCAGGTTCGTCACGCAATTCTTTTCTTATCCCGCTAGTTTCAGCCATCGAAGGCGTACAAATTCGCGCAGTTCTAACGAATCAAAGCATAGGAATCGCTCGCCATCCAACGTCCTGGCAATCACGTACGCGGAGACTCTAAGAGAAACTTCACTGGCAGTTGTCCCATGTGGGGGTCACCGCTCAGCTGATAATGCCGAAGGAAGATGACCCGCGTTAGTATTTGGATTCGGAAACTGCCGACGGTTGAGGGCGTTGAAGAAGTCCGCCCGAAACTCTAACTAGCCGGCTGCAGCACAGTCGGCAGGATGCTCAAGTCATTGAACTGCCCGGGGCCGTCGACAACTCCCATTGCGCTATCGCCGAATGCTGTTTCAATGCCGTCAGCGGCGGCGTCGTGAAATAAGAGGGCAGGTTGAAGCGATGCAAAATGTCGGGCGTTCAGCATCAGCGTTTCCACCACGAGATACCGTAAGCCGTCCCTGCCTGACAGCATCAGGTAGTTTGGAGACGCCGAAACTCCGGTAACAGGTGAAAGGGAGTGGCTGGACTGACGACCGTTTCTCCAACTTGGTCAATGAGTGCGGGCGCAGCGTTGCCGAGGAATTGTGAGCCCTGGCGAATGTGCTCGACTTGACCGGGGTTGAATCCCATCAACCGAGCACAGGTTGCGTCGGCGGCAACGGCGTCATCGGCAAGAACGATCTTTCCAAGAGCCCGAGGCGTGCCGTTCAGAGGTCCGTTGCCTTCCATGGCAACAATCCCATCCGCGATTACAAACTGGATCGGCACGGTGGCACAGAGATCAAGGATACTTTCCTGAATGCCTCTCCAGTGAAGGATGTTCTTTGGCCAACCATACCGCATGCCGGGAACGATGCCAAACATATTCTTCATGCTAAGGGTGACGCCGGCCCAATGGTGCGTCTTAATCTTGGGCATGGAAACAAGGAAGTCGGTCGCGAGCACGGTACGTGGAAGCCACATTCTCATGCAGCCGGCTCGCAGTGATGTACGGATCAAGAGATCGCGATTGAGGTCGATGAATTGGATTTCGTCGTCTCGAAGAGACTGCTGGTAGCCGCTTTGTAAGAGCACCCACTGTGTATCGCGTTGATGTCCCGGCCCCTCGGCCACAATCACTGACTTGGCACCCATGCGTCGAAAGGACTCAGCCGCCGCGCGGACCAAAACCGGATGGGTGTTGATTGCCTCGCCGGGAGCGTAGTCCACCAGGTTGGGCTTGAGAACCACTCCCTTTCCGCGAACGTCGAGGGGAAACAGCCTTAGACCCGTGGACAGGGTCTGATCCAGGCCTTGAGAGTAGTGGTCGGCGTGGAGGATGGCGACGCGTGAGCGCCGCGGGCGACGGTCGACGTGGAATTGGGGCAGAAAAAACGGGGCAGAAACGGAAGTGCCGGCCGCCACGGCCGCGCTCCCGATCAGAAAGTCTCGCCGCGTAAGATTCACGACATGACTCCGAGTGCCGACAAGGTGCGCTGGTGATCAAGCGCCAGACAGACCAGTGCCAGCGTGCTGGTGTCCGCGATTGTTAGGAGATCCGGAATGGCCACCAGCGAACGACGAAGCGAATTAATTTGCCGACCATAGGCGGCAAGCGCGAGGATCGTCCAAGCCAGGCTCCAAGGTGCCGTGAGGGTGGGAGCCACGTGCTCGAGATACCGTATGCTGCTCTTCACAACAGGGTGTTGCCTCCGGTCACTCAACACCAACAGTGCCGTTGCAGTATCGTCCGGATGAGGTGCCATCCCACTTCCGTAGACGACACTATTGCCAGCATTCCAGCCGCCGTCAGGACATGCACGATCCAGCAGCATCTCAACCCCCAGCTGTACCCGGGAAGGGAAACCCTCCAGACGGTTACAAGAGCAAGACCGTTGGTTCAGGGCAAGAAGTGCGAATGCCGTAGGCACGACCCAACTAACCGTACCCGGGAACCAGGGCCAGCCGAACTTGTCCGGGTCGAAACGGACCTGGCGGTCGGCAGTACGAAACTTCCAAGTCCAAAACCAATTCGACTCCTGACCGGCGGAGTTCATTAGCCATTCAAAACCTTTCAGCCTGGCTGACACGGCCGCTGGCTGGTCGGCGAGAGAAATCAGCGCCAGCGAAGTAACCCATGCGCCGTCCTGGTCATCTCCTGCGAATGCGGGCCAGCTCCCATTTGGGTTTTGGGAGCGCAGAAGAAATTCCTGAGCACGTCCGGCATGGCTCATGGGCGCCGAGTCGAGGACCAGGGCCGAGTAACACGTCGGCTCAATCGCCGCCTGCGAAGAAGATGCCCGGGTAGCCCACCCTCCGCAGGGAAGCTGCCGCAGGGCGAGTTCGGCGAGCAGGTGGCTGAACACAATAAGGTCGGTGGTCACAATGGGACTTGTAGTGCCGAATCTACTCGCTGTCAAAACGAGCCGTAACGGCGTCAACACGTGGACTGCAAGTCAAGCAACGGTGCCGGTGGAGAAGAGTAAAACGCTGCTCCCAGTCAAAGTGTGATTGGCGAAAAAAGTCTGGGAACATTCTGCAAGGCGCGACGGGCAATGGTTGTTATCCAGTGTGGTGGGTGAAGGAACCATCCGGCCCCGGTCAAATTACGATTGCGAAAAGAATCGGCGAAGGCTTCTTAAGGGGTCTCTGCGCAACTCCGATGCCAGAAGCGAGCAACGTGCATTCCCAGTCAAAGTGTGACTGGTGAAATTAATCTGTGATTCCGGCGTACGGCAGTCGCAGGTGAGCGAGCCACGTCCAGAAGCCAAACAAAACGGAGTCATCGGGTTAGCCTGCGAAACAGGCTCCGGCCATCGCCAAGTCCACAATCCTGGCGTGAAACCGGGCCAACCATCCAGCGGCACCGACGCACACAAAGCCCATGCGCTCGCAGATGCAGAAGCGAGGCTTCCAGTGTAGTGTCCAGCACGAAAGGGAGCCGACGTGTTCTCGTCTGTATACGAACTCGCCTCGAGGCTACGGGCGGCACGCTACATCATCGATGCCGTCACCCTGGATGTGGTGTACCTGGCGGCCCAGATGCGCAAGCCCCTGCTGGTGGAGGGCCCGCCGGGATGCGGCAAGACCGAGCTGGCTTATGCAGTGGCCGCAGCGGCCAACACTGTCGTTGAGCGTCTGCAATGCTACGTCGGAATCACGGAAGAGAAGGTCATCGGGAGATTCGATGAGGCCCTGCAGAAACTGTTTCTCGATACGCAAGCCGCCAACCTCGGCCTGGATTGGAACCAGATCCGCAAACGGCTGCACTCGCTGGACTTTTTTGCGGAAGGACCTTTACTGCGTGCCCTGCGCTATGAAGTTCGGCCGTGCGTGCTGCTCATCGACGAGCTCGACAAAGTCGACCACAACATCGAAGCCATGCTGCTGGAGATCCTCAGCGCCTGGCAGGTCACGGTTCCCAAGCTGGGCACGATTCAGGCCACAACCATTCCTTTCGTTGTGCTGAGTTCGAACGAGGAACGGCGTTTAGGCGACGCTCTGCGGAGACGTTGCTTTTACCTCCGTTTCGAATATCCAACCGTGGATCGTGAAAGAGAGATTCTGACGATACGCTCCCGCAGCGACCAGCTGCCGTTGCGTGGGCAGCTGGCAGGGCTGGCACATGCTCTGCGTGGCTGGAACATGGAGAAGCCGCCCTCGATCGCCGAAATACTCGACCTAGCGCAGGCGCTGGAGATACTGGGAGCCTCGGAGATCTCCGGCGAACAGCGGGATCTGCTCCTGCCGCTGTTAGCCAAGACCGAAGCCGACCGCAAACGTCTGCTGCTGCGCTCCGGCTTCGAAGGTTTGGTGGCCGATTCGAAACGTTATCGCGATGAATTGACGACGGCGGGCGTCGGATCTCCTGTCGCCGGGGAGGCTGTCGCTTGAAGTGGATGAAGGCCTGCTCTGTCCTGCTGCTGACGGTCACACTAAGAGCCCAGGTACGGGATGCAACTTCACAGCGAGAAATATCGGCCCGGTGGGCAGAGTATTACGCTTCTGCATATCACATGCCTGTAGAACTGGTGGCGGCGATCATCGACGAGGAATCAGGATGGAATCCGTACGCGCGCTCCAGGAAAGGCGCAGCCGGGATCATGCAGTTGATGCCGGCAACGGCTGTGCGATTCGGGGTGCACAACAGATTTGTGGTGGAGGAGAACATTCGCGGCGGAGTCGCATATCTCGCATGGCTGAAACATAAGTTCAACGGTGATCTTCGTTTGATCACGGCAGCGTATTACGCCGGCGAGGACAGGATCTCTTTGCAAGGGCTGGAATACTCCTCACATGACGTCCAGAGCTACGTGAAGCGCATCGCCCAGCGATATCGCGTGCTTCGGTTGCTCAGAGCCGGCAGGGAAGTGGAGTTGCGCAAGCAAGGAATGAGGTGACGCATGCCAAGCACCCGGGTCTTGGGCTGGCTGTTGCTGGTGGTATTGGGGGTTACGGCCGGAACACCGCAGTCAACCATCGCTCCCCAGGTGCGCAACCGGGTTGCGGGGGACAACAAAATTACCGAGATTGCACTAGAAGCACACTTTGTGACGACGATCCGCGTGCCGGAACCGGTGAACTCGGTCGTGGTGGGAGACCCGGAACTCTTTCAGGTGGAGCACTCCGAACAAGAACCCGAGCTCGTGTTCGTCAAGGCGCTTACGGACGGACAAACCCAGAGTAATTTGCTGATCTCAACTACCAAAGGCCGCCAGATCAGCCTTCTCCTGGTTAGCCGAGGTGACAGACCGAATCCAGCGAAGGTTGATTTTCTTGTGCGCTACCAGCCGTCTGGGGGATTTCTGGTCGAACCCGCTGGCCTTCCCTTCGCGCTGATAGCGCCGACCGCGAGGGTGTCGAAGACGCCTGCCCCAGCTTCCGCCGGCTCCACCGCGGTTCTGGCGAACCAACCCAATTCGGTGTCGCTCGACACCTTGCTGGAACGCCAAAAACAGGCGTCGTTGCCAACGTTGTACAGCGAACGCATGGAACCTGGTGAGGTAAAGGGTGACCGCCTGCGGGCAGGTATCAGCGAGGTTCTCGACGGAGGCCAGCAGGTGATCGTTCTGTTTACCGTCGTCAACACCAGCAAGAACACCATCCTGTTAATGCCTCCACAGGTACAGCTTGGCGGACAAGACAAATCAGGAAAACTCCTTAAGCATGAGCATTGGTCAATTGCGGAACAGTTGCCGGTTGTTGATTTTCGCCTGAGCCGGCGGCGGATCGGACCAGGAGAACGCGCGGACGGTGTGGTGCTGTTCGAGCGTCCGCCCTACAAGCGGTCGATGGAAACGTTGTTCTTGCAAATGGCGGAGTCGGGCGCGGTCGACAGACCAGCCTTAGCCCCTATGGGTTTTGGAATCAGCACACTGCGGGAGGCTGCGAACCGTGCCCACTGACGAGACCAAGAACGTACCCAACGCAGATCCGGCGCACCCTGAGCCGGGCATAGCTACCAAGGACTCCGTCACGGAGGAAGCTGATAGAGGAAACTGGCGCCAGGCGTTCATAACGGCCCTCCAGATAGCCAGGCAGCGGCAGAAACTCACGCAGAATCGGCAGGAACTGGGGCGCGACAAGAGCAAGTCGCTGTTGGCGCTGGTGGGAGTCTGCGTGGCGCTCCTGCTGCTCTTCTTCGGCGTCTTCTCTCACCCGACAAAACCGATTCCGCTGTCTGGTGAAAAAATGCACGATCAGGCCAGTCTTGGCAGGAAAGTCACACCCGGACAGCAGAGCAACGATCCCACCAGGGCGGTGACGCCGATGCTGAGTGCCGATGTACATTCGTCTGATCCCGTCCTCGACGACCAACTAACTGCGGAAGATATTGGCCGGACTTCGCGCACGGCGGGCGCACCCAAGCCGACGGCGATCGCAAGCCAGACGGATCACTCGCACGATTATGCCTTGAGCAAAGTCGATTTCTCTGACCCTACTGTAGGACAGGGCGGTACGACCTCTGGTAGACCGACGGTGTCTCCATCGGGATGCGCGGACCTCAAGAAGCCCTCGCTCGTATTCGTGCAGGCGGCGGAAACCAAACCGCAGCTGAAGCCCTATGCGGCGCCGGGAGAGACAGAAGAGGCTGTGGCCCTTGCAGCGGGTACACGGCTGGTCGCACGATTGCAAACACCGGTGAGTTCGGCCGTTCCGACTCCGGTCGTGGCGGTCGTTGAATACAGCTACGAGCGCGACGGGCAGATCGTGCTGCCGGCCGGGGCGAGGGTTCTTGGCCGCCTGACGCAGGTTAACGCGTCAGGTTACGTGGGCATGCAATTCAGCCGCGTCGACTTGCCTGACGGAACAACGCAGAAGATCGATGGCACGGCCATGAGCCTTGATTTCGGACCACTGAAGGGCATCGTTTCCGGCAAGAAGACGGGCACGAAGTTTCTCGTGCGATCGCTCACCGGGATGGGGACGATTGCCTCATATGTGATTGGGCCGCAGGGGTCAACTTCAGGTGATCTGATATCTCCTGACACACTCCTACGGGAGCGCCTGGCGGATAACGTGGCGACGGCAGGACAGGAAGAGCTTAACAGGCTGGCGTTCCATCAAAACATCGTTGTAACCCTTCCGGGTAATGCGCGGTTTTACATCGTCATACAGAAACAGTCTGCGGAGCCCACCGGCAGAGCCTCTGGCACACGCAGCACCACCGCAGGCTTCGGTGGTGGAGTACCGACTCTCGATGAGCTTCGGCAACTGATGCAATTGCGCAGCGAGATCAACGAGATCTACAGCCAGGCTAGCCCGCCCGTGGCGAGCCAACCGCAGCCGCAGCAGTAGTCTTTTTTCCCTCAGCCGCATAGCTCGTCTCCAATACCTCCTCGATATCGAGTTGGTGATCCTTAGTGAATTGGCGGCCGTTTGACAGCTTCTTGTTTCCCGTCTACGTTCCCTCGCAACGATCACTTTTCTGCCGCCGATTCTCGGCGCCCCGAGAGGCAATCAACGAGTCCTGAAAAGGAGGATTCCTAGGTGGGCAAACTTGAAGCAGATCTTGGATGGAAGAAACCCCTGGTCGGGCTGGCGGTCCTGCTGCTCGTCGTTGAGCAGTTTGTATTTGCTCAGAACCTTGGCGCGAATCCACAGTTCAACGTGGCGGTGCAAGGACAGACCGGTGCACAGCCGGAAGGCGCCTTCCTGAACTTCATTAATTGGGTTGGCAACGTGATCGCTCCCGTAGGCGCCGGTGGCGCGGTTCTTGGCGCAGTTGTGTCGTGGCTAACGGGACGCGGCTTCGGGCGATGGTTGTTCGCTGCCGCCGCACTGCTGGCTATTTCAGGTGTTACCCGACTGATCGAGTTCTGGATCACGAACGGAACCGGTGGAATTACCTAGCCCAGGAGTAAATGGGTGCAAAACCGTAATCGGCAGCCTGCCGCGCCAGGCAAGAAAACGTGGGCTGCCACAACCAGGATGTAAGCGAAATGGCGACGCCGCAGCTGCTCAACGACATTATCTCGGTTCTGATCTTCCTGGCTCCCTCAGCCGCAATGCTGTCACTGGTAATCGCCGGCATCAGTTTGCACCGCGAAGGAACCATGACGTTTGCGATCGGCGGAGGCTTCACCAAGTGGATGTTCTGGGCAGTTCTATTTCTGACGCTTCAGCCGCTGCTGAGCTGGTTCAGCTCGTTCGGAGTCTCCGTGCCCTTACCTGGTGGAGGGATCGCAACCACGTGGCTGGCCGCCTTCCAGGCCGATTTGGTGCAGTTCGTGATCAGCTTCGTGCTGCAGCGACTGGTGCCATCCCTTGCGGCTTTTCTTGTGGTGCGCGCCATCCTGGACGCGGCTTCGGGTCAGAGTCCGCTTCCCTCAATCCTGGCGGCTATGTTCCTTTTGGCCATCCAGACCAGTTACAACCTGCTGCAGAGCTACAACACCGGAACCCAATACGCCACGGTCGATGTGCTGGACGGCATTTGGAACCACCTGGCCGGGACGGTCATGCCGATTGCCGCCGTGCTGGCGATTGCGGGCGCGATCCTAAATTTCGCCACTAGAAAGCCATTTCTGCGATTGATCGCGGTATCGCTTGCGCTGCTAACGGTTTCCGCGATCTGGAAGCTACTGGTTTCGATGATGTAGGAGCGCGAATGAGCCTGGGAAACATGTTCTTCGACAATGGTGTCCTGCACCTGGCGAACTGGATGGGCAACGTCATCATGCCAACTTTGGCCGCGGCCTTCATCCTCCTTGCCATCCTGCAGTTCTCCAGGGGTCGGGATTTCTCGCACAGCGCGTACGGAGCCCTGGCCTGCCTGCTGGTCTCGGGATTGACGCGTGCCTTTGAGACCTTTGCTTCGCAGGCAGCATGGAACAATCCCGACCTCTACTGGATAGCCATCAGGACCCTGATTGATTGGTTCGCCAACGTGATTTTGCCTTTGTATGCCGCGGTCCAGGTCGCGGCAATGGCTCTGGGGCTGGGAGTCTTCTCCCTGGTCCATCCCACCAGCGGCTGGCTGCGGCACTTTGTGGCGGCGGCCTTGTGCCTGATGGCATCAGGCCTGCTTCGACTGGCGGAATTCTTTGTCACCCAGGGCACGGGGGGAGTGACTTAGGAGAGACAACGATGGCGCTCGACGTAACACCGATTTACCGGAACCTGCGAACCAGGGTCACCTTTCTCGGCCTGGAAACTGAGGACATGTTTGTCATCCTTGCTGTCGCCGTCGTCATGAACATCTGCGGCAGGCTTTTGAGTCGCGAAATCTTCGGCTTGCCCATGAACATGGTGCTGCAGTATCTGGTACCCCTCCTCAGCGTGCCGGCGCTGATGCTCTTCAAGTACGGCAAGCAGCGGGGCTACCTGCAGGACTGGGTGCTCTTCCACATCAAGCCGCATGTTTACTCGGCGCTGGAGGGCGACCGGGAACTGACTGGCGAATACATCCGGGACTAAGGAATCAACAATGCCTCTGAAGACAAAGCAGTACCAGAAGTCGTTAGCTCAGCCGCCCCTATGTGAGCAGCTGAAGGTCCGCGATCTGACCGACGATTTGTTGATCCAGCTCAACGGGTCTTTCGTCGCGGGTTACAGATTGAGCGGCATTCACTCCTATTACGCCAGCGACGAGGAGCGAAACCGGATCAAGCTGGCACTGGAGGCGCTGATCCGCTCCTTGCCGGAGCGATCCATGCGGTTGCAGGCACGGTTTGAGATTGCCGAGGGCGACGGCGGGTTGATTCTGCGCTACAACCGGGAACAGCAGAATCCCAATGCTGTTTTGCAAGCCATTGACCGCGAACAGTCCAACGCGTGGTGGAAGAAAAATGCCGAAGGGTATTACCTGCAGCACATGCTGCACTTTTTCTTCATCTGGGACCCGCGCATCCACCACCAGTCACCGGAGTTCGAGTGGAGGAAGAAGATGCGCCGCTCCCGCTTCAGTGTGTCAGTCGGCAAATGCATCGAGCGCAGCCGCCGGGAGCACGAGGACCTGGTTGCCGAGTTCGCGAGCCTGATGTCCGGCGTCGAGGCCACACTGCAGGCCCCGGGAATGAAGATCGAGCGGCTCACCCAGGACGACATCTTCCTCGAAGTGAAGCGTGCGATGAGTCCTCTGATTCCTGATGCCCGGCGGTTTCATCCGGGAACTGAATCGCTGGTCTACGAGAGTGCACGCAGCCAGATAGCCAGCGTCAATATCGAGGACGAACTCGACGACTCCCTCAAGATTGGCGGATTACTCTACTCCTTCATCAGCCTGAAAGACCTGCCCGACGCCACCTTTCCTGGCGTCTTGCGGGAGCTAGTGGTGATGGACTTCCCCATCGTCATCAACACGGAGGTTGTTCTTCCCGATCAGGCAAAGGCAGTGAAGCAATACAAGAGCCGACTTCGCAAGATGACGGCGGCACAGAAAGACATTCACGGTGGCTTCCGGCTGAACGTGGACGCACAGGTGGCGGAGCACCAACTAATCAAGGTCTTGCAGGAGCTGATCTCCAGCTCGTTGAAGTCTTGCCGGCTGAGCCTCACGATTGCGGTGCGTACCTCCCGACCGGCACGCAATCGCTTCGAAGCGGAAGAGGCGGAACGAATCCTGGCGGACCGCAGACAAAGGGTTGTGCACGCCATCGCCCGCATGAACGGTGCCCGCGGGATTCCTGAAACGCTGGCGCAAAAACGCTTCTTCTTTTCCAGTCTCCCCGGGTTGGGTGAGAACAATAAGCGTGAAAAGGATGTACTGACATTGCACGCAGCCGACCTGCTTCCGGTAGAGATGCCCTGGACGGGCACTCCCAGTTCGCCATTGGTGCTGTTTGAAACGCCCTACCGGCAGCTTATACCGTTCTCGCCCTTCGATTCAGGACTTGGCGATGCCAACATGCTCATTATGGCCAAGAGCGGCGGGGGGAAGACGTTCCTCGCGCAGCTCACGCTCCTGATGACAGCCCGAGCTCGGCCCTTGGTATCGATACTCGAGCGCGGGGATTCTTACCAACCGCTCGTCGAGTTGATGGGCGGGCGCGTTATCAACGTAGACCTGGATGGGCGAGAGAGCTTGAATCCGTGGGACCTGCCGGAAGGTGAGCCTGCACCTAGCAACGAAAAGACCGCTTTTCTGAAGAATCTCACCCGGCATATGCTCGGCAACGGTCGCGACACCGACACCTCGCTTCTGGACAACGTGCTTGCGGATGCGATAACCCGTGTGTACAAGCGCTGCCGAATCCGTTATTCCAATCCGATCCCGAGCTTCAACGACCTGCGCGAAGAACTTGCAAACTGGCGGGATGCGGAAAAGATGCAGCGCACGATCGACGAGGCGCACCTGGCGGCGATCAAGCTGCGTTCATGGACGGAAAACGGCATATATGCCAGGCTTTTCGACCAGCCGACCACGATGCGGCTGGACAGCGACTGGCTGTTCTTCAACATCGAGGGCCTCAGCTGCGATCCGCGACTGGAAGCGGCGATGAGCATGCTCATCGCGAATGCCATGGCCGCTCGCGCCACAGGCAAGACCGGGCGTCCGAGCATCACCGTGCTCGACGAGTGCTGGTTCCTGCTGGACTCGCCTTCGCTGGCTCCTGAGGTGGTGCAGCTTTACCGCACGGCACGCAAGCGCAATTCGAGTGTGTGGGGCATCAGCCAGACGGTGGAGGACTTCGTGGGCACCAACTTCCAGCCACGGGTTCACGGACCTGGAATCCTGAAAAACGCCAGCACCAAGATCGTGGGGCAGCAACCCGGGGACATTGGGCCGATTGTCAACCACCTTAGACTTAATCCGGTGGCGATCCACGAAGTGAAGGGGTTTGGTGCTCCGCGAAAAGGGCGTAGCGCCGAGGTGTTACTGGTGATCGGCGAGAAAGCGGAGATGACGCAAACCATACGGATTGTGCCTACGCCTCTGTCCTACTGGGTCTGCACGACCTTTCCGCGGGAGCGGAAATACCGCAGTTGGTTCCTGAAGAAGCATGAAGGGCGGCCCCTGTTGCAAGGCTATCAGGAGTTGTCGAAGCGGTTTCCGCAGGGCCTCGCCGATATTGCGCCGTTGCCGGAAGAGATCTGCGGCGAGGTCAATCGAGTTGCTCGTGGGACCATGGCAACCGGTGAACCGATCGGCGGTCAACCAGGGCATTAATCGAATCCAGGAGAAATGCAAATGCAAGTTCTCGTGTACAGCCTATTTTCCCTGGCGCTGACCTGGCTGGTGATAACGGTCTCGAACCGACGGCGACTGGCGGTGATGCTGGCCGTCGTGATGGTCCTGGTCTTGCCGGGTGCGCAGCCGGCACAAGCGCAAGGGGGAATCGTGGGCGCCATTCGCGGAGTGCTCAACGTAATCAACGGCATCATTCAGACCGCGCTGAATGCGATCCACACCGTGCGGAGCGCAATGACCAATCTGCAGCAGGTGGTAGTGTGGCCACAGCAGTTGATTAATCAGGCCAGGGCGCAGGCCAGGCAGCTGATCCGGCAGCACCGCAGGCTCATGAGCAACATCTTCAGCATAAAGCTGAACAGCGCTACCCTGCCCGCTCCCCAGGCACTCGAGACCGTAATCCGTGACCATAAAGTCGGCAACTTTCCCGCTTTGACGGCAAGGTTCACGAATAACTATGGTGCAACCCCGGTGGCGACGGCTGCCAATGCAGGCGACCGTGCAAGGTCGGACATGGATGACGCCCTGGCGCTTGACAACCTTAAGACGTTGAAAGCAAGCGACCAGGTAACGGACATAGAGTTGCAATCGGCTGATGCGATCGAGGACTCTTCCAGCCAGGCGGCCCCGGGTTCGGCGCCATTGCTAACGGCGACCGCGACTACCTCTGCCATTCAGGCACAGGCAGTGGCCCAGAAGCTGCTGGCCGCGGAATTGCGGCAGGAAGCGGCCCGCATCGCACATCGCAACATGCATCGCAAAGAAAACGCCACCAATACCATCCAGCTGCGTGGAGTGCTCGTGAATCTCTTGCAGCACCAATGAGAAATAAGGAATTCAACAAATGAAGAGATTGATAGCACCCTTCAAGACCGCGCGAATCTGGGTGGCCACCCACAAGCTCCGCACCTCTTTTCTGGCACTGATTCTGGTGTTCACGGCGCCATGGCCGGCAAAGGCACAGCTCGTCTCCCCGTGTTGTGCCCTGCTGGTGGCAGGACTGTCGAGCATTCAGTCGGCACTAAGCAAGGTAGTCGGAGGAGGACTGAACCAGATCCTGGACGTAGATAGGGCTATGCAGCAGTTTGAGCAAACGGTGGTATGGCCGCAGAGCCTAATCAACCAGGCACGGGGCCTGGTCGGCCCTCTGCAAGGAAACTTTAACCAAATCCAGAGTCTGATGAAGATACCAGTGAACAGCGCCACACTGCCGGTCTCGCAACAGCTGGAACAAGTGCTACTCTCGCGCGACCCAAGTCAGATTGCACAAACCACCGCCGCTTACACGGCACTGTACGGACCAACTCCCCAGGCCACGGCCGCGTCACCCCAGGTCCTAAACATGGTGGACATGACAGATGCCACGGCGCAGGCAGCGATGAAACGGGCCATCGAAATCGACGCCTTGGCGGACTTGGAACTCCAGGCGGCAAACCAGCTCAACCAGAGCATTCAGGCGGCGGCTCCCGGCAGCGCCCCGATCATCGAGGCGCAGGCAGACGCATGGCTGATCCGGGCCAATGCCTATACCCAATCCGCCACCGCAGATCTCATGCGACTGCGCTCGGTCGATCTGGCCAACGCCAGTGCCGACATCAAGATGGGAGCGATCAACACCACGAACCTGCGCCAGGCCCTGGCCAATCTACTGCAGCACCAGTGAGCCACAAAAAAAAGAGCAATATGTCCAGCTTTTATTTCGAGCAGTTACTACAGAACGGATTGAATGGAATGGACCGGCAGGGGATCACGGCAGCAGTCCTGCAGATTGCCGGAGCGGTTCTCATCCTCAGCCTTCTGTGGTCGGTTTACGAGGCCTACGCGAACGGTGGCGATGTGCGTCTGCTAGGCGTGGCGGCCATCAAGTATCTGATCCTGGGCTTAATCTTCCTGAATTACCAGACCGCTTTCCGCGCCGTGAACGGTATGTTCAACGGTGTGGCCGACGGCATTTACAACCTCTCGGGCGGCTTCGATGTCATTAAGAATTGGAACAATAGCCTGGCGCAAGCCTGGCAAAACGATCCTAACTGGTTTTCAGCTATCTGGAGCTGGGTCACTGGTGGTGTCTCTGCCGTTGCTGCCGGGTTGATCACGCTGGCCGGCTACTTAATCCTTCCCTTCACCTACGCCTTGTTTACGCTCTTTTACGCGCTTTACGGAGCAATCCTTTATGTGGTTGGGCCGTTTGTCCTGGCATTGATTCCTTCGCGCGGGCTGGGCCAATTGGGAAAGACCTACTTCGTGAACTTGATGATCTTCCACTGCTGGGGTCTGCTGTATGCCATCCTGCAAGCGCTAATGTCGGCCCTGCAGATCACCGACCCCATGCAATTTAACGGATCGTTTCTGCAGGCCTTTGTCGGTTCCACCCAGGTGATCGTGATGAGTGTCGCCAGTGTGCTGTTGTCGATCATGGTCGCCCTCATCCCGTTCGTCGCCGGCCGGATTGTTCGCGCAGAAATCGGCAGCACCCTGATGACTGTTATCAGCGGAGTCGCGACCGCGGGAGCCGTGGTATCGGGCTTGGCGTTCACTGGCGGAAGTGGCCTGGCCGTTGGGCATGCAGCTCCATCCGGAGCGCCACCGCCACCTCCTTCGGCCGGCGGTCCCACTCCGTCTAATCCAAGCATCGGGTCGGTTCTCCCAAGTCCGGGTGATTCGAGGCCGCCCACGCCTTTCCCCGCCGAAAACGTCCACGACGCCGTTGTATCCGTCGGCGATGGCTCTGCCTGCACTGGCCCGGCTAGACAGATCGGCGACGAACCGCCTTTGTTTCCCCGGCATTCAGCCACGGGGTACAGCAGCCGTAACCTTGTCGGTCTTGCCGCCTGGCGAGCTGGACACGCCATCGGCAGAACCTTGCGTTGGGTTGGGATGGGGGCATAACAGTGAAGGCATCCGAATCACCCCTACCGATACCTGAAATTGCCACGTTCCCGCGCTACTATGAGTACGACGGCATGTTGCGTGCCTACGCTAACCGGGCGATGTTCCTGGCCATTTTGTTCGCGGTAATCGCCCTCAGCTCGCTTGGTTTTGCCATCTATGTCCGCCTACAGCCCGCTACCGTCATCCGCGTCGACAAGGATGGAAATGCCGTCGTTATGGGTGGCGGTGCGGGGCAGGACGGGACGACCCGGACGGCCTCGATGCTGTCTGCGCAGTCCGTCGGCCTAGACGATCCTGTTTCACCCGGTGTTGCCGCGACCGACCTGGAAGGCAAGGCGGTTGTGCGGCGTTTCCTGGAACACTACCTTTCCTACACACCGGAGTCCGCGGCGCGAAATCTGGCTGAGTCACTGAACATGATGACGTCCAACTTGCGCACCTTTACGCTCGACCGGCTGCGTGACGACGACACTGTGGGCAAGATCCAGCAGGATCACATCATCTCAAACCTCCGGATTCGCCTGATTGAACGCACCAGGAATGCACCGTGGGACTACCTAGTGTTCGGGGTAAAGGAAGTGCACAGAGTAAAGCTTGGTACGGAAGTGACAGACCGCATTGTTGGTCAGTACAACGTCCGCCTGGTAGAGGAACGGCGCAGTGAATTCAACCCCAGCGGCCTGCTGGTGGCCGAGTACTCGGAAAAGCAGATGGTAGGGGAGCGCGACAACCGGCTAGAGCAGAAAAGCCAACTCGATAAATAAACCATTCGCGCTCAGGAGGACTGTGACCTAACAAGTACGGCAGCAGAAGACGATCACCGCGGTGATACTGCTCAGTGGCGCGGAGAAAACAGCCACTCGCTTGCAGGCGGGAAGAGCAGGGAAAAAGCTC
>Ga0306920_100003460_pt1 | contig 20021 bp, 23 predicted proteins | sample flu12Cox44000170_FD_204666 | JGI IMG/M metagenome (GOLD analysis project Ga0306920, IMG submission 204666) | Lab enrichment of tropical soil microbial communities from Luquillo Experimental Forest, Puerto Rico - flux4day.12C.oxic.44.000.170 (v2)... | ecosystem: Environmental > Terrestrial >... | reverse complement strand
CCCCGCCGGCGGGCGCGGCACCGCCCCCGCGCCCGCCCCACCCCCCCCCCCCCCACCCCCCAACCCCCCCCCGCCCCCCCCCGCGCCCGCCCCCCACCCCCGCCCCCTCCCCGCGCTTCCATGGATCCCGTGCGCTGCGCCCGCGTTGCTCGTCATGGTCTGCGTCGTATGACCGAGCCTGATTCTTCTCGCGCTCAGGAGCCGGCCGGCAACACGAGCCCGCCCGTGGTGGAGACCGCGGCCAACACGCGCTCCGGCGCAGCAGAGCCTGCCGGCGATACGCGCGCAGGCGCGGGGGCGCCTGCGATGGGTGCGAATCCGGGCGCTGCGCCGTATACGGTGTACAGCGTGTCGTGGAATCTGACACAGCGGTGCAATCTCGAGTGCTCGCACTGCTACATGTCGGCGTTCGCCGGGGCGGACACGCACGGGGAGCTGTCGACCGACGAGTGCCGGCGGGTGATGGACGAGATCGCCCTGGTCAACCCGAACGTCTTCCTGATCCTGACCGGGGGCGAGCCGCTGCTGCGCAAGGACATCTGGGAGATCGCGGGATACGCCGCCGAGAAGCGGTTCACGACCGTGCTCGGCACGAACGGCGTGCTCCTGCGCGAGCGCGAGGCCAAGGCCATGCGGGCGCACGGCGTGCTCGGCGCCTCGATCAGCCTCGACTCGATCGACCGCGTCAAGCACGACGCGTTCCGGCACCTGCCCGGCTCCTGGGACGGCGCGGTGCGGGCCACGCGCGTGCTGACCGACGCCGGGCTCGACTTCTCCCTGCACATGTCGGTGACCGAGTGGAACGTGGGCGAGGTGCCGGCGATGATCGACCTGGCGCGCGAGCTGGGCGCCAAGGTGCTGAACTTCTTCTTCCTGGTCCGCACCGGGCGCGGCCGTGACCTCACCGATATCGACCCGGCGGCGTACGAGCGCATCCTGACGTACCTCGCGCGCGTGCAGGGCGCCGGCAGCGGCCCACCGTCGTTCGTCCGGACGCTCCTCGGCATGGGTGAGCGGCGGCCCGCGCAGGGCTCGGAGGCGTTCGAGGACCCGTGGTCGACGCCGGTGGGCCGGAAAGACGGGCTCCTCATCCGGGCCAAGTGCGCGCCGCACTTCCGGCGGGTCCTCTACGAGATGAACCCGTCGTCGCCGCTCTTGCGCAACTACGCCCACGGCTCGTGTCCGGCCGGCAAGTACTATTGCCGCATCACGCCGGAGGGCGACGTCACGCCGTGCCCGTACATGCCGGTCACCGCCGGTAACCTGCGCGAGCGCTCCTTCGCCGATCTGTGGCGCGGCGCGCCGGTCTTCGGCGACCTGCGCGACCCCAAGCTCGGCGGCCGCTGCGGCGCCTGCGAGTTCGCCAAGATCTGCGGCGGGTGCCGCTGCCGCGCCTATGCGACCCACGGCGACTACCTCGCGGAGGATCCGGCGTGCGGCTATCAGCCGGGCGCGCACGGCGGCGCGTTGATCGATCTGCCGGCGTCGCTCACGTTCGGGCTGCCGGTCGACTACCAGCTCGTGTGGGAGGAAGAGGCGCGCGCGCGTCTGCACGCGATCCCGTCCTTCGCGCGCGGGATGGTGATCAAGGCGGTCGAGGCCTACGCGCGGGGGCGCGGCGAGACGACGATCACGAAGGAGCTCCTCGCGGACGTGCGCTCGAATTGGGGCTCGCGCTTCCGGGCCTCGTCCTGATGGATCGCTTCCGCCTCGCGGCGCGCGCGTACCTGGTCTACGGCGTGATCTACTGGCTCGGCGGCTTCTACCTGGCCCTGCAGGGCGTCGGCGTCCGTGGCGATCGCACGATGCAGCCGGGTGTGGCGTGGATCGTTCTGGGGCTGGTGCTCGTGGTCGCGATCCCGTATCTCCTCGCCCGGCGCCGCGCGTGGTTCGAGCGCTGGATCCTCTCGCGCCGGGATTTCGCGCGCGTGCTCGCGGCGTTCATGGCGGTGCGGGCCTGGCACGTGCTGAAGGTCGCGCTGCGACCGGAGACTGCGAGCGTCCCGGCCCCGTGGGGCGGGGAAATAACCTTCCGTCTCGGCGCGATCGTGTTCATGATCGTGACCGTGGCCGCGCTCCTCGCGATCGCGCGGGCGGCCTGGGCGGAGGAGGTCGCGTGAAGCGCTACAAGGACATCGCAGGCGACGGCGGCTCGAACATCGCGGGCCAGGTCGAGGCCCAGCAGGGGCGGCTCAGGCAGCGGCTCGAGTCGGTTCGCGCGATCGTGGCCATCGTGTCGGGCAAGGGCGGCGTCGGCAAGTCGACGCTCACGGCGAGCCTCGCGTGCGCCTTCGCGCTCGACGGCTGGAAGGTGGGCGTCCTCGACGCGGACCTCAACGGCCCGACGCAGGCGAAGGTCCTGGGCGTGCGCGGCAAGCGCCTGCTCATCGCCGACGGCGTCGTCGAGCCGCCGGCCACGGAGCTGGGCGTGAAGGTGATGTCGATGGATCTGTTGCTGCCCTCCGACGCGGCGCCGCTCACCTGGGAGGCGCCCGTCCAGGACGAGGCGCACACGTGGCGCGGCGCCATGGAGGCGAACGCGCTCCGCGAGTTCCTGGCGGACACGAACTGGGGCGCGCTCGATCTGCTCCTGCTCGATCTGCCGCCGGGCACCGACCGGCTTGCGACGATCGCGTCGCTGGTGCCGGCGCTGTCCGGGATCGTCGTCGTGACGATCCCGTCCGACGTCTCGCACCTGGTGGTCAGGCGGTCGATCACCGTCGCCTCGAACACGCGCGCACCGGTGCTCGGGCTCGTCGAGAACATGTCGGGGATCTTCGTCGGCCCGGACGCGGCCAAGCTCGCCGCCGAGGCGGGCATCCCGTTCCTCGGAAGCGTTCCGTTCGATCGAGCGCTCACAGTCGCGGGCGATCAGGGCGATCCGTTCGTCGCCACGGCGCCCGAGCGCCTCGCCGCGATGGCGCTGCGGCGCATCGCGGAGAGCATTCGCGCCGCACTGACGAAGCGCCCGGCCTGAGCCCGCGCAAAAAGCTTCGGCCCCGGACAGGGCCGGGGCCGAAGGGCGATCCGTCGAGCGAGCGCTCGTCTACTGGCAGCTGATCTTGGGATCCGGGGTGTAGCCGGCGACCTTGTATGTCAGCACGAAGTCATCGGCCCACGCCTTCGGCCTGATGACGCCAAGCTTGGTCTCGCCGTCCCATGCCATCACGTGCGCGCCCTCGGCCAGCTGCGCGACCGTGGCCTGCCCGCGCAGGAAGTTCGAGGCGAGCGACTTCGGAATGAAGGCGGCGGTGGTCTCCATGACCGCGGGCTGCCCGCTCGCGGGTATGGCCTTCAGCCAGCTCGCAATCACGGTGAAGCCATCGAGATTCGGGTCCTTCAGCATGTCGTTCGTCGCCATCGAGCGGAGCAGGTGAGGGACGTAGCGCGAGAACATCGACGAGACGCGATCCTGGACGCTCAGGCGGGTGAACTCCGGCGCCGGCTGCTGGTCGACGTTGACGTTCAGGGACAGGTAGCGCACGTCGCCGTCCAGGTGCTTCGGCTTGTAGAAGCCGATGCCCTCCGGCTTCACGTCGAGCCATGGCATGCAGTGGTAGACCTTCGCGTTGAGATCGCGAAGCGCTCCCTGGTACTTCTGGCCGAGCGCGCGTCCCTTGTCCGACGTGTACTTGTCAGGCTGGAGCACCCGATCGGCCGGGGCGTCGGCGGCCGAAGCCGGGCTCTGGGCAAGGGTGAGCGTGATGGCCGCGACGAACCCTACGATCGCGTGTCCGAGCTTAATGTTTATCATGCGTGACACACGTGGCATGTGTCGTGCCAGTTGTCAAGGGGTGCTAAGCCCTTGGATCTTCGCGAGCCGCCCCTGGACCTCAGCGATTCCTCCGACGCCAAACTGCCCCCCGAAACGTCAAAAGGTGCCGACGTGGCGGGGGGCTGACGCTCGTCTAGCGCTCGAGGATCTGACCCTGGTCGACCGTGACCGCCTTGCCGAACCAGCTCTGGTTCTGGGCCATAGCAACGTCCTGGCGTGTCACGTTGGGGGCCCCGGACCGGTTCTTCATCGAGAAGTCGAAGTGCTCCTTCGACTGGAAATGGCTGGTGTTCGACCTCCAAATCTGCCACTCCTCGCTCGACGCGCAGCCGCCAGCCAGCAGAAGTGCACTTCCCACCACGATGGAGCGCCAGTGCTTCGCGTACATGGCCAGACCCTCCCTGGGGAATTCGGACAAGGCGGTATCCTACAGTCGGGTGAGAAATTGGTCAATCGGCTGTTCGTGCTAGACTTCCCCTTACAACGTCGAGGAGAGGACCGATGACTGAGAGTCCATGGACGCGCTGAAAGTCCACTCCCGCCCGGATGGCCTGCGCCGGCCCATCTTGATCATGGCCTTCGCCGGCTGGAACGACGCCGCCGAGTCGGCGACGACGGCCGTGCGGTATCTCGGAACCTCTCTTCACGCCGAGAAGTTCGCGGAGATCGATCCCGAAGAGTTCTATCACTTTGGCCTGACCCGGCCGCATGTCCGCTTCAAACCAGGCTCTGAAACAGAGCGCGAGATCACCTGGCCGGCGACCGAGTTCTCCCTTGCCCGGGCCTCGGATCTGGCCCGGGACGTCATCGTCGGGGTCGCCACCGAGCCGCACCTGCGATGGAAGGCCTACTGCGGCCAGGTCCTGGACCTTGCCCGGAGCTGCGAGGTCGGCCTGATCCTGTCCCTCGGGGCCCTGCTCGCCGAGGTCCCGCATACCCGGCCCGTCCGCCTGTCCGGCAGCGCCTCCGATCCGGAACTCGGCGCCCGGCTCGGGGTCCGTCCGACACGGTACGAGGGGCCCACCGGTATTGTCGGGGTACTGAACACGATCGCGCGGGAACAGGGGTTCGCGACGGCGAATCTCTGGGCCAACGTGCCTCACTACATCTCGGGGATCGAGAATCCGAAGGCCACGCTCGCCCTCGTCCGTCGCGTCGCGCCGATCCTCGGCGCCACGCTCGACACCAACGATCTCGAGGAGGCGGGCAAGCAGTTCGACAGCAACCTGAAAGAGATCGTCGCGCAGAACAACAAGATCGCCAATTACGTGAAGAAGCTCGAGTCGCGCGACGTCGAGGAGGACGCCCCACCGGCCGCTCCGAGCCGACAGAGCGACCTGCCGCCGGCCTCAGAGCTCGTGGCCGAAATCGAGCAGTTTCTCCGCCAGCAGCGACCGGAGTGACCCGGGTCCGGATCGTCCTCACCGCGCTCGGTCTCCTGCTCCTCGCGAACACCGCCCTCGCCGCCGACAACGCCGCCGTCTCGTGGCACCCGTCGAAGCCTCGGGTCGGCGACGTGGCGTGGGTCCTCGTGAAGGACGTGCTCGAGGGCGCCACCGTCGAGGGCTCGGTCGACGGCAAGCCCCTCACGTTCTTTCCGTATGCCGGCGGCCAGGCCGCGATCTTCGGGTTCGATCTCGAGACGAAGCCTGGGCCCCACACCTGGCGGGTCGGAGTCATCGAGCCCGGGCGTGAGCCGCGCAGCGCGCAGGGCAGCGTGAAGATCGTTCGCCGCGACTTCCATGTCGAGCGGCTGACCGTGCCGAGCACGATGGTCGATCTCGACCCCGAGACCGAGCGACGCGCGGTGGCCGAGGGCAAGCAGCTGGCCACGCTCTACCGGACCATCACGCCTGAGCGAATGTGGCACGGCAAGTTCACACCACCGGTCGGAACGACCGGGACCGGTAAGGGGTTCGGCGCGCGCCGGATCATCAACGGCCAGCCCCGCTCACCGCACTCCGGCAGCGACTTCTCGGCGCCCAGGGGAACGCCGGTCGTGGCGGTGAACGCCGGCAAAGTCGCGCTCGTCGCCGAGTTCTTCTTTCCGGGACGGCTCGTCATCCTCGACCACGGTCTCGGGCTCTACACGGCCTATTTCCACCTCGACTCGGCGGTGGTCAATGAGGGCGAGCGCGTCGAGCGCGGTCAGACGCTGGGGACGGTGGGAGCGACGGGACGGGCCACGGGCCCGCACCTGCACTTCGGGGCCCAGGTGGCCGGGGCACGAGTGGATCCCACGACCCTCCTGGGCCTCGCGCTGATCGACTAGCGGCGCCGGCGCGCCTTCGCCTTCTTCTTGCCCTTGCGCCGGGCGGACGCCTTCGTCTTGGCCTTCCGCTTCGGCTTGGCCTTGCTCTTCTTGCGCGCCTTGGCCTTGGGCTTCGCCGCCGTCGGCGCAGCAGGTGCCGGCGGGGCCGGCCGCGGCGGCGCGGGCCGCGGCGGTGCGGGCGCCATGGGGGGCGGCGGCGTCATCGGTGCTGCGGGCGGCGACCAGGGCTCGGGTTGACCGAACGGGCGTTCCATCGTCTCCTCCGTGCTTGGAGTCGCGTAGGGACGGTCACACGCGTAAGTCCTACCCTGCGGTCGACGGCCTCGTCAGCGCAAGAAAAATTAGACGGCGATTCGCGCGCGCAGGCGCGCGGCGTGCGCGGCCAGCGCGCGGTTCGACCAGACCGTGACCGTCGACTTCGCCAGCAAGGCGCGCACGGCGCCTCGCGAGATCTTGATCGGTGTCCTCACGCTGAGCGGATTCGGGTGGGCGGCGAGCTCGCCGAGCGTGGCCAGCCCGATCATGAGGGGCCAGGCGCACGCCAGCCGCATCCGCCACTCCAGGCGAGGGATCGCGAGCGTGTACTCCCAGCCGACGTTGTAGTGCTCGAGCGCCAGCCCGATGAGGCGCCGATACAGGGGCAGCGCGCGGGCGGCGCCGGCCGGGTCGAGCAGATCGCGGGGTCCGAGCCCGAGCGCCGCCAGCTCGCGCGCCGGCAGGTAGCACCGGCCGTGCGCGAGGTCGCCCGGCACGTCGCGCAGGACGTTGGTGAGCTGCAGCGCCTTGCCGAAGCTGACGCCCTGCTCGCTCATCTCACGAAGGGCCCAGTCGCTCAGCCGTTTGCGATGCGTGACGTGGAGCACCGTCCAGAACGGCCCCACGCAGCCGGCCACCATGTAGACGTAGTGGTCGAGCTCCTCGAGCGTCTCGATCGCGGCCAGACCGTTCTCGTCCTCCCCCGGGAAGCGCGTCAGGTCGAAGATCATCCCCGACGTCAACGTCGCGAGCACGGCGCGAACCTCGTGGCGGTCGGCCGGCGTCAGGGCCTCGAGCCGGGCGAGCGCCTCGGGCAGCCGCTCGAGCAGCCGTCGCTCCGGGGCGCGGGTCTGGTGGAGCGAGCACGCGCGCGCGACCGCGCCGACGTCGGCCGGCTCGCCGGCGCACGCCCGCCGCACGGTCTCGAGGTGGGCCAGGCGGTCCTTGCGCGCGACGGCCTTGGTGTCGGTGATCGTGTCGGCCGCGCGCGCGAGCAGGTAGGCCAGGCCGATCGGCTCGCGCAGGGGGCCCGGCAGGACGGCGAGAGAGAGGTAGAAGCTCCGGCTGACCTGCCGCAGGAGGTTGCCCAGCAGGTCGCCGCTCATGCTAGTCGTGGTCGAACGGTCGCTTGGGCGGACTGGGATCGTCCTTGGCCCTCTTGAGGCCCTCCTGGAACTTGCGGTCCAGGAGCTTGCCCTTCTCGCCCTCGGCGCGGAGCTGCTCCTTGAAGCGCTCCTCTCGCTCGGCGGACCGGGCGCGGAGCTTGTCGAACGCGGCGCCCAGATCGTCGACGGAGCGAGTCGGAGGCGGTGGCTCGTGCGCGATGATGGCGCGGAGCTCAGCGTCGAGCGTCAGCTTGGCCTTACAGCAGGGGCACTCGACGGTGAACGACCCATCGGCCATGGCGCCAAGCTAGCAGCGGGGCCCCAAGGGCGTCAAGCCGTGCGACAATGCCGCCGATGGGCGATCTCGCCAACGAGTTTTCCTGGTCTCGCAGCCGGGACAACACCTTCCAGGAATGTCGGCGCCGCTACTTCTACCACTACTACGGCGCGTGGGGCGGCTGGGACGCGACCGCGCCCGAGGACGTGCGCCGGCTCTACATCCTCAAGCAGCTCGCGTCGCGGCAGCAGTGGGCCGGACGGGTGGTCCACGACGCGATCGAGATGGCGTTCCACGCGTTCAAGGACGGCCGCGATCTTCCGGTCGAGCCGTTCATCGCGGACGTGATCGAGCGGATGCGCGGCGAGTGGCGCTCGTCGAAGGCCGCGCGCTACCGTGACAATCCCAAGACGGTGGCGCTGTTCGAGCACGAGTACGTCCTCGATCTGAAGCCCGAGGTCTGGCAGGCGCTCTCCCGCAACGTCGCCGTCTGCCTCCGCAACTTCTTCCGTCTGCCGCTCGTGGGGGCGATTCGCAAGACCTCGCCCGAGCACTGGTCGATCGAGCACTGGTCAAAGGTATTCGAGTTCGAGGGCACGCCGGTGTGGATGGCGCCGGACTTCGGCTTCTGGAACGACGACGGGCGGCTGGCGCTCGTGGACTGGAAGACGGGCGGCTCGACGCCGGACGGTGCCGCGTTCCAGCTCGGCTGCTACGCGCTCTACGCCTCCGAGGTGCTCGGGGTCCCGCCCGCCAAGGTCGATCTGTTCGAGGCGAACCTGCGGGAGCCGGAGGTGACCCAGCTCACGTGGAGCGACGAGCGGCTCACGGCGATCAAGGAGCAGCTCCGCCTCTCGGTTCGCTCGATGAAGGCGTACCTCGTGGACCCGGCGGCGAACGTCGCGGCGATCGCCGATTTCGAGAAGGCCGAGGATCTGAGAATCTGCAAGTGGTGCAACTTCCGGTCGGTGTGCCGCCCGGAGCTCGCCACGTAGCGGCCGCTTCCGTTCCAGCGAACCCTTCAACAGGAGATCGTCGTGAGAGAGAACACGCTGCGAAAGATCTGGGCGCGCGGTGAGGCGGTCGTGAACGGGTGGCTGTCGATCCCGAGCTCGTTCTCGGCCGAGGTGATGGCCCACCAGGGCTTCGACTCCCTGACGGTCGACATGCAGCACGGCGTGGTCGACTACCAGACCGCGGTGACGATGCTCCAGGCCATCTCGACGACGCCGGCCATCCCGCTGGCCCGGGTGCCGTGGAACGATCCGGCGCTCCTCATGAAGACCCTCGACGCCGGCGTCTACGGCGTGATCTGCCCGATGATCAACACGCGGGCCCAGGCCGAGGCGCTGGTGGCGGCCTGCAAGTACGCGCCGCGCGGCTATCGCAGCTGGGGGCCGGTGCGCGCGTCGATCTACGCGGGCGCCGACTACGGCGATCACGCCAACGACGATCTCATCGTGATGCCGATGATCGAGACCGCCGAGGCGGTGAAGAACATCGACGACATCCTGCGCGTGCCCGGGATCGACGCGGTCTACGTCGGCCCGTCGGACCTCTCGCTCACGATGGGCTGCAAGCCCCGCCTGGACCAGACCGACCCCCCGGTGGTCGAGGCGCAGCTCAAGATCGTCGAGGCGTGCAAGCGTCACGGCGTGGCGGCTGGGATCCACAACGGCACCGCAGCCTACGCGCTCAAGATGATCCAGGTGGGCTATCAGTTCGTGACGCTCGCGAGCGACAGCCGCTACATGGCGATCAAGTCCGCCGAGGAGGTCGCGGCCGTGCGCAAGACCGGCGTGATCGCCGGCAAGGTACCGGCGTACTAGCGGTGCCGGACGCGCGATGGGGCTCGACGACGCGCGCATCCAGGGATTTCTCGCCACCAAGGAGGTCGCGGTGCTCGCGACCGTGCAGGCCGACGGCTCTCCGCTGGCCATGGCGATGTGGTTCCTGCACGCGCCCGCGAGCCTGACGATGATCAGCGTCGCCGACACCCAGAAGGTCCGCAACCTGCGCCGCGACCCGCGCGTGTCGGTGGTGGCCGAGGCGGTGACGGCCGGCGGCGAGATCCGCGGGGTGGCCGTGCAGGGCCGCGCCGAGTTCCTGCCCGACGGTCCCGAGCGCCGCGCGCTGATCGACCGCTTTCACGAGAAGTACCGCGGCCTGCAGCGCCTCTGGAACGGCAAGGCCATGCCGGCCAACCGGGTCATGTTCACGATCGTCCCCTCGCGCGTGCGGAGCTGGGGGCTCGGATGACCGTCCGCTAGCGCGTGGCCGGCGAGGAGGCCGTCCGGTTCGACGACGCGCTCAGGGCGCGGGTGCGGAAGAATCTCGCCGGATTCGCGCGCCGCCCGATTACGCCTGACGGCCGCCGTCCCGCGGCCGTCGCGGTGGTGCTCCTCCCCGACGAGGACGGCCGCGCCTGCTTTCTCCTCACGCGGCGCACGGCCACCCTGCGGGCCCACGCCCGCCAGTGGGCGCTGCCCGGCGGGCGGATCGACGCCGGCGAAACGGCCGAGGCCGCGGCGCTGCGTGAGCTCAGCGAAGAGGTCGGGCTCCGGCTCGCCGCGAGCTCGGTGCTCGGGCTCCTCGACGACTACGGCACGCGCTCGGGTTTCATCATCACGCCTGTCGTCGCGTGGGCCGGCGAGTCGGTCGAGCTGGCGCCCAACCCGGCGGAAGTTGCGCACGTCTACCGGGTGCCGCTCACCGAGCTCGACAAGCCCGACGTCCCGCGGCTGATCACGATTCCCGAGAGCGACCGCCCGGTCATCCAGGTCCCGCTGCTCTCGTCGCTGATCCACGCCCCGACAGCCGCCGTCCTCTACCAGATCCGCGAGGTCGTGGTCCACGGCCGCCCCACGCGAGTCGCCCACTTCGAGCAGCCGACCTGGGCCTGGAAGTAGGAGACGCCGACTCACGGCAGGGACCGGGCGTGCGGAGCCGGACAGCGGCGCACGGCAGCAACAGGCGAGCGGGCCGAGGACTGAAAGCCGGGCTCGTCAGCCGCCCAGGTCAAACATCACCGTGAGCCGGGTCCCGCCTATCTCAGGCCACCCTCGGCGCGAGCCGACCTCACGGCCCCCGCTACAACAGTGTATTCTCGTGTGACTCAGGGAGAACCCGGATGGGTGTGCTCGATGGACAGGTCGCAATCGTTACCGGCGCCGGCACCGGAATCGGCCGGGAGACGGCCAAGCTACTGGCGGCGGAGGGCGCGCGGGTCGTGGTGACGGGGCGGCGCAAGGCGCCCCTCGACACCGTCGTGGCCGAGATCGGCGCCGCGCGCGGCCTGGCCGTGGCTCGCGCCGTCGACATCGAGGACCGCGAGGCGGCGGTCGGGCTCGTCCAGTGGACGCTCGACTCGTTCGGCCGGATCGACGTGCTCGTCAACAACGCTGGCTACTCGAGCCGGGCGCGCTCGATCCGCTGGGTGCCGAAGGACGAGTGGGACGGCGTGATCAACGTGAACCTGAACGCCGTGTACACGCTGACCCAGGCCGTCCTGCCCGACATGATCGAGCGCGGCGGCGGCACCATCGTGACGGTGTCCTCGGCCGCGGCGCTGCGGCCCGGGCTGATCGGCGGCGCGCCATACGGCGCGGCCAAGGCCGGCGTGCGCAACCTGATGGGGCACGTCCACAACGTCCTGCGCGCCAAGGGGATCCGGGCGACGACGATCATGCCCGGCGAGGTCGATACGCCGATCCTGTCGCGCCGCCCGCTGGTGCCCGACGACAAGGCGCGCGCGACCATGATGCAGCCGGAGGACGTCGCGCGCGCGGTGCTCCTCTGCGCCACGCTTCCGACGCGGACCGTGATCGAGGAGATCGTGATGAGCCCGACCATCGCGCGCGACTGGAGCGTCGACGTCGCGGTGGCCGCCCGGGAAGGGGAGACCACATGACCGAGACGCGATCGTTCACGATCCTCGACGGCGGGCGCGCCACGACGGTCGCCGAGGCCGAGGGCGCCGCCCTCGCGAAGCGGGCCGAGGCGGGGGGCCGCCCGGTGGCGCTCGATCTCGACGAGCGTGCCGCGTACCTCGGCATCAGCGCCGCCGAGCGTGCGAAGTCGCTCGCCTCGCTCGAGGCCCCGGACTTCACGTTGCCCGACCTCGACGGCCGGATGCATTCGCTGTCGCAGCAGCGCGGCACGAAGGTGCTGCTGGTCGCCTATGCGTCCTGGTGAGGCTGCCGTCTCGACCTGCCGGTCTGGCAGGGCGTGTACGAGGAGCTCCGGGGGCACGGCTTCACGGTGATCACGGTGGCGGTCGACAAGAGCCCCGACGACGCCCGACCGTGGATCGAGGCGGCGAAACCGACGCACCCGTCGCTGATCGATACCACGCACGCGCTCGCGGATCTTTACAACGTGGTCAACGTGCCGACGATCCTCTGGATCGACGAGCGCGGCCGTATCGTGCGTCCGAACGACGTCGCGTTCGGCACCGACACCTTCAAGCACATCACCGGGCTCACGGCAGCGACCCATCTCGCGGCGCTTCGCGCCTGGGTGCGCGGCGAGGCGACGGCGCTGCCGGAGGCCCGGATTCGCGCGCTCCAGACGCTGCCGACGGACGACGATCAGCGGGCGCGCGCCGAGTTCGGACTGGGCGAATGGCTGTTCAATCGGGGACGGACCGAGGCGGCCGCACGCCATTTCGCGAAGGCCGGCGAGCTGGCGCCTCACGACTTCACGATCCGACGCGGGACGATGCCCATGCGCGGGATCGATCCGATGGGCCCGCAGTTCCGCGAGATGCTCGGCGCGTGGGTCAAGGCAGGGAACCCTTATTATCGACCGCTGGCGGAGTGACCATGGGAATTCTCGACGGAAAGACAGCGCTGGTGACGGGAGCCGGACGTGGCATCGGACGCGGGATCGCGATCGCGCTGGCCACGGCGGGGGCGAAGGTGGTCGTCAACGACCTCGGCGCCTCTCTGAGCGGTGAGGGCAAGGAGAACACGCCCGCCCAGACGGTGGTCGACGAGATCGTGAAGTACGGCGGCACGGCGAAGGCCAACTACGGCTCGGTCGCCGACTTCGGCCAAGCGGCCGCGATGGTCCAGCAGGCCATCGACGCGTGGGGACGCATCGACATCGTGGTGCACGTCGCCGGCATCCTGCGCGACCGCATGATCTTCAACATGACCGAGGACGAGTGGGACGCGGTGATCAACGTGCATCTCAAGGGCATGTTCAACGTCGTCCGCGCCGCGTCGGTCTCGATGCGCGAGCAGAAGAGCGGCCGCATCATCAGCATGTCGTCGGTCTCGGCGCTCGGCGCGCCCGGTCAGCCCAACTACGCCGCCGCGAAGGCCGGGATCATCGGGCTCACCTGGTCGACCGCGAACGCGATGGCGAAGTACGGCGTGACCGTGAACGCGATCATGCCGAGCGGCGCCACGCGCATGATCGATTCGACACCCCGGGGTCGCGCGGTCTTCGAGCAGACCGGCAAGTGGCCGAGCGAGCAGGCGGTCGGGACCGACCGCGATCCGGACAACGTCGCGCCGATCGTCGTCTATCTGGCGAGCGATGCCGCCGCCAACGTCAACGGCCAGGTCTTCCACGCCCGCGGCTTCGGCTACACGTTACTGGCTCAGCCGCACGCGGTGCGACACATCAAGCACGTCCGCCGGTGGGATCCCGAGGAGCTCACGAAGATCTTCCCGGAGACTCTCGGCGGCAACCTCAAGCAGCCACCGAGCATCGAGTTCGGCCAGAAGATCGAGGAGCGCCCCGCCGAGGAGTGGCGGGATCTCGGCGGCAATCGACGGTTCTGGAAGTCCCGGTACGAGGAGCCGTGAAAACAGTCCTGATGGTGTGCCACGCCAACACCGCTCGGAGCGTGATGGCCCAGCTGCTGCTGGAGCGGATGTTGGCGCAGCACGGCATCGACGGCGCCATCCGAGTCCGGTCGGGAGGGATCGCGAACTACGCGCGTGACGGCATGATCGCCTCGCTCGACGCGCGGCTGGCGCTTCGCGACGAGGGCATCCAGATGGGCGAGAACGACTTCGTCTCGACCGACCTGCGCCGCCACCGCGATCTCCTCGCCGGTGCGGACCTGATCCTGACGATGACGGTCCTCCAGAAGCAGATGCTGGCGGCCTTCGACGAGGTCCGCGACCGGCCCGTGTTCACCTTGCGGGAGTTCGCCGGCGAGGAGGGCGATATCGACGACCCCGCCACGCAGGGGCCGGACGTCTTCCGCGCCTGCCGCGACGAGATCAAGCGCTGCGTGGAAAAATCGGTCCCGCGCCTGCTGATGTTATTGTCGGGGTGAAGCGGGAGACATTGATGACCGTGACCAGGAGCCGCGCGTGACCCCGCGGGGCCGTCTCTTCCGGAAATACGTCATCGTTTTCGCCGGCCTGGTCAGCGGCGCCCTGTTGACCTCGGGCGCCATCGAGCTCTACTTCTCCTACTACGAAAACCGCGAGGCGCTGGTCGCGCTGCAGCGCGAGAAGGCGCTGGGCGTCGCCGAGCGTATCGACGCGTACATCAAGGAGATCGAGCGGCAGATCAGTTGGACCACCCAGCCCCAGCTCGGCTTGCCGTCGGCCGCGATGTACCAGCGCCGCGTCGACTACCTGCGCCTCCTGCGACAGGCGCTGCCGATCACCGAGATCAGCCATCTGGACGCTCAGGGCAAGGAGCAGCTGCGCGTCTCGCGCCTGGCAATGGACATCGCCGGCAGTGGCACCGACTACTCGCGCGAGCCGGAGTTCGTCGAGGCCAAGGCCGGCAAGATCTATCACGGGCCCGTGAAATTCCGCAAAGAGTCCGAGCCGTACATGAAGATCGCCATGGCCGGGAGCGGCAAGGAGGCGGGAGTCACGGTGGCCGACGTCAATCTCAAGTTCATCTGGGACGTCGTCTCCCAGATCAAGATCGGCAAGGCCGGCCACGCCTTCGTCGTCGACGGCGACGGCGTCCTCATCGCGCACCCCGACATCAGCCTTGTCTTGCAGAAGACCACCTTCGCGGGGCTGGACCAGGTGAAGGCGGCGCTGGCCACCGCCCCGGGACGCAGCGAGCGGCGATCGGAGGTGGCGATCGCCCGTGATTTCAAGGGCCGCAACGTCATGACCGCCTACGCGACGATCGCGCCGCTCAAGTGGACGGTGTTCGCCGAGCAGCCGCTCGAGGAGGCCTTCGCGAGTCTCAACGCCTCGATCAAGCGCACGATTGGCCTGCTCGTCGCGGGCGTCGTCCTGGCGGTCGCGGCGAGCCTGGTCCTGGCCCGCCGCATGGTGACGCCGATCCAGGCGCTGCAGGCCGGCGCGGCGCGCATCGGCGCCGGCGAGCTCGAGCAGCGGATCGACGTCCGGACGGGCGACGAGCTCGAAGCGCTCGGCAATCAGTTCAACAGCATGGCCTCGCAGCTCAAGGAGTCGTACGCCGGCCTCGAGCGCAAGGTCGAGGAGCGCACCCGGGAGCTCACCAAGTCGTTGGAACAGCAAACGGCCATGGCCGAAATTCTCAGTGTGATCTCCGCCTCGCCGACCGACGTCCAGCCCGTGTTCGACGCGATCGTGGCGAGCGCCACGCGGCTGTGCGAAGCAGATCTCTCCGGCCTCTACCAATTCGATGGGGCGCTCGTTCACTTCTCGGCCCAGCACGGGCGTACGCCGAAGGAGATCGAGGCCGCCCGGCAATCCTTCCCCCAGCCGCTCGGTCGCGCGAGCGTGTCGGCGCGTGCGATCCTCACCGCCAGCGTCGTCCAGGTTGCCGATGTGCGCGAGGACCCGGAGATGGCGGCCGCCCTTCGGGCGCTGTTCCGGACGGTCATGGCGGTTCCGATGATGCGCGATGGGCGCCCCATCGGGACTATTACCGTTGCGCGACGAGTCGTCAGGCCGTTTGCTGACGAGCAGATTGTCTTACTCAAGACCTTCGCCGATCAGGCGGTGATCGCGATCGAGAACGTCCGTCTGTTCCAGGAGCTGCAGACGCGGACGCGCGATCTCGCCCGCTCCGTCGAAGAGCTGAAGGCTCTTGGCGAGGTCGGGCGGACGGTCAGCTCCACCCTCGACCTGGAGACCGTGCTCTCCACGATCGTCTCGCAGGCCAGCCAGCTCTCGGGCACCGACGGCGGCGCGATCTACGAGTACGACGAGGAGACGGAGGAGTTTCATATGCGCGCCACGCAGAACCTCGCCATGGAGTTCGTCGAGCTGCTGCGCTCGACCCGCATCCGCAAGGGCGAGGGCGCCGTGGGCCGCATGGCGATCACGTTCGAGCCGACCCAGATCCCCGACATCGAGCGAAACCCCATGTATCAGAGCCGCCTGAGGGAGGCGGCCCTCCGTGAGGGGTATCATGCGCTCCTGGCGATCCCGCTGCTGCGTGAGCAGCAGATCATCGGCGCGCTGGTGGTGAACCGGAGGATGCCGGGAGAATTCTCGCCCGAGGTCATCGAGCTGCTGCGCACCTTCGCGGCGCAGTCGGCTCTGGCCATCCAGAACGCGCACCTGTTCCAAGAGCTCGAGGAGAAGAGCCGGCAGCTCGAGATCGCGGACCGGCACAAGTCCGAGTTCCTGGCCAGCATGTCGCACGAGCTCCGCACGCCGCTGAACGCGGTCATCGGCTTCTCGGAAGTGCTGCTGGACCGGATGTTCGGCGAGCTCAATCCCAAGCAGGACGAGTATCTGCAAGACATCGTCTCCTCCGGCCGCCACCTCCTGTCGCTGATCAACGATATCCTCGATCTCGCCAAGATCGAGGCCGGGCGCATGGAGCTGGAGGTGACCGACTTCCACCTGCCGCAGGCCATCGAGAACGCGATCACCCTGATCCGCGAGCGGGCCGGGCGGCGCTCGATCGCGCTCGAGGTCCAGATCGACCCACGCCTGGGCGAGATCAAGGGCGACGAGCGCAAGGTCAAGCAGGTGCTCCTGAACCTTCTGTCCAACGCGATCAAGTTCACGCCCGAAGGCGGACAGGTCGGAATCCAGGCGGCCCTCGCGGACGGCTTCGCCGAGATCTCGGTGACCGATACCGGCGTCGGGATCGCGCCCGAGGATCACGAGGCCGTCTTCGAGGAGTTCCGCCAGGTCGGGTCCGACTACGCCAAGAAGCACGAGGGCACAGGGCTCGGCCTGACGCTCTCGCGGCGCTTCGTCGAGCTCCACGGCGGCAAGATCTGGGTGAAGAGCCAGCTGGGTCAGGGCGCGACGTTCACCTTTACACTACCGGTGACGGCATGGCCAACGAGCTGATCCTGATCGTCGAGGACAACGAGAAGAACCTCAAGCTGGTGCGCGACGTGCTCCAGTATCGCGGCTACCAGACCATCGAGGCGGGCTCCGGGGAGGAGGGCGTGCGCCTCGCCAAGGCGCGCATTCCCGACCTGGTCCTGATGGACATCCAGCTGCCGGGCATGGATGGCATCGCGGCGCTCGGCGAGCTCCGCGCGGACGTGACGACGCGGGCGATCCCGGTGATCGCGGTGACGGCATCGGCGATGACCCACGACCGCAAGAAGATCATGGCGGCCGGCTTCGACGGCTACCAGAGCAAGCCGATCAAGGTGAAAGAGTTCATGGACGCCGTCCGCGAGATGCTCGATCAGCGAGCGGCCAAGTAGCGCGCGATGCCCGAGAAGATCCTCGTCGTCGACGACATGCCGGTCAACGTGAAGCTGCTCGCCGACCTCCTGGCCGTGAAGGGCTTCGCGGTGGTCACCGCGGCGAGCGGCGCCGAGGCGCTCGAGAAGATCGAGAAGGAGCAGCCGAGCCTCGTCCTGCTCGACGTCATGATGCCCGGGATGAGCGGCTACGACGCGTGCCGCCGGATCCGCCACAACCCGGCGACGGCGACGCTGCCGGTCATCATGGTGACGGCCCTCGATCCCACGCAAGAGCGCGTGAAAGGCATCGAGGCGGGCGCGGACGACTTCCTGACCAAGCCCATCAACCAGCCCGAGCTCCTCGCCCGCGTGAAGTCGCTCCTGCGGATCAAGCTCCTCCACGACGAGCTGGCCGACTGGAACCGGACCCTCGAGCGGCGGGTCGAGCAGCAGCTCGCTCAGCTCGACCGCCTCGAGCGGCTCAAGCGCTTCTTCTCGCCCCAGCTCGCCGAGCTGATCGTGAGTGGCGACGCCGAGGATCCGTTGAAGAGCCACCGGCGCGAGATCACCGTCGTGTTCCTGGACCTGCGCGGCTTCACCGCCTTCGCCGAGACCTCCGAGCCCGAGGAGGTCATGGGCGTGCTGCGCGAGTACCACGTCGCGATGGGCCGGGCGATCGTCGAGCACGAGGGCACGCTCGAGCGGTTCACCGGCGACGGGATGATGATCTTCTTCAACGACCCGGTGCTGGTGCCGAACGGCCCGGAGCGTGCGGTGCGGATGGTGCTGGCGATGCGCGAGCGCGTCGACGAGTTGCTCGTCAAGTGGCGCAAGCGCGGCTACGAGCTCGACTTCGGCGTCGGGATCGCCCAGGGCTACGCCACGATCGGCGCCATCGGGTTCGAGGGGCGGATGGACTACGGCGCGATCGGCACCGTGACCAACATGGCCGCCCGGCTCTGCGGCGAGGCCAAGCCGCGGCAGATCCTGATCCATCAGCGCGTGCTCGGCGCCGTCGAGTCGCTCGTCGAGGTCGAGGACCTGGGCGGGCTCGTCCTGAAAGGGTTCTCGAGGCCGGTGGTCGCCTTCAACATCATCGGCCCCAAACCGTCCTGAGGCGGGACCGCCGGGCTCAGATCTTCCGGCCGCGCCCAGCCCAGTAGGGATCGCGTAGCAGGCGCTTGATCAGCTTGCCCGCAGCGTCGCGCGGGAAATCCGCCGGGAACGAGACCTCGCGCGGCACCTTGTAGTCGGCCAGGTGCGTCCTCGCGAAATCGCGCAGCTCGTCCGCGGTGAGGGTGTGGTTCGCCCGGAGCTGTACCGCAGCGTGAACCCGCTCGCCCCAGTCGTCGTCCGGCACGCCAAAGACCGCGACGTCCTCGACCGCCGGGTGCCGGTGCAGCGCGTCCTCCACCTCGGCCGGGTAGATGTTGACCCCACCGGAGATGATCATGTCGCGCTTGCGATCGCAGAGCGTGTAGAAGCCGTCGGCGTCGACCCACGCCACGTCGCCCACGGAATGCCAGCCCCGGCGCTCGGTCTGCCGGGTCGCCTCCGCGTTCCGGTAATACGAATCGAACATCCCACCGAAGCGGCGGACGTAGAGCTCGCCCGGCTCGCCCTCGGGCACGGGCCGGCCGTCGTCGTCGAGCAGCGCGATCTCGACGTTCGGCGCCACGCGGCCGCACGAGCCGGGCTTTCGCAGGACGTCCTCGGGCCGGAGGATCGTGTTGATCCCGAGCTCGGTCGAGCCGTAGAACTCGTAGAGGCTCGGGCCGAAGTACGCCAGCGCCGCCTCCTTGACGCGCATCGGGCACGGCGCTGCCGCCACGACCAGCGAGCGCATCGACGAGACGTCGTAGCGCGTGCGGACGGTGTCGGGCAGATCGACGATGCGCTTGATCAGGGTCGGCGCCATGAACGTGCTCGTGACCCGGTGCGTGTGGATCAGGTGCAGCGCCTGCTCGGGATCGAACTTGGGCATGACCACCACGGTGCCCCCGAGCACCGCCGCGAAGAGCGCGAACGAGCCGGGCGCCGAATGATAGAGGGGGCCCGCGACCAGATGCACGTGGGCCTCGTGGATCATCCCGAGCGCCTGCATGAAGGCCAGGGTGAGCTGGGCGTCGGAGGCGGCGCGCAGCGCGCCCTTGGGCTTTCCGGTGGTGCCGCCGGTGTAGATCATCGAGCCACCGAGGCCCTGCGACGGATCGACCGCCGGCGCCTCGGGACGCCCCTCCGCGACGAGCGCGTCGAGGCTCGTGGCCCACTCGCGGCGGTCGGCGCCGAGCGTGATCCAGAGCCGTACGCGCGACGCGGTCCGTCGGACCGCGTCCGCCATGCCCACGAACGGGCCGCCGACGAACGCCGCCACGGCGTCGGAGTGGTCGAGGATGTAGCTCACTTCTTCGGCCACCAGGCGGTGGTTCATGGGAATCGGCACGGCGTTGGCCGCGCGGGTGGCCGCCGAGGCCAGGAGATACTCGAGCGAGTTGGGGGCGTAAATGATCACGTGCTCGCCCCGGCCAACGCCCTGCTTCACGAGCGCACTGGCGACGCGGTTGAGCCGATCGGAGAGCTCTCGCCAGGTCACTCGCCGGTCGCCCTCGATCTGCGCGATCGCGTCCGGCTTCGACTGCGCGTGAAGCGCGACGTAGTCCAACCGAGTCCCTCTAGCCCCTCGAGCCCCTACTTCGGGTAGAGGTGGCAGGCGACCAGGCGTCCGGACTCGTGGAGCAGCTGCGGCTCCTCGC
>Ga0306920_100003459_pt1 | contig 20023 bp, 14 predicted proteins | sample flu12Cox44000170_FD_204666 | JGI IMG/M metagenome (GOLD analysis project Ga0306920, IMG submission 204666) | Lab enrichment of tropical soil microbial communities from Luquillo Experimental Forest, Puerto Rico - flux4day.12C.oxic.44.000.170 (v2)... | ecosystem: Environmental > Terrestrial >... | reverse complement strand
GCGCGCGGAAGACGTAGCGGACGCCCTGTGTGAACTGCGCAAACGGGTTGTGATCCGAGCCGCTGCGCTTGTGCGGGACCTCGCCCAACACCCAGACCGCCCAGAAGGCCAGGGCGAAGAGCGCGGCCGCCACGAAGAAGGCCCCGGCGCCACCGCCGACATGGAGCAACGGCGCGGCCAGGAGTGGCCCCAGCAGCCGCGCGCCGTTCAGGTTCGCCTGGAGTAGGGAAACCGCGTTCAGCAGATCGCGGGGCGGGACGAGGCTCCCGAGCATCGCCTGCTCCATCGGCGTGCTCGACGAACGGGACGCGCCGAGGACGAAGGACACCACGGCGAGCGGCCAGGCGCTCTGGTCTCCGGTCCATGCAAGCCAGGCGAGCCCGAGGGTGGAAAGCAACCCGATCGCGTTCATGGTGAGCAACATCGTCCGCCGGTCGTAGCGGTCGGTGAAGACCCCGGCGAACGGGGTGATGACGAGCGACGGCAGAAATGACGCGAACACCACGAGACCGACGGTGCTCGAGTGATGGTGCAGGTCGAACGCCAGCCAGCCGCACGCCGTGAGCGCGGTCATGTAGGCGACGCACGACATGATCGACGCCGTCCACAGCGGCCGAAAGCGCTGGTGCTGAACGGCTGAGAAAATGCCCGCCCGATCTTCGCCCGCTACGATATTGGTCGGCATCCGCTCTCTAGACTGGGACCCGTCGGCGACAGCCCGTCACGACAGTAGCGCAGCGCAGTCGAGATCGTCGAATGCCGTGACGATGCGGAAGAGATGCGGCCACCAGATACTAGCGTGCAGTCCGGAGGTCTGCTGCCATACCGGCGTCGTCAGGTGACCGATGACCACGAGGCGAAGCGGGACGATCGTGGAGAGGATCGTCGTCTGACACGTGCCGGGGTGGACGGCGGAGACCCGTCCGCGCGACAGCGCCCCGCCCGCCCGCAGGCCCTCGGTCAAGAACTCAGCGGAGAATCTCTCGAAAGCGGCTTCGACCACGGGGAAGATAGTACGAGAAAAAACTGGTGGGCAGGGACGGGATTGAACCGCCGACACCAGGATTTTCAGATCTATCCCTCGTCGTCGCTAACAGTGCGGAGGTGCAAGCTTCACGAGCAATGTTCGCCTGGGGTCTCTGCGCCCTGAGTGCTCTCAAGTGCTCTGGAATGCCTTCGACGGGGACACAATTTGGACACAGCCCAACTTCATCGATCGCATCCTGCGGAGACGCCGGGCTTCGCGCCTGGCGAGGTCTCTTACCACAAGGTAGCGGCACCGCAGAACAGCAACTTCCCAGAGGACAGAAGGCCGTCAGTCCCTAGTGAGCTCGTTCAACTCTTGATTTGGGTCGCAGATGGCCGAAGGCCGGCGGCACGCCCTTGATCTATCGGCCCGGGCCGGGCGGGGCTTAAGGACGGCCTAGACAAGACTGGTGCGCGCGATCCCACGCCGAGGTAGGATCTCCCCGACGCGTCGTGCCCTCCATGGACCGAGAGGAGAGAGGTCATGCACAGGCCCATACGGTTTGCCGACGACATCGAACCGCTGGTGCAGTTCATCGAGGAGACCGAGCCGAACCGACTCCTTGAAGCGACCCTGGAGAAGCTCCGCGACGGCTGGTCGGTCAAGAAGCTGCTGACCGCGTCGGCGCTGGCGGTCACTCGGTCTTCGGATCTCCCGCCCGGCCACCACGGTGGACCGCTGCACCCGCTCGTCGGGATCCATGCGCTCCACAACACGGTCGAGCGTGTGCAGGGTGAGCAGTGCTTCCTGCCCGTTCTCCAGCACGTCGCGCTGTCGAACAAGCACATCAATCACCCGGGCATGGGCCCGTATATCCTTGCGGATGCGCAGCCCGTGGACTCGGGCGGGGTCGAGGGCACGAAGAAGGCGTTCTTCGCCGCCGTGGATCGCGGGCTCTACAACGCCGCTGATCACGCGTTCCTCTGGCTCTGGGACAACATGCCGCACGGCGAGGCGCTCGACCTGCTGCTGACGGTCGCGATCCCGAAGAACATGCTCGACGATCACTACTTCATCTTCCCGATGTTCACGTGGCGCGCCCTCGACTGGCTGGGCCGCGAGCACACGCCGTTCCTGATGCGCCCCGCCGTCCGCTACGTGAGTCGGTTCCCCACGCCGCCGCCGCTGCGGGATATCGAGCCGCTGCTCGACGAGTTCGACCTGCTGAAGCGTCCGCTGGGCTTCTACACGAGCCCGGAGGAGACGCCGGCGATCGGTGAGCTGGGCGAGGCGATCACCACGTGTGACACCTACGTGGAGATCCCGCGGATGCTCGCGAAGGCGCTCGCCGACGGGCTGTCTCTCCAGGGCACCGGAGAAGCGCTGTCGATCGGCGCCGCCGGCCTGTTCATGCGCTCGCTCACGGGGAACCCGATGGACGTGCACCTGCACACCGGCGTGAACCTGCGCCGCTACCTCCTGAAGCTCGAAGGCGTGAGCCTGCGCAACAAGCTGCTCGCGCTGCTCACGTGGCACACGGGACCCGAGGTGCGCAACACGCAGAACCGCATGCAGCCGCCGCCCCAGCCGAATCCCGATGCCGTGGCCGCGCTGCCGCATCGTAGTCAGGCGGCGTTGCTCGACGCGCTCGAGGAGAGCATCTACACGCAGCCGCCGACCGACTGGTCGAAGGTCACGAATCTGGGCCAGATGCGCGCGGTGCCCGAGGTGAAGAACACGGTGAACCTAGCGCAGCAGTACGCCAACCTCGGCTACGACGCGGGTGCGCTGATCAGCCGGCTGGCCCGCATCGTCGTGCACGACAACTTCACCGAGATGCACGCCTTCAAGCATCACCAGGCCACGTTCGAGGAGTTCCACGCCACGCGCGCCCCATGGCGCTGGCGCCATCTCATCAGCGCGGCCCAGGCGTCGGCCATCTCCTACGGCAAGAACATGGAAATCTACGAGGAGGCGATCGAGCTCCTCCACGAGTAGCCGCGTTATCAGAAACTGCGGCTTGGCCCACGACCGAACGTGCGACTGGGTGTTGCCCAGTACGTGCGCCGGGGTGACACCCGCCGGTGGTCGGACACCACTGGGCGGTCTACCTGACGAGGCGCACCGAGAGAGCACCGTGGACCGCTTCCCGCTCGGAGAGCAGGAAGCGGAATGGCGCTCGGGGGCGACCGCGAAGCCGACGGCGCGTCCCGAGATCTCGGACGCCGTCGCGGAAAGCCTGAAGGTCCACTCCGTCGACTCCAAGACCTCCTCCCGCAAGGCGGCCCCGCCGCCCCTGTTCAGAGTGCTCGCCGAGCTGGAGGTGACGCGAAGAGCCCTCGAGGACGCGAGGCGCTTCCGCTAGATGTGACGATGCAAGAGGTTGTTCACCCGAGCCGACCTGGGGAAAGTAGTGGACTCAGGCACACGTTGGGCGCCCGTACCTCGACCTAGAGCCAGTTGCCACGAACGGCTCATATCCTATATGAGTTGTTCGGTGGAGAAGAGCCACCGACACTTGTCACTTCGAGCTAAGGCTGCGACTTGCCGGTCGGCCGTGGAGGTTGCGCATGGCAAACGACCTGGGAAGTGTACGTCGAATCGCACAACTGGCCCGTTCTGTCTCGAGCACACTCGATCTCGAAACCGTGCTCAAGCACGTGACGGCCGCGGTCGCGGCGCTCCGCCCGGACATCGCCTGTAGCGTCCGACTCATCGATGAGCGCGCGGGAGGCTACCGATTGGCCGGCGTCGGCGGCGTACCGCTCACGGAGCGAACTCCAGTAATCCCCCGGGGTCGCGGCCTGACGCACACGGTCGTCGACACGGCCTGCCCCCTGCTGCTCGAACACTACCCGGATGATCCCCGATCGCTTCAACGTCTCAGAGTCGCTCGCCGTCAGCTCACGGTGTACTACGGCACTCCGATTGGCATTGATGGAGAAGTGCTTGGGGTCCTGAGCGTCCATCTCCCCGCCGGTCGGCTGCCCACCACAGAAGAACAGACCCTGATCGATACGCTCGCAGAATACGCGGCGACCGCGATCCGGAATGCCGGGCGCTTTGCCCAGAGCGAAGCACGCCGCCGGGCCGCCGAAACGCTTGCCGACGTCAGTCGCGGGCTGGTGCAGGGCTTGGATCCCGCACTCCTGGGGCAACGGATCGTCGATGGGGCGCGCGACCTCCTCGGAGGCCGCCGCGCGACGTTGCTCCGCATTGAACCCGATGTGGGAGAACTGACGATCGTCGCGATCTCGGGAGCTGATGCCGAGCGCCCGCAGCCTCCGCGCTTTCCGGAGACCTACGAGATCGCCGCCTGGGCGGTCGAGGCTCGCCGCCTCACGATCATCCCAGATTTTCTGGCTGATCCGCGGTTGGCCGGCTTCTCCCGATGGCGCGCCGATGCCGAGCGGGCCATCGATCGTGCGTTCTTCGCAATTCCCTTGCTTGTCCAGGACCAGGCCATCGGGGCGATTGTTGTGACACATCGAACCGGATGGTCGGTCGAGGGCGAAGCGCTCGGCCTCATCCAGGCCTTCGCTGACTCCGCCGCGCTCGCCCTCGAGAATGCTCGCCTCTATGGCGAAGCGACGCGTCGACGACACGAAGCTGAGGAGCTGGCGCGGGTCGCGCGCCTGCTGACTGAGACGCTGGACTTCCCGACTGCGGCCAACCGAATCGCGGAGGTAGTCTTGCCGCTGCTGCGGGTCCCGGCGTCCGTGGTCCGCATCCGACAAGCCGACGGCTCGCTTGTCGGAATCGCGAGCGCTGGGCGAACTCGCAATGCCTGGGAGCCGGGCCACGTCCTTCCGCCAGGCATCGGGACCGTCGGCAAGGCCATCGCCGAAGGACAGCCAGTGATCGAAGATCCTCTCGGCCCGGGCGTCGTCTCCACAGAGGACTTCCGTCGGCGGCAGGCGAGCTCGGGCATTCGAAAGGTTCTGGCGGTACCGCTTCGAGACGCTGAGACGGTTCTCGGCGTGCTGGCGGTCGGGGACGAGGCCGGTCGGGCATTTTCCGCAGCCGAAGTCGCTTTGTTACAGGCCTTCGGCGACCAGGCGGCGATTGCCTTGACGAATGCACGTCTGTTCGAGGAGACGGAGCGACGGCGACGGGCGGCGGAAAGTCTGGCGGACCTGGGCCGAGTGCTCACGAGATCGTTGGACGCCGGCGACGTGAGCCAGCGGATCGTGGACAGCATTCGGATGCTACTCGGAACCAGCGCCGCAGTGCTGTACCGTGTGGACGCGGCGACGCAGAACCTGGGGTCCATTGCCTTTTCCGGCCAGGTCGGGCTCACGCTGGGTGACCGCGTCGCCGTCATGCCGTCCGGCTTCGGCGTCGTCGGCCGCGCAGTTCAGCAACGCCAGCCAGTGGCGACCGCGGACGTGCTAACCGATCCGCAGATCGCCCTGACCCCCGAGTTACGGCAATACGTTGAGCAGGAGCAGATTCGCGCCGTGCTGGCTGCTCCCTTGATCGTGCAGGGCCGCGTCATCGGCGCGCTCGCGACTGGCACGCGGGCCGGCCGCGTGTACGATGCCGAAGATATCCGCCTTGCCCAGATCTTTGCCGACCAGGCGGCCATTGCGATGGAGAACAGCCGCCTCTACGGTGAACTGCACACGACGCTCCGACAGGTCGAGCAGGCTCAATAGCAGGAGCGGCGCCATCCCTTTGCTTGTAGCTGATGAACACTCGCAGTGGCGGCGCCGGAAGCTTGGCGGTCTCCACCTGCGCAAGAGAGCGGGAATCCGTGTCGCTCGTCTGTGTCATTGAACCCCCTTGGAAGCTGGCATATGCGTTACGCTGGGCGGTTCCACTCAGCTTCTGCGCTCGCGTCTCGTTGGTCCGAGCGGTGCGCCAGGTAACGCACAAGGTCGATCTCAGCAGCGTCGCCGTCACTCGACTCAAGCGCCTTGGCGACGCGCGCACATCGCTCGGCGGCGTCGCAATCGCCGAGCATGGCGAAGGCCTCGCCCGTACGCAGCACGCCGATGACTGACCGCTGTTGGCGTGCTCGAAAGAACGCGATCCAGTACGCCTCCCGGGCCAGCGCTGCGGCGCTTCGCGCGAGGCTCTGCAACGTACCGACCCGGAGTGAGGCGTTGGCGACGGTGAAGAGCCCGAGCCAGCTAGGATGGCTGAGTGCGACCGAATAGGCCCGCCGCCACGCTTGGATGGACTCGCCCGCATCGTTCGCCGCAAGCGCCTTGTCCATTGTCTCGATGTGAGTTGTCCAGGGACCGAGCGCCTCGATGTTCTCGACATCCATCGTCGAATCCTCCATTTCCACCGCATTGAACTGAGGGCGTGAGGCGCAGAAGGTCGATTTCCGCGCGCGACGCGCCCGACGACCGGTGCTCAGGGAATTCCGCGAATTCCTAGGGCGCCCGCAAGACATCCTCAGGAGCCCTGCGTACTTCTCCGGCGTAGCTCGCACGATCTGGCGAACACGTCTGTGAACCATCGCTACCATCGGCACCCTTGGTTCCCGACACGCCGGAAGTAACGAACTCCGGGAGCCGACCGAGCGGAGCCACCGTTGGCCGAGCCTTGGTCGCTGCCGCCGACAGGGCATAGAACGCCAGTCCGACGAGCACAAGCCAAATCACCAGGGCGGCCAGCGCGTCGCGGTAGACCCCCCACACGAGACTGTCCACGCGCTTTTGGACCGGCGGCTTCGAGTTGGCCGGGAGATTGACCGAGGCGCCATCGAAGCTCTCTGAAACGCCTCGTGCAGTTACTGTGTCGCGCCGCAAGCTAGCGTCCATACTCGCCTGCCCCTGGGATTTCTCACAGCAAGAGCGAGACCAGGCGAGGCGCCGGGACTCTGCGAGTATTTCGGAGGGCGCTTGGCGAGACGTGGTGGTCACTCACCGGTTGGTGGCCACTGAGCCCTTTAACAGGACGCTGGCCGAGAGCCAGACACCGCATCAGGCCGCGATCTCGGTACTAAAGTCGCCCTGAACTTCGGCCGGAGAGACGGCCCGCAGGCGCGTCAATGGCGGTCGATTGACCGGTCAATTGACCACCAGTTGACCGCGTCGCCGCAGTACCATACCGCCGCATGGACCCACTCGATGACCTGATCGGAGAAGATCCGATCAGCGGCATGCGATCGAGGATGTGCTGTAGAACTCCGGCCCCGGGGGGAGTTTGAATCAGCCTGACGCGGCCGACGCTCGTGCGACCCTCGAGCGCCTGATCGACCAGCTCAAAACACTCGTCTCGACCGGCTTGGCCGATGACGAAGAACGCGGGCGTCTCGGCAAGGACGTCGGCCGCGCCGGCGCACGACTCGACTGGGCGGCGCAGGTCGTGAGCCAGGCGATCCTCATGTGCGCGGCGAGTGGCTTCCGGTACTGGGCGCGCACTGCGGAGATCTGGAGCCAGGCGGTACCGCTGATCGTCGCCGCCCTCGCCGACGGAGACAGCCAGCCGGGCCGCGATCAGACCACGAGCGGCGCGCGCGTCGACGAGCTGCGGAGAGCGCTGCGCGAGCTCGCTGACGTTCCGGCCGACGAGGCGCGGCGCCTGCAGCGCGCCCTAGAGCACCTGCTTTTTCGCCTCGGACCCGCCGCCGCGCCTGGCACGCCGGACGCGGAAGCTTACTGGCGACGTTGGGAGGCGAAGCCCTGAGGACCGGATCGCCCGTGTCCGGTAACGTCGTGTCAGAGCTCGGGTTCGAATCCGAGATCCGTCAGCTCAACCTCGAGATCGCCGGGTGGATCGAGCGCGCAGACGACGAGATCCGCCACCTCTTGCAGTGGCAGTTCGAGGGCGGCTCGAAGTACTTCCGCCCCCTGACCATCTGGAGCTGCTATCGCGCGATCTACCGCGGATCCATCCCGCCCGCCCTGATCCGCTCGGCCTGCGTGCTCGAGATGCTCCACAACGTCTCCCTGATCATCGACGACATCCTCGACCGATCGCGCTACCGGCGCGGCGTGCTCACCCTGCACGCGCGATTCGGCCTCTTGCCGGCGCTCATGGCGTCCGGCTATATCGTGGCCGACGGGTACGGGATGGTGCGGGACGACGCGCACGACATCAGGCTCTACACCGAGCTCCTGAAGCGGTTGGGCGTGGCCGAGTGTATGCAGTGGAGGCTGCGGCGGCAACCCCTCGGGGTCGAGGACTGGCGACGCATCGCGAGCGAGGACACCGGAAGCATGTTCGAGGTGTGCGCGTCTCTCGGGACCCGCACGGAGGAGCTGCGCCGCTTCGGGCACCTGCTCGGCGTGCTCTACCACGCCTGCGACGATGTGGGCGACGTGCGGGGGGCCGCGGCCCTGGGCGGCGGGGGCGAAGAAGACATGCGCGACGGCATCTTGACGCTGCCCGCGGCGCTCGCGATCCGCGACCCGGACGTCGCCGCCGTCTTTATGAAGGCGGAGCCGAGCGAGGAGGACCTGCGCGCGCTCGCGGTCGCCTTCCGCGCCCAGCTCGGAGAGGCGAACGCTACCTCGACACAATCGTCGGCGAGGCGTGCGCGGAAGCGCGGGCGAACGCGCCCAATCCCAGGCCGCTCATTGCGCTCGTCGAGCGCACCAGGCAGCTCTCGAGCCGGTAGGCCGAGTCACGACGCGGGCCGATCCCGCGCCAGCACGGCGCGCAGGACGGCGAAGAGCGCGTCCTCACCGAGGTTGGCGTCGCCGCCCGCCGGCCGCGCGACCGCAGCCGCGCCGCGGCGGACCAGGTCCGCGCACTTCTCGCCGATCATGATGCACGGGGCATTGATGTTGCCGGTGATCGGGGTTGGCATGATCGACGCATCCGCGACGCGCAGGCCTGTCACGCCGTGAACACGCAGCTCGGGATCGACGACCGCCTGGGGATCACGTCCCATCTTGCACGTGCCCGCCGGGTGCCACGTGGTGGTGAGAGTCTCCGCAATGAAGGGGCGCACGCTCCCGCGCAGGGGCAGCGCGACGCGATAGCCAGGCCGCGCGACGAACGGCAGCGTTCGCGGGCCGAACGCACGGATACTCGGCGTCGCCACGAGCGCGTGCATGAGCTCGATCCCGTGCTCTAGGACGCGCCAGTCGGCCTCGTGCTGGAGGTAGCTCGCGCGCACGAGCGGGAGGGCCATCGGCTGCCCGGGACGGAGCGTGATCCTGCCACGGCTTTCCGGCTGACAGACCGTCGGGCAGAGCGTGAAGTACTGCCCGGGCAGCACACGCCGGATCGGCTCCAGCACGTCGGGCACGGCGGGCATCTTGCCGAGCGCGTGGTACTGCAGGTCGGGGCTCCGTGTCTCGGAGCGCCCCCGCGTGTCGAGGAAGAGGCCGGCCTCGGCGGTGAACGTCGATTGCCCGGGATCCTTCGCGGTCTCGTACGCGATCACCAGCATAGGGTGGTCGTGCAGGTTCTCTCCGACCCCGGGCAGGTCGACCACGCAGGGGATCGCCGCGTTGCGGAGCGCGGCGGCGGGTCCAAGGCCCGAGAGCATCAGGAGCTTCGGGGACTCGAAGGCCCCGGCGCACAGGATCACCTCGCCGTCGACGTTCGCGCGCATGCGCCGACCACCCGCGATGTACTCGACGCCCACGGCGCGCCTGCGCTCGAGCAGCACCCGGTTGACGACCGCGTCGAACACGACGCGCAGGCGCGGGCGCGTGGCGGCGTCGGCCAAAAACGCTCGCGCCGTACTCACGCGCTTTCGGTCGGCCGTCACCGTCACCTGGAAGAGCCCGGCGCCGTTCTCCTGCTGGCGGCCGTTGAAATCCCAATGCGGGGTGCCGCCGCCGTGGCCGAGGTCGCGGGCCGCGTCGATGAACGCGGCCGTGAACGAAGTAGGGTCCGGGACCGGTCGCACGTGCATCGGCCCCGTGGTCCCGTGATACGCCAGGTCCTCGGCCGCGTAGGTCAGCGGGCTGCCGTCGAACTCCTCCGATCGCTTGAAGTACGGCAGCACCTCGTCGAAGCTCCACCCGTCGTTGCCGAGCCGGGCTCACCCGTCGAAGTCGCGCCGGTGGCCGCGGACGTAGATCATCCCGTTCACCGCATGGCAGCCGCCGAAGACCTCGCCGCGATTGATGATCACACGGCGCCCATCGAGACTCCGTTCCGGCTCGGTCTCTACCGGCACACTGATGACGCGATTCCAGGCCGCCCGGATGATGCCGCCGGGATCGCTGACCAGCGCGTCGACGTCCACACCGTTCCGGATCCCGGTGTCCGGTCCGCCCCTCTCGAGCAGGAGCACGCTGGCCGACTGGCTCAACCGGCTCGCGACGACGCAGCCTGCCGAGCCGGCGCCGACGACAATGTAGTCGAAGACCAGTGGCTGACTCATGCCGATCGTGACCGCTATCGCCTTTCCTCGAGGCCGTGATCTATGACGCGCCGCGCTCGATCGCGGCTGCCAAGGAGGAAGGGCGACTCGCAGACCGCAGAATCATCCCACAGACCCAGCGAGCCTCGTCTGAAGTAGCCCGGCCTGTCGCCGCGGCGGCGCGGTGTCAGGCTCTGCCGGGCGCGGACGGCCGAAGCTCGTCGAGTAGCGCGCGCGCGCTCCGGATGTTCGCAATCTCGAGGCCCTCGGTGAACCACGCGTATACCGGCTGGAGGAGATCGCGCGCCTCCTCATCTCTGCCCTGCTCGTGCAGGAGCCGCGCGAGCCGGCCGGCGATCGCGAGCTCCCACCCCCTGGCCCGCTGCGCCCGGGCGATGTCGAGCCCCAGCCGGAAACGGGCCTCGGCCGTCATGTGCGCGTCGGTGCCGCCGGCCAGGAGGGTGAGCTCGCCCTGGAGGCAACGAAGCTCCGCCTCGTCGAAGCACTCCCCCGTCTTCTCGACGTGGGTGAGCGCGTCGTCGAGCACGCGCAGCCCCTCGAGGGGCTGGCCGGCGGCGGCGAGCGTCTTCGCGAGGAGACCCAGGAGCCACGAGATCCCGAGCATCGTGCCCGTTCGCCGGTAGCGCTCGAGGCTGTCGCGAAACTCCGCGATCCGTTTCTCCTGCTCCGCCTCCGCCGCCGTCATCGCCTCGACCCACTTCAGCAGGAGGCCGTTCCGTACGAGCCAGTAGGTGAAGGTGACGCCGCGCTCTCGCGCCTGCTCGAGCGCCACCTTCGTGGCCTCGCGCATTTCGGCGAGCTCGCCACGGAGCTGGCGCACGCTCGAGAGCATCGACAGCGCGACCGTCACGTCCAAGGCGCTGCCGCGCGCCCGCGCCTCCTGGACCGCCTGCTCGTTGCGGGCGAGCGCCTGGTCGGGATAGCCGAGGCTCCACAGGGCGCGTCCCAGATAGGCGAGACAGCTCACGCGTGGATTCGTGCCGTACGCGCGGAGGGCCTCGAGATGGTCCTCGTCCGCGCCGAACAGAGTGAGACCGTGCTCGAGGTGCGTACGTGCCGCTTGGAAGTCGCCAACGTGCACTTCCGTCATGCCGGCTATCCGGGCGGCGAACGCGCCGAGCACGGGATTCGGGTCGACGCTGGCCAGCGCGCGAAGCTCGTCGGCGAGCGCCTGCGCCTCCCGGTAGTTTGCCCTGAGCAGGTGGCAGGACCACAGCCCCGCGAGCGCCGGCCCCAGCCGGCTCTGGTCGCCGACCTCATGGCAGAGCTCGACGGCGCGCGTGAACGCCTGTGCGGTCTCGTTGGCGCCCGACCCTTTGCTCGCCCGCAACACCTCGCCGAGCTCGAGCTGAAACCCGAGCTCGAGCGGGCCGCGATCGACGTCCGGCCCGGCGCCGCGAAGCAGCTCGAGGCCGGCGCCGAGGTGCCTGGCCGCAGCGTCGAGCGCCGCGCGGGCGTGTGCCTTCTGGCCCGCCTGGAGCAGGTACCGCATGGCACGTGCGCGATCGCCGCTCTCAAGCGCATGGTGCGCGAGGGGCTCGACGTGGTCGACGAGCCGGTCCGCGTAGACCTCCTCGATCCCGGCGCGCACGCGGGCATGCAGCTCGTGTCGCGAGGGCGCCGGCAACCGATCGTATGCCACGCGCTGCACGAGCGCGTGCTTGAACGTGTAGACGGTGTCGGCGCGCGCGCGGATCGATTCGAGGAGAAAGTCGCTGCGAAGCTTCGCGAGGCCGTCCTCGAAGGCCGCGTCGGTGATCGGGGAGACGACCCGCAGCAGCGCGCGCGGGATCTCCGTCCCGATGACGGCCGCCCGGTTCAGGATCTGGCGCGATTCGTCGTCGAGGCGGCGCATCCGCATCGTGATGACCTGCTCGACGGTAGCCGGGACCCGCTCGGGCGCATGCCCGTCCGAGCGCTCACGCGCGGCGAGACTCAGCTCCTCGAGGAACAGCGGGTTGCCCTCGCCGCGCTCGACGATCTCGTCCACGATCGAACCCGGGACCGCGTCGGCGGCCAGGACCGCGTGCACGACGGCGCGGCTGTCCTTGAGCGACAGCGGTGCCAGGTTGAGCAGCAACACGTTGGGGCGGCCAACCCACGAGGTGCTATGACCCGTACGGTACGTCGCGACGACCATGATCCGCATCGCGCGCACGGTGTCCACGAAGGCGGCGAGGAACTCCCCCGACGTCGCGTCGATCCAGTGCAGGTCCTCGACGACGACCACGAGCGGGCGCCGCCGGCTCAACGCCTCCAGGAGCGTGCGGAGCGCCTCGTGCAGCCCCTTCGTGAGCGCAGGCCCGAACGTCTCCGGCGGGTCGGACACCACGCCCAGCAGGTAGCCGAGCTGCGCCTCCGTGCGGGATGGATCGAGCCCGGCCTCGGCCGCGGTCTCGTGGAGCTTCGCGCGGATGACCGCGTCGCCGTCGGAATCGACGATGTCGCAGGCGGCCCGCAGGATCTGCAGCCACGGAGCGAACGGCGTCTGCACCTCGGAGGGCAGGCAGCGCGCCTCCAGACATCGGACACCCTGTTGCGCCGCCGTGTGCAGAAGCTCGACGACCAGCCGCGACTTGCCGATCCCGGGCTCGCCGTCGATGTCGACCACGTGGCCGCGTCCCTCTCGCGCCGCGACGAGACGGTGTTCGAGCACGGCGAGCTCCACGGCGCGGCCGACGAGAGGCCCGCGCTGGCCCCGCGCGCTCGCGTCGGCGCTCCAGACCCGCTCGACGCGGTAGGCGGTCGTCCCCAGCCGGGTCAGATCGAAACGCCGCCGCAGCAGAGCCCCCGCGGACGACGTGGCGACAATGACATCGGGCGCCGCGCCGTCGAGCGCGGTGTCGAGCGCCGTCCACGCCCGCCGGCTCGCGTCGGCGTCGACGACCAGGCGCTCCTCGCTCGCCTGCGCCAGGAGCTCGTCCGTGTGCAGGCCGATCGTCAGCTGAAGCCCCACCCCCTCCTCGCGCGTGAGCTTCGCCGCGCGCTGGACGGCAAGCGCGGCGCAGGCGGCGAGCATGGCGGGCTCCTCCACCGCGTCCGCGCAGAACAACGCGAGCACGGCCGAGGGCGTGAGCCCCTCGATGCGCGCGCCGAAGCCGAGCAGCTTGTCCCGCGCGATCTCGAGCCCGTGGCCGACTCGCGAGTCGGGCTCCGCGGCGGTGACCACCTGCGCACGTACGAAGACCAGGCGTCGCGGCTCCCACGTGACTGCCCGGGGCGCCTCGACCGGCACGGCTGCCTCCACGGGCCTAATCCCGGCGCGCTCCCGTGGCGGCCGCAGGCCGGCCCGCGCGAGGCGGGCGCGGACGGTGTTCCGGGTGATCCCGAGCCGAGCGGCGGCGTGCGTGATGTTCCAGCCCGTCTCCTCGAGGACCCGCGCGAGCTCGCTCTCGCTCGACTCCGCCGTCGGCGTGACCGGCACATCGCGGCCGGCGCCGTCCGGCAACGCGAGGTGCGCCCGCGTGAGCAGCGTGTCATCGCTGAGCAGCACCGTGCGCTCGATGACGTTGGCCAGCTCGCGCACGTTCCCCGGCCACGGATAGGCGGTCAGGAGCTCCCGGGCGTCGGGCGCAAGCCGGCGCGGCGGCAGGCGGTAATCGGCGCACGCACGCGTCAGGAAGTGCTCGGCGAGCGGGACGATGTCGCCGGCGCGCGCCCGGAGTGGTGGCAGCTTGATCGTGTGGACCGCGAGCCGCTGGAAGAAGTCTTCGCGCACGCGACGGTCCGCCCGGGCCGCGTCGAGGTCCTCGTTCGTCGCCGCGATTACCCAGACGTCCACCGGCTCCGGCCGCGTGCTGCCGAGCCGGCGCACCTCGCCCTGCTCGAGTGCCGACAGGAGCTTGCCCTGGGCGGACGGCGACAGCAGGCCGACCTCGTCGAGGAAGAGCGTGCCGCGGGTGGCTTGCTGGAAGAGGCCCGGCTTGGACCGCCGGGCATCCGTGAACGCTCCGCGCTCGTAGCCGAACAGCTCCGCCTCGATCAGGTTCTCCGGGACGGCCGCGCAGTTGATGTCGACGAACGGCGCCTGCGCCCGCGGACCAAATCGATGGATGAGCCGCGCGACCAGGCCCTTACCGCTTCCCGTCTCGCCCTGGATCAGGATACGAGGCGGCCGCGACGCGCGCGCGCACGCGAGCAGGAGCCTCTCGACGTGCCCGCGTACCTCGACCATCGCCGGGCTCTCGCCGAGCAGTTCAGCACCGACTGTCACCGCGCTCCCCACTGCGGTCAGGACTTGGCGCCGCGCTCCGGGATCGTTCGCGGGAACTCGCGGATCAGCCACGCGTCGCCCTTCTTGACGACCTCGAAGCGGTCATCGGTGTCCTGGACCGGGTCCTTGCCGGACCCCTTCTCATCCCAGATCTCGACGATGCCCTCGTACCCCCCGAAGAAGCGCCAGCGCGCGGGCTCGAACGACACGCGCGTCAGCTGCTTCTCGATCCGACTGTCCTTCCGGAGCTGGAACTGTCCGTCGTCGCGGCCGATCTTGCCCTCTTCGACGGGCCCCCAGACGTTCGCGTCCACCCAGTTCTCGCCTGTGTCGTGCGCGCGGCGGGCCACGGTGCGGAAGAGGGGCATCCTCTGCGCCCCCGGATCTCCCTTGGCGATCTTGAGCCGGAGCGCGACTCCGCCGTCCTCGAGTAGCCGCAGCCGCCGCTCCGGCGGGTATTCCGGCACGTATGAGGTATCGATAGTCGCGAGCTCGTTATTCGGAATGCCCCACACGTCGCGGACGAACTCCTGGTTCACCGGCGAGGTGCCGTAGTTCCACCAGAAAGCCCAGTGATCGACGCGGCCGCCGCCGTCGTCCACGCTAACCTTCTTGGACCAGCTCTGGCGCCTGGCCAGCTGCTCTTCCTCCTCCTTGCGGCATTGGCGCGGGGGCTCGATCCGGACGAGCGCGTACACGGCCTTGTGCGGCCCGAGGGTGGTCCCGCCGTAATCAGGCGCCCAGATCTGCAGGACTGCCCCTTCCGACCCGGCGGGGCGCGCCGCGCGAAGCCCTTGATCACGCAGAAGGAGATCGATGGCGTCGGCGTCGGCGTGCCCTTCGATGCACAGCGCGCGTGCGTCCCAGAACAGGAGCGGGATCGGAACGACCGCGCAGGACTTCAGCGTGACCGGCTTCGTGGTGATGGACGACTCCGTGAACCGCTGCTTGAACCACACCGTGCTGCCGCTCGGAGTCGGGGTGGCAAAGGCCGGATATGTGCTGTGCGCCGTGCTCATGGCTCCTCCTTCGACGCCTCGTGTCCAGGCCTGCCCCTCGATCGTCGGCGCCTCCGCCGGTGCCGCCGATGCCACGGGGCGCTGCCGCCTGATCCTCGCCGCAGCGAGCAGGTCATCTTTTACCAGGCGGGAGCGCCTGGCGGCAAGGGGCGCCCATCGCTCGAGATGGCGCCGGACCTCCTCGAACTGCTGGGGAACGAACCTCACCGGGCGAATCGGCTCCGCGACCTGGGCCACGTGCCGGTCTCCCGCGGCCCTCCGGGCGAGCGACAGCGCGTGAGCCGCCCAGATGCCGGTGTGCATCGCACCCTCGAGCGAGGCGACGTCGATCTGTGAGCGGCAGTAGTCGCCAGCGAGGTACAGGTTCGAGATGGTCTTGTCGATCTGGCCGACGAGGGGCTCTCGGCGCGAGCCGGTCAGGCGCACCTCCGGCCGGTACTCCCAAGTGCCGACCGAGTTCACGAACAATGGCTGGCTGGCATGCGAGCGGAAGTGCGAGTACTCCCAATCGATATCGCGGACCTCGAACTTGACGTAGCTGCCCAGGTCGTCGAGGATGCGCTTGCGCGCTTCCTCGTCGCCGAGACCGGCCAGAGAGTCGACGTCGGACGCTAGCACCGTGAGCACGGTCGGGTGATCGGCGCCACGCAGTCGGCCGATGTCCATGAAACTGATGCCGTACTCGGAGGCCAGGCCGTTGCGTGGCGCCAGGTCCTCGACGGCGTAGATGCTCTCCAGGTCATCCACCAGCGCGACTGGCTCCTCGTCGACTCCCGGGATCTCGATCCGGCGCTTGAAGTGGAGCGTCAGCGACGCGGTGTGCTGCTCGCCGAGCTTGGAGAGGCCGAGCAGCGCGGGCACACACTGGCGGAGCGCCACGCTGTCCGCGTCGCGCACGACGTCGAGGAGCCGGTTGGGCGGAGTGGCGACGATCAGCGAGCGGACCTTCTCGCGGCGCGACGCGGATTCTCCCGCGTGCCTGACGAGGATTTCGGCCACCCGATCGCGGGCCTCCGTCAGCCGGATGCCGGTGAGCCTGGCGTTTCGCACGAGCGTGAATCCTGGGAACCGGTTCAGCGTCGCGAGGAACGGACACCAGAATCCCTCCTCGAAATCCTTGCGCAGGACGAAGAGCGTTGCGCCGGCGCGGTGGAATGGCGCGGTGAGCTGGAGGTAGGTCTGGTAGGCGCGTGCCGAGATCAGGTAACTCGGGATCGCCCAGACGCGCAGGAGCAACTCGTTCTGCAGGAGGGCCGCCACGTCTGAGGCGTAGGGCAACGACCGCACGTAGCCGTTGAGGGTGACGCGATTAAGGAACTCCTCTCGCTCGAGCGCCTCGTCGCCGAGCAGCATGGCCTGGGCGTACGCGTATAGCATCACGTCTGACCAGTGGGCCACCCCAGACGCGGCGTTGTTCCAGAACGTTTCCGGTGCGCCCACGGTGGCAACGCGCACCGCACGGGGCAGCGTCGACGTGGTCACGCGCGGCCGCAGGAGGATCGTCGTCGGCCGGGATACGAAGTGGACGTCCCGGCGGAGTCCGATGGTGTCCGCGAGCTTCCAGAAGTTGAGGCACCATTCCGCGAAAACGTGCCAGGCGAAGTCGTGGAAGCCCGTCTTTCCTGGGACGGCGCCGAACTGCCCTCCGATATTCGACGAGCCTTCGAGCACCCTGACCGTGAACCCGGCCTCGAGCAGCTTGAGCGCGGCGGTCATGCCGGCCATCCCGGCGCCAATAATGGTGACGTCCGGTGAGTCGACGCTCCCGCGACCCTCGATGGCTTATCCTCCTTGGCGGCCCGCGTCGCCTCCGCCGCGGTGCCGTGGTATCTTCCCACAGGTCGCGATCGGCGTTCCGCGGCGTTTAGCATCAGGGGATCTGTCGGTGGAGGACGGGCATGGTGCAGGTAGCCGGACGCGGACTCAACGACCTGCTCGTGAACGTTGTGAGCCTGTACCCGAAGGCGCTCCGCTCCGGGATCGGCTACTGGACGGAGATGGTCGTGAACAGCTCGGGGTACGTCGCCGACATGATAGAGACGGCGGTCGCCGTGGCCCGCAGGCCCGGCGAAACTCGTGAGGCCTTGGCGCAGTTGCTCGATCGCTATCGCGCCTATCTCGTGTCCTCGGGTGACACGCTTGAGCGCGCAATCCTCGATTTTAACCAGGCGGTCATGAGCGTCGCGCGCCGATCGTCGGACGCCGCGGCCGCGCCGGGCGATCCCCGGATCGTGGAGGTCTTCCAGCAGCTCGCTGACTTCGCGACGACGGAAGCGCTGAAGGACCGGAGTGGCCAGGGCGCCGCCGACTTCGCCGCGCTCGGGGCGCAGCTTGAGGCGTGCCTGGCCGAGGTTCGCCGTCTCGCCGACACGCCCCCCGTCAGGTCCTGAGCGGCAAAGCGCTCCCGCCGCCGCGCCACACCCCGAGGCATACTGTACCGGGCGCTGAGCTCCAGACAGGGGATCGCCTCCTGCATCGGTGATGCATCCGGGTCAGTGAAGTGGAGTCCGATCGAGGCGGCCAGGCGGGTCGACCTGGGCTCCTGCTCCACGACGTCAGGCGCTTGGCGGTGAGGAACCTCGAGCGCGGGCATCTCCCGCTCCATCGTGATGAAGCTGACAGCTACACGACCGAGGCCGTGTACCGGCTCTACGCGATCGTCGCCGAGAGCGACCTCCGTGACGCTGGAACGAAGCTCGCAGCGATGCCTGGAACCACGACGGAACCCCGCCGGCTCAGTGACAGGCTCCGGGGACGATTTCGGTGACAGCACCGAAGACGCATCGGCCAAGCGGCTAACAAAACTGGTGGGCAGGGACGGGATTGAACCGCCGACACCAGGATTTTCAGATCTATCCCTCGGAATCGTAAAGGACGCGAAAGTGCTGATCTTCTACGCAGTGTTTGGATCGACGTCGTTGATCCCGAATGTCCTTGAGTGCTCCTGAATACCCTCAACGGGGACACACATTGGACACACTCTTGTGCCATCGAACTCGACCTGATCAAGCCGATGGCACGGCGACAATTGTCACGCGACAGCCATAGATCTCGTGCAGGGGGCGCGGCTCCCGGCGCCGCTCTCAGCTCGTGCGCCGTAAGGGACGCCTCCGGCGGAGCGTCAATCCGCCGTCCGCCAGGCTGACGAGCCCGGCACCTGGGACGATCACTACCTTTCGACGGTGCGGATGCCGGCGGGGCCGCCGTCGACCTTGATACTGCCGGTGACCCTGAGTTGTTTGCCGTCGAAGCTCAATATATCGATGGCCTTGGTCAGCATCCCCTGCGACAGGAGCGTCTTGCCGTCCTTGCTCCATACCACACCCTGGGTCCAACCCCCGACCTTGGCCTGCGCGGCGAGGGTGAGCTTGGTGCCGTCGACGCGATAGACCATGAGGAGGCCGCCCTCGTTGTAGGCCGGGTGGGTCTTTGGCCGCTGCGACCCGTTCTGGATGGTGACGGCCACGTGCGAGCCGTCGGGCGAGAATACAGCGGCCTCGGGGATCTGGCCGACCGAGACGGAATCGACGATGCGCGGTGGGTTCTTCTTCAGATCGATGACGGAGACTATGTCGGTGTCACCCTGGCCGCCCCCCTGGTTGGTGAGCACCGCCACGTCGCCCCTGGAGCTGACGGAGATGCTGTAGGGGCGGATGCCGGCAACCATATACGCCTTGGTGTCCTCGACCTTGACACCGTCGACGCTCAGCACGGAGATGCGATGATCCCCGTCACGGGTCACCAGCGCACGCTTGCCATCCGGGGTGAACGCCACGTGGCAGGGGCCAGACTTCGCGTCGCCAAGCACGACCTTGCCGATCACGGTGAGGGTCTTCCCAGCGACGGTCAGGACCGACACGGTGCCCTCGCCGCGATTGGCGACCAGGGCTAGCTTGCCATCCGGGCTGAACGATACCCCTGTCGGCGAAGTGCCGACTTCCAGGGTGGCGATCACGGCGGGCGGCGAGGCCTTGAGATCGATAACGGTGAGCCGGTTGTCGGAGGTGGTCTTCTTCGGATCGGTCGGATCGATCTTGGTCGACGCGGCGATCAGGGCAATGCTCTCGTCCGGTGCGATGGCGACGTTCTCGGGCGGTCCCACCACCGAGTTCGGGACATTGAGCTGCCCCAGCACCCTGGGAGGCGACACGCCGAGGTCGATAATGGTCGCCGTGTCGGGCCGGGGGTTTTCCACGATCTGGTTGGTACCGTCGACGTTGACGATCTTGTTGTCATTGGCCGAGACGGCGATCTGCGCCCAGGCCGCGGGAACGCCGAGCGCGAAGGTCGTGAGACCTAGGACAGCCAAGCCCAGCTGCTGGTAGGAGGTGCGTCGAGGTCGAAGTGTCATGGTCGTCGCCTCCCGTGTGAGGTTGCCGAGCCGCTCCCGATGGGGATGGCCTCCGGCGCTGGCGCTGCTCGGTACGATACTCGATTTCGCCCGACTAGGCTCGAATCCTGCGGATTCGAGCGGGGAATCCCGCTCGTCATCAGGTCCGATACGAGGCAGCCGCGTCTCGCCC
>Ga0306920_100003456_pt1 | contig 20046 bp, 18 predicted proteins | sample flu12Cox44000170_FD_204666 | JGI IMG/M metagenome (GOLD analysis project Ga0306920, IMG submission 204666) | Lab enrichment of tropical soil microbial communities from Luquillo Experimental Forest, Puerto Rico - flux4day.12C.oxic.44.000.170 (v2)... | ecosystem: Environmental > Terrestrial >... | reverse complement strand
GCTCGAATGTACAGCCCTCGTTAGACGCTGGGCGGGAAGTGGGCGGCCGCCACGCGCCGCCGGCGGCGCTCGACGGGCCGCTCCAGCAGCTGTTTTTGTGCCAGATTGTTCCGTAATTCGGGGGCTACATGAGGGTCCGGCCCCATCGTGCGCCGCCTGTCGACCCCGCGCGAGAGCGCCGAGCCGGAAATGGATCGTGCCCGCCTGGGAATCATGCTTCCTTGGAGCACCTCGCCGCGCGGGGGCCCCCGGCCGACCAGCGCACAACGAACAAAAGGGACCCTCCAGGCCGGCTTTAGGGTCCCTTGGCCACACTCGCACAACACGCCAAAAGGTCTCTGGGGCCCGGCGAGGGCCCGACGGCGTTGATAGACCAGGGGCTGGGTGTGCCCTACCGCTGCACGACCCCGATAAAGCTGACCGTGTTCGCGTCGGGGCTTATGAGAGGTGTTCTCGCCGTCTGGGGCTTAGTGATGCCGCCCATGATCCCCGCCGCCAGCCCCACAGGCGCCGCGAGCCACCGCTCCCAGCCCAAGGGGGCCCGCGGCGAGAACCTCGCGAGATCGAGCACCACGTAGCCCACGAGAAAAGCGCCGAGCACCAGGGTCGCAGTCCGGGCCGAGAGCGCGACCAGGAGCCGGGTGCCGATGACCGTGCCCATCATCAAGAAGACCAGGAGCGGCGCCAGCCGGCGCGGCGCATCGCCGAGCGGACCGCTCCGGCGGAGCTGCAGGCTGTCCATGACGAGGTTCGGGATGACCAGGAGCGCGACCGCGCTCTTGACGTCGACCGAGAGGGCCAGGAGCGGCGTGCCGAGGGTCGGGAACCCGAAGCCGATCGCGCCTTTGACCAGGCCGGCCAGCAGGACCGCGACGACCGAGGCGAGGGCTAGCGCGAGAGCGACTCGTGCAGGACTTCGGCCGGATGCTTGGCGCGCCGGCCCGCCAGGTGCTGGATCTGCTGGCGGCAGGAGATACCGGGTGCGACGATCTCGGTCTCGGCGGCCGCACCCTTGACCGCGGGCGCCAGCCTGCGATTGCCGAGCGCGACCGAGATGTCGTAGTGCTCGCGCTCGAACCCGAACGAGCCTGCCATGCCGCAGCAGCCCGAGTCGACCTCCTGGACCTCGAACCCCGCCCAGCGAAGCGCCGCGACCGTCGGGCCCGTTCCGACGAGCGCCTTCTGGTGGCAGTGGCCGTGCAGGAGCGCCTTCTTGCCCTGGGCGCGGAACGAGAGCGCCAGGCCCCGGCCACGCTCGCGGACCAGGAGCTCCTCGAAGAGGAACGACTGCTTGGCGACCACGCGGGCGTCGTCGGTGCGAAGGAGATCGACGGTCTCGTCGCGAAGGGTCAGGAGACACGAGGGCTCGAGGCCGACGATCGGCACGCCGCGCCGCGCGTACGGCGCCAGGCGCTCGACGTTCCAGGCCGCGTGCTCGCGAGCCTCGGCGAGCATGCCCTTGGAGATGAGCGGGCGGCCGCAGCACTTGCGGTCGACGAGCACGACCCGATACCCCGCGGCCTCCAGCACGCCCACGGCCGCCTGCGCGATCTCCGGCACGTTGTAGGTCGTGAACGTGTCGTTGAACAGCACCACCTCGCCGCGCGGCGCCGCCGCCGGTGGCGTGCGGTGCCTGAACCAGTCGGTGAACGTCTGCGCGGCCAGGGCCGGCAACGGCCGGCGGCGGTCGATGCCGGCGATCCTCTCGAGCGCCCAGCGGCTCACGCCGAGATTCGAGAGCCAGTTGAAAAGCCTGGGAAGCCGGGAACCGAGATGATTCGTACGTGCGATACGCCCGAACAGGCGGTTGCGGAGCGGGAGCCCGTTCGCGTCGTAGTAATGGTGGAGAAACTCGTACTTGAGCTTCGCCATGTCCACGTTCGACGGACACTCGGCCTTGCAGCCCTTGCACTCGAGACAGAGGTCCATCACTTCGTAGAGCCGCTTGCCGGTGAACTCCTTGGCCGGCAGGCGTCCCGACAGGACCGCGCGCAGCGCGTTGGCGCGCCCGCGCGTCGAATGCTCCTCGTCCTTCGTGGCCATGTACGAGGGGCACATCGTGCCCTCGAGCGTCTTTCGGCAGGCGCCGACGCCGTTGCACATCTCGATCGAGGCCGCGAACCCGCCCTGCTCCGAGAAGTCGAGCAAGGTCTTCGGCTCCCATGTCGTGTACTGGGTGCCGTAGCGCAGGTGGTCGGTGACGCCGGCCGGCGCGACGATGTTGCCCGGGTTCATCCGGTTGTCCGGGTCGAACGCGTGCTTGAGCTCGCGGAACGCCTGCATGATCCGCGGCCCGTACATCCGCTCCAGGAACGGGCTGCGGGCCCGGCCGTCACCGTGCTCGCTCGAGATCGTGCCGTTGAACCGCACCACCAGGTCGGTGATCTCGTCGGCGATCGCCTTGACCTGCTCGAGGCCGCGCGGCGTTTTCAGATCGATGACCGGCCGGATGTGCAGGCACCCGACCGAGCAGTGACCGTAGTAGGCGCCCTCGGTGTCGTGCTTGGCGAAGATCTCGCGGAAGCGGCTCACGAACTCGGCCAGGTGCTGGGGCGCGACCGCGGTGTCCTCGACGAAGGCGATCGGCTTCTTGTCGCCCTTCATCCCGAGCAGGAGCCCGAGCCCCGCCTTGCGGAGCTTCCAGATCGACTGCTGCTCGGCGGTGTCGTACGCGACGTGCGCGGTGTAGCCGAACCGCTCGCGCTGGCGGCGCGCATCGAGGGCTTCGATCTTCGCGCGCACCTCGGCGTCGGTCTCGCCCGCGTACTCGACGATCATGATCGCGCCCGGGTCGCCGTGCACGAACCCCATCCGCTGCGACTGCTCGATGTTGTTACGGGCCAGGTCGAGGATCATCTTGTCGGTCAGCTCGACCGCATAGGGACCGGTCTCGAGCAGCGACGACGAGGACTCGAGCGCTTCCTGGATCTCGCGGTAGTGAATCACCTCGACCGCCGTCTTCTTCGGACGGCGGATCAGGCGCATCTTGGCCTCGACCACGCTGACGAACGTCCCTTCGGAGCCGACGATCAGCCGCGCGACGTTGAGCGTGCCGTTCGTCGAATGGCGCCGGCCGATCTCGGGGACGAGCTCGTTCAGGTTGTAGCCCATCACCCGCCGCCAGTGGGGCGGGTATTTCGAGCGGATGTCCTCGGCGTACGCGTCGCGGATGCGCCCGATCTCGCGATAGATCTGGCCCTCGAGCCCGGGCGCCCGGCACTTGGCCGCGAGCTCGTCCGGCGTGACCTCGCCGAAGACGGCGCGCGAGCCGTCGGCGAGCACGGTCGTCAGCTCGATCACGTGCTCGACCGTGAGGCCGTACGCGATCGAGTGCGAGCCGCCCGAGTTGTTGCCGAGCATGCCGCCGAGTGTGGCACGGCTCGACGTGGAGGTATCGGGGCCGAAGCCCAGGCCGAGCGGGCGCACGTGATGGTTCAGGTTGTCCTGCACCAGCCCGGGCTGCACGCGCACCCACAGCTCCTCGGCGTTGACCTCGAGCACCTTGTCCATGTAGCGCGAGAAGTCGAGGACGAGGGCGTGGTTGACGGTCTGGCCGGTCAGCGAGGTGCCGCCGCCGCGAGGCAGGACCGCGACCGTGTGCCTGGCGGCGATCTCGATCGCGGCACGCACGTCGTCGGCGCCGCGCGGGATGACGACGCCGACAGGCTCCACCTGGTACATGGACGCGTCGGTCGAGTAGAGGAGGCGGGAGCCGGCGTCGAAGCGGACGTCGCCGCCGATCGCCTTTCGGAGCTCGCGTTCGAGGTCGTTCACGTCAGGCCATTATACTCGTTGGTCGTCGGGCGAGGGCTGCGGGTACTATAGTCGTGTGATCCCGCGCGTCGTCGTCCTCGCCCTGCTGCTCGCCCTCGCCGCGGCCGGCGGCGAAGCCGCGCCGGCCGCGCCCGGCTTCAAGGTCACGATGGTGGACGGCAAGACCACGCTCGATTCGCGCGAGCTGATCGGCAAGAAGATCCTGGTGCTGCGCTTCCAGGCCTCCTACTGCAAGCCCTGCGTGAAGGAATCCCCAGCGTTCGGCCGGCTCTACGACAAGTACCGCACGCGAGACGTCGAGATGGTCGCGCTGCACGTCCAGGACACGCCCACCGATACGCGCAATTTCATCCGCCGGAACAAGGTCAACTATCCGGTCGCGCTCGATCCCAAGCTCACGATCGGCAACACCTTCGGCTTCAAGGGCACGCCGTACACGGTCGTCATCGACCAGAAGGGCGAGATGGTCGCCCAGATCCACGGCCCGGGCGCCGTGGGCCGCCTGCCCCGCATCCTCGACGACCTGCTGAAAGAATCCTCGCAGAAGTCCTGATCTCAGGGCCTCAGCATCACCTTGATGGCCCGGTCTTCCTTGCGGTCGAAGATCGCGTAGCCCTTCGGCGCGTCGGAGAGCGCCAGGTTGTGCGTGATGATGCGCGACGGCTTGAGCTTGCCGACGCGGACCAGCGGCGGGAGCGGCGTCATGTAGTTGCGCGCGTTGCAGATCCCCATCTTGTGATACTGGTCCAGATCCGAGCCGCACACGGCGCTCGTGGTGATCTTGAGCACGACGTCCGTGGGATCGACGACCTTCGGCTCGGCCACGTCCTGCACGCGCACGTCGCCGACGCCATGAAACGTGATGGCTTTCATCGGGTCCTCCTCTGTTCGTAGAGCGCGAGCGCGGCCGCCCCGCGTACGCTGGCGCGCTTGTCGCCCGGCACGATCTCGAGGCGGGTCGCCGCGAGCGCCCGCGGGAACGCGTATTCCGCGGCGGCGCGGCGAATCCGCGCCTCGAGCCGCGCGAACGATTCCACGACGCCTCCCGTGACGATCAGGGCCTCCGGGTTCAGCCCGTTCACGATCGTGCCGATCATGGCGCCGAGCGCCTGACACGCCTCGTCGACGATCGACGCCGCGAGCTCGTCGCCGTCCTCGGCCGCGCGAAACACCATCGCCGCCGTGATGCCCGACGGGTCGCCGCCCGCGGCCTGTATCAGGGCCCCCCGCGGGTCGGCGCCCACACGGGAGCGCGCCACGTCGGCGATCCCGCGCCCGCTCGCATAGAATGCCAGGCAGCCGCGAAGCCCGCACCAGCATCGTGGTCCGTCGAACTTGACCGGCGTGTGTCCGAGCTCGCCGCCGAATCCAGCGGCGCCCCGGACCAGGCGGCCCTCGAGCACGATGCCGGCGCCGATCCCCGTCCCGGTCGACAGCACGACCAGGGAGCGGGCGCCCCGCGCGATGCCGAGGGTCGCCTCGCCCAGCGCGAGCGCGTTCACGTCGTTGTCGACGAACACCGGCAGGCCGACGCGGTCGCCGAGCTCCGCGGCCAACGCGCGCCCGGCGAGCTCGGGGACGTGGGTCACCGGCTCGCCGACGATACCGCGATCCGCATCGACCGGCCCGGGCACGCCCACGCCGACCGCGCTGATCGCGCGCGCGGACTTCCTGGCCTTCCGGGTGACCTCGGCAATGAGCGCGACGACCGTCTCGACCGGATCGCGACTGGCGGCCTGGGTCGCCGCGCTCGCGTCCACAACCACTTCGCCGTCACGGGTGACCAGGCCGACGGCCGTCGTGGTGCCGCCGACATCGACACCGAGGATGGCCGAAGCCGCCGGCGCGCGACGAGACCGAACGCGCCGCCGCGCTCGGCGGCCACGCGCGGCGACGCGCATGGTCTAGAGCTCGCCGAAGTGGCAGAGCGTGATGCCGAGGCTCGAGACCGCGGCGCGCGCGGCCGGCGTGCCGAGTCCGATCATCTCCGTCTCGCGCTGCCGCCCGTAGCGGCTGTAGGACAGCGCGTCGTCGCACCAGCCCGGATGCGCCATGAATTCGGACACGCCCATCGGCAAGGTCCGCAGATGAGCGAGCGTGCGCGCGAGCGACCAGTACGCGCCGGGCCCGGACTCGCCGAAGAAGTGGTCGGGAGTTCGAAGGCCGGCCGACATCGCGCGGGCCCGCGCCGTCGGGTGCTGGCTCCTGACGGCCACGCCGAGACGCCTCGCGGCCTCGAGGACGACCTCGGTGACCGGCGCCAGGAGACCGACGTGATGGTGCGTGTCGAGATGGGTCGGCTCGCGGCGCATCAGGTACGCGAACTTCTCGACCTGCGCCGCCACCTCGTGCTCGACGTCACGCGCGTCGGCGCGCGCCGCCGCGTGGCTGGCGTCGCGCACGAAGCGGCCGTCCCCGTCGACGAGCGAGCGCCCGCCGGAGAGCGGCCGGCCGAGGGTCAGGTTCACATGAATGCCGACGCCGAGGCCCGAGTCGCGGAGCTCCGCCAGCTGCTCGGCGTCGATCGCCGCGGTCGCGAGAAGGGTCGTGCTGGTCACGATCCCGTGACGATGTGCCGACAGGATGCCGGCGCTGACCCCTTGAGTGAGACCGAAGTCGTCGGCGTTGACGATGAGCCGCCGCCTCACGTGCCGGTCACCTGGGCGCGGTCCCCTGGATCACGAGCCGCTCGACGGTATCGGGCATTCCCGAAGGCAAGGTGGCCTCCAGGTCGTGGGCGCGGATGTGATCGAGGCGCTCGTAGCCGATTCGGGGAAACGACTGGGTCTCGCGCGCCACAATCGTGGCCGCCAGGCCGGCCGCCTCGACCTTGGCCAGGGCCGCCTTGGGCCCGAGGAAGTCGAAGATCGTGAAGATCAGCCGCCCACCCGGATGGAGATGGCGCGGCGCCCCCGCGATCACTCGATCGAGCAGCTCCCAGCCATTCGCCCCGCCGTTGTCCGCCGCCGCGGCCGCGTCACGGCGCACGCGACCCGGCGGCGTGGGCATCTGCGGCGGGTTCGTGCAGACCAGATCGAAGCGCTCGCCGCCGACCGGCTCGTAGCAGTCGCCGAGCCGCGCGTCGACGACGACGCCGTTGAGCGCCGCGTTGGCGCGCATCACCTCGACCGCCTCGGGTAGCACGTCGGTGGCCGTGACGCGCGCGCCGTCCTTCGCGGCCAGCACGGCGGCGAGACCGAGTCCGCCGCCGATCTCGAGCACGCGCTCGCCCGGGCGCACGAGGAGGTGGCGGCAGAAGACGAGCGAGCCCGCCTTGGGCGCCTGGACCTGATCCGGGACGCGGAACAGGCAGCCGCGCCAGGAAAAGAGGAGGCTGCCGGCGTCGCTACTTTCCAAGCACGCGCCGGAAGTAGAGCCGGAGGGATTCCTTGAGCTGGGCCCGGGCTCCGGCCGAGGTCTTGGCGTCCTCGAGCGTGTCGATGTCGATCTGCAGCGGGACTCCCTCGCGCTTGACGCCGTCGAGCTCGGCGGTGAGCCCGCACCGCTCGTCGGACTCGGTGAAGACGAGCTTCGCGCGCTTGAACGTCCCGTCGTCCTGGGCGATCTGCTGGACCGTCTCGACGATGACCCGCTTGATCTCCTCGGCCTCCACCGCCGGGATCGTGGAGAAGGCTGCCGTCAGATCGACCTCGGCCATCAGTGCCCCTCGGGCATTTCCTAATGCCCCGCCGCGGCAGCGGGCCGGAGCGTGTCGAGGCCCGCCTCGAGCCCGCGCCGTCCGACGCGCACGCCGACGGGCTTGGCGAAGTTCAGAGTCGCGTACGTCTCTTCCCGGGGCGCCACGCGCTGGCCGAGACGGCCCAGTGCCGCGAGCGCCTTCTCGCCGACGCGCGTGTCGACCAGCACCTCGGCGCTCTCGGCGTGTAGCCGCGGCGCCTCGATCGCTGCCTGCAGGTCGCCGCCGCTGTCCACGAGCGTCGCGATCACCTGCGGGATCGCCGACACGATGCGCCGGCCGCCCGGCGCGCCGAGCGTGAGGTAGGGCTCGCCCTTCTTGAAGCCGAGCACCGGGACCATGTTGACGAGCGCCCGCTTGCCCGGCGCGGCCGAGTTCGGCCGCCCCGCTTCCGGGTTGAACCAGATCATCCCGTTGTTCAGCAAGATGCCGGTACCGGGCACCACGACCATCGAGCCGAACAGCGAGACTGCCGTGTGGGTCAGCGCCACCATGTTCCGGTGACGGTCGATGACGCTGATGTGGGTCGTGCAGTCGCCGCCCGCCGCGGACGCGCCGAGCGCGTCGAGCCGGTCGCGGCTCGCGCGCTTTTCCGGGCGCCGTCGCAGCTCCGCGGCCACGTCCCGCGCGTATTCCTTCGACGTGAGCCGCGCCCACGGCGCCTGGACCACGGTGGGATCGCCCAGGTGCTCGAAGCGATCGGCGAATGCGCGCCGTACGGCCAGCGCGCGCAGGTTGAGCCCGCCCGGCGTCTGCCAGCCGACCGCCGTCTTCGGGAACTGCTCGAGGATGTTCAGGATCTCGAGCGCCGTCACACCGCCGGTCGCTCCCGGCGAGAACGCCAGCTCGAGTCCGCGGTAGGTGCCGGTGAGCGGCGGGCCGACGCGCACCGAGTAGGCCGCGAGATCGTCGCGCGTGATCAGGCCGCCGTTGGCGGCCATCGCGTCATGGATGCTCTGCGCGATCTCGCCCCGGTAGAACGCACTCGGCCCGTCGCGGGCGATCAGCTCGAGGCTCTTCGCCAGGTCCGGGTACGTCGCGCGATCGCCCTCCTCCATCCCGGTCGGGGGCCGGTAGATCGAGCGGCTGTTGCGCAGGTACACGCGCCCGGCCTCGCCCGCGGCGGCCAGCTCCTCGGCCTGCCGCGCCGTGGTCAGCGCCTGGTACCAGTCGCCGATGAATCCGCTGCGCGCCAGCTCGATCGCCGGCTGGATCGCATCACGCAGCTCGATGGTGCCGTAGCGCTCGAGAGCGAGTGCCAGCCCCGCGACCGACCCCGGCACCGCCGGCGCGAGCCAGCCGCGCTCGTTGGCGGCGCCCTCGACGTTCGGCCAGGCGAAGAGGCCGCGCGAGATACCAGTGGTAATCCGGAACATCGATTCGTGGGCGCGCATGGGCGCGCAGCCGTTGAAGTCGAGCGCGACCGTCTCGCCGCGGCGCGCGAGGTGTACGAGCATCGTGCCGGAGCCGGCGATCGTCGACATGAAGGGCTCGACGACGGTCATCGCGAACGCGGTCGCGACGGCGGCGTCGACGGCGTTGCCGCCGCGCTCGAGAATCCGGGCTCCCACGCGCGCGCCGAGCGGATGCTCGGCGGCGACCAGGCCGTGCGGGGCCGGCGCGGTGCGCTTCGTCACGACCAGGCGGGACTCGATCATGGGATCGCCGAGAGGACGGGGCGCGTCAGGGCCGAAGGGCGTGCTGCGTGATGTCGACGACGACCTGGTTCTTCATGTAGATGCTCCAGCCCGACGGATACGTCCACGCCTCGTTCGGCTCGTTCTCCTTGACCGCCGGCCAGAACTGGCGCGCGAGCTTCTCCATCTCGGCCGGCTCGGTGACCCGGGCGAGCGGCGGGCCCAACAGGATCACGACCTGCTCCGCGCTCTGTCCGATCGTGACCTGACGGATGAACTTGAAGGTCGAAACGTCCATCGAGTTGGCCGCGTCGGGATTCTGGCGAAGATACTGGCCGATCCTCGCCTCCATCATGTTGTCCCAGCGCCGCCGCTCGTCGAAGTTCGGCTCGCGGCCGTTCGCGACGAGGACCTTCATGGTCCAGATGTCCTCGGCCATCGGCCCTTCGGTGGTCCGCTGCTCCTTGGTCCGCCACGCGTAGCATCCGGCCAAGACCACGACCAGGACCGCGATCGCGACGCCCTTCACGCCTCGAATCATATCAGGGCGGACTCCAAAACAATGCCACGATCGATCACGCGGGCGGCGTGGGTCAGCACGCGGCCCGACTCGGCCGGGACTTCCGGGCTGTCGGACAGCTGGCGGAGCAGGTCGATCAGGCGGCGCATCGCGCGGATCAGGTCCCCCTCGTGGCCGCCGAACGCCTCTTCGACGATTCCGCTCCAGTCGTCCTCGCCGGATGCCCAGCGGAAGACAGCCGGCATGAACCCGGAATGCACCGCGATCGGCATGCGCAGGTGGCGCGCGCGCTGGGCCTCGTGCACGGTGTCGGCCACCCGCATGAGCTGATCGAGCTTGCGCTTGAGCTTCGGGCGCCTCTTGAGAAACGCCCGTGCCAGGGCCGGGTCGCCCGACCGCGCCTCCTCGATCAAGGCCGAGCAGACCGCCGCCGCCTCGGGGCCGGAGACGTCGCTGAACACGCCCTGCGCGACACCCTCGGCGACCAGGAGCTCGTTGTCGTGACGGAGTCCGGCGATGAGGCGGCCCTTTTCCTCGAGCTGCCGGTCGCGCACCGCGCCGAACTGCTCGAGGACTTCCACGACGCGGAGGAACTCCTGCCAGTACGCGCCGCGAAGCGCCTCGAGCTGTCGCCGCCGGACGCCCAGCCGCTCGGTGACGGTCTCGAGCTCGCGCCACTCGCGGTCGCAGCGGGCGGTGGCTCCCCACGGGCATCGATGACACTCGATCGACGACAGGGCCGCCTCCGGGCCCTGCGCCCGCTCGCGGTCGACCAGCTCGGCGACGGACAGACGCTCGAGCTCGGCCGCCAGGTGGCGCAGCCCCCGCCCGTCCCCGCCCCGCCGGTCGCGATCGTCGCGCTCGTGGCCGCGCCGATCGCGGCCGCGGTCGCGTCCGTCCTGCCCGCGGTCGCGGGGCACGTGCAAGGGCGGCGTCGCCCAGAAGACGCGTTTGATCACGCCGCTCTTCACCCGCACGGTCGCGCCGTGCGGCAGGAGTGCGTCGATCAGCACGCGGTGGCCGCGGATCGCGTGAATGCCGAGCACCATCGCCAGGGTCGGCGCCCCTCCCCGCCGGACCAGGACGAGCCTGCCGGGCTCGGCCTCCGCCACGGTGCGCTCGCCGCGCTTGCCGCCCCCACGTCCGAGCGCGTGGCGCCGCGCCTCGACTTCCTGGCGTGCGCGCCGGTAGCGGCCGATCCGCTGGAAGTCGCCGCACGGCGCCGGATAGCGGCGGAGCTCCTCGAGCGAGGCCTCGAGCGTGCGCACGTCGGCCTCGACCTCACGGATCCGCTTGAGGTTCTGGTACTGGCCGAACGACGACTCGATCCGCCGGCGCAGCGCGTCCGGCGGGGCCCCGGTCGAGAGCAGGAGCGCCACCGACCCGTAGCCGAGCTTGAACTGGCTCTCGATCGGCTCGGGCGAGCCGTCGATCACCCGCAGGAGATCGTCGAGGCCGTCCCGGGCGTCGAGCGCGACGACGCACGTGCCCTCGGGATCGATGCCGCGGCGCCCCGCGCGCCCGGCCATCTGGGTCAGCTCGTTGTGCGAGAGCGAGCGGAATCCGCGGTCGGTCCGCTTGGTGAGCCCCTGCAGGACGACCGAGCGCGCGGGCATGTGGATGCCGAGCGACATCGTCTCGGTCGCGAAGACCGCCCGGCAGAGCCCGCGCTCGAACAGCACCTCGATCAGCCGCTTGACGCTCGGCAGGATCCCGGCGTGGTGGAGCCCGACGCCCAGGCGCAGGGCCTCGAACACGTTCTGGTTCAGCACCGACTCGGCGACGGTGGGGCTCTCGCGGATCAGGTCGCCGATCGCCGTGTCGACCTCGCGCTGCTGGGGCGCGGCGAGCAGGCTCTTGCCCTCGGTCAGCACGTCCTGCATCGCGCGCTCGCAGCCGACCCGGCTGAAGATGAAGTAGATCGTCGGTAGCCACCCGCGCGCCTCGAGCGCCTCGAGCAGCACCGTGGGATGCACCACGCGCCGCGTGTACCAGCGCCCCCGGTCGTCCGGGCCGCGCGGCTCGTCACCGATGACGCGCGCGCGTCCGCTGCGGACGCGATCGATCTCGTGGATCTCGCCGGCCAGGTCGGCGATCACGTACGAGAGCGGCACAGGCCGGTGCGGATGGTAGATCGGCACGATCGGCCGGTGCACGATCGAGATCCAGTCGGCGATCTCCTTGACGTTGGCGACCGTCGCGGACAGGCCGACCAGCACCACCTCGGGCGGTGCCGCGATGATGATCTCCTCCCAGACGGTGCCGCGCCCTTCGTCGCCCATATAATGACACTCGTCCAGGACGATGTAGCGCAGCCCTTCCAGGCCGCTTCCATACAGAGCATTTCTTAGAATTTCCGTCGTCATCACGAGAATCGGCGCGTGAGGATTCACCTTGACGTCGCCGGTGAGAATCCCGACCCTGTCAGCGCCGAACTCGCGGGTGAAGTCGGCGAACTTCTGGTTCGAGAGCGCCTTGAGCGGAGTCGTGTACGCTAGGCGGCGGCCGGCCACCAGGGCGGCCTGGATGGCGAATTCGGCGACCAGGGTCTTGCCGGCGCCAGTGGGCGCCGAGACGATGACGGACTGGCCGGCTTCGATGGAGCGGATGGCTTCGACCTGGAAATCGTCGAGCGGAAACGGAAAACGCGAGCGGAAACGCTCGAGCAGCTCCATCTCGTGACACAGTAACACGGGGCGTCACAGGCCGGCTCTCAAGGCCTGCAAAGGAGAGCAGCGTGATCGTCTTTCACATCGCCCTCACGGCGGCGGACGACTACCTGACCCGTCGCGAGGCCCACCGCCGCGACCACATCGAGCGCCTGCAGGGGCTGCGCGCCAACGGCATCCTCATCGGCGGCGGCCCGTCGGCCGACCTGCGTACCGCCGATCTCTTCTATCGCCTGCAGCAGCCGGCGCAGCTCAAGTACGCGATCGAGGAAGATCCGTACTGGACGGGCGGCGTGTGGACGCGCTACGAGCCCAGGAGCTTCAGCCAGTTCGTCGAGCCCTGGGAGATGGTGCCCGTGGTCCTCGACGGCACGCGCAAGGTCACGATCGTCGAGGGGCCGACGGCCCAGCACGACATGGCCCAGTTCGCGCTGATCGAGATGCGCGGCGCCGGACGGCTGGCGTTCGGCGGCTTCTTCGAGGACGGCGGCACCCTGGCCATCGTGAAGACGGCCGACGCGGACCAGGCTGTTCAATGGTTCGCCGAGACCGGCTTCTGGAAGCCCGACACGCTCACGACGCGTCCGTGGCTGCACGTCCTGTGAGCGGACCGATCGTCGGCCTCGTGACCATCGGCCAGTCGCCGCGAGTCGACGTCGTGCCCGACATGGAGGCGATCCTCGGGCCCGCCGTGACCGTGCGCGAGCGCGGCGCGCTCGACGGCCTCGACCGCGCCCAGATCGCCGCGCTGGCGCCCGGTCCGGGCGACGACATCCTCGTGACGCGGCTGGCCGACGGCACGCCCGTCTTCGTCGCCAAGCGACACGTCGTCGCCCGCGTCCAGGCGGCGATCGGCGACCTCGAGCGATCGGGCGTCACCATGACCGGGCTGCTCTGCACGGGCGCGTTTCCCCCGCTCGAAGCTTCGCGGGTGCTCGTGCTGCCGCACCAGGTGCTGCTGGGCGTGTTGCGGGCACTCCGCTGGCCGGGCCGGCTCGGCATCGTCACGCCCTCGGTGCCGCACGTGCCGCAGACGGAGGCGCGCTGGCGCGCCGACGGATTCGATCCGGTCGTCGTGCCGCTCTCGCCATACGAGGAAGAGAGCCCGTCGGAGCTCGAGCGTACGGGGACGGCGCTTCGCGCCGCGAACGCCGGGCTGGTCGCGCTGGACTGCATGGGGTTCAGGCGCAAGACCCGCGACGAGCTCCAGCGTCTCACGGGCGCGCCGGTGCTCCTCGCCAACCTGCTCGTCGCGCGGGTCGTCGCCGAGGCCTGCGGAGTCTAGCCCCGCCCCTACCCGCGGCTCTGCGGATCGAGGATGTCGCGCAGCCCGTCGCCGAGCAGATTGAAGCCGAGCACGGTCAGGTAGATGAAGAGCCCGGGGAACGCCGAGTACCACCACCAGGTCGGCAGATAATTGCGCCCGTGGCTGATCATGGCGCCCCACTCCGGGTACGGCGGCTGGGCGCCGAGGCCGATGAATCCGAGGCCCGCGGCCGCGAGGATCGCCGAGCCCATGTCCATGCTCGCCTTGACGGTGATCGGCGACACGCAGTTCGGCAGGACGTGCGCGAACACGATTCGCAGCCGGCCCGTTCCCATCGCGCGCGCGGCCTCGACGAACACCTGTCCCTTGAGCGCGAGCGTCTTGCTCTGGACCAGTCGTACGTAACCGGGCCACCACACCAGACCGAGCGCCAGGATCGCGTTGACGATGCCGGGCCCGAGCGCGCCGACGATGGCGAGCGCCAGCACGAGGGCCGGGACCGAGAGGAACACGTCGGTCACGCGCATGATGGCTTCGCCCAGCGGGCCCCCGACATAGCCCGCGACGATCCCGAGCGGTACGCCGATGGCGGTCGCCAGCATGGTGATGATCAGCCCGATCTGGAGGGAGACTCTGGCGCCGAGCACGACCCGTGTATAGATGTCAGTCCCGACCTCGTCCGTGCCGAACCAGTGGCGCGCGCTCGGCGGCTGGAGCTTCTGGTCGAGGTGCACGGCGCCGCGCGCGTCCTCGGGGTAGGGCACGATCCACGGGCCGAGGGCCGCGATGGCGAGGAACACGAGGACCAGACCGAGCCCGAGCAGGGACGCGCCGCTGCGCGCGAACACGCTTGCGTAGAGGCGGAGCTCGCGCACGGTCCCCTGACGATCGGCGAGCCAGGCGGTGGGCGACCCCGAGGAGACCGCGCGGGCCATCACATGGTCTGGCGGACGCGCGGGTCGAGCCAGCCGTACGCCAGGTCGACCAGAAAGTTCGCCAGCATGAAGTTGAGGCCGATCACGAGCGTGACGCCCATGATCGGCTGGAAGTCCGACGAGACGGCCGACGCGACGGCGTAGAGCCCGATGCCCGGCCAGTCGAACACGGTCTCCACGAGCACGGTGCCCCCGAGCATCCAGCCGTAGCGGAGCCCGATCATCGCCAGGGTCGGGATCATCGCGTTCTTCAGCGCGTAGCGCCCCACGATGCGGAGCTCCGACACCCCCTGCGCCCGCGCGTTGACGATGTAGTCCTGCTTGAGCACCTCGAGCATCTCGGCGCGATTGACGCGCACGATGGACGCCAGCGCCGGGAAGCAGAGCGTGACCGTCGGCAGGACCGCGTGGGCGAGCGCGTCGCCCAGCACCCGCCACTGCCCTGCCAACAGCGCGTCGACGACCAGGAGGTGGGTCACCGGCGCCGGCGGCGTCGTCATCAAGCCCAGGCGGCCGCCCAGCGGCAGGATCCCCAGGTCAAGCGCCAGCAGGAGCTGGAGCATCAGCCCCGCCCAGAACGCCGGGATCGCGATGCCGGAGACGGAGGCGACGCGTGTGAGCTGATCGACCCAGGTGTCGCGGTAGACGGCTGACAGAATGCCGAGCGGCACGCCGAGGCCCACCGCCAGGAGCATCGCCCCCGTTACCAGCTCGAAGGTGTTCGGGAAGTACCGCGCGAGGTCTGCCGCGACGGTCTCGCGGGTCCTCAACGAGCGTCCGAGGTCGCCCGAGAGAACTCCCCGCAGATACTGGACGAACTGGACGGGCAACGGACGGTCGAGCCCGTACTCGACACGGATCTTCTCGACCATCGAAGCCGTCGCGTCCGGTCCCGCGGCCAGGCGCGCCGGGTCGCCCGGCGCCACGTGGGAGATGGAGAACGTGATGCAGGAGAGACCGAACAGCATGAGGCCCAGCAGGAGGACCCGCCGGGCGAGGTAGCCGAGCAACCCCTACTTGGCGACGATCGCGAGCGGGTAGAGATCGACCTCGCTGGTGAGCCGGACCGGGCTGAAGACGAAGCCCTTCACGTGGTCGCGCATCCCCCAGCGCCGGTTCGCCAGCATCCCGAAGATCTCCGGGGCGTCGGCGACGATCCGCCGCTGGATGTCGGCGTAGATCGGCGCCCGCTCCTCCCACTTCGCGATCATCCGGGCCCTGTCGATCAGCCCCCACACCCCGTCGTTCGAGTAGAACGAGGAGCCGTAGTACTTGCCCCAGGAACTCTTGTGGTACTGGTACGCGACCGCGTCCGGGTCGGTCGAGACGGGCGTGGTGAACACGGCCATCAGCTCGGGCGAGGTCTCGACCTTGGCGGCACGCCCGACCATGTTCGGCCAGATCAGCGGGACCATCTTCACCGTGATGTTGAGCTTCTGGAGGTTATCGATGAGGACCAGCCCCATCTTGCGCTCCTCCTCGAGCCCCTGGACGTAGACGTACTCGAGGTCGACCCCGCCGCTCGGATACGCCGACTTCGCGAGGAACTCCTTGGCCTTGGCGAGATCCTGGCGGTAGATCCCGGGCACCGCCACGTAGCCGCGCGTGGCGTTCGGGAACGGGCTCGTCTGGAGAACGGCGTGGCCGTTGTAGATCTTGACCAGCGCATCGTAGTCGAAGGCATAGCAGATGGCCTTGCGGAGGTTCGGGTCCCTGGTGGCCCCGTTCTGCGTGTTCATCTTGATGCCGAAGGTCGCCATCCCCGGGAAGTTCGGGATCGCGATGCCCGGCAGCTTCGCGACCTGATCGAAGTCCTCGGGCGAGAGCCCCTCGGCGATGTCGGCTTCGCCGCGGATCAGCGCGGCGCGCTGAGCGGCCGACTCGCGGACGATCTTGTAGATGACGCCGCCGATGTGGTCCTTCGACGGCCAGCCCTTCCAGTAGCCGTCGACCGCCTCGAGCTCGTAGAGGACGCCCTGCTCCCACCGCTTGATCTTGAACGGCCCGCTGCCGGCGGCGTTGGTCGTGAGCCACTTCTGGCCCAGGTCGCCCGCCTGCTCGTTGGCCATTACTTGCCTGGGATTCATCACGTACCACCACGGCAGGAGCGAGATGAAGGGCGCGTACGGCTGCGTGAGGCTGAACTGGATCGTCGAGTCGTTGACGACCTTTATGCCGTCCTCTTTGAGGAAGTCCGAGAGCATCCACGCCGGCCCCTGGTTGAGCTTGAGCGTGCGGGCGAACGAGAAGCGCACGGCCTCGGCGGTGACGGGGTCGCCGTTGTGGAACTTCGCGTTCTTTACCAGATGGAACGTCCAGGTCTTCGCATCCGGTGAGCTCTCCCACTTCTCGGCGAGCCACGGCGTGATCTCCGGGGGATTGCCCACGTACTTCACGAGCGCGTCGTAGAGCGACTGCTGCGCCATGCGGATCGACCAGTCGTACTTGATGCTCGGATCGATCGTCGGCACTTCCTGGCGTCCGACGAACACCAGGATCTTCCGATCGCCGGAGCGCTCGAAGGCCGGCGCCGGGGTCACGGCGATCAGCACGGCGAGGACCGCTGTCACGAGGACGCGCATGATTGACCTCGCTTCATCGACATTTGCATCGCGATGGCGGGAGGATAACATACGCCTCCGATGGCCCTTCGCCCCGTCTCCGCGTCCGAGATCGAGTCCCTGGCGATCGGCGCCTGGATCCTCGGCACCGGCGGCGGCGGGAGCCCCTACCTGGCGCTCCTGAACATGCGCAAGCTCTATCGCGACGGCGTCGTGTGCTCGCTGCTCGACCCGATGGATCTGGCCGACGACGCGCGGGTGGCGGTCGTCTCGAACATGGGCGCGCCACTGGTCGGCCAGGAGCGGCTCACCGATCCGCAGACGATCGCGCGCGCCGTGCGGATGATGGAAGAGTACCGGGGCTGCCGCTTCGACGGGGTCATGTCGCTCGAGATCGGCGGCGGCAACTCGCTCCAGCCGTTCATGGCGGCCGCGGTGCTCGGCCTGCCGGTCGTCGACGCCGACTGCATGGGCCGCGCCTTCCCCGAGGCGCAGATGACCAGCTTCGCGATACACGACCTGACGATGTACCCGCTGACGCTCGCGGACGTGCGCGACAACGCGGTCGTCGTCGCGCGCGCCGCCTCCTGGAAGTGGATGGAGCGCCTCTCGCGCAAGGCGTGCGTCGAGGTCGGCTCGATCGCTTCGACCTGCAAGGCGCCGCGCACCGGCAAGGAAGTCAAGGAGTGCGGCATCCTCTACTCGACGAGCAAGGCGATCCGCCTGGGCGAGACCGTCCAGGCCGCGCGCCGCCAGCATCGCGACGCCGTCCGGGCGGTGATCGACGCCGAGCGCGGTCAGCTCATGTTCCGGGGCAAGATCCGCGACGTCGCTCGCCGGACCACCGAGGGCTTTCTTCGCGGCACCGCCAAGCTCGACGGGCTCGACGATTTCCGTGGTCGGAGCTTCGAGCTGGCCTTCCAGAACGAGTTCGCCGTCGGCTGGCTCGACGGCCGGCCGCGCGTGATGACGCCGGACCTGATCTGCGTCCTCGACAGTGTCTCCGGCGACGCGATCGGCACGGAGACCTTGCGCTACGGTCAGCGCGTCAGCGTGATCGCGTTGCCCGCCCCGCCGGTCCTCCTGACCCCGAAGGGTCTGGAGCACGTCGGGCCGCGCGCCTTCGGCTACGACCTCGAGTTCCAGAGCGTGTTCGCGTGAGTGCCCTCGCGTGAAGCGCCGGATCGGCATCGACGTCGGCGGCACCAACACCGACGCGGTCTATCTCGAGGACACCCGCGTGGTCCACGCGGTCAAGACACCGACCACCCGGGACGTCACGTCCGGTGTCACCGAGGCGTTGCGACAGCTACTCCAGGCCGGCACCCCCGTCGCCGTCGACGCGGTGATGATCGGGACCACGCACTTCACCAACGCGGTCGTCCAGCGGCGCGACCTGACGCAGGTGGCCGCGATCCGCATCGGCCTGCCCTCGGGCGCGTCGCTCGAGCCGTTCATCGACTGGCCGGACGATCTGGCCGCGCTCGTCCGGGGCGAGATCGTCATGCTCGAAGGCGGCCACGAGTTCGATGGCCGTCCGCTCGTGCCGCTGGACTCGACGGGGATGCGCGCGGCCGCTCGACGGATCCGCGATGCCGGCCTCACCTCGGTCGGCGTCGCCTCGGTCTTCTCGCCGCTGAATGCCGCCTGCGAGCTCGAGGCGGCGGCGATCCTTCGAGAAGAGTGCCCGGACGTCGCGGTGACGATGTCGCACCAGCTCGGGCGCATCGGCCTGCTCGAACGAGAGAACGCCACCCTGCTGAACGCCGCGCTCGTGGGCCTGGCCCGCACGACCACGCGCGCCTTTACCGACGCGCTCGCCGCCAGCGGCATCGAGGCCCCGCTCTATCTCACCCAGAACGACGGCACGGTGATGCTCGCCGCGGTCGCCGAGGCGTTTCCGGTCTACGGCTTCGCGTCAGGCCCGACCAACAGCATGCGCGGCGCCGCCTTCCTCTCGAAGCTCACCGACGCGCTCGTGATCGACGTGGGCGGCACGACCACCGATATCGGCAGCCTCCGCCACGGCTTTCCGCGCGAGGCCAACAACGTGGTCGAGATCGGCGGCGTGCGAACGCTCTTCCGCATGCCCGACCTGCTCTCGATCGGTCTGGGCGGCGGCTCGCTCGTCGCGCGCGCTCCCCTGGCGGTCGGCCCGCGCAGCGTCGGCTATCGGCTGGTCGAGGAAGGACTGGTGTTCGGCGGGAGCGAGCTCACGGCTACCGACATCGCGGTCGCGGCCGGGCTCGTCGACCTGGGCGACCGGCGGCGCGTCGCCTCGCTGCCGGCCGAGCTGGTGACGGGCGCGATCGCCCGCATGCACGCGATGGTCGAGGAAGCAGTTGATCGGATGAAGACCGACGCCGGCGACGAGCCGCTGATCGCGGTGGGCGGCGGCTGCTTCCTGGTTCCGGAGCGTATCGCCGGCATCTCCGAGGTGATCCACGTCGAGCACCAGGCCGTGGCCAACGCCGTTGGCGCGGCGATCGCCCAGGTCAGCGGCGAGGTCGACCGGATCTTCCAGGACCTGTCGCGCGACGAGGCGATCGCGCGGGCGCGCCAGCTGGCGGAGACTCAAGCCGAGGGCGCGGGCGCCGATCCGCGGACGTTGACGACGGTCGAGGTCGAGGATCTGCCCCTGGCCTACCTTCCCGGGAACTCTCTGCGCGTCCGCGTGCGAGTGGTCGGCGAGATCGGGATCGCTACTGAATCACCTGATCCGCCCTGACCAGGATCGATTGCGGAATCGTGAGGCCAAGCGCTCTGGCGGTCTTGAGGTTGATGACCAGCTCGAACTTCGTGGGCTCCATCTCACTCGACGCCGGCCACCGCGAGCACGCGCCGCATGCGGGCCGCGGCAAGATCGGGATCACGCAGCAGGCCGGCGCGGTCCATCAGCACGAACTGCTCGGCCAGATGCGGCACGGAGCGCGCGCTCTCCTGGCCGCCGACCATCCTGAAGTGCGGCTGGTGGCCGTTGAGGTAC
>Ga0306920_100003455_pt1 | contig 20047 bp, 16 predicted proteins | sample flu12Cox44000170_FD_204666 | JGI IMG/M metagenome (GOLD analysis project Ga0306920, IMG submission 204666) | Lab enrichment of tropical soil microbial communities from Luquillo Experimental Forest, Puerto Rico - flux4day.12C.oxic.44.000.170 (v2)... | ecosystem: Environmental > Terrestrial >... | reverse complement strand
AGCGCCGGATGGGTGTCGGCGAGTTCTTTGGCGCGCTCCCTGACCACCGGGGTCAGCAGCAGTTCCCGGCATGGCGGTGCCCACAGCCCGGCCTCGGCCCGGCCTATGCTGCGCTGGTCGGCGACTTTGAAGTAGCGGATCTCCTCGATGGTGTCGCCGAAGAACTCGACCCGCAGCGGGTGCTCCTCGGTGGGCGGGAAGACGTCGACGATGCCGCCGCGGACGGCGATCTCGCCGCGGGCCGAGACCAGATCGGCGCGTGAGTAGCCGATCTCGACCAGCCTGGCCAGCATGTCATCGAGCTCACACGTGTCGCCCTCGTGCAGGCTGACCGGCTCCAGGTCACCGAGACCGGCCACGATGGGCTGCAGCAGGCTCCGCACCGGCGCGACCACCACCGTGAGCGGCCCGTCCGGCTGTCCGGGCTCGGCCGGATGGGCGAGCCGCCGCAGCACCGCGATCCGCCGCCCGACCGTGTCGGAGTTCGGGGAGAGCCGCTCGTGCGGCAGGGTCTCCCAGCCTGGGAAGCACGCCACGCTGCCCGCGGGCAGCAATGAGCCGAGGGCCGCGGTCAGGTCGTCGGCCTCCCGCGCGGTGGCGGTGACCGCGAGCACGGGGCGGGGGCCGCCGCTGTCGGTCGCCCGGGTCAGCGCCGCGGCCAGCACCGGCCGCAACGTCGGCGGCGCGATGAGATCCTCCCCGGCGAGGGTGGCCGCGTCCCGCCTCACGCCGAGGTTGGTGTCGGATTCCGCACGCGAGACTACGTCGTGTAGTTGCGGGTCATCGTCGAGAATAGTGAGCAGTCCGGCGAGGCTCATGATGTCCCTGTGGTCGCTGTTCGTCCCTTGCCCTGGCTGCCGCCGGACCGGCGGTGGAGGCCGATAACCGTGATCCGGGCAGCGTGAATCGGCCGGGTTTTGGTGCGCCCGGCTCTTTCGCGGAACACTCCTATTCTACGCCCCGGCGACTGGTGCACTGCGGAGTGCTCTCGCGTGATAGGAAGACCAGAAGAACCCCGGAGGCCCAGCTGACTCCTCAGATACCCCCCTCGGCACTCCCCGAACTGCCCGCGGAGCTCGCGGACTGGCCAGCGTGCACGCTCGACGAGGCGCAGCTGGGCGATCTCGAGCTGCTCACCATGGGGGCGTTCGCGCCGCTGCGAGGCTTCATGGATGCGGCCGACGCGGCCTCGGTCGCCGAACGCGGCCAGCTCATCGACGGCACACCATGGCCGGTGCCGGTGACCCTCGAGGTGCCCGCCGACGCGATCCCGGCGGACGCCCGGCAGGTGGTCCTGCAGGACCCGGAAGGTTCCCCGCTGGCCGTGCTCTCCGTCGCCGAACGGCGCGCCGTATTCGAGCCGGGTGACCCGCTCGACGTGGCCCGGATCCGGCTGGCGGGCCCGGTCACCGCGCTGCGCGAGCCGGAGCACGGGCCGTTCCGCCAGCTGCGGCGCCTGCCGGAGGAGGTGCGCCGTGAGCTGGACGGCGCGCCCGTGCTCGCGTACGCGACCTGGCGGCCGCTGAACAGGCGCCACATCGGCCAGCTGCGCCACTACGCCGGCCAGCTGAACGCGCGCCTGCTGCTGCTGCCGCTGGTGGCCGGGCGGGCCGACGTCGTCACCCGGCCGGAGGCCCTGGTCCGGGCCGTGCTCGCGGCCCGGCAGCACCTCCCGGCGGGCACGCTCGTCATTCCCGTGCCGCTGGCCCGGCGCCCGGACGGCCCGGGGGCCGGCCTGCGCGCCCAGGCCGTCGTCGCGGCCGCGTACGGCGCCACGCTCCTGCTCGCCGACGTGTCCGAGGTGCCGGACCCGGTCGGCCAGCACGGCGCGGCCAAGAACGGCACCCTGGTCCTGCCCGGTGTGCCGATACCGGTCATCAGCGCGGGCGAATGGGCCTACGATCCGCGGTCGGAGGTCTGGCGCCCGCTAGCGCTGATCGAGCCCGGCGCCGAGCAGGGTGAGCTGACCGACTCCGAGCTCGGCGCGCTGCTCGATTCCGGCGGCGAGCTGCCCGGCTGGTTCGCGCCGCCGGGTGTGGCCCGGGAACTGCGGCGAGCCCGGCCGCCCCGGGCCGAGCGCGGCCTGGCCATCTTCTTCACCGGCCTGTCCGGTTCCGGCAAGTCCACCATTGCCCGCGGGCTGGCCGAGGCGCTCACCGAGCGCGGCGACCGGACCGTCTCGCTGCTGGACGGCGACCGCGTCCGGCAGCTCCTGTCGGCCGGGCTGACCTTCTCCCGCGCCGACCGTGACCTCAACATCGCCCGCATTGGCTACGTCGCCGCCGAGGTCGCGCGGCACGGCGGCATCGCCATCTGCGCGCCGATCGCGCCCTACGCCCTGGCGCGCGCGGCAGCCCGGAAGCTGGTCACCGAGGTCGGCGACTTCCTGCTCATCTACGTCTCCACTCCGGTGGAGGTCTGCGAGGCCCGCGATCGCAAGGGCCTGTACGCCAAGGCCCGCGCGGGCCTGATCAAGGGCTTCACCGGCGTGGACGACCCGTACGAGGAGCCGCGCGACGCCGACCTGGTCCTCGACACCTCGGCCATGACCCGTGACGAGGCCGTCAGCGCGGTACTGAAGCTCCTGGTCACGGGAGGGTGGCTGACCAGCGCCGGCGACGAGCCGAATGGCGCCCCTGCTCTGGGCACGCCTACAGCGGCGATCCGGCTGGGTCCCACCATCCGCAGGCTCTAGCGAGACACGTATTTCTACGACGTGAGCACCGGGTAAATCGGGAACATCCAGGCTACGTACGTTGTCCATCGGATCTTCAACTGACCTGGAAGTAGCACTGCTACCATCACGATCTGTGCATCGTGGGCGAAAGGGCGACAGTCGCTGTCGATGCGGCCATGGATACACTGCGCACGTACACTACCGGGCGGGGTCGGAGTGCTCGCTGTGCTCGGACTGCCCGCACTTCCGGTCGGCGGAGGGCCTAGCGGAGCACCTGGCACGATTTTTCCGACGCCTGCGACCCGAGCCCGGCAGGCCAGTCGATCAGAACGACCAATCCCGTGACGGATCTGGTCACGAATTGTTAATAGTTCCTTACGCGATGAGAGCCCGCGAGGCCAGTTCCGCCCTTGAGAGGGCGGACAAGGCCGAAGAGGACCCCGCAGTTCGTGCGTCGGCAGGTGATCACTGGGAGACGTCCTTAGATCGGATCTGCCTGCCGTGCTTGTCGTGGGCATGTTCGGCTGGCATACGGCCCGCCGTGGCTAACCGCAGCGGCCGCGCACTCGGAAGGATGGCGCCGCGATCAGTCGTTTGGGGCGAGTCACGCGGTTCTCGCCCGTCACTAAAACCACCTGCGTGATTCCGTAGCCTCGATGATCAAGTAATGCTAATCGGCCAACCTCGGATCCGCTTGGCTGCCTAGAGGTAAGTATTCGCAAGTCCTGTGATCGCGGCGGTGCTCGCCAGGGCTGGCACATTTCCACGCAGCCGGCCGGTCAGCTCCGGCTTCCCGCTCCCCAGTAGAAGAACGGCCCGGCGGTGGGGGTGACGGTGATGTCCCAGCCGATTCGCCTGAGCCGGTCCTGGAGGCTTGCCGGCTGGTGGGGGACCTTCACGAGCCGGTAGGAGGTGCCGTCGTCAAGCTGCCGGCGGATGACCGGAGATGACGGTCCTTCCGCGAGCTCGTCCGGGGTGCGGTGCGCGTCATCGACGAAGAACACCCGGCCGGATGGCTTGAGGCAGTCAGCGACCATTGACCAGAAGGGCTCGAAGCGGCCGGGCGGGACGTGGGACAGCCAGAAGCCGAAGAAGACCATGTCGTAGCGGCGGTCAGGCTCCCAGGTGAAGAGGTCGGCCTGGATGAAGCGCACTCGCTGGCCGCCGGCCCGGTCCGCCGCGATGGCCAGCATCTCCGGTGATGCGTCCACGGCGGTGATGTCCGTCGTGTGGCGGAGAAGCTGGCTGGTCCATGCTCCGCGGCCGCAGGCGAGCTCAAGCACGCTGCCGGCCGGCCGGAAGGCATCCAGCGCAGCGGTCAGCTCCTCGCCGCCCGGGAGGTCCAGGTAGCGGTCGTAGTAGTTTGCGGCGACGGCCCGGTAATAGGCGGCCTGCTCCCCGAGGAGCGGGCTGAGCTCTTCACCGTCAGCTGATCTCACGCACGCGCCCTTCTGCCAGTTCTTGCTGCCGCACGATAGCCGGCCCTGCGGGCAGCGTGATGGCAGCCGATTGCGCGAGAATTCATTTCCGGTTGCAGGCAGCGCAAGCCGCTGGCGCCAGCCAGCCTGCTCCGCAAGTTCCGGCGGAGCCCACCTGTCGGATGAGGTATCCGCCAGCTGCCGATCCCATCCGCCGGCTATCGGTCACAGTCACAACGCCGCCCTGTCTTGCGTGACTCGGGGCTGCTGATGCTGTTCCCCGTGTCATGTGACGGTTGCGGCTGGAGTGGTAGCGAGCGGGGAGGCCGGGGAGGCGTCCCCGGCTGAGGTGCTGGCCGCTGCGCTTGAGGCGAACCGGGAGCTGGCGCGGCTGGCGGACGAGCTGCGCGAGGAGAACGCGAGGCTGCGGGCGGAGAACGCAGCGCAGGCCGCTGAGACGGAGCTGCTGCGGGAGCGGAACGACGCGCTGGCGGCCGAGCTGGCAGTCCTGAGGCGGATGGTGTTCGGCCGTTCGTCGGAGCGGTCCCGGCCAGAGGCCGGGACCGCCGGCCCTGGCGGAAACGGCCCCGGGGGCGGCGCGGGGAAAGCGGGCGGGAAGCGGGGGCCTGGCGCGCGGGCGGGCCGCAGGGACTACAGCCACCTGCCGAAGGTCGAGGTCACCTGGGACTTCACCGGTGGCGGGTACTGCTGCCCGGAATGCGGGCAGGCGTTCACCCGGCTCGGCGACCACGCCGTGGAGCAGCTGGACTGGCAGGTGGTCGTCCGCCTTATCGTGCACTGCCGCCGCCGCTATAAGAGGGCGTGCCGCTGCGACGGGCGGGCGACGGTGACCGCGCCCGGGCCGCCGAAGGCGATCGGCAAGGGCACGCTCACCAACGCGTTCCTGGCGATGCTCATCACCGAGCGGTTCGTGGCCGGGCGGAGCCAGAATTCGCTGGTCGCGGGCCTGGCAAGGCACGGGGCGGGCGTCCCGGCCCCGACCTTGGCGGGTGCGCTCGCGCAGGCCGGGACGCTGCTGCTCCCACTGGCCGGCGCCATCATCGTCAGGTCCCGGGGCTCGTGGCACCTCCACGCGGACGAGACGTCCTGGCAGGTCCTGGCCCCGCGCGACGGGGACGGCCCCGCCAGGTGGTGGCTGTGGTGTTTCATCGGCCCGGACACGGCCGCCTTCGTCATGGACGCCACCCGCTCCGGCGACGTGCTGGCCCGTCACGCCGACATCGACAAGGACACCGGCCAACTCAGCGGGCAAGGGGACCAGGGGCCGCGCCGACTGGTCATCTCCAGTGACTTCTACGCCGTCTACGAGTCGGCCGGTAAGAAGGCCGACGGCATCGTGAACCTGTTCTGCTGGGCCCACGTCCGCCGGCACTTCGTCCGCGCCGGTGATGCTAACCCCGCCCAGCTGGGCTACTGGGTGACCGCATGGCTGGAGCGGATCCGGGCACTTTACGCTGCCCACCGGCAGCTCGCCGCAGCCTGGCAGGACGGCACCCCGCCGGATGAGGCGCTCACCGCCTGGGCCTGCGCCATCGGCGCGATCGGCACCGCCCGCCAAGAGCAGATGGCAGCGCCAGGACTGCAGGAGCCCGCGAAGAAGGCCCTGGCCACCCTGGACCGGGAATGGGACGGCCTCATCGCGCACCGGGACTACCCGATGATCGGGCTGGACAACAACCCCGCTGAGCGCGCGCTCCGCGGCCCGGTCGTGACCAGGAAGAACGCCTACGGCTCCCGTAATGAGGACGCAGCCCGGCTCGCCGCCACCATGTGGACCGTCACCGCCACCGCCCGGATGCACGGCCTCAACCCCGTCACCTACCTCACCGCCTACCTCGACGAGTGCGGCCGCAACGGCGGAAAGTCCCCCGACGGCCCGCAACTGGACCGGTTCATACCCTGGCAGGCCACCCCCGAGGACAAGGCCGCCTGGGCAGAGCCACCCGGATAGCCAATAACCGCCACGCGCGCGACGTCACCCAGAAATGGTCACGCCGCCTGTCGGCATGCCCTCACGAGACTTCCGGATACTTACGCCTAGAGCGACCGTGTGGACGCGCTACCTGTCGATCATCGCATTGGGCTATCCAGCACGCCTGCCCTGTTCAGTTCGGCTGGCATACAACCTTTAGGCGAACGTTATCTGCCTAGAAGTGGTCTAATCCGGACATATAACCCGCGACGGTCTAGCATCAGCGGAATCGATTATCATCCGCTTCGCGCTTCAAGACTAGGGCTCGCGACGCTGATGTGGGTCGGAAGGCGGTAATGTCCTGGATTCAAGCATTTCCGCAACACAGCGTAGTCTAATGATTACATTGTAAACTACCTGATGAATTCGTGCGTCTTCTCAGCATATGATTAAGTTGGCAAGTACTTCTGCTGGCGACAGGCCGTCTCGGATGGACGGCGCCGAGCGTTAAGCGGGTGCTTGGGGAGGGGAGATCATGATCGACACTAGGGTGGATGCTGCCCAAATGCCGAAACGACGCTTGTCACTTAGACGTCGCCGCCCGCGGGATCCTGTGTACGATATGCCGGAATCGCGAGATGAACTGTCATTGTTTCCGCCTGACTACAGCCTGCAACCTCCGACAGTCACGGTGGTCATTCCCGCGCTTAATGAGGCACGTAACCTGCCGTATGTTTTCGCTAAACTGCCTGACGGGCTACACGAGGTTATTATCGTCGACGGAAATTCGGTCGACGACACTGTAGCCACCGCGCGTCGATTGCGGCCCGATGTTCGAGTCGTCACGCAGAACCGCTCCGGGAAGGGCAATGCTCTGGCCTGCGGCTTTGCTGCAGCGACGGGCGATATCGTCGTCATGGTGGACGCTGACGGCTCGGCTGATCCGGCCGAGATCCCGCAGTTCATCAAGGCTCTGCTTGATGGCGCCGATTTTGCGAAGGGCAGCAGGTTCGCTGATGGCGGCGGTAGTTGTGACATCACCCGCCTGCGCCGTCTGGGTAACCGACTGCTCAGCGGATTGGTCAACATCCTGTGCCGGACCCATTATTCGGATCTATGCTACGGCTACAACGCGTTCTGGCGACGCCACGTTCCGCTGTTCGGCCTTGACGCCGAAACAGACATTCCGGTAGGCGGCGGAGCCAGGCTATGGGGCGACGGGTTCGAAGTCGAGACCCTGATCAATATCCGAATCGCCCAGGCTGAGTTGATAGTCGCGGAGATTGCCAGCTATGAGCACTCGCGGATCCACGGCGTCAGCAACCTGAATGCCGCCAGCGACGGCTGGCGCGTTCTGCGCACCATTCTCGCCGAGCGCTATTACTACCGGCGACGGACAGCGGCAAGAAAACGCAAATCCAGGGGTCTGTTGCGCCACCAGCGAACAACCGCATCCGAATCCGCCAACCACGCCCAGTGATTTTCAACCTGCTGGTGGCCTTACGCAGTTAGGATATTTCTTGCCTCGACGACTGGGCATATCAAACCTGAGTTGGGCCACCTTTCGGGCTTGACGAGCCGCGCGAGACGCTGACCTGGTAGTTTGTTGTCCAGCACCGGTGGATCTGCGCACTAATCCGGCCCGTGCAGTGCGGCATAATAGGCCCTGTGATCGTAGAGGGTGACAGGCTATGGGATTTGCTGAGGTCCCTGGATGACCCTGCGCATCTGGAGTTCCCGGCGGACTTCAACTGGGACGAGACCAAGAACCGGTTCCGCCAGCTGGTGGACCGGCTCAACACCGCCTTCTCCTGCGCGCGTGAGGCTGACAGCAACCTCCAGGACGTTAGCTACCATAACCGGGTCGAAATCCCCGCGGCGGTCACGGCCACCGGGAGGCCGCTGTGGGTCGTCGTGAGCAACTTCGGCGGCCTGGCCGTGGTCGTGTCCGACATTTCCTGGTGGCAAACCCAGGAGGAGTTCACCAAACAGCTCCATCCTGACGACGCGCAGCGGATCTATACGGCGCTGGATGACCTTGGGTACATCGTCGTCCCGCAGGAACCGCTATTGCGGGAAGAACACGACGGGTTCGGCACCTGGTGGGACCGGTTCTTCGGCTACGTGTGACCTGATTCGCGCGGCGGTCCCGGTAGAGCGCGAGGGCCACCGAACCACGAGAACTCAGACGCGCCACCGAGTGCGCACTAGGATGGCCCAACTCGGGCCCAGTGATTTTCAACCTGCTGGTGGCCTTACGCAGTTAGGATATTTCTTGCCTCGACGACTGGGTATATCAAACGAGAATGACGCTCTCAATCCCGCGGCGTGAACTACATTGGATGGTTGGTCCAAACATATCCGTTTTGGCAACCAACATCTCGCTCGAGCATCAACGGCGCGCCGGTGGATATCGGCCCGCCGACGCGGCGCCCGGGCTCAGCCACGTGCGGGAGGGCACAGTGCACCTGGCGTTCAGCGAGAAACTGGGGGCCTGATGCGGCTGTTCAGCGTGTTGGTCATGCACCTAATTAGGCGCGCGACAGCGGCTCGGCTAGCGCGGTAACGCAGGCAGTCTGAACACAGAGAGCACTCCGATCCGGCCCTGTAGTGCAGGTGCGCGGTGCAGGAGTGCCCACACTGGCACGGATAGCGAACTCTCTCTCGCTGCACGAAGCGACTATACGAGCCAACCTGAAGCCTTGACGTATGATTCATGTTGAATCGGCGTGCATATGAGGTAAACGTCTTCTGAATGGACAGAAGACGTCATCGCTTCGCAGACATCATGGGAAACCGACGCGTGACCAGCTATCGGATCCATATCAAGCAGGTCGAGCGGTTGACTCCGGGCCTCCGCCAGGTTGGCACATGGGCGTTGACTGACCCACTCATGTCCGCGCCGACGAGCACCTTCCGGTCCGCATCCTTGTGCTAAATTGCTGCTGCCCGGGCTGTCAGCCGCCCAGCAGCTGGCGAGCATCGACATGGCGCGAGCGGAGCACGCAGTTGCCGCGATGCAGTTCGCCCGGCCGACGAGCCAACGCGGTAGACCGACCTGAACCATAATGCTCGTCGGGACATCAATGCCAGTCCCCCACGAACGAGGGGAAGGTGAGGTACCATCACCCGGGGGGTGGTGATGAGCAGGACATCAGAGGCTAGGTTCACTCCACGTTTCGTGCCCAGGTCCCTGGCGGCCTTCCTACGTGAAGCGCACGCGTTGCGGCTCAGCTCGGAACGATCGCAGGCGAGGTTGTGGAGCCGTCACATTAATCGTCCGCTTGGCGCAATCATCGCACAGGGCCTTCTCGGCACAAGCGTCTCACCGAACTGCGTCAGCATCGTAGGGGTGATCTTGCAGTTGGTGGGCGCGGCTCTCGTCTTTGCAGCTCCAGTGCCTGCTCCGGTGCCGCTGATCGTGGTGGTTTTCGTCGTCTGGCAGCTCGCACTTACACTGGACAACACGGACGGGCTTCTCGCGCGCGCACGCCGCGAGTCATCGCCGTTTGGTGCCTGGCTCGACCAAATCTTCGATTTCGTTGGCCACTCCGCTGTGATTGTTTCATTGGCCGCGTTCGTCACTCGGACATTCGCTCTTCGGGCAGCCGAGGTCGCCGTGGTCGCGCCGCTCATTCTTGCGGGCAGCCTCATCGGGCTTTTCGCTTCCGCCCAACGCAACGCGCTGCTAGGAACACAACCTGCTCTTCGTCCAACTGGTCAAGCGCGGCTGCGTATCCCACTCCTGGCGCTCCACCTGACTGATTTCGGGCTCTTCCTCGCCCTAGCCTGCGTTGGGCTCGCGTGGCCGCCACTGCTTCTCGTCGTTCTTGCCCTGAATCCCGTGCTCATCACGGCTTCAGTTGCGGCACAGGTGGCAATAAACTGGCCCAGGGGCGGAAGCAAAGTCCAGCGGCGTCGTCCGCTGTCAGAATCACTTCTCGAGCATGATCGGCGATCCCTGTTCGAGTGACTTTTTCGCAGCCTCCGCAATTCGATGCGCTTCGACTGCGTCTCGGACCCCCGCCCCGGAATCCGCGCCTCCCGCCACTGTCTCAAGGAATGCCGTCACCTCGCTTCGATAGGCCTGCTCGAACCGCGTTTGCCATGAGCTCCAGCCCTCGCCCATGAAAGTCGTAGAGTTACGCTCGACGGATCGCACTGGGGTTCGCTCACTAAACCCCACTGCTAGGTGATCGCGACTACCAACAAGTTCGGCGCGCACGTCATAACCAAGTGGTGACAGTCGGCTGACGGTGATGGCGGCAAGAGCCCCGCCCGTCAGCCGCAGGGACGCGACGATCGTATCCGGGTCGAATCGATGATCGAAGACATGCCGATCCCGATCCGCGCCATCGACGTAGACAGACAAGACTTCTTCGCCGGACAGCCAACGTACAAGATCGAAGTCGTGAATTGCGGTGTTTCGGACAAGGTTCGTTTTGGGCGAGGGCGGGCCACCTGGTTCGGTCGCTAGGAGCCGCATCAAGTAAAGTTTGCCTAGCCGACCTTCGATCACGGCAGCTCGGGCGGCGCGATACCCGTGGTCGAAGCGGCGTTGAAACCCCACCTTGACGAGGACGCCAGCTCCATCGACATAATCGGCCAGTTCCATCGTAGTAGCAAGGCTTTCCGCCAGCGGCTTCTCGCACAGGACCGGACAATCACGTTCTACCGCGGCCTTAATGAGGACCGAATGCGTCTCTACCGGCGTCGCTATCACTGCAGCGTCGGCGGATTCGAGCGCGTCCATTGGGTCGGCCGCTGCTTGGGCACCGACGCCCTCCGCAACCACCTTCGCTTGATCGACATTGGCGTCGGAGACGACCAACTCACTGACGGACCTCGCACTCGCAAGGAGCCTGGCATGAAGCTGACCCATGCGCCCCGCCCCTATGACGGCAACTCTCACAGCACCCTCCGGTTTGACCTCGAAATGAAACTACACCGGAGGAAATCACGTTAGCCGAGAGTCTGCTTAAAAACTGAGCAGAGACCCAGCCACCACCTGGGCGAAGGTACGAGGCTAGCAGCGGCGACCAAGGCATGGATCTGCTTCGAGGACGAGGCCGGACAGAACCTGCGCCTGCCGAGGGCCTGCGCCTGGGCCCGCGGGGGCACACTCCGATGGTCACCGTATTCGGCAAGGGACTCGGGTCGTGTCTCGGTAGCGTGGATGGTCTGCCTACGGCCTGAAGTACGAAGCCGCCCTGCTCCACCGGATGCGGGTCTACCGAGCCCAGGTCCCCGGGCGAGGTTGTCCATCGCTCTGGGCGATGTCACGGAAGAAGCCGAACACCGCGGTCAGGCAATTGACGGCGCTTTCCCGCGGGTTGGCAATCTGAGCCCGGCTGTCGTTGACCTGCCGCCGCCGGATTGTCTTGTTAGGCCCCGCTGCGCCCGGTGGCGCTGAGTAAACTTGGCACATGGTGTGGTGCAGATCCCCAAAGGGGCAGCGGCCTCGCGGGCCGTCACGGTGGCGAATTTGGATTATCGGCACTATTTTCATCAGTTGTTGCGGACTATTGACGGTAGTATTGTGGAAGGCTATTGGGAAGTCGGCGCCTTCGTCGAAGACTAATCAATCATTTACTCTAGTCCCGGCGAAGGATGGCCCTGCACGCCAACAGCAAGTTGCCGATATTATCGCGGGTCTAAGGGTAATGAATTACTATCCAACGGCCAATGCCTGGACGAATATGTGGACTAACTGGCAGCCGGTTGTTCTGAACCACGACCTTGCTCGAATACATGCTCTCGGAGCCAATGCTGTACGCGTAGTAGTATTTCCGAGTGCATTCGGATGGCCGGACGTCTCACCCACCATGGCTGCGCGTTTTGCAAAGATGCTTACGATTGCATCCTCTAATAGCCTGGGCGTGCAGCTCACATTGTTCGACTTGTGGGATTCGTATAATGAGATCGCGTCAAGTCAGATGTGGCTACGTTCGCTTTTGCATCCCTATGCAGCCGATCCCGAAATTCGTCTGGTTGAACTGAAGAATGAAGTTGATCCTTCGAATGCTAAGCAGATCTCTTGGCTGCGAGCCCTAATCCCTACCCTTCGCTCAATTTTGCCGAGAACACCCATTACCGTATCAGTGTCAGGAACAGAAGGTCCAAGTGGATTTACACAACTACGAAAGGAACTCTATGGCACGCCTCTAGATGTTGCCGACCTTCATTTCTACGGACACGAAGGATCAGCATATGCTTGGATGCTTGCAGCGAAACGAGCCGCTGGATCGCTTCCGTTCTTTGTGGGAGAGATAGGATACCCGGCCGAGGATGGCACTGGTGGTCTGAAAGCGGCGGAGTTGTACCAAGCGCATTGGTTCGATGTGGTGTTTGCCGCCGCTCACGCAGCAGGCGTCGCGATCCCTGCACCCTGGACACTTAACGACTTCAAACCTGGCGCTATACCCGGACAAGCATCGCCAGTTCAATACGATTTCGGTTTGTATACGACGACCGGCCAGCCTCTTCCGGCAGCATCAGTTGTTAAAAATGCCTATAAGGGGCTGCACTCAAATACATCCAATCTCAGCTTTGACTTTGCCGGTAACAATAGATTGCCAGCAGTCTGGTCGCCGTATCTTCCCTCTCAGGGAGTCCTCGCTTACGATCCGAGTGTTGGACACCTACGGCCGGGCTCAGTGAGCCTGTCTAAGACCAGGTTGAGTTCGCTTGGAATGCCCTCATTCTACCTAGTTCCAGTCAATTCCGTCATCCCCGGCCAATTGTGGAACGTGAATGTCTGGGCTAAGGGAATTGACGTTAACGGCACAGCGGAAGTTGCACTTACTTGGTTCGACTCTAGTGGTACATTCCTCAGAAATAGCAATAGTAACGCGCTGCCGCACGGAAATCCCGATTGGACCGATCTTTCTGTGCGTGCGCGGGTACCTTCAGATGCTACTTCCGTTCAGATTCATCTCAAGTCCTTCAGGGTTTCCGGAACTGTGTGGTTTGATGATGTCCAAATTACCGTTAGTCCTTGACTATATAGATTTTGAAAATTCTCGGGTCTGAGCTGACCATGTGCGCCGTACCCATGCGATCCGACAGGTATCTGGTCAAGGCCTGGACCTTGTCTGAGGTAGTGAGGCTACTGGTCACCTCTCAGCCACTTCGAGAAACCCGAATGCCGCCTTTCTCGTCGCTATTTAGAGTGATCACGCGGTGATTTAACGTTACTCCCAGCCGGACGGCGTGTCCGAAGTGGTCACTCCGGCCGGTTCGGGCGCCGCCTGCTGAAGCAACTCAGCGCCTGCTGCCATGCTGCCTGCTACGCCGTTCGCACTTCGCGAGAGCAAGTTCGCGACGAACTAGGCCAGCTTCTTCGGGACGTCATGGGTGGCAGGATAGACCTTCCGTAGAAGGTGATCTTGGGTGAGACCTCTTCTATTGGGCTCCATGCTTCTTTCCGGGCAGTCCAGTTCGTCGGCGTGTCTGCCCGGCTGTCTGCGTCTGGGCGGGATAAAGCTCGATTTCCCGGTCCTATTCACTGCGATCACTTCACTTAGTCACCAATTGTGGGCGAGTTAGGCACGACCTGGTTACGAAATTGTCAGGTTAGCGCTCCGTGTGCACCATCAGGGCTTCCGGCGCGTCTACTGATGCGGGAGGCGCAGCCATCGTCGCCGCGCCGGGGGAGGAGAGCATGAGCAAGCCACCGTCATGGGATCCGTATGGCCCGCAGGACCCGGATCAGTACGGGGGCCAGGCGCCGTACCGAGGTCAGTCTTACCAAGGACGGACTTATCCGGGGCAGCCGCTGCATCAGGGTCAGCCTCACGGGTCACCTGTAGGTCAGCAGGCCTATCCTGACCGCGTCTACGGAAACGGCTATTACCCGGAGTCGCCGCAACGCATGAAACGGCACCGTATTTCCCGCGCCATCACTGGCGCGGCAATTGTCGTCATCGGGATCATCGTCGCTGCTTTGATCGTGTCGGGCGGGAATGGCAACCACAACGTGACGACTGGGCAAGCGGCCGCGACGCGAACGTCGTCGACATCGAAGGCGTCAAACCTCGCGAAGATCGGGTCAGCAATCGTCCTAACCGGGAATAAATCAGGCGAGAAGATAGCCGTTACCGTCGTCAGACTCTTCCGGCACCCGCAACCCACCAGGCGGATCTATACCCCGCCGCGGGGTGACCAGCTATACGCCGTGCAGTTGCGCCTTGATGACATCGGTAGCGCCGCGTACTCGGGCACGCTGTCGAATGGTGCCACCCTGGTGGACACGGCTGGCCAGTCCTACCAGTCGTCCCTCGATAAAGTCGCCGAATGTCAGTCGTTCCCCGCTACGGAGAACATCGCGGTCGGCAGTTCCAGGCTCGGCTGCATCGTGTTCGAGGTGCCGACGACGGCGCGGATCACCGAGGTCCAATTCAGGCTTCACTCGGGGATGGCGCGGCCGCAAACCGGCCAGTGGAACGTCAACAGCGACCCGCTATCGTCGGGTGGCTTGAACTGGTCACCTGCTGTCGAACCAACCTTTAGCTTTCCGGGCGACCCCCAATGCAGGATTAGGTACCGCAATAACGGTAACCGCACGATGAGTTGGACCGCGAACGTAACTGTAGCCGGAGAACTTATTACTCATGCTGCCAGTACAAGCGGGAATATTTACCGCCACAATGAGCAGGTCAGCCCTGGCCTAAGCGCGTTCACAGCCCCGGTGCAGCTTTCACAAGTTAGCGACATTAGTGGCGTTCTATACGTTCCGCACGGTTCCTCTTGGAGGATGTATGACTGCTCGGTCACGCCGCAACGGTAGTCAGGAGACTCTGATCGTAATCAACTCGGTTGCGAACGTAAGTCTGGCAACAGTAGAGGGCGTGTTACGAGGCGGGCCCGTGGCGCTTTGAGCTGTACCAGCTGCCGGCCTCGATGGGGTGGCCTGCGATGTGGTGGCGCCGTCGCTGATCCCGCGCCGGGCCGGGAGGGGGTCAAGACAGACCGGCGCGATGCAAGCCGGCTCGCCCGGCTGCACCGGGCCGGGGAGCTGACGGCAATCCGGTGGTCCTGGCCGCCGAGGTCGCCGGCTGTCGGCGGTTGCCCTCGGCCCGGGCGTTCATGTGCTTCACCGGGCTGGTGCCCGCCGAGTACTCCGACGGCGAGCGCACCCGCCGCGGCTCGATCACCAAGGCCGGGTCCGAGCCGGCCCGCACGGCGCTGATCGAGGCGGGCCTGGTCCTACCAGTTCCGGCCCGCGATCGGCGTCACGTTTCGCCGCCGCAAGCACGGCGCGGCCCCGCAGACCGTGGCCCGCTCCTGGCGGGCGCAGCGCCGGCTGCACGCCCTTACAAGGCGATGACTGCCCGCAGCAAGCCCGCCGGCGTCGCAGTCACCGCGATGGCCTGCAAGCTAGCAGAAGCTTCACAGGCCGCTTCATATGAGTGCGCACCTGCGCGGCCGTGGATGTGATCGATGGCCTGGCGGATGTCGTCGATTGGGTCGGCGGCGGTGATGGTGTGCGGGCCAGCCTGGATCTGGATGGCGCGGTGGCGGCGGGCGGTCTTGATGAACTTGCGGATGGACCAGCCGGTCCGCCGCTCGATCTACCGGCTGACCGCCAGGGCTGCGAAGACGATCGTCAGGTGCGCTTCGATCGAGTCGCGCTTGCGGTGGTAGATCGGTCTGGCCTGCAGGTCGCTTTTGGCCATTCTGAAGGAGTTCTCGATGGTCTAATCACAAATGACAAGTTCTGCTGTGTGCGGCGGGTGCAGCTGAGCTTGACATGGTCACGGCGGCCGCTGCGGTTGCGGGCATCTTTCCTGCGATGTGATGTTGCCGTGTCAGGAGAGCCCGATGACCCGGACCCGGATGTGGACCGTCTGCCGCCAGTCCAGCCCGCGCCGCGACGCGCAGCGCCGGTGGGATCAGGCCTATCAGCTGCTGGCGGGCTGGGGGCGCCGGGACGGGGCGGGCTGCCTGACGCTGATCGCCGAGGAGGTGCCTGATGCGGGCGGCGGTGTATGCGCGGGTGTCGACCACCCGTCAGGCGCAGGCGCAGACGATCGAGCAGCAGCTTGACCGGCTGCGTGCGGCGGTCGCGGAGCGCGGCTGGGAGCTGGAGGACCAGCATGTCTACCGTGATGACGGCTTCAGCGGCGCCCGCCTGGGGCGGCCGGGGCTGGACCGGCTGCGGGATCACGCGGCGCTGGCTGATCTGGACGTGGTCCTGGTGACCGCGCCGGGCCGGCTGGCCCGCAATTATGTCCACCAGGTGCTGCTGATCGAGGAGCTGGCCGGGCAGGGCTGCCGGGTGGAGTTCCTGGACCGGCCGATGAGCGATGACCCGCATGACCAGCTGCTGCTGCAGATCCGCGGGGCGGTGGCCGAGTACGAGCGGACGCTGATCACCGAGCGGATGCGGCGCGGCCGGCACGCCCGGCTGCGGGCGGGCACGCTGCTGCCGTGGACCCGGCCGCCGTTCGGCTACCGGCTAGATCCTGACCGGCCCCGGGATGCTTCCGCGGTCCGGACCCAGCCCGGCGAGGCGGCACTGCTGGCGCAGCTGTTCGACTGGTACCTGCAGCCGCGGGCGACCTTGTATCAGCTCACCGCGCGGCTGGCCAGCCTGGGGGTGGTGACCCCGACGGGCAAGCCGCGCTGGACGGTGGCCACCGTGCGCGGCATCTTGCGCAACCCGGCCTATGCCGGCCGGGCGCTGACCAATCGCACCCGGCCCGTGCCGGCCCGCCGCCGCAAATCGGCGCTGGTTCCGGCGGGCCGGGCATCACCCATGCCCCGCGGCCGGAACAGGACTGGATCGCGGTGCCGGTCCCGCCGGTCATCTCGGAGGAGATCTTCGCCCAGGTGCAGGACAAGCTGGATGTCAACCAGCAAGGCGCGGCGCGGAACACCCGGCATGAGTACCTGCTGCGCGCGCTGGTCAGCTGCGGCGCGTGCCGGCTGGCGTGCACCGGCCGCCAGCTCCACCCCGGTTACCGCTACTACCTGTGCCGCGGCCGCACCGACCCGCTGCGCGCGGCGGAGGGACGGCGCTGCACCGCCCGCTACATCCCCGCCGGGCAGCTCGATGACCTGGTCTGGGATGACCCGTGCGCGCTGCTGACCGACCCGGCCCAGGTCACCCGCGCGCTGACCCGGGCCCAGGGCGGGGCCTGGCTGCCGCAGGAACTCCAGGCCCGGCAGGCGGCCATCAATCAGGCCCTGGGCCAGCTCGAGCGCCAGCAGCAGCGGCTGCTGGACGCCTACCTCGCCGAGGTCCTCGGGCTGCCCGAACTCCAGCGCAAACGCCAGGACCTGGACCGACGGCACGCCACGTTGCTCGCCCAGCAACGCCAGCTGGACGCCACCGCCGGGCAGCGGCTCGAACTCCAGGCCGTCGCCGACGGCATCGAGGCATTCTGCCAGGCCATCCGGGCCGGCCTGGCCACCGCCACCTTCACGCAGCGGCGGCAGCTAGCCGAGCTGCTCATCGACCGCGTGATCGTCACCGGCGACCAGGTCGAGATCCGCTATGTCCTCCCGACCTCCCCCGAGGGGCCGCACCGCCCTTTTTGCCAGTTGCGTAAAGACCATCTCGATCTGGAAGAGCTGGTGGTAGTCGCCGATTACGAACCCGGCGGTGACTGGGGCGCCGTCCGGGCAGGCTACGACCTGAGTTGGGCCACGATTTGACCGCGGCTGGTGTTGCGCAGCGCTGACCTGCTGGTTTGCAGTTCGTGAGAGCTGAACTTGCGCACTAGGCGCGGTCGTGAAATGGCCCGCGCCCGCCACCCGGCTTGGATCACGAGGTCCCGCTAGAAAAGGTCGTCGTCATAGCCTCCGGCGTGATAATGACCTCATGGATGAGGGATCGTCCGAGCCGGACTTTCTTGAGCAGGGGGGCAGGCTACGGCTGCCTCGTCTCCCTTCGCCTGGCTGGCGTCCCTCGCGGGGCGCCAGCATCCTGGCGGCCCTGACGCTGGCCATCGGACTGGCCGTCGGCTACGCGGCAGGCCACAGCCAGGCACGAGGCGCCGCCGCCGCGCCCGGGAAGCACGCCGCGCTGACCGGTCAAGTCTCGCGGGACGTCGCCTCCGCGAAAATCGCCGCGGCGGCGCGCTCAGCCTCGATCGGCTTCGGCCTGGCCCTGACGGAGGATCCGGGCACCTGCTCGGTGCAGGCCGGGCGCGACCTTGAGCTCGGCATCCCGATCACGAACCGGTCCGGGGAGACGGTCCTGCTTGAGTCGGTCAAGCCGGTGCAGCCCGTGCCCGGCATGCTCAAGGTGCTGTCCTGGCGCTGGGATCCCTGCGGCTTCGACAATGACGGGATCGTCCCGGATACGGTCACGCTCGGCCCTGGCGAGACCACCTGGGTCACCGCCGTCGTCCAGCCCCTGATCGCGTGCCCGGGCCCCGCTCCCTTGCAGTTCCAGGTCACCTACTCCGTCAACTCCCAGCAGAGCACTTCCACCCTGCCCGGCTTCCCCGACCTGAGCGCCGTCCACTACAGCGGCTGCCCAGCCCCCGCCGCCTAGCACACGCCCCAGCCCGTCAGCCTCACTGTCCCAAATCTTCAGCCCAATGTACTGACTTGCGCACTAGGATGGCCCAACTCGGGAGCTGGTGGTAGGCGCCGATTACGAACCCGGCGGTGACTGGGGCGCCGTCCGGGCAGGCTACGAGGTTGGTGGTGTAGCCCTTGAGCCCGGCCAGGGCCCCGGCCTTGGCCTCGAGGTCGCGGTTCACCGAATGCTGGCCGCCGGCCAGGGTAATGAACCGGTTCCGTTTGACCGGGACGATGCCTACGACGGCTTTCTCGGCCTCGGCGACCTGCTCATCGATCCCGCGCAGGGTGCGGCGGCCGCGGTCGGCCCGGTACTGGTAGTTGATCATCTTGTCCCGGCGGCCGGCGGCTTTGCCTGCCCCGGCGGCCGGCCACGGCCGGGTGAAGACCTGCCCGTCGGGAAGGTCCTGGCCGGGATGTTCGCGCCGCCATTGGGCCACGGCATACGGCTCATCAGGGATCCGGGTGCCGAGGATGAAGGACAGTCCGGCGTCCTCGATCGCGCGCTGGTTGGCCTCGGAGATCATCCCAGCGTCCGCGACGACCGTCACGTCCGGCAGGTGGTGAGCGGCCATGAACGGTCATGACCGGGAGCATCGTCTGGGTCTCGGCCTTGTTCCCTTCGACCGCCTGGACCATCAGCGGGAATCCGGCCTGGTCGGTGAGCAGCCCGATGGCGATCTGCGGGTCCAGGCGGCGTTCCTTGGAGAACCCCGGCTCGCGGAACCCGTCCCCGGCATCGGTCTCGAAGTACAAGGTGCTGACGTCAAAAGCACAGGCTCGCCGGGCCCAGCCCGGCATGTGCGGCGCAGGCCGCGGAGATCTGCTGCCGCCAGTATTCCCGGGCATATACCGGAAGGCGCCGCTTCACGGTCCGGTACGCCGCCGCCGCGACTCCGGCCTCCTCCAACGCCCGCAGCGAATCCAGCTTGCTGACTGGCTCGTTGATCCGGGCCAGCACCAGGTCCCTGAACACCTCATCGCCGCCAGCGGCCCGGTCAAGGCCAAGGACCCGCGAGGCCCGCTCCAGCGCATCGAGCAGGCAGTCCGTCCGCGATGCGGTAATCGGCAGCGGGCCCGGGTGGTCGAGCCGGCCAGCACGCTGGACACCGTCCGCGTGCTGACCGAGATCGGGGTCGTGTCCCCGCATCGGGTGACGTTCATGCGCTGCTTCAAGGCCGAGCGGCCCTTCCGGATGACCAAGTCCGATCTGGCCGCCCGGCCCGTGTTCCACCGTCTCGAAGACAGCATCCAGGCTCACCTGACCATCGTGTTCGCCGCCCTGGCCGTCTCCCGCGAGGCGCAGGCACGCACCGGGCTGAGCATCAACAGGTTCTCAAGATCCTCCGGCCCCTGCGCTCAGCCACTATCACCATCGGCGCCCAGCAGGTGACCGCCCAGCCCCGCATCCCCGCCGAGGCCCCGAACCCTCCTCAACGACCTCGGCTGGAGTGGTCACTAAACCGCTACAACTCAGTCCAGACT
>Ga0306920_100003454_pt1 | contig 20052 bp, 21 predicted proteins | sample flu12Cox44000170_FD_204666 | JGI IMG/M metagenome (GOLD analysis project Ga0306920, IMG submission 204666) | Lab enrichment of tropical soil microbial communities from Luquillo Experimental Forest, Puerto Rico - flux4day.12C.oxic.44.000.170 (v2)... | ecosystem: Environmental > Terrestrial >... | reverse complement strand
GGGGGGGGGCGGGGGGGGGGGGGGGGGGGGGGCTGGGGGGGTGGGGGGTTTTTCGGCGGGCCGGCGCCGCCCGCGGCCCCACCGGCAGGCGCGGAAGCGACGACAGCCGCAATGTCATCGCCGGGCTCAGCGATCACCCCGATGAGGGCCCCGATGGGAGCCGACTCCCCGGCGGGAACGAGGATCTTGCGCAGGACGCCCGCCCCGAACGCTTCCATTTCGACGTCGGCCTTGTCCGTCTCGACCTCGGCCAGGATGTCGCCGCCCTGGATGCGGTCGCCCTCCTTCCTGAGCCACTTGATGATCTTGCCGCTCTCCATCGCGTCGGAGAGCTTGGGCATGACGACCTTCGTGACGGCCATCGGCTAGCCCCCGTTCGCGTGACCGTTCGCGCTGCACACGCGGCGGACCGCGGCGACGATCCAGTCCTTCGACGGCGTCTTGAGCCGCTCGAGGTTGCGCGCGTAGGGCATCGGGGCGTTCGCGCCGGTCACCCGCTCGACGGGCGCGTCGAGGTCGTCGAACGCCTGCTCGGTGACGAACGCCCCGATCTCCGAGCCCATTCCGGCGAAGCCCGCGCCCGCCTCGACGACGACGACGCGGTGGGTCTTCCGCACCGAATTGATGATGGTCTCGGTGTCCATCGGGCGCAGGGTCCGGGGGTCGACGAGCTCCACGGAGATCCCTTCCTTGGCGAGCTCCTCGGCCGCCTCCATCGCGCGGTACATCATGCCCATGTACGCGATGACGGTGACGTCCGTCCCCTCGCGTCTCACGATCGCCTTGCCGAGCGGGATCACGAAATCGGGATCCTCGGGCACTTCCCCCTTCACGTTGTAGAGCGTCTCGGACTCGATGAAGATCACCGGGTTGTCGTCGCGGATCGCCGATTTCAAGAGCCCCTTGGCGTCCATCGGCGTCGTCGGGCGGACGACTTTCAAGCCGGGCACGTGATAGAAGTACGTCTCCATCGACTGCGAGTGCTGCGCCGCCAGCTGCGCGGCCGGCCCGCCCGGGCCCCGGATGACGATCGGCACGTTGAACTGCCCGCCCGACATGTAATACATCTTGGCGGCCGAGTTCACGATCTGGTCGAGCGCCAGCAGGGCGAAGTTGAAGGTCATCATCTCGACGACCGGGCGCAGGCCGACCATCGCCGCGCCGATCCCGACCCCCGTGAACCCGGACTCGCAGATCGGCGTGTCGACGATGCGCTCGGGCCCGAACTCCTTGAGGAGCCCCTGGGTGACCTTGTAGGCGCCCTCGTACAGGCCGACTTCCTCGCCGATCACGAAGACGCTCGGATCGCGGCGCATCTCCTCGCGCAGCGCCACGTTCAGCGCCTCGCGATAGGTCATCACCGCCATCGTCACGCCTCCTTGTAGATGTCGGTGAAGAGCCACTCGCCCGGCGGCTCCGGCGAGGCGTCGGCATAGGCCACCGCCTCGTCGACCCGGTCATTGACGTCCTTCTCGACGGCGCGGATGTCCGCCTCCGAGAGGAGCCCGGCGGTCAGGATCTTGTCGCGGAACAGGACGATCGGGTCGCGGAGCTTCTCGCGCTCGACCTCCTCTTTGGTGCGATAGACCGCGCCGGCCGGATCGCGCATCGAGTGGCCGCGATAGCGGTAGGTGTCCGCCTCGATGAGCGCCGGGACCTTCTGCTGGCGCGTCCGCGCGACGGCCCGCCCGACGGCATCCCGGACCGCCAGGACGTCCATGCCGTCGACCCGCTCGGCGGGAATCCCGTAGGTCTGGCCGAACTTCCAGATCTCGGTCTGGGCCAGCGCGCGCTCGACCGAGGTCCCCATGGCGTAGCGGTTGTTCTCGCACAGGAAGATGACCGGCAGCTTCCACAGCGCGGCGAGGTTCATGGCCTCGTGGAACTCGCCCTCCGGCACCGCGCCGTCGCCGAAGTAGCACACGATCACCTGGTCGCCGCCGCGGTACTTGATCGCGAAGGCGACGCCGGCCGCGATGGGCAGGTGCGCGCCGACGATCGCATGGCCGCCGAGGAAGTTGGTGGTGCGATCGAACAGGTGCATCGAGCCGCCCTTGCCCTTCGAGAGGCCGTCGCGCCTCCCGTAGAGCTCGGCCATCACCCGCTTGGGATCCGAGCCCTTGGCCAGGCAATGGCCGTGCTCGCGATACGCTGAAATCGCGTAATCATCCGTGCGAAGCACGGATGTGGCGCCGACCGCCACGGCTTCTTCACCGATGTAGAGATGCAGAAAGCCGCCGATCTTGCCCAGCGCGTAGGCCTCGGCCGCCTTCTCCTCGAAGCGGCGGATCAGCAGCATGTCCGACAACAGCCGCTTCGCGGCCTCGGCGTCGACGCCGAATCCCGAAGGCGACGCGGCAGTCCGTGTCAGTGTCTTGGCCATGTTTCCTCCCTGCTACCAGCGCATGACGCTCAGATCGTCCACCGACAGCCGCCGGCGGACGCGGAATATCGTCACGATGATCGCCAGCCCGACGGCGACCTCGGCCGCCGCCACCGCCATCACGAAGAACACGACGGCCTGGCCGTCGAGGTTACCGATGCGCTGGCCGAAGGCGACCAGCGCGAGATTCGCCGCGTTCAACATCAGCTCGATCGACATGAAGATCACCAGCGGGTTGCGCCGGATCACGACGCCCACGACGCCGATCGAGAACAGCACCGCCGACAGCGCGACATAGTAGCTCTCAGGCACCATGGCGTTCCATCAGGCGCGACGCCTCGCCAGGAGCATCACGCCGACCATCGCCGCCAGCAAGAGCACCGAGGTCAGCTCGAACGGGAACAGATAGCTCGTGAAGAGCAGCCGGCCGACCGCGGCGGCGCTGCCGCTCGGGACGACGGCCCCGCGCGGCGCGTTCCAGCGCGCGGCGACCACGAACACCAGCAGGAGCATGAGCAGCCCGCCCACCGGCAGCGCCACGATCCGCGCCCCGCGGCGGGGGTCCGGGCCGCTCTCTTCCTTGCCGGGAATCAGGATCATGATCGCGAAGACGAACAGCACCATGATCGCGCCGGCGTAGACGATCACCTGCGCAGCGGCCAGGAACTCGGCCCCCAGCATCAGGTAGAGGGCGGCCACCGACCCGAGGTTGACGACCAGGAACAGTGCGCCATGAATGGCGTTCGGCCTCAGGATGAGCCCGAGCGCCGAGCCGACCGCGATCGCCGCGATCACGAAGAACGCCACGTGCGCCATTCACGCTCTCCGGTCGGCGGGGAGCGGGACCGGCGAGCGCGGGCGTCCCGAAGGGTCGGCGGCCTCGAGCGATAGCAACATCTCCTTCGTATAGATCATCCCACCTCGGCTGTAGGACGAGAACTCGAGAATACCGGTATCCATGCGGATCGCGTCCTCGGGGCACGCTTCGACACAGTAGCCGCAGAACACGCACTTGCCGAGATCGATGTCGAAGCGCCGGGGCATCTTCTCGATCTCGGGGTTCGGGTGCTCGTCGGCCACGATGTAGATGCAGTGGGCCGGACAGACGGTCTCGCACATCATGCACGCGACGCAGCGCGGGGAGCCGTCCTCGCGCCGCACCAGGCGGTGCAGCGAGCGTAGCCGCGGCGAGTACGTCCGCCGCTCCTCCGGATACTGGATCGTCACCGCCCCGCTGGCCCCCTTGCGGCCGAAGGCGCGCGCGGTGTGGCGGCCCATGTTGCGGAAGAAGTGCGCCGCGGTCAGGGCGAGCCCGGTGAGGACCTCGACCAGGTAGAACCGCTGGCGGAGATTCATCGGGCTCATCCATTCCCCCACGCGGCGAGCGCCAGGCCGGTCAGCACGATGTTGGCGATCGCGAGCGGAAACAGGCCGAGCCATCCCAGTCGCATCGCCTGATCGTAGCGGAACCGCGGCAGGGTCCAGCGGATCAGCATCAGGACGAAGATGACGACCGCGACCTTGCCGACGAACGCGCCCAGCTGGAGCAGGGTCACCAGCCACGGGGCGAGCGCGAGGCCGGCGCCCCACGGGAACTTGAAGCCCTCGGCGAAGAGGTACGGGATCTGCCAGCCGCCCAGGAAGAGGGACGTGCTCAGGCCCGCGAGCACGATCGTCTCGACCATGTCGGTCATGAGAAACATCCCGAACTTCATGCCGCTGTATTCGACGAAGTAGCCGATGATCTCGGATTCGCCCTCGGGCATGTCGAACGGGATGCGCTTGGTCGCGGCGATCCCGGCGGTCACGAACAGGATGAAGGCCAGCGGCTGGGTCACGATGCCCCACGCGGGCAGCCAGCCCCAGAACAGATGGCCCTGCCCGCGCACGATGTCCATCAGGTTGAGCGAGCCGTGGATCATGACGACGCCCATGATGGAGGCGCCGATGGCGATCTCGGCCGAGATCATCAGCGCCGCGGCGCGCTGCCCGCCGAGGAGCGCGTAGTTGTTGGCCGACGACCAGCCCGCCATCATGACGCCGTAGACGCCGAGCGAGAGCATCGCGAAGACGTAGAGGACGCCCACGTTCAGGGTCACCGCCTGCAGCGGCACCGCGCGCCCGGCCACCTGGAACGTATCGCCGAACGGGATCGAGGCGAAGGCGACCAGGGCGAAGAAGACCGAAACGGCCGGCGCCAGCTCGAAGAGCAGCCGGTCGGCTCGCGCCGGGCGGAAGTCTTCCTTGGTGAGCATCTTCAGCGTGTCAGCGAGGGGATGAAAAAGGCCGAGCGCCGTGATGCCGAAGATCGACGCCCGGTTGGCGCCGATGCGGTCCTGCATGATCGCCGACTGCTTGCGCTCGACCCAGCCGAGCAGCGCGGCCACGGTCAGGACGAAGAGCATCACGAACGCGACGCGGCCGAAGGCGATGGCCAGGTCGATCAGCATGCTAGGGGCGAGCCGCCGCGGCGCCCGCGAGCGGCTGCCCGGCGTCGCCGAGGAGCTGATAGCTGAGTCCCGCGAACGCCGGCACTGCCTCGGTGAGCTGGCGGAAGAGCTGCTCCGCGCGGGTCGCCGACAGCGACTCGCCGAGCACGGTCATCACGCGCCCGACGATTTCCCATTCGGCCAGCGCCTGGCCGAGGGGCTGGATCGCCGTCCGGAAGCGCTGCACCCGTCCCTCGACATTGGTGTACGTTCCCTCGCGCTCGACCCAGGTAGCTGCCGGCAGCACCCAGTGCGCGTGGGCGCTGGTCCAGTTCGCGTTCGAGCCGGTGAAGACGACGGTGTCGACGACCCGGAAGGCCTCGAGCACGTCCCGCTCCGGCAGGGCCCCGGCCAGCAGGTCGTGCCCGAAGATCCACAGGAACTTGAGCCGGCGCGCGCCCGCCGCGTCGATGACGGTCCGCGCGTCGGCTCCGAAGCCCAGGAGCTCGGCGCCGCGCGAATTCGGATTCTTGTCGGCGAGGATCAGGAAATTGTCCTCGTCGCCCGGCACGCGCGGCGGCACCTGCCCCGCGACCTGCCCGATTCCGCGCGGGTCGAGCAGGCGGCGCAGCGCGAAGAGATCCTCGTTCGCCATCTTGGGCGAGGCGATGACGCCGATCTGCTCCGGCCGCAGCCGCCGGAGCGCGCCGGCCACCGCGGCGATGCCCTGCTCCCACGTCACGTCGGTGCTGGAGCCGCCCTCCTTGTGCGTGGGAGCGAGCAGCCGGTCGGCCGCGTCCGCGAAGCCGAACCCGTAGCGCCCGGCGTCGCAGAGCCACCACTTGTTGACCTCGGCGTTGAAGCGCGGCTTGAGCCGCGCGACCCGGCGGCCCTCGGCGTGGTGCGGGCGGCGCCGGTTCACGTGGACCTCGATGTTGCAGCCGCGCGCGCAGCCCGGGCAGATCGACTTGGCGGTGTCGAGGTACCAGACGCGCACCTGGAACCGGAAGTCGCGGTCGGTCAAGGCCCCGACCGGGCAGATGTCGACCACGTTGGCGGAGTACTTGTTGTCGAGCTCGCGCCCGGGGAAGAGGCCGATCTCGGAGTGGTCGCCGCGCTCGAAGATGCCGAGCTCGCCCGTGTGGGTGATCTCGTCGCAGAAGCGCACGCAGCGCGAGCAGAGGATGCAGCGCTCGGCGTCGAGGATGACGTGCGGCCCCAGCGGCACGGCCTTCGGCTTGTGGACCTTCTCGTCCTTCATCCGCGGGTCGTAGAGGCCGTGCTTCATATAGTAGATCTGCAGCCAGCACTCGCCGGCCTGGTCGCACACGGGACAGTCGAGCGGATGGTTGATCAGGTGGAACTCCATGATCGACTTCCGCGTCTCCCGCACCCGGTCGGTCTCGGTGTTGACGACCATGCCGTCGGCCGCGGTCGTGTTGCAGGCGATCGTGGGGCGGGGCGTCTTCTCGATGTCCACCATGCAGAGCCGGCACTGGCCCGCGATCGAGAGACTGGGGTGATAGCAGTAGTGCGGCACCTCGACCCCGGCCGCACGCGCGGCCTCGATCAGGTTCGTGCCCGCGGGGACCTCGACCTCCTTGCCGTTGACCGTGAGCTTAGGCATGGGGGATCAGCGCCTCGAACTCGCCGCGGAACTTCTCGATGTAGGAGATGTACGGCCCGACGGCGCCGTCGTAGAACGCGCAGATCGTCGTCCCGGCGCCGCGCTTGGCCACGTCGAGGATCGTATCGAGATCGTCCTTGTGGCCGCGGCCCTCCACGATCCGGTGGACCATCTTGTAGATCCAGCCGGTGGATTCCCGGCAGGGCGTGCACTGTCCGCACGACTCGTGGGCGTAGAAGCGGGCGAGCACCATCAAGGCCTCGGGAATGGACACGCTGTCGTCCATGACGATGACCCCGGCCGAGCCGATCATGGAGCCGACGTTCTTGAGCCCGTCGACGTCCATCGTGACGTCGATCTCGTCGGCGGTCAGGATGGCGGCCGAGCCGCCGCCCGGCACGACCGCCTTCAGCCGGCCGGTTCCGCTGACGCCGCCGGCCATCTCGATCAGCTGTCGCAAGGTGATCGACACCGGCGCCTCGTACACCGCGGGCTTCTTGACCCGGCCGGACACGGAGTACATGCGCGTACCGCCCTGGGTCTTGGTGCCGAGCCCGGCAAACCACTCGGCGCCGCGCGCGACGATCGGCGGCACGCAGCAGAGCGTCTCGACGTTGTTGACGATCGTCGGCTGCCCGAACGCGCCCTTGATGGCAGGGAATGGCGGCTTGATCTTCGGCCAGCCCTTCTTGCCCTCGAGCGACGAGAGCAGGCCGGTCTCCTCCCCGCAGATGTAGGCGCCGGCGCCGCGGTGCACGACGACGTCGAAGCCCTGGCCGAGCAGCCCGGTGTCGTACGCCTCCTTCACCGCCCCGCTGAAGCGGCGCCAGGGCTGCACGTACTCGCCGCGGATGTAGACGAAGCCCTTCGCGGAGCGGATGGCGCGCGCCGCGATCAGCATGCCCTCGATCAGCGCGTGCGGGTCGCGCTCGAGAAGATACCGGTCCTTGAAGGTGCCGGGCTCGCCCTCGTCGGCGTTCACGACGAGGTAGACGGGGCCCGTGTGGTTCTTGGGGATGAACGACCACTTCGCCCCGGTCGGAAACCCGGCGCCGCCAAGGCCGCGCAGGTTGGCCTTCTTCACCTCTTCGGTGATCGCCGCCGGCTCCATCGTGCGCGCCTTGTCCCAGGCCGCGTAGCCGCTGCCGGCCCGATACGCGGCGAGCGTGTGCGACTCCGCGTTCGAGAAGTTCCGCATCAGGACGATCTCGGCCATCAGCGAAGCTCCCCGAGCAGACGGTCGATCTTCTCCGGCGTCAAGTTGAGCTCGTAGCGGTCGTCCACCTGCGCCATCGGCGCGGCCTCGCAGGCGCAGAGGCACTCGACCGTGAGGAAGGTCACGCGGCCGTCCTCCGTGGTCTCGCCGGGCTCGATACCGAGCTTCTGCTTCAGGTGGGCGATGATCTTCGGCGCGCCGGCCAGGTGGCAGGAGAGGTTGTGGCACACCGCCACGATGTGGCGACCGGGCTGCTCGCAGAAGTAGAGCGTGTAGAACGTCACGACCTCGTGCACGTGCGCCGGCGAGAGCTCGAAGAGCGTCGCGACGTAGTCCTCGACCTCGAGCGAGATGTGGCCGAAGGTCTCCTGCGCCATGTGCAGGACCGGCAACAGCGCGCCGCGCGGGTCGGGGTAGAGCGATTGCAGCCGGCGCACCTCGGCGACCTGTGCCTCCGAGAAGGCGATGGTCTGCGCGGGCGCGCTCTGAGCGCGGCTCATCGGTCGAGCTCCCCGCCGATCATGTTCACCGAGCCGAACGTCGGGATCAGATCGGCGACCATCTCGCCGACGATCATCCGGTGCAGGGCCGCCAGCGGCGGCAGACACGGCGGACGGCAGCGCACCCGGTACGGCCGGTCCGAGCCGTCGGAGACCACGTAGAATCCGAGCTCGCCGTTCGCGCCCTCGACGGGGAAGTACGCCTCGCCGGCCGGCGGCCGGATGCCGTAGCCTTCCATGATCAGCATGAAGTGGTTCATCAGGCCCTCGATCGAGCCGTACGCGTTCTCCTTCGGCGGCAGCACCACGCGCTTGTCGGCCACGTTGACGCGGCGGGCGGCGTCCCGCTGCTGGCCCTGCAGATTCGGCGAGAGCGTGATCGGCACCAGGAGCAGGCCTTCGGTCTTGCCCTGCTTGCCGCGGTCGACGTACGCCGCCGGATCGATCGGGCGCCCCTCGAAATCCACGTTGATGGGGCCGCTCGGGATCGACGCGAGCGCCTGCTCGGCGATCCGCATCGACTGCTCCATCTCGGCCATGCGCACGAGATAGCGCGAGTAGTTGTCGCCGTCCTTCTGCGTGGGGATCTCGAACTCGAGCCGATCGTAGACGTAATAGGGCTGGGCGCGGCGGACGTCGTAGGGCACGCCGGCGGCGCGCAGCAGCGGGCCGGTGATCGCGTAGGCGATCGTCTCCTCGCGCGAGAGCACGCCGACGCCGACCATCCGGTCCATGAAGATCCGGTTGCCGGTCAGCAGGCGGTGCACCTCGTCGAGCACCTCGCGGGTCTGCTTGAAGGCGTGGAGGGTCTTCTCCGCGAAGCCGTCGGGCAGGTCGGCCTTGACGCCGCCGACGCGACCGTACGAGATCGTCAGCCGGGCGCCGGTCACGTCCTCGACCAGCTCCCACAGGAACTCGCGCGCCTTGATCATGTAGAGGAAGACGGTGAATGCTCCGAGCTCCATCGCCGAGGCGCCCACGCACGTGAGGTGGTCGCAGATGCGCGAGATCTCCGACATGATCACGCGGATGTACTTGCACCGCTCGGTCACGTCCACGCCGAGGAGCTTCTCGACCGCGGACGCGTAGCCGAAGTTGTTGATCAGCGGCGAGACGTAGTTGAGGCGGTCGGTGTACGGGATCGCGTTGTTCCAGCCGCCCTGCTCGCAGTCCTTCTCGAACGCCCGGTGCAGATAGCCGATCTCGACGTCGGCCTTCACGATCGTCTCGCCGTCGAGCTCGGAGGCGATCCGGATGATTCCGTGCATCGCCGGGTGGGCCGGCCCGACGCCGATGTGCAGGTTCTGCGGCCCGCCGCCGGTCCCGCTGCCTTCGCCGAGCATGAACTCGCGCCGCGTCATCTGTGCCATCGCCTCTAGCTCGCCGGTCCGACGAGCGGCTGTCGCCGGTTGATCGGGTAGTCCTTCCGCAGCGGGTGGCCCACGAACTCCTCGTAGAGGAGGAGCCGTCGCGGATCGGGATGCCCCTCGAAGCGGATGCCGAACATGTCCCACACCTCGCGCTCGAGCCAGTTCGCGATCGGCCAGAGGCCGACGGCGGTCGGCACGCGGGCATCGTCCTGGTCGACCCGCACCTTGAGCCGCAGCCGGTGATTGCGGGCGATCGAGTAGAGGTGATAGACGACCTCGAAGCGGGGCCCGTCCTCACGACCGGGAAACTTCGAGTAGTCGACGGCCGTGAGGTCCATGAGCACGTCGAACGCCAGTGCCGCCTCGTCGCGGCAGTGGGCCAGCACGGAAAGGAGGGCGGCGCGCGCGACGACCGCTGTCAGGTCTCCTCGATGGTCGTCCGTCTCGACGATGGCGTCGCCGAACCGCCGCCGGAGCTCGTCGAGAATCGCCACGCGCTCAGTACCTCTGCGCCTGGGCGGCGATCTTGTCCTGCAGCTTCATGAGGCCGTCGATCACGGACTCGGGGCGGGGCGGACAGCCCGGGATGTAGATGTCGACCGGGATGATCGTGTCGATCCCCTGCACAGTGGCGTAGTTGTCGTAAAAGCCGCCGGTACACGTGCACACGCCGAAGGCGACCACCCACTTGGGCTCTGTCATCTGGTCGTAGATGCGCTTGAGGACGGGCGCCATCTTGTGGCTGATCGTCCCCACCACGAACAGAACGTCGGCCTGCCGCGGCGAGAACCGCGGCAGCCCCGCGCCGAAGCGGTCGATGTCGTAGTGCGAGCACGCGGTGGCCATGTACTCCATCCCGCAGCATGCCGTCACGAACGGGTACTGGAAAATGGAGAATTTTCGGGCCCAGCCGATGGCCTCGTCGAGCTTGCTGGTGAAGAAGCCGCCTACTCCCATTCGAGGCCCCCCTTGCGCCAGATGTACGCGAACCCGAGCATCAGGATGCCCAGGAACACGAGCATCTCGACGAAGCCGAACCAGCCGAGCTGGCGAGACAGAATGGCCCACGGCCAGATGAACAGGAGCTCGATGTCGATCAGGATGAAGATGATGGCGATCGTCGAGAACTTGATCGCGAACTTCCCCTCGGCGACCTCGATCGGGTCCTTGCCGCACTCGAACGGCTCCGACTTCACGCGCGAGGGCCGCCGCGGCGCGATCAGGCTCGGCAGGAGCACCAGTGCCCCGGCGACCAGCGCCGAGATGGCGAAGACCATCAGCATCGGCGCGTAGGTCATTGTAACGAGTGCCTCGAGGCGGGCTTGGACCGCGGGTGGCCTGAGAAAGACGCGGCGTGGCTCCGACACGCCCGCTCAACCCGGTTACGGTCACGCATTTCTGCTCTCCGCTTGATCCGCTTGGCGCTTCGCGTGATACGAGCTGCGGACCAGCGGCCCGGACTCGACGTGACTGAAGCCCAGCTCGCGACCGACCGCGGCCAGCTCGGCGAACTCGTCGGGGTGGTAGTACTTCTCGACGGGCAGGTGCTGCGCCGAGGGCCTCAGATACTGGCCGAGCGTGAGGACGGCGACGTCGACGGAGCGCAGATCACGCATCGTGGCCGCGAGCTCGTCGCGCGTCTCGCCGAGCCCCAGAATGATCCCGGACTTCGTCGGCAGCGCCGGTGCGACCGCCCGCGCGTGGCGGAAGAGCCCGAGCGTGCGCTCGTAGCGCCCGCCGTGGCGCGCGACCTTGTAGAGTCGCGGCACCGTCTCGGTGTTGTGGTTCAGGATGTCGGGGCCGGCCGCGATGACGGTCTCGAGCGACGCCGAACTTCCCTGGAAGTCCGGGATGAGCACCTCGACCCGGCAGCGTGGCGCGTAGCGCCGGACGGCGCGAACGGTCGCCGCCCAGTGCGCGGCGCCGCCGTCGGCCAGGTCGTCGCGGTTCACCGACGTGATCACGACGTACTCGAGACCCAGATCGCCAACGGCCCGGCCGATCCGCTCGGGCTCCTCACGGTCCTCCCAGACGGGCTTGCCGTGCGCGATGGCGCAGTAGCCGCAGTTCCGCGTGCAGACGTCGCCCAGGATCATGAAGGTTGCGGTCGCCTCTTCCCAGCATTCACCGATGTTCGGGCAGTGGGCCTCCTCGCACACCGTATGGAGGTTCCACTCGCGCAGGCGGCCCTTGAGTTTCACGTAGTTCGGCCCGCCGGGCGCGCGCACCTTCAGCCACGCCGGCTTTCGACCCAATAGAGGAGGACTGTCGGGCTGGATCACCGGAAGTGATTGCGCCATGAGCAGCCGGTCAGTTCGTTCCAACTCGGTCATTATGCCACATGGACCTTGGTCCAGCGGTCGAGCGCCCGGGGCTCGCTCACCCTCAAACCGATAGCTTTGTACTCAGGGTCGGGCCGGCTTCCCGCGACGCTGGGATCGTGATCGAGGTTCCCCTTGGACATGGGTCGTCGTCGTGCCGTCGCAGCCACAATTGGATGCCAGATCCGTCCGCGTGCTTCCGTCGACAGTCGTGACGAGAACTAGACTAGACGGGCGCAACGGCGGTCTACCGCCATTTCCGAGCGATCTCATCGAGCATTCGCTGGATTTCGTCCTTTGGCAGCCAGCGGCCTCGCACCATTACCCCGGCCTGCCGGTGTACGTTGCGGACATCCTCGAGCGGATTGCCCTCGACCAGAATCAAATCGGCCCGCTTTCCAACGGCCACCGTGCCGAACTCCGCCTCCTGTCCGAAGAACGCAGCCGCGTTCTTGGTCGCCGCTTCGAGCACCGCGTATGTCGGCACCCCAGCCTGGACCATCGCTCGCATCTCGTGCCCCAGGGAGAATCCCGGCACACTGTACACTTGGGGAGAGTCGGCGCCGAGGATCAGACCCGCGCCTGTGCGATAGAGTGCCAGCAGAATTTGGTCGCGCAGCGCGATGATATCCATGGCCGACCGCCGCACGCCCATCTGTTCGAGCGCGCGGCGCCCGAGGCCGCCCCGGGAGAGCTCCGCAGTCTGTTTGGCCCACTCCTCCACCATCGGGCGCGGGAGGTACTGAAGCTCTGGACGTCGGCGAAGATCGTCCAGAGATCGAGTGCCGAGGAGTGTCTTCCAAACGTCCATGGTGGCCGAGTTCCAGATTCCAGCCTCACGCGTCGCCCGGGCGAGATCGGCGATCGCTCTCTCGTCGCCGCGGCTCGCCTCGACATAGCCGTCGAGATGCTCCACCGACTGACGCTCTTCAATTGCGTGGCGGAGTCCTACCTCCGGCGGCACGTGTCCGGCGTAGCGGATTCCAACCGTGCGAGCCGTGCTGGTGATGGCGTCGTACACGTCGCGTGACATGGGCGGGAAGATCTTGAGGACGTGGTAGCCCGCCGCCGCGTACTCACGCACCTTCCGCCGCGCCTCGTCCGCCGTCCGAGTGGAGTGACCGCTGAACGGCGGCGCGACCATGAACAGAGTGGGCCCGAGAATCTCGCCGTTCTCGATCCTGCGCCGCAGCTCGTGCTGATACGGCGTGCCCAGCATGGCGCGGATGGTCGTGGCGCCGGTGAGCGCGTACAGCGCCATCATCTCGACCGCCGCGGGGCTATCTTCACCCGGCACATGCGCATGCATCTCGGCGATGCCGGGCATCAGGTACTTTTGTCGTCCGTCCACGCGTGCCGTACCGGCGGGCACGGGGATCGAGTCGGCGGCACCGATGGCCGCGATCCGGTCGCCTCGGATGAGCACCGTTTGGCGTTCGAGCAGCCGCTCACGATCCATCGGCACCACGGTGACGTCCGTGAATGCGAACCATCGCGCGGTGTCGCCGGCGGCCTGCGGGACGCAGAATCCGATCATAAGCACGGCAACGATGACTAGAATCCATTGCATATCCCCCTCCTACTTGAGATACGCGGCCCAACTCCCTGCAGGGTCACCCGGCCAGAGGAGGTGTGCAAGTAGATGTGCCTCGTAGAGGTCGGCCGCCCCGAGGGTCGCGTAGTCTCAGTCGCCGACGCTGCGCACGCGCTGTACGAGACGTGGGCGGGGACGGGTGGGGGATCGTCTTGCAGGACTCGGCCTCGCTCTATTGGGCGGGTAAAGCGCTCCCCGGCATCGCCGGAGCTCAGATGACCGCGAGACTCTATCTCATCTCCCCATCGGCCCGATGTAGTCTTTCGCGACGACGATGCTGTTGAACCACACCTTGCTGACCCGCCCCACCGGCGCTCTTGTCACGTACAGCAACATCCAAAGGAAATTGAGGTTGAGCCGCTCGTCTCGGCGCCAGCGGAAGCCCTCAAACGGCAAGCCGCCCGTCGGGAATCTCAGCTGCTCGGCTTCGCCTTTCAGATCATTCCAGCGAATGCCCTCGCCTCCTTCACCGGGGAAAAATTTGTCGTAGACCCATTTGCCGTCGGGGACATTCTTGCCGAGATAGCTGACTCGTTTGCCGTCTATCCAGAGCGCCATCTCTCCGTTGCTGTCACCGACGTCGTTCATCTTCATCATCAGTTCCACGCAGATCCACTTCGCTCTCGCGACCTTCAGGTTGGAGTCACGGATGAAGCTGTTGCCCCAGGTTTGCCCACGCGGTGGGCTTCCACGCATCTCCATCCAATAGGTGTAGTAGTCCCACACCCAGGCGTCCCCGGATGGTTCGATGCCGGTGCTGAATCGCTCGTTGCCGAGCGGACGCTCGCCCGCCCCACCGTGCGGATAGGGGCTGGACGGGTTATAGCCTCCGACATGGACGAAGTGATGAATGGGCACGGATTGCGAATCGAACTTGACGTAGAAGCGCGTATACAACTGGTCGTACCCGGGCAACAGCCTCCGATAGAGATATCCGCCGTCTCCTCCGCCGCCGACATAGGACATCAGCAGCGACTTCCCTCCACTTCCCAGCGGGGTGTCATCCGAGAACGACATGATTTGGGCGTTGTGTACGCTGTCCCAGCGCTTCTTCATATCGTCAAGCGAAGGTTCGTCGAACTTCTCGACGAAAATGACGTTCGGGTCTTTTTCAATACCTACATCGGCGACATATTTTGCTCCCAAGCCGACTCGCTGAGCCGACTCAGCGTGCTTCATCCGGCCGTCCCCGTGCTGCGGAATGGCGATCAACATCATCCACGTCATGAGAACAGCGCATGCTGCAACGGCGACCCATCTGCGTGACTGGAACATGATGCACTGCTCCTTACAACAGCATGACCGGCGAGTGCGCGCAGATCTCGATTCCTTTAGGCGAACTCAGACACTCAGCATTCCGGCAATTACGCGAAGGGTCGCCGCCATGGGCCCGCATCGGCGGGCACGAGTCTCCTCAACTCCGCGCGGACGTCGCGTTCAGCTGTGGATCCGCAACAAAACCGAATCCCCGACACTGTTTGGCCTCCTGACTTCGGCACGCAGAGGACGGCAGGACCTCGACTCTGATGGTGCGTCAGCATTCGGCGCGCTTCGGATCGCGGAGCCAGAGCTGAGGGCCGGCGCAGCGCAGCGCTTCGAACAAGGAGCCTTACATCGCACGTCGCCCACGTCGTATTCAGGAGGGTTGGTGCCGAAGGGGGGACTCGAACCCCCACGGGTTGCCCCACACGCCCCTCAAACGTGCGCGTCTGCCAGTTCCGCCACTTCGGCGAGGTGCCAGGCGAGTATAGCGCTATCGCGTGCGACCGACAATTCGCCCGACGCTCTGGCGCAGGCGCGGATCGAGCGCGTCGCGAATCCCCTCACCGAGGAGGTTGTAGGAGAGCACCGTGAACAAGATTGCGAGGCCGGGATAGGCCGAGAGCCACCAGCCGATCTCGATCGCGTCCTTGCCCTCGTTCAGGATGTTGCCCCAGGTCGCGTGCGGCGGCTGCACGCCGAGCCCCAGGAACGAGAGGCCGGATTCGGTCAGGATCGCGGCGGGGATGCCGAGCGTCATGGCGACGAGCACGGGGCCGATCGCGTTGGGCAGGATGTGGCGCCAGATGGTGCGGAAGGAGGTGGCGCCGATCGATTGTGACCAGAGGACGAACTCGCGCTCCTTCAGCGAGAGGAATTCGGCGCGCACCAGGCGCGCGACGCTCATCCAGCCGGTGAGGCCGATCACCGCCATGATCGTCCAGATCGACGGCCTGAGGAACGCGAGAACCGCGAGCAGCAGGAACAGCCGCGGGAAGACCAGCATGAGGTCGACGAGGCGCATCACCATCGCGTCGACCGTCCCCCCGTGGTAGCCGGCCGCCGCCCCGAGCGCGATGCCGATGACCGTCGCGATCCCGACCGACACGAAGCCCACCGCGAGCGAGACTCGGGCGCCGTAGAGCATACGCGACAGCACGTCGCGGCCGAGCTGATCGGTGCCGAGCGGGTGGGTGCGCGAGGGCTTGTCGAGGATCTTGCGCACGTCGGGCCGGTTCGGATCCCACGGGGCGATCTTCGGCGCCAATGCGGCCAGCAGCACCAGGACCACGACGACGACCCCGCCGATCAGCGCGAGCCGGTTTCTGCGAAACGCCCGCCAGAAACCTCTCACGCGCTCACCGGCGCCCCCGGCGCGCGGCCACGCGAATCCGTGGGTCGACCAGGCTGTAGGTGAGGTCGGCGATCAGGTTGGCGACCAGGGTGAGCGTCGCGACGATGACGAGGTTGCCCATGATCACGGGGTAGTCGCGCTCGAACACCGCCTGGACCATGAGCTGCCCCATGCCCGGAATCGCGAAGATCGACTCCACGATCACGCTGCCGCCGATGAGGCCGGGCAGCGAGAGCCCGAGGACGGTGACGATCGGCAAGAGGGCGTTGCGCAGCGCGTGCTTGCCGATCACCGCGCCCTCCGAGAGCCCCTTGGCCCGCGCGGACTGGATGTAGTCCTGCCGCACCACCTCGAGCATCGACTGGCGCATGTAGCGCGAGAAGCCGGCCAGCCCGCCGAACGTGGCGACCAGGATGGGCAGGGTCAGGTGCGCGATGAAGTCCCACTGCTGGGCCCAGAAGGACAGGTATTCCCAGGCCGGCGAGCGTAGGCCCGAGATCGGCAGCCAGCCGAGCTGGATGCCAAAGAGGATCATGAGCATCAGGGCCAGCCAGAAGTCGGGCGTCGCGAAGCCGACGAACACGAAGATCGTGGTGATCTTGTCAAATGTCGAGTACTGGCGCGTCGCCGACAGCACCCCGATCGGGATCGCGAGCATGACGATGATCAACAGCTCGACGATGTTGAGCAAGAGGGTGATCGGCAGCCGCTCGCCGATCTTCTGGAGCACCGGCCGGGCGTCGGGCGAGAACGAGCGCCCGAAGTCGAGCCGTACCAGGCGCGTGAGCCAATTCCAGTATTGGACGTGCAGCGGCTTGTCGAGCCCGTAGGTCTCGATCAGGAGCTGCTTGATTTTCGCGTCGGAGCGGGCGCTGCTCTCGTCCGACTGGATATCGACGGGCTCGCCGGGCGCCAGATGGATCACCAGGAAGGAGACGAAGGTGATGCCGATCAGGAGCGGGATCGCGAGGATGAGCCGCCGCAGCGCGTAGCCGAGCATGGCGCGCTATTCTAACGCGGCGGCGGCTGGATCTAGCCGGCCGTGTAGCGGTGCAGATTGCGCGGGACGAACCACTCGTTGAAGTTGTAATTGATCCCCTGGGGCGATGGCACGATGCCCCGTATCCGGGACGAGACGACCGGCAGCCCGTCGCGGAAGTACAGGAAGACGATCGGCTGATCCTCGGCGAGCACCTCCTGGAGCCGGTCGTAGTACTTCTTGCGGTCGGCCTCGACGCAGGTGCTCCGCCCCTTCTCGAGGAGCTCGTCGGCCTCGGGGTTCGCGTAGCCGATGCGGTTGAGCTCGTCGGGCGACGTCTTGGACGAGTGCCAGATGTCGTACTGGTCCGGATCGGGCGTGACCCCCCAGGCCAGGATCGTTGCCTCGAAATTCCGCTTCTTGATGTACTCCTTCAGGAGCGCGGCCCACTCGATCACACGTATCTCGACCTGGACGCCCAGGTCCTTGAGCGAGGCCTGGATGATCTCGCCCACCTTGCGGCCCTCGTCGCTCCCCTGCGCGAGCAAGAGGTCGAACTTGAACGGCACGCCGTTCTTGACCAGGATGCCGTCGGCGTTCTTGTCGGTCCATCCGGCCTCGGCCAGGAGCTTGCGCGCCTTGCCCGGGTCGTACGGATATTGATGGACGTTGGAGTCGTACCACGGGGTCCCCGGCTTGTAGGGCCCGGTCGCTTCACGCGCGAGGCCCAGCCGCACGCCCTCGATGATCTCGCGCTTGTTGATCGCGTGGGCGAACGCCTGGCGCACGCGCTTGTCGGCGAAGCGCGGGTCGCGCAGGTTCATGCCCAGATAGACGTAGACGTTCGCCGCGTATTGGTACTTGTTGTAGGCCTTGCGGAAGGCCGGATATTCGGTCTGGCGCTTGAACTGCAGCGCGGTGAGCTTCGCGCCATCGATTCCCTTGGCCTTCAGCTCCAGGAAGGTCGTCGCCGAGCTCGGGATGATGCGATAGACGACGCGCGAAATGTACGGCCGCCCGTCGAAGTAATCGGGATTGGCGACGAGTACGACCTTCTCGCCGGGCTTCCACTCCTGGAACACGTACGCACCGGTGCCCACCGGATTCGCTCGGTTCTGCGGCGCCTCGCGCAGCTTGCCCTCGCGGGCGTACGACTCGAGCAGGTGCTTGGGCAGCATCCAGATGCTCCAGCTCTGGAGCGCTTTGGCGCTGGGTTGCTTGTAGCGGACGCGCACGGTGTACGGGTCGACCGCCTGCACCGACTCGACGGCCTTGAAATCGCCGCCGTACGCGGTCGGCGTCTTCGGATTGACCATCGTCTCGTAGGTGAAGACGACGTCGGCGGCGGTGAACGGCTTCTGGTCGTGCCATTTCACGTTGCGCTTGAGCTTGAACGTGAGATCGAGGCAGTCGCGGCTGTACTGCCAGGACTCAGCAAGCTCGCCGACGAGGTTCAGGTCCTTGTCGTACTTGACGAGGCCGTTGTAGATCAGCCCGGCGACCTCGAACGAGGGCCCGTCGGTCAGGACGTTCGGGATCAGGCCGGAGATGTTCCCCTGGAGCGCTTCAATGTAGGTGTCGCCGTAGGCCGGCTTGTCGGACCCCTGGCCGGCCGCGACGTCGATGACACTGTCCGCGTCGCCGCCGCAGCCGGCGAGCGCGACGACCAGGAACAGGCCGAAGAGACGGAGGACGCCGCCACGCCTCATGGCGATCAGCGCGGCTGGGCCGGGGCGGCCGGCGCCGGGATCGTCGGCGCCGACGGGGCCGCCGGGGCGACGGGCGCGGGGGCCGGTGCAGCCGGCGCGCTCACCGGAGGCGCCTCACGCACGACGGAGCTGGCGCGCTCGCCGCCCAGCAGCGCCAGACTGAACGATGTGAGCGTGAAGACGATGGCGATCGCGGTCGTGATCTTGCCGAGCAGGGTCGGCGTGCCCATCGAGCCGAATACCGCCTGGCTGCCGGCGCCGCCGAACGCCGAGCCGATGTCGGCGCCCTTGCCCGATTGCAGCAGGACGATGCCGATGATCCCGAAGCACGCCAGCACGTGAACGATGATCAGGACGATGTGCACCAGCTCACTCCTTGGCGGCGCTGGACAGGCGCGCCGCTTTGCGTACGATGCCGATGAACCCCTGCACGTTGAGGCTGGCGCCGCCGACGAGCGCGCCGTCCACCTCGGGCTCGGCCATGAGCGCGTCGGCGTTCTCGGCCTTCACGCTGCCCCCGTACAGGATACGGACCGTCTGGGCGATCTCCTTCGACGCGAGCTCGGAGAGGAGCCCGCGCAGATACCCCTGCACCTCGGCGGCCTGACCGGGCGTCGCGTTGACCCCCGTGCCGATCGCCCACACCGGCTCGTAGGCGAGCACGGTCTTGGCGATCTGGTCGGCCGACAGTCCGGCGAGGCCCGCGCGGAGCTGGCCCTCGACGGTCGTGAAGGTCAACCCCTGCCGGCGCTCGTCGGCGGTCTCGCCGACGCAGAGTACCGGGGTGAGGTCGTGCGAAAGGATCGCGCGTACCTTCAGCTTGATCTGCTCGTCCGTCTCGCCCATCTCCTTGCGCCGCTCGGAATGACCGGCGAGGACCCACTTGCACCCGAGCTCGGCGAGCATGGGCACGGAGACCTCACCGGTGTGCGCGCCGGCCGGCTCCGGATGACAGTTCTGAGCGCCGAGCTGGATCGGAGAGCCGGCGAGAATTTCGGACACCGCCGAGAGCGCGGTGAACGGCGGGCACACGGCGACCTGCACGCCGCGCGGGCGCTTGAGGCCCTCCCGCACCCCGGTCGAGAGCGTCCGGGCTTCCGCGACGGTGCCGTGCATCTTCCAGTTGCCGACGACGAGCGGTGTTCTCATCGCACTCCCTGGCTCCGCGCCTCGGCGGGCGGGGCCCCAGCCCCGCGACCGCCTGCAGCGCGCACTGCCTGTCATAGGCGCGCCTCGGCGGGCGGGGCCCCAGCCCCGCGACCGCCTGCAGCGCGCACTACCTGTCATAGGCGCGCCTCGGCAGGCGGGGC
>Ga0306920_100003453_pt1 | contig 20052 bp, 13 predicted proteins | sample flu12Cox44000170_FD_204666 | JGI IMG/M metagenome (GOLD analysis project Ga0306920, IMG submission 204666) | Lab enrichment of tropical soil microbial communities from Luquillo Experimental Forest, Puerto Rico - flux4day.12C.oxic.44.000.170 (v2)... | ecosystem: Environmental > Terrestrial >... | reverse complement strand
ACGAAGCGGCGGAAGAGCAGGCAAATATGATTCGGGCCGATCGGAATCCTTTTCTCGGGATCTCCGGGCGTCGGGATCGTCCAACCACTCTTGGTCACTAGCCACTCCAGGAAGGCGGCAATTGCGTCCGGGAGGCAGTTTTCGACGGCTTCCATGGAGAACTTTCTCCTGTACGGGCGCGGCACGGGCAGGGCCACAATCGAGGGCTGACCCGGGCAGGGCCTGCGGAAGGGAGAGAGTGGAACATAGCCAGCCTGCAGAGCTTCCGTGTTCCCGTCCATGTAAGGCGCGAAGGCTCGATTGATCAGGGCTTGGATCGAAGGCAGGGACCGGAAACTGGTGGTCAATTGCAGGAGTTCAGCGCCTTGGCCGAGTAATAGCTGCTTCACTTCTTCGTAGGTTCCGACATCGGCCCGACGGAACCGGTAGATGGCCTGCTTGGGATCGCCCACGATGAACAGCTTGCCCGGCCGCGGCCGAACGGCTCGCCAGTTGGTAGTTTCCACGGTATCGGCCGACAGCAATACCAGGATCTCGGCTTGCAGCGGGTCCGTATCCTGGAACTCATCGACGAACAAATGCGTAAACCGCTCCTGGAAATAGCGGCGCACACTCGGCGACTCAACCAGCAGATCCCGGGTGCGGATGAGAAGATCAAGGAAATCGAGTTTTCCCGCACGCTGTTTGAGCCGCTGGTAGCCCGCCACGGTTTCCCCCAGCTCGGCCTGGAGCAGGGCAGCGAGATCGGCGTTGGCCTGCGCGACAAATGCATCAAGCGCGGCCATCAGCTCTTGATGAAGGGCGAGGATTTGATCGCGCTGAATGCGCTGGTTGTACTGGGGCCTTCCTTTCCGAGGTTCACGAAAACGATCAAACTGACCGTCGGTTGCCCGCAGGACAAAAGTTGCTTCGAGGCCATCGTAGTCGCGCGGCCTGGCCTTCTCTACGGCGCGAATCTCCTGGCTGAGAGACCGAGCTGCGGCGGTGTCGAGAAAGAGATTATTGCCCGCGTCCGCAGGCTCCGCCGTCAGTTCCGCCAGACGGTGAAATTTCTCGACCAGTGCGTCGATGGCGGCTATGCGGTTGAGCGGCGGACGCTGCCAGGAAGCGGGAAAGTCGCGCCAATTGGCAAGTTCCCAGCCCGCAGCCAGTAGCGTCTCCGTCGGCACATTCCGGGTCTTGCGGCGCAACAGGCGCCTGGTCCCCTCGGGCAGGTCTTCGAGTTTCTCTTCGAACCAATTCTCAAAAGCCTCTCGATACAGGGCCCGGCCCTCGGCCTCGTTCATCACCTCGACCTCGGGATCAATCTTTGCTTCGACTGGGCGCTCGCGCAGCAAATCGCCACAGAAGGAGTGGATCGTGCTCAAGCGTGCCTCCTCCAAGTGGGCGAGGGCGTATTCCAGACGGCCGCGAACCTCTGGATTCGGCTCCGAGCGTCTGGCGTTCTCAAGCTCGGAACGCAGGCGTAGCTTCAGTTCTCCCGCCGCCTTCTCGGTAAAGGTCACGGCGACGATGCTGTCAATGTCGGCCCGGCCGGAGGAGATCACGGCAATCATGCGCGCCACCAGTTCCGTGGTCTTTCCCGTCCCCGCCGCGGCTTCGACCACCAGGGTTTGGTCGAAGACCGTGCGAATGCGTTCGCGGGCCAGGCTGTCGATCAATGGCATCAGGGCAGTTCCCTCATGGTTTTCAGCTGCGCCAGGGGAGGAATCTCCTGCTTGCGGCCGAGGCGGATTTGTTCATACGGACCGCAGACCGCCTGGAAATCGCAGAAATCGCAGGCCTGGTCTCTTGGCGCCGGCACCAAAAAGCAAGCCGCGATTGCATTGTCGACCGTTCGCAGCACGACGTCCGCGCTACGGCGAGCGCTGGCATCGAGCGGGATCGCTCGCTCGCTGAAGCCGCCGGCCGTAGTGCAATAGAAAAGCCGGCCTTCGACCACCGGCCGCTCCAGGGCCGCTTCGACCGCAAGGGCGTAGAGCACCGGCTGCAGGTATTCCCCCTTTCCCACCACCAGGCCCTTGCCGGTGAAGTCCTTTCCCGTCTTATGGTCGGTGACGCGCCACTGGCTCCGGTCCTCGCTGCGCTCGATGAGGTCGACGGCACCGCGGAGTTTGGCACCGCCGGCCAGCACCACGGGGTCGGAAATGCTGGCTGCATCGCGCTCCTGGTTTGGAGGAAGGCCGAAGCCGAACTCAAAGTGAACCGGCACCCAGCCATCCTGCTCCGCCACCTTGCGCAACCACATGCGCAGATCAGCCCGCATGGATTCGATCTCGTCTTGCCAAACCCGGTCGATCGCCGGCGCCAGGTCCTCGTATGCTTGAGTGGCCACGCTGTCTACAACCTTGTCCAGCAGCTCTAACGCCTCGGGCAATTCGCCAACCTTGACCGGCAGCACACCTCGCTCCTGCAAGGCCAGCTGCAATTTTGCCTGAATCCGGTGGAAGAGCCGTCCTTTGGTCAGCGGATCCATTTGGGCAAGCGGCGCCGGCTCTTCCCGTGGCCCCAGTCGATAAATCTCGGAGAGCAAAAAGCGGTAGGGGCAGGCGGCAAACTTTTGCAAACCGGAGGCCGAATAAGGGCGGGCCTGAAGTCGAAATCTCTCGAGGATCTCGGTAATGGATTGGCGCTTGCTGAACAGTCCGTCGTACACGGACCAGGGTTTATGCCAACGCGCCCAGCGGCTCCGCAAGGAACGGGCCAGGCAGGAATTGAGCTTCAAGATGTAGGTGAGTCGTCCGGCGCGTGGAACCTCGCGGTTGAGAAGCGGCCACACGCTGGCCAAGTCATACTCGGAATCGTCGATAGCCTGGAATGGATCGCGCGGCGCGGGCCAAGCCAACCGGCTGCTTCCCGACAATTCGGCTTCCCGGGCCAAGATTTCATGATCGGGCACGTCACCGGTAATCGAGCGGGCGACATCGAGCGCATAGAAGGAAGGTACGCGGGGCCGGGCTTCGGCAACGTCCAGCCGAGGGTAAGAGAGATAGAGCCTCCGTCGCGCGGCGCCGACGGCGAGCTGCAGGAGAAGTCGCTCGTGCTGACTGCGGTCGTTTAAGAGGCGCAGATCGGGGCCCAGTTTCTTTCTCTGTTGATCCAGCAAGAGAGGGTCTTCGCGAAGCTTCTGGGGAAACATCCGCTCCGCCAAACCGGGAACGAAGACAACCTCGAAGGAACGTCCCCGCGCCTGTTCCGGCGTGGTCACGAGCACGCGCCCGTAGCGGCTGTCGGGCGGTTCCTGTTGCAGGTTTGCCAACCAGTGCTCGAGTACGATGCGGACTTCAGCCAGAGGTACGGAATCCACCGGTGCCATCGGCTTCATGTCCGCAAGCACCGCCAGTACCCGCTCCGGCCTGCGCAGAACCTTCGGCACAAGCCGCTCGAGGGCGGTTATCCACACTCCCCATTTCGCCGATTCGGGCATTGCCGCCAGTTCATCCACCACGGGAAGGGCAAAGGCCCGGAGGTGACGTAAGTTGCGCAGCTTGCGCGCGACGTCCTCAACATGCGAGGAGCCGGGTTCTTCTTCGCCGATCGCCTCGAGCTCGAGCTCGAACTGATGCTCCAGTCCCTCCAGCCGGCGAGCCCAGCGTTGTTTGCCGCCGATGACGGCGGCTTCTACCATGAGCTGTTCCCACCTCCAGGGAGCGCGCAGGTTTCCCGCCAACTCCGGTTTGTCGGGATGGTCCGATGGCGCATCCTCTTCCCTTGCCTTGCGATCGGGAACAACTCCGGTTAGGCCGGCGGTAACCGGGCCTAGAGCATCGTCCTCGGGGAGAACAAACGGCAACGTCTTGTCGATAACCGTGCCATCGTCGGCCAGATTGGGAACCTGGGCGAAAGATAGGTACTCGGCAAAGCGGCGAGCCGACAGCCCTTCAGCGGCACAGGCCAGCAGGGCCAGGAGGGCTCGCCCGGAGGGATCCGGCCGGCGGGTTCCGTGGGCGAAATACGCCCGGATCCCGGCTCGTGCCAAGGCACACTCGAGCAAGCTGGCATAGCTCTCAGGCGCTCGCACCAGGATGGCCATGCAATCGAAGGAAATTCCTTTGCCGGCCTCGGAAAGCACGCGGCGTGCAATCTCTACACACTCTCGCTCCTCTCCCGGGGCGGAGAAAAAGACGACTTCGCCGTCGACTTTGCCCGCGGGCGGAACCTCCTCGGAGAAAAGGTAAAAGCTGAGCCGCTCCAGGCTCGAATCGCCGCGCGGCGCGCTAACCTCGCCGTCGATCGAACCCACCCCGCTAAGGTTAGTTAGCGTTCGCAGGTCCCCGGCCGGACAAGTGAACAGAACTTGCCCGGAAGCCGCCGCGAGGGTCGTGACGAACTGGCGCTCAACCTGCGAATGAATAGGAAGGTCCAAGAACAACAGCGGACGCCGAACCAGATCCGCTCCCCTTTGGACTTCCTCGAGTGCCTCGCGAAAGAGGACGGTGCGATCGGCTACCGCAGCCTCTGTCATTTGCTGCTCGAAGCTTTCGAGAAGAGTGGCGTTGTCCGGCCCGGACTCTCCCAGCCGTTCGAGTTCAGGAGCCGCGATCCCTGCGGCGCGCAATTCCGCGAGCGTTGCCGTGACCGCACGAGCAAAGCCCGGAAAGCTTGCGACCGGGTTGAAATAGCGCAGACGTTCGCGAGCCTGCGCCTCGTAGGCCGCCCGCACGGCAATGGCCTCGGCGCCCACCGCGCTGCCCGGGACAATGCCTCTTGCCGCCAACCGGTTCCTGGCCAACCGAGTGGCTAGTTGGGACAGGCTGAAGCGGTGCAGCCCGAAGGTTGCAGGGCAGGTTGCAAGCTGTCGTACAAAATCATCCACCGCATCCCGCCCAGCGCCGATGATCACGAGCTCTGTCGCCGGCGGAAAGGAACGGACAAAGTCAGCGGCCGCGGTAATCCGCTCGTGGGCCGAATGGGACTTAAAGATTCGTATCATGTTCGAGGATCAAGCCATGCCGGGACGTCATCGACCGTGGTCCGCAGCCATGACGATGGTCGGCGCAGATTCGTATTGATTATCGACCGATCGGAAGCTAAATGCACCTCATCTTCGAGACAGAATCTAAGGATAGGCGAGCTCAGGAACGTACTCCTCGACATTGCCTTTTTCGAGCAGGTAGGCGCCCGGACCTTGCTGCCCACGCACCGTGCGGCAGAATTCGGCGACAAAAAATCCGGCCCGGAGAGCTTCGGTAAAAGCCCAGCGGGTGGCTTCACGCCATTCGCGGGCTAGTGAGGGATCTCGTTGTTCGACCGACTGGATGTCACTTGGAATTTCAATGGCAATTCTCTGCCGCTGCAAGGCCGTGGCTAATTCGGCTCGCGACGGATGGCCAACCCCATTGAATTGAACCAGGGGAGACAACGTCTTCAGGGCGTCCAGCATTTCCGGTCGGCCGTCTTTGCCTTGCAAGCGCGTCTGTACCCGGCGGCTGCTAATCGGCCATTTCACCCACAAACGGTCGGTGCTATTGCGATGAAGCGGGCTGGAAGTCTCCGGGCCGTAGAAATCAACCAAGTAGGACGGAGAAATCACACCCAGTTTGGCGAAATTCAGATGGGCATTCTTGCTCTGCAGAGGGTCGAACGTCCAGGTTATCTCGCGGATGCGCAAATCCCCAATGCGCAGGGCCAGAGCTCGCTCGCGCTGCGCCAGCTTGAGTTTGTATCCGAGCTCGTGATCTCGGTAAGGCGCGCGCACGGCAAGCATGTGGGAATGGATGTTAGGTCGGTTCTTCTCCAAACCGAGAAACCCGAAAACAAAGCCGACCAGCATTGCACCTTCAAACGCTCCTAACCAAATGCTGCCCGCTTCCCGCGTAGCTACCGTCAGCGTGAGCGGCAGGGTGTCGAGATCAGACAGCGCCCACACTTCTCGCTCTACTGCCTCGACCTGCTTGAGATCTTCAAAACTTCGCAAATCGCGAATGGTGACGATGGTTTCCGGCATCTTAGGGACAACCGGTGAAGCGCAAGAATACGCGAGAATCCGTCTCGCTGTCAGCCCACCCCTTCGCTCGATCGTTGCTGCCGCGGGCAGAAGCAGATGAGTTTGCTGGCTTTTTCAGGGTAAATAATTGTAAAGAGGCCCAACAGGGGATGCAATTTGGAATATCATGATTCTTGAGGACTTGCGGCGCTCGGCTTTTTTGATCATTGAGCAAAAATCCGCATCCCAAGTGGGCATCCCTACGTCCAACCTCTTGGGATTACCGCGCCAAGCGGTGGTCGACGGATCACCTTTCCTTTGAGATGAGGCACACGAATGACAGCTCCCTCCAGCCGATTTAACCCCGGGCCGCGGGTATCTCGACCGCGGGTTCGATCGACGAATCGAGTTGGCTTACAGTTAAGGTTTTGGATAGCGCTACTGCTGTCCTTGGCGTTTCTGAGTTGCGGGGGCAGCGATCCCCGATCCGGATCAGCCCGGGCCAATGTAGCCACAGCCGTGCCGGTTTCAGTGGCGACGGCGGAGCGTCGCGATATGCCCTATTACCTGACCGGGCTGGGATCGGTCTCCGCCTTCTACACCGACAGTGTCAAGACGCGGGTGGACGGCGAACTGGTCGAGGTGAACTTCAAAGAGGGCCAATATGTAAACAAAGGTGATCTCCTGGTGGTGATCGACCCGCGGCCCTATCAAGTGGCGCTCGAGCAAGCGCAGGCGACGCTGTTCAAAGACCAAGCCTCCCTGCGCGATGCCAAGCTGAATTATGAGCGGTACAAGGGCCTGCTCGAAAACTCAGGAGCCATGTCCCAGCAGCAAGTCGACACTCAGAAGGCAACGGTCGATCAACTCGAAGGCACGGTGCGCACGGATCAGGCGGCGGTCGATAGTGCCAAGCTGAACTTGACCTATTGCCACATCACCTCACCGATCAGTGGCCGGGTTGGGCTGAGGCTGGTCGATCCGGGCAATATCGTCCATGCCACCGACACCAATGCCCTGCTGGTCATCACCCAGCTGCAGCCGATCGCCGTGCTGTTCACGCTTCCCGAAGACCAGCTTCCTCCGGTCGCCCAGCACATGGCCAAAGGCACCCTGCCGGTCGAAGCCTACAGCCGGGACGATCAGACCAAGCTCGCGACCGGAAAGCTTTTGACCATCGATAATCAGATCGATCAGAGTACCGGCACCGGTCGTCTGAAGGCGGTTTTCGACAATAAAGACAACCTGCTGTGGCCGAACCAATTCGTAAATATCCGCTTGTTGCTGGAAGTTCGGAAGAACAGCACGGTGATTCCAGCCGCCGCGATTCAACGCGGACCGCAAGGCACCTACGTGTTCGCCGCGAAGCCCGATCACACGGTTGAGATCCGCCCGGTGACCATTGCCTTCACCCAGGACAACCTGTCCACGATCGCCAGCGGACTGACGCCCGACGAGGTGGTCGTCACCGACGGCCAGGATAAGCTGCAGCAGGGTAGCCAGATCGAGGTTCGCAATCCGGCCGCACCCGCGAACCGTGCGCAGTCGCCAGCCGCGGTCTCGGGCAGTCCGACGCAGCCAACTTCAGCACCTCCGGCCAAATGAATCCTTCCCGCATCTTCATTCTTCGACCGGTCGCGACCGCGTTACTGATGGTGGCGATCATGTTGGTGGGCTTTGTCGCCTATCGCCAGCTCCCGGTCTCGGCGTTGCCCGAGGTGGACTATCCCACGATTCAAGTGATGACTTTTTACCCCGGAGCCAATCCCGACGTGATGGCATCCTCGGTCACTGCCCCGCTCGAACGTCAGTTTGGTCAGGTACCGGGGTTGACGCAAATGACCTCCTCCAGTTCGTTCGGCAGCTCGGTCATCACCTTGCAGTTCGGGCTCGATCAGAACATCGACGTCGAGGAGCAGCAGGTACAGGCTGCGATCAATGCGGCCCAGACCTACTTGCCATCCGATCTGCCGAATCCTCCGATTTATAGCAAGGTGAATCCGGCGGATGCCCCGATTCTCACCCTGGCCATGACCTCGCAGTCGTTGCCGCTCTCTAAAGTCGAAGACTTGGCGGACACCGCGCTGGCTCAGAAGATTTCGCAGGTCACCGGGGTGGGTTTGGTTTCGATCAGCGGCGGCCAAAAGCCGGCAGTTCGGGTACAAGTCAATCCCACCGCCCTGGCAGCCTACGGTTTGAGTCTCGAGGATGTGCGCACGGCTCTGGCAGCGGCGAACGTCGACCAAGCCAAAGGGACGCTGGACGGACCGCGGCAATCGTTCACCATCGGCGCCAATGACCAATTGCTATTCGGAGATCAGTACCGGCCCATCGTCATCGCCTATCGCAACGGTTCGCCGGTGCGGCTTTCCGATGTGGCGACCGTGAGCGACGGAGTCGAAAACGTCATGCAGGCGGCCTGGATGAACGAAGACCCGGCGGTGATCGTGAACATCCAGCGTCAGCCGGGGGCGAACATCATCAGCGTCGTAGACCGCATCAAAAAGCTGCTTCCCCAGCTGCAGGCGGGATTGCCGGCGGCCGTCAACGTCTCGATTCTCATCGACCGAACCGCAACCATTCGTGCCTCGGTCAAGGATGTGCAATTCGAACTCATGCTGACGGTGGCGCTGGTAGTCATGGTGATCTTTCTGTTTCTGCGCAACCTCCCCGCAACCGCCATTCCCAGTGTTACCGTTCCGCTCTCTATCGTAGGCACGTTCGGGGTGATGTATCTGCTCGGCTACAGCCTGAACAATCTGACGCTCATGGCGCTGACGATCTCTACTGGATTTGTGGTGGACGACGCCATCGTCATGATTGAGAACATCTCCCGTTTCCTCGAGGAAGGGGATTCGCCTCTCGACGCCGCCCTGAAGGGCGCCGGGCAAATCGGGTTCACCATCGTTTCGCTGACGGTTTCTCTGATTGCCGTGCTGATTCCCCTCTTGTTCATGGGCGATATCGTCGGCCGACTGTTCCGGGAGTTCGCCGTGACCTTGGCGGTAACCATTTTGGTCTCCGCCGTGGTATCGCTGTCGCTGACCCCGATGATGTGCGCCAAATTGCTTAAACATCAGCGTGAGTCCGAACAGAGCCGCTTCTACCGGTCCTCGGAGAAGTTTTATAACCGGGTGATTGAGTTCTACGGGCGAACCCTCAAGTTTGTGCTTCGTCACCAGACCACGACCTTGTTTGTGACGGCCGGTACGCTGGTTCTCACCTTGGTCTTGTATGTCATTGTTCCCAAGGGGTTCTTTCCGGTGCAGGATACCGGGGTCATTCTGGGCATCTCCGAGGCTCCGCAGAGCGTTTCCTTTCCCTCGCTCGAGGAACGCCAGAAAGCGCTCACCCACATCATTCTCCAGGATCCCGACGTTGCCAGCTTGTCTTCGTTTATCGGAATCGACGGAACCAATCTGACGCCGAACACGGGACGAATTCAGATCAACCTCAAGCCGCGCGACGAGCGCAAGGCCAGCGCCACTGACATCATCCGCCGCTTGCAGCCAAAGCTGGCGCAGGTCGAAGGCATCACGCTGTTCATGCAGCCGGTGCAGGATCTAACGGTCGAGGACCGGGTCAGCCGGACACAATTTCAATACACCATGGAGGATGCGGACTCCCGCGAACTGGCGCGGTTGTCGGCGCAGTTGGTCGACAAGCTTCGTACCCTGCCCGAGTTGCGCGATGTTGCCAGCGACCAACAAACTGGTGGCCTGCAGGCGGATATTGTCATCGATCGTGACACCGCGTCGCGGTTTGGGATCTATCCGGCCCAGATTGACAACACCCTGTACGACGCATTCGGCCAGCGGCAAGTGTCGACCATCTTCACCCAGCTGAACCAATATCACGTGGTGCTCGAGGCCGACCCGCGATTTCAGCAGAACCCGGGTTCGTTCAAGGATTTGTACGTCAAATCGAACACCGGGGCCCAGGTCCCCCTTTCGGCTTTTACCCAGGTGCACACCACCCCCACTTCGCTGGCGGTGAACCACCAGGGCCAGTTTCCCGTGGTAACCATTTCCTTCAATCTTGCCCCCGGCAAATCGCTAGGCGACGCCACCGAAGCGATCGATCAGGCAGAAGCGCAGATCGGAATGCCGGCCAGCGTTCATACCGCCTTCCAAGGGACGGCGGCCGCTTTTCGCAATTCGCTTTCGACCGAACCGTGGCTGATCGTGGCCGCGATCGTGACCGTGTATATCGTACTGGGCGTGCTCTATGAGAGTTACATTCATCCCGTCACCATTCTCTCCACCCTGCCGTCGGCCGGGGTGGGCGCCATTCTGGCATTGCTGGTCACAGGCAAAGATCTGGGCGTGGTGGCGATTATAGGAATCATCCTGCTTATCGGCATCGTAAAGAAGAACGCCATTATGATGATCGACTTCGCTCTCGAAGCCGAGCGCGTCGAGCACAAGCCGCCGGAAGAGGCGATCTTTCAGGCATGCCTGCTTCGTTTCCGTCCCATCATGATGACCACGATGGCCGCGTTGCTTGGCGGTCTACCCCTGGCACTCGGAACCGGCACGGGATCGGAGCTGCGTCACCCCCTGGGAATTACCATTGTGGGCGGGCTGTTGGTCAGCCAGGCGCTAACCTTGTATACGACTCCGGTGGTTTATCTGTGGTTTGACCGGCTGGCAAAACGCTTTGAACGTTTCGCCATTATTCACCGCGTCGAGGAACCGGCCACGGGGGATTAATCAGTGAACATCTCCGCCCCATTCATCAAACGGCCGATCGGGACGTCACTACTGACCCTGGCGCTGCTCATGTCTGGTGTTCTGGCGTTTAACTTCTTGCCGGTGGCTCCCCTGCCTCAAGTCGAGTTTCCGGTCATTCAGGTTGCCGCCAGTCTTCCCGGTGCGAGCCCCGAGACGATGGCGTCGGCCGTTGCCACCCCCCTCGAACGTCAATTCGGACGGATTGCCGGCATTAATCAAATGACGTCGGTGAGCCAGCTCGGCTCGACCGGCATCGTGCTGCAGTTTGACTTGAGCCGGAATATCGACGCCGCAGCGCGCGACGTGCAGGCGGCCATCAACGCGGCTCGCAGTCAGCTCCCGTCTTATCTACCGGGCAATCCCTGGTATCGCAAAGTCAATCCCGCCGACGCACCCATTCTCATCATGTCGCTCACGTCCGATAGCGTCACGCTGCCGGACATCTACGATCAGGCTAATTCCATTCTGTCGCAGAAGCTGGCGCAGGTGAATGGGGTGGGCCAGGTCTACGTCGGTGGAGGCGCCAACCCTGCGGTGCGCGCCGAAGTCAATCCGGCCATGCTCAATAATTACGGCATCGGCCTCGATGCCGTGCGCACCGCGCTGAACGCGGCCAATGCCAATCGCCCCAAGGGCGAAGTATCCAATGCGAACTCTGCCTGGACGGTAAATGACAACGATCAGATGACACGTGCGGACCAGTATCGCCCCCTGATCGTCGCCTATAACAAACAGAACGGCGCGGCAGTGCGTTTGGGCGATGTCGCCGATGTCGAGGACTCGGTCGAAGACGCGCACATCTTTGGCTTGTCCAACGGAAAACCCGCGGTCATCCTGATCGTGTTCCGGCAGCCCGGGGCGAACATCATCCAGACCGTGGACAACGTGCTTGGGATCCTGCCGCAATTGCAGGCATCCATTTCGCCGGCCATCAAATTGGCCGTAGTATCGGACCGAACCACGACCGTGCGTGCGTCGCTGCACGACATCGAGATCACCCTGGGCATTTCCGTCCTGCTGGTAATCCTGGTGGTCTTCGTCTTCTTGCGCACCGTACGAGCCACCATCATTCCCAGCATCGCGGTCCCGCTTTCCTTGATTGGCACGTTTGGCATCATGTATCTGGCGGGGTACAGCCTGAATAATCTGTCACTCATGGCTTTGGCCATTTCGACCGGCTTTGTGGTCGATGACGCGATCGTCGTGCTCGAAAATATTACCCGCTATCTCGAGAAGGGCAAGGGGCCGGTCGAGGCGACATTCCTGGGTGCGCGGGAGATCGGCTTCACCGTACTCTCCATGAGCACCTCCCTGGTCGCCGTATTCATTCCCATCCTGATGATGGGCGGGATTGTCGGACGCTTCTTCCGCGAGTTTGCCGTAACTTTGAGCGCCGCTATTTTAGTCTCGCTGATCATCTCCCTCACCACCACGCCCACCATGTGCGCGCAGCTGCTCAAGCCCCTGGGAGAAGAAGTGCATGGAACGGCCTACAAGGCGAGCCAAAAGGTATTCGACGGCATCCTGGGAGTCTACCGGGTCTGCCTGAGCTGGGTACTCCGCCATCAACTCGTGGTGCTGCTCATCACCATCGCGACCGCCTTCCTGAGCATTCACCTGTTCAAAGAAGCTCCCAAGGGCTTCTTCCCCCAGCAGGATACCGGTCGCATCCAGGGCTCGGTGCAGGCGACGCAAGATATCTCCTTCAACGCGATGAAGCGTAAGATGCGTCGTTACGTGGAAATCGGCATGCAGGACCCCAATGTCACGACCATGATCGGCTTCTGTGGCGGCACCACGGCGATGAACCAAGGCCGCATGTACATCACCTTGAAACCCCTGCGTGAGAGGAAGTTGAGCGCCGACCAGGTCATCGAGGAACTCAGCCGCAAGTTTGCCGAGGTCCCGGGCGCGACGCTGTACATGCAGGCCCAGCAGGATTTGAATATCGGCGGCCGTCTCAGCCAGGCGCAGTACCAGTACACCCTGCAGGGCGAAGACCTAAATGAATTGAACGAGTGGGCGCCCCAATTATTAGTGAAGCTGCGCGCCCTGCCGCAGCTGCTGCAGGTCAACACCGATCAGCAGGACAAAGGCCTGGCCGCTAACGTGGCCATTGATCGTGACACCGCGTCCAGGCTTGGCGTCTCCGCGCAAGACATCGACTCGGTGCTCTACGACGCTTTTGGGCAGAGACAGGTTTCGACGATTTACGAGCCCCTCAACCAATATCATGTGGTGATGGAAGTGGCGCCGGGATTTCAACAAAGCCCGGACACACTCGAAACCACGTATGTGCATTCCTCCAAAGGAAACATGGTACCGCTGTCGGCGTTCGCCCACTTCGGACCGGCCAACACCTCCCTAGCGGTGAACCACCAGGGTCAGTGGCCGGCGGTGACCATCTCCTTCAATCTGGCGCCGGGGGTCTCTCTGGGACAAGCCACCCAGCTGATTGAGAATGCGCAACGCTCCATCCGCTTCCCCGCCACCATTCACGCCAGCTTTCAGGGCACGGCCGCGGCCTTCAAAGAGTCGTTGGCTAATGAACCCATCTTGATTATGGCAGCGCTGCTGGCGGTCTATATCGTCCTGGGGATTCTCTATGAGAGCTACATCCATCCCATTACCATTCTTTCGACGATTCCTTCGGCCGGGGTGGGCGCGCTGTTGGCGCTGAAATTGACGCACAATGAGCTCAACGTCATCGGTCTGATTGGGATCATCCTGCTGATCGGTCTAGTGAAGAAGAATGCGATCATGATGATCGATTTCGCATTGGATGCGGAGCGCCGCGAGGGACGCACGCCGCTCGACGCCATCCACGAAGCCTGCTTGTTGCGCTTCCGCCCCATCATGATGACCACCGCAGCCGCGTTGCTCGGGGCCTTGCCTTTGGCCCTGGGCACGGGAACCGGCTCGGAATTGCGCCGCCCGCTGGGCTTGACCATCATCGGCGGGTTGATCGTCAGCCAGGCACTCACGCTATTCACCACGCCAGTCGTTTACCTTTACATGGACCGGCTTCGTTGGCGCCGCAGCCCCAAGCAGGGCGAACTTCCCGGCCCGGTTTCCCCCGCAGCCAGCCACGCCGATTAGATCGCACCGCGAGCTTTCTACATCCTTCGTCAAACTTAGACTCCATTTTGGATAGATTCTCCCTCCCGCATTAGCGGGCGGAGTCTTGGGTTGGATTCGATCGGACCCGAGGGTGAAGGCGTGCTCTGGGGCGTACCCTGGCGAGAAGGACTTGAAGAGGCAGCAAACGATATGTGGACAAGATTCTGGGGAGCCATTCACGAACCGAAGCATCCTCGTCCCCGACGGGTATTTGCATCACACCCCTTTTCGCAAGGTCTGGAATTTGTGCTCGCTCACGAGAGCGAAATGTCAGGAAGAACAACCAAGCTGAGTAAAGTCTGCGGTTTCCAGCGACGCAGTCGAGCCAATGTCTTAGTGGCTTGTTGTGTGGGGCATGACGCCGACGCAGAGCCAGCTATTTGCTAGAAAGGAGAAAGTCCACAACTGCGGCTTGCGATGGAGCGACGGCAACTGGTTTCTCCAGGGTCTTCGGGTCGCTGAAAACCGGTCGCTGCACTTTCGTTTCCGTCAATACATCAAAGCTCGACTCTTGTCGGGTGATCTCCCAGCCTTCGTGCCATGCGACGAGTTCGTATTGGCCGGGGGGAACATTGGTCATTTCAAATTTGCCTTCTTCGTCGCTCACGGCGTACTAAGGATGAGGGATAACAAACATCTCAGCATTCATCCAAAGGTGTCCGCCATTGCACTTTAGGTGAACCAGCCCCGGAGATGCCATGGGACGAGAGATGACCTGGTTGGGAAACGGAAAGATCAGGTTGTAGCTCGCCGCGCCGTCCATGTGAATCGTGTGCAGAGTCGAGTCGGAGCTCTTCATGTCCAGAGTTCCCCCAGCTGGGACGAGCAAAATGTGGGGTTCGTATCGGCAGCGTTTCTGATCGAGAAAGCGTCGTGTCGACGGGAGATCAAAGTCTTTTACTTATCGTTCGTGGCCATCGTTCTGGTGAACGGTTTTGATCAAGCCCCCGCCGGAACAGCCGCTGGTGAGGTGATGGAGTGTGGCGACCCGAAGGAGAGGCCTCGAACGGGCGGGATGCGGTGGCCAAGGCAAAGCAACTCTCCCCCGACGTGGTGGTCATGGATCTCGCCATGCCGCAAATGAATGGATTTGAGGCCGCCCGCTTTAGTAATGGATCGATGAGCCTTCTGTCCGGGCTCCACGAGCGAGATGCCTCCTATCGATATAGCGGAAATATGAAGTGCGCTGATGAGCAGAAATCAGCGACTTATGTGAATCGTGGCAAGCTCCCACCATCGGTGCTCAACAGTTCATATCCTGCCGTGATCTACAACCTGGGCGCTTTCTTGGTGAAACTGGCTCATCACCCTGGGGTGGGGAATTTCCGTTACATCGGATAGTACTAAGGATCAATCATGTCTAGCAGTGGCATCGGCGTAGCTCGTGCAGCAGAGGGCCCATCACGCATACAGACTCAACAACCATCTGTACCTGAAACGTCGGTCACACCTCAAGTGCGCGAGGCCGCGCACTGGTTCTTCTGGGTTGTGGCAGTCACCGCAATGGATTCCGTCTTTGTGCTCTTGGGCGGACACATTCACCGCTTCACCGGTCTTGGCGTTACCGCCGTGGTGGACATCTTCAGCGGGGCGAACCCCGTGGGGCATTTGATCAGCAACGGCTGGTTGGCAACACTCCTCATGTTCTTGGGATTCGCTGCCGTGGAGGGCCGAAAGTCCGCCTTCGCCATCGGTCTGGGCGTCTACGCGTGTGATGCAGCGCTGCTCGTGGTGGCTCACGACTATTTTTGCATCCCCTTCCACGCCTTTGTGCTGTATCAGCTATACCGCGGGTTTGCCGCTCTTCAGCACTCTCCGAGCTCCGAGGCAGCGTAAACCAGGGGATGCGCCGATTACTCCTCCCCGACGCCACTCCACTCTCCCTGCCGTGACCGCACGCTGGCCTCCGGCGATATTGCGAATGATCTCGGTAGAAGTCTAACTGGATCCTGCAGTTACGGAAGTGACTTGCCGATCTCATGTTGACTGTTACGATTGGTTTGAATTGCAGTGGGGGGAATGGAGAATTGTACAAATCTTTTGTAGTGGCGCTTTTCTCCCTCATTTTGGCTGGCGCCAACCAGAAGTTGTCAGCCCAAGAAAGCTACCATGTCGTCTCGGTGGCTAGGGGTGGCACCATCCGCGGTACCGTCAAGTGGAGCGGCCCACGCCCCCGCCTGGCGCGCTTTCCGATCAGCAAAGACGCCCAGGTTTGCGATCCGGACTCAGAAAAGACCCGTGATTTGGACCGATTGATCATCGGACCCGAGGGTGGCGTGGCCAATACCGTTGTCTACATCAAGAAAATTGCCTCAGGTAAAGTGACTTGCTCATCGACGGAGATTTGTTACGATTCAACGTAACCGCAGTAACCCCGTAAGGAGTGAAAAATACAAAAAGCGCTCGCAGTGGCGATCTTCTCCCTCGTCTTGGTCAGCGCGAACCAAGTGTCTGCTCAGCAGTATCACGTCATTCCGGTGACGAAGGGCGGCACTATTAGTGGGATCGTCAAGTGGACTGGCCCAAAGCCCCATCTCGCCCGCTACCCCATCACCAAAGACCCGCAGATTTGCGATCCGAACTCGGAAAAGACCCGCGACTTGGAGCGATTGATCATCGGGCCTCAAGGCGGTGTCGCTAACACCGTCGTGTACATCAAGGAGATATCCGCGGGTAAAGAGTTTAGTCTCCCGCCGGCACGGCGCTTTCTCGATCAGAAACACTGCCGATACGAGCCTCACATTTTGCTCGTCCCGGCCGGGGGAACTCTGGACATGAAGAGCTCCGACTCGACACTGCACACGATTCACATGGACGGCGCGGCGACCTACAACTTACCCTTTCCTTTTCCCAACCAGCTGGTCTCTCGTCCCATGCCAACGGCAGGTCTTGTGCACCTGAAATGCAACGGCGGCCACGTTTGGATGAATGCGGAGATGTTCGTAGCCCGTCATCCCTACTACGCTATAACCGACGAAGAAGGCAAGTTCGAACTTACCAATGTTCCTCCCGGCCAATACGAGCTCGTGGCCTGGCACGAGGGTTGGGAGATCGCCAAGCAAGAGGCCTTCTTTGATGTGTTGACCGAAAAGCGAGTGGACCGACCGATCTTCGGCGATCCTAAGACGCAAGAGCAGAAGGTTACGGTCACTTCGTCGAACACCACCGTCGTAGAATTCACCTTACCCGAAAAATAGCGGGCCTCACCCCGGGCACGACCCGTGCCGAATCAGCAGCTCAGGTATTTGCGGTATTGTCTTGCTAGCAAAACCGGCGCAGACGTGTCGCAGACACTAGCGCGAGAAGCCAGAAAGGCCGGATTCCGGGGCGCGATTTCCAAAGGAAAAAGTACCGAAGTAATCTCCGGGATCGAGACGCTGCTCGAGGATGGGACTTGTTTCGAATCGTGCCCAGATCTCACTTCCTAGTGGTCCAAGGCCCGACGGCTAGGATTGGCGTAATCGGAGAATGGGGCCCCATTGACCTGTCGATCCAAATGGTCGGTCATTTCTTTCGTGAAATGAACCCCAGAACCTTGCTGGCCAACTCGTCCGAGAACCCAAAGCGGGCCTTAGAGCGGGAGTAGAACTCCACGGCCATCCTGTCCAGCCAGATCAGAGCAGATTTTCCCATTCCGTCGCCGGGGCGCGCGCGATAGCGCGTGGAGGAGGGCGCCAGGCAGCCGTCGCCATCGAGCGAATAATAATAGAGGGCCAAACTGCGGCGGGATTCACCTTCCGGACAGGCGAGCGGTTCGGGAAAACCGTGGAGGCATCGCTCGGTGCTGAAGATCAACACATGGTTGAGCAGCGGGGGATATTTCACCACGCAGTGCTCCATCTTTGGCTCCCAGAGTTCGATGGCGCCGCCCCACTCCGCTCGCCAGGCGGGATTCAAATAAAGGATGAGATTGACCCGCCGCCGCCAGCGTGGGTGATAGTGATGATGGGAGAAGTCGGTATGGACGTTGAGGAAACCTCCCCGTCCCGCCTGGTGCAACCCGCCCCCTTCAAGGCTGGGATCGGCCATGAGGTTCGGGATGCCGGTCAATCGGGATAGCCATGCGAGAAAGCGCGGCGTGTTCAGTTCGTCGGCAATGACTCGCAACGAGGCGGGGAACAACTCGCGCTTCGCCAGCCCCAGTTTATTCTCGTTGCAATGTTGGTAGTGCGTCCAGCTCTTGCTATCCGCCTGGGGGAACGCGGAGGCGGCTGCGGAGGCCGCCTCAGGAGCAAGGAAGTTTGTGAGCAGGATGTGGGGCGCAGGAAGGTTCCCGGCAAACTGTTTCGAAAGGTCGGACAGCCGTAGGTTCCATGTGTGATAGTCGAACAACAGGGTCGACTCGTCGACAATCTTCAAGCAGGACATTCGCTACGATCCTTTCTGGACCAGCTGATCCGTTCGAGCGGAACCCCAAAGTGTCGTTCATCAAACCCCCGAACTATGAATTTTCAGTCTATCAAGAACCTGGCAGGCGAGTCAGCGGATGACCCCGGTCTTGGGGTTTCTGTGCTGGTGCGATCGATGGTCTGGGTTCAGTTCAGCTGGCAGATCTTAACCGCGTCGTTCTGGTAAGGACAATTGAGCCCGAGCAAGCCGGGCTGCTCGACAATCACCCAGGAGACCCCATACTCAGACTCGAGGCGGCGAAAGTCTTGGGTCTGAAACTGATTCCATTGCGCTTGGGCCTGAACTTGCCGCCACCATTCGTCGGCTAGGTCAGGAAACATCGACACTACTCCCGCGTCCTTGATGTCGTCTGCCATCCTGCTCCGTTCGGCGACGGCGCGAAAGCCCTGCGCGTCTTCTCGCTTGAGGTCCATGAAGTGGGGGTTCAGCGCAAAGATCGCCGTCGTCGGCGTATGCTCTCGTACCCAAAGGAAAGCTTCAAGCCATGGGTTCCTAGGGTGCGAACCGGGCCATTCAAGGTGGGCGCTTGTCGGAAAAATGGAACGCTGCGCCGCAAACATGCCGACCGAGAGCGGAAGCAACAACACGATCCAACCCCAGAGGCGATCCTTCAACAGGTATTCGGTCAATAGTCCGGCGGCGACGAGAAACATGATGATGTACAGCAGATAGAGGCAACGCATGGGCTGGACGCGAGCCAGGGCTTCAAAGCGCGCCGGAATGGAGAGAAGCAGAGCGATCGGCAAGTAGACCAGTTCGTAAATGACCAGTGCGCGGCACAGCAGGTCGACGGTACGCAACCGCCGAGCGCGCGCCAATTGGCTGAACCACCAGAGAATCACCAGCGGGGCCAATGCTCCCAACCATTCGTACCTTTGCCAGCGAGTCAGATAGTGATAGGGGTGGGTAAGTGCTACCTGATGGTAAGCCTTGGGAGGCGGTGCGAGCGACAGCCCAAACGGCAGCCACGCGGCGAGCGAAGAGAAGAACTTCGACTCTTGGAGTCCGGCCACAAGAAAGCAATAGAAAATGGCAAACATGGACATCAAAGGGTGGATCGCGGCGGCCAACAGCAGGAAGCCTGCGGCTTGGAGGTACTTTCGGTCGAGCACCCTTACCAGGGCAAAAATTGCCGCAAAGGCCGAAAGGTTACGCGGATTCACGTATTGGTCCATAAGGTAGAGGGCCGTCCCGGCAACCGGCAGGGTCAATAAAGCGGCGATCAGCGCAACCCCTGCCCAGCGAGCCCGGGCATCGGCAAAGCATCTTCCAGTCAGCTCCCAGCAGGCGAGTAAAAAAAGAAAGATAGAGGCCAGGTGCCAGAAGAAGAGTGCGGTCTCTAAGCTCAGATGGCTAAGCCGGACGGAGGTCGCGATCAGATTGGGGAATAAAGTCGAGTGCGCATGGGCCGCAAAAAATTGGGCATTGAACGGAAACAGCTCCGGATGAAGCAGCTTTTCTATGCCGGGGACGTAAATCTCGGCGTCTTCGGCCCAAGGATGATAACCATGGATGACAAGCGCTCCGAAAGTCAGGAGCAAGAGAAACAGAAGGTTCTTACCCTTCAAAGAGTCCGCTCCTTGCGAAAGCAGATTGGATGCCTGGGATTGTCCCAATTACCGATTTTCCCATTCTTCGCGAGCGGAAGCTATGTCCAAGGGATGTGAGGTGGGCGCACCAATGCGGAAAAGGCGAATCAATCGGCGTTCTGGTCCGCTATTCAACGGCAAGCTTGAAGCTTAGCGTGTGCTTGAGCGTGCCGCTCGTGGCGGTTACCACGACAGTGGAGGTCCCTGCCGCAGTGGGGCTTGAAGGCGGAGTCGATGAAGTCGTTCCGCCACCATTGCCGCCCCCACACCCGAT
>Ga0306920_100003452_pt1 | contig 20054 bp, 19 predicted proteins | sample flu12Cox44000170_FD_204666 | JGI IMG/M metagenome (GOLD analysis project Ga0306920, IMG submission 204666) | Lab enrichment of tropical soil microbial communities from Luquillo Experimental Forest, Puerto Rico - flux4day.12C.oxic.44.000.170 (v2)... | ecosystem: Environmental > Terrestrial >... | reverse complement strand
GATGAGCGGCGTCGGGCGTCCGGTGCTTCCCTTGGCCGCACCGCCCTGGTACGCGGTGCCGGCGATGTCGAGGTGCGCCCACTTGAGTCCCTGCGTGAACTTGCCGAGGAAGGTCGCCGCGGTGATGGCACCACCGTCGCGGCCGCCGATGTTGGCGAAGTCGGCGAAGTTGCTCTTGAGCTGCTCGGCGTACTCCTCGGTGAGCGGCAGCTGCCAGGCCCGGTCATCGGCCCGCTGGCCCGCTTCCAGCAGCTCGCGTATCAGGGCGGGGTCGTTGCCCATGAGGCCCGAATGATGGTGTCCGAGCGCGACCACGCACGCCCCGGTGAGGGTCGCGATATCGACGACCGCTGCGGGATGAAAGCGGCGCGCATAGTGCAGGGCATCGCTCAGAATCAGCCGCCCTTCGGCATCGGTGTTCAGGATCTCGACCGTCTGTCCCGAAGCACTCGTGGCGATGTCGCCGGGCTTCACCGCGCGGCCGCCCGGCATGTTCTCCACGGCGGCGATCAGGCCGACGAGGTGCAGCGGCAGTCGCAGCTGCGCGGCGAGTGTCATGGCCGCGATCACCGCGGCGGCGCCGCTCATGTCGAACTTCATCTCGTCCATGCCCGGCGGATCCTTGAGCGAGATGCCGCCGCTGTCGAAGGTGACCCCCTTGCCGACGAGCACGATGGGCGGCGACGGTTTCTTCGCGCTCTGATACTCGAGCACGATGAAGCGCGGCGGCTGGTGGCTCCCCTGCGCCACCGCCAGCAGGCACCCCATCTTCTCGCGGCGGATCGCCGCCTCATCGAGCACGCGTGCGCGCAGGTTCGCGTGGCGCTTGGCGAGCGCACGTGCCTGCTCGGCGAGGTAAATGGGTGTGCAGACGTTCCCCGGCAGGTTGGCAAGGTCGCGTTGCACGGTCTGTGCCGCCGCCACCGCTTCCCCGTGCGCAAGTCCGCGCTGCGCGGCCGCCGCACGGCGCACCGGACCTGCCAGCACCTTCTTCAGCGCGGGCGGTGGCGGCTTGCGCGCGGTTTTGAGATCGTTGATGCGGTAGAGAGCGGCGCCCGTGAGCTCCGCCACCGCGCGGCCGAGGTAATAATCGTCGAGCTCCCGGGCATCCGGCCGGTCGAGCGCGACGGCGCAGCTGGCGATGCGTGTGCGGGCGAGCGCGTTCGCCGCGGCCAACCATGCCTTGCGCCAGGCGCGCCGCTGCAGTTGCTTGGCCGGCCCCATGCCAGTCAGCAGCACGTGCGAGGCGCCGATGCCCGGCAGATCCGCCACCAACAGCGTCTCCCCCGCACGGCCGGCGAAATCCCCGCGCGCGAGGAGCTTGCGCAGCCGTCCGCCGCAGGCGGCATCGACGCTGCCGCCCTGGGCACCGAGCTGCGCTTCTTCAAACACGCCGAGCACCAGGCAGTCGACGGCGAGCGTCGCCAAGCCCTTCGTCCAGACCCCGAATTCCATGCAGTGTCCTCTATCTCGTGCCGTTGAGGCGCACGGCCGTCTGATTTACCTTATTCGCGGCCGTCCAGTGCCTCGCGCTCGTTTCGTGTTTATTAGCGCGAACTGCGCCGTTACGGGTGCAGTAGTGCAAGTGTAACTCAAGAGCCCGCGGCGGGGTTTTGCAGCACTTCAGGTGTGACGTTGGGAATACTCTGGCGCTACGTTTTGCGCGAGGTGGTGACCGCCTGGGTAGCGGTCACCGGCGTGCTGCTGATCATCCTGTTCGCCAACGAGGTGGTCGGGGTGATGGAGCGCGCCGCCGCCAATCAGTACCCCCAGAGCATGGTGCTGGAGCTCATCGGGCTCTCCTCGCTCCAGTACCTCTCGGTCGTGGTGCCGGTCGGGCTCCTGCTCGGGGTGATGCTGGCCTTCGGGCGTCTCTATGCCGACAGCGAGATGGCGGCGGCCCTCGCCTGCGGCGTCGGGCCGCGCACCCTGTATACGCCCGTGGCGCTGCTCGCGGTCGTGGTGGCCGGCGCTCTCGGGTGGCTGTCGCTCGTGCTCGCGCCCGAGGCCACGGCGCAGGCGCTCAATCTGCGTAACGCCGCGCTGCGTGCCGGGCAACTGGCCCCCATCGCATCGGGCAAATTCCGCAGCTTCGGCGCCGGCACCAAGGCGGTGCTGTACGCGCAGAGCGTTTCGCGCGATGGCACGCTCGGGGAGGTGTTCCTCGAGCGCAGCGATGGGCCGCAGGTCGAGGTGGCGCTCGCCGACCGTGCCACGCATTCGGTCACGGCCGATGGGTCGACACACATCCTGACGCTCTACGACGGCGAGCGGATGGAGGGCGTGCCGGGGAGCCCCGAGTTCCGCATCGTGCGCTTCGCCGAGCACGTCGTGACGCTGCAGATCCCGGCGATCACCGATGTGGTGCGGGATCTCGAGGCGCGCAGCACCGCGAGCCTGCTCCACTCGCGGGACCGCGCCGAGCGGGCTGAGCTCCACTGGCGCATCAGCATGCCGATCATGTGCCTGGTGCTCGCGCTGCTCGCCGTGCCGCTGTCGCGCCTGAAACCGCGGCAGGGACGCTATTCGCGGGTGTGGCTCGCGGTGCTCATCTTCTTCGTCTACTACAACCTCGCGACCACGGGCAGGACCTGGATCGCGCGCGGCACGCTGCCGGAAGCGGTGGGACTGTGGTGGACTCACGTGGCGGTGGCGTTGCTCGCGCTGGCGGTGATCGTGGGTCCACGGATCGCCCACCGCCTGCGTTACCGGATGCGCGGCCTGTGAGCGTCCTCGATCGCTACATCGTGCGCACCATCCTCGGGACGGTGGCGCTGGTGATGGCGGTGCTGCTGCTGCTCGGGGCGCTGTTCGTGTTCATCGATCAGCAGGATGACGTCGGCGTCGGCCATTACACTGCCGTCGGCGCCCTGTGGTACTCGCTGCTCAATCTGCCGCAGCTCGCGTACGAAGTGCTGCCGATCGCCGCCCTCATCGGGTCGCTCCTGGGCCTGGGCTCGCTCGCCCGCGGCAGTGAGCTGACGGTGATACGGGCTACCGGCGTCTCGGTCGCGCGCCTCGCGAGCTTCGTACTGCTGGCAGGACTGCTGCTCGTATTGTTCGAGGTGCTGCTCGGCGAGTTCTTCGCCCCGCCGCTCGAGGCGACGGCCCGCGCCCAGAAGGCCTTCAGCAAGCTCAACAACGTCAGCTTCGGCGGTGGCGGCGGTGCGTGGGTGCGCGATGGCGATACGATTCTGAATGTCGCCGGGCAGTCGAGCCCGCGGCAGTTCGGCACCATGCAGATCTTCGAGCTCTCGCCACAGCATCGACTCGTCGCGCTCGGGGAGGCCACGCACGCCGCCGCGGGCACGCGTGGCAAGTGGCTGCTGAGCGACTACCGCGAGTCGCGGTTTGATGGCGATGAGGTCACGACGCGGGCTCCCGGGCAGCGCCTCCTGGAATCGAACGTCTCGGCGGGATTCCTCGGCCTCGCGGTCGAGGATCCCAAGCAGCTCACCGGGCGCCAGCTGTGGCGCCTGATCCAGTATTTTCAGAGCAACGGGCTCGATACGCGCGAGTACGTCTTCGCCTTCTGGTCGCGCATTGCGCGCACGGTCAGCGTGATGTTCGCGGTGCTGCTGGCGGTACCGTTCGTGCTCGGCTCGTTCCGCTCGGCCGGTGCCGGCACACGCATGATGCTCGGGCTGCTCCTCGGCATCGGCTTCTTCCTGCTCCAGCGGCTGATCGAGAGCGGCACGGTGGTGTTTCAGTTGAACCCGGTGCTGCTCGCCTGGCTGCCGACGGCGCTGCTCGCGCTCGTGACGGTCACCCTGCTGGCGCGCACGCGTTAGACCCGCTCAGGGGAGAGTGCTGTTGGCGTCGCCCGCGGTTTGTTCCTGTAACTGCGGCAGACCATCCTCGATCCTCACCCATGGAAGCTTGTCTGCGACCCACACGTGCATCTGCGGGGCGAACTGCTCCGCCTCATCGAGTGATGCGAGCGTCACGTCGATCTCGGTGGCCCGCGCCTCGTGACGGTAAGTGAGACATGAGCCACAGGCGGCGCAGTAGCCGCGCGTGACCGGCGCCGAGGAATGGAACTCGGCGAGCGCGCCGTTCGTTATGCGAAAGCCGCTGCGATCGAAAGTGCCCCAGGCGACGACCGGCGAGCCCGAGGCACGACGGCAGCTCTCGCAGTGGCAGTAACACAGGTTGCGTGGGGCTGCTGATGCCTCGTAGCGCACGGCCCCGCACAAGCAGCCACCGGCGTGAGTTGTTTTCTCCACGTACGGACGTTAGCACCGTCTGCCACGGTGAGGCCATCGTTGACGCGTTGCGCACCTTGGTGCGGGCGCCGCCAGGGCATACACTCGCGCGCCTCCGGCACCGTTCGAACCGCGGCGCCGCGCAACGATGCAATCAACGAGAGGAGTGAGATTATGAGGATCGTAATCGCAGCGCTCCTGGTTTTGCTTTTGCCAGGAGCGGCACTCGCCGATAGCGCGTTTGACGGCAAGTGGAAGTTGCATCCGGACTCGGTGAAAACGACCGGCAAGGCGAATCGGTTTCAGGTGCTGGAAGGCGTGTACACCTGCGCGAGCTGCGTGCCCGAGATCAAGGTAAAGGCCGACGGCAGCGATCAGAAAGTGGAGGGCCATGCCTACTACGACACGGTGGCCGTAACGGTCGTGAGTCCGTCCTCGATCCACATCGTCGAGAAGAACGGCGGCAAGCTGGTGGCCACTATCAACTACGACGTATCGACCAACGGCAACACGCTCACCGGCAGGTTCCAGGATTACACCGGAAGCCAGATGGCCACCGGCACGTTCACCCAAACGCGTCGCGCCGCCGGCCCTCCCGGCGGCCACCGGGTCTCGGGCTCCTGGCAACCGGAGTCACTGAATGAGGCGAACGATGCGGCGCGGACCTTCGCCTACCAGATGACGAACGATCAGTTCAGCATGCACTGGAACGGCCAGAGCTATAACGCCAGGTTCGACGGCAAGGAGTACCCCATCCACGGCGATCCGGGGAACACCACCGTGAGGGTGACGAGGATCAACGACCGTATGGTCGACGAGACGAGCCATCGTCAGGGGAGGGTCACCAACGAGGTTCGTCTCGCTGCTGCGGGCGACGGCAAGACCATCGAAGTCACGAACAACGACGTGATCCGTCATCAGATCACGACCTATACGCTCGACAAGCAGGAGTAGAGCGCGGTTGCGGGCCGCGGAGCTCAATGCTCGTGCTTGTGCGCCGGGAACAGCCGGCAATAGATGCAGTCGGCGCCGGTCGGATTGTCGAGCATGAAATGGCGCACCCAGTAGCCATCGCCTCGCGATGCGGCGTGCTCGAAGGCCTGGTTCTCCAGATCGTGCGCCACCACCTCCACTGCCCCCTCGTCCTCGAGGATCTCGGCGGCGCGGGCGGTCTCGATGGCACCGCGCGGGTGCACGGCGACCGTGGCCACCCGGCCGACTTCGACCCGCTCGGCGAGCGCATCGGCAAACTCGCGCTCATCGTCCTCGGTGAGCAGCGTGCGGAAGTACTGCGCGAACTTCGCGCGTCGGGAGTCCGCGGGCTGCAGCCCCGCACGCCCCGGCTCGGCGGCCGCGGTCAACTCCACACGGTCGGTCGGAAAGCCGTCGCTCACCAGCTTGATCCGCACGCGCTCCGCGTCACCATATTGGCCAAACACCGCGAGTAACACCGCGCTCATGTGCGTCTCCTTACCATTGCTGCCAGGTGAGTGGGCTCAGGAGCGATAAAAATTCTACGCCCGCTCGCATCGATGGGGGATGTGCGGGTTCCGCAGCTGGTGCTGTAGCGCAGCAGCAGGGGGGAGGGTGCCTTACGTGCACGCCCCGCGAGGCATCGGACGCGCAGCGTGGAATGAGTCACGCTCCGCGCCCTGTCACCTGCGATCAACCTCACACTTCCGAGGTCTCGGTTGGCCCATTTGTGACTGTTTGACTTCGGTCACCGGATCAGCTCCGACATTTCCTTACTATTTGGCACAAGTCAGTCGGAGCCCAACCCGATGAAACTATTGAAGCGACAGTCGCGAGCACGCAGAAAGGCGAAAGCAAACCGTCTTTGGCGTTGGCAGAAAGTGCCGTTATTCCGGGCCGGCGGATTCGCGTGAGCCGGCTGAGCGGCTACCTCTGGATCTGCAACAGTCGGCGCACGCGTCAGCTCACTTCGCGATGATGTCGCCCCTGGCGGCCTTCTTCTGCGCGGCCGCCGGCTTCTTCACCGGCTCGGGTGGCTTCCTCAACAGCTCTTCGAGCGGCGTAAAAATAGCGTTGTATTTGTAGTCCGGGATCTCGAATTCCCAGCCGTTGAGGCGCGCCGCGAGCTGCCCGGCCTCGGCGGCGGTCGCCTCGTCAGTCGAGCGCGCGGTGATCGCGATCAGCGAGTGGCTCCCGTCCTTGCGGCCGGCGAGCTCGAGCTCGAGACCGTCAAAGGTGCGATAGGTGGCGCGGGCGTGCGGGTCCGTCGCAGCCTCGCTCTTGCGAACGTCATCGAGCGCCAGGGAGCCGAGTGCGGTCGTGATCGGTTCGGCGGCCGCGGCGCTCGTGAGCTCACGTCCCTTGGGCAAGGGGCTCACCGCAAAGTCGGCCTGTTCCTTCTTGTCGCGGGAGACGGTGAAGGCGGCGCCGGAACCGGGATGCTCCTCGACCTGACGGACGCGCGCGACCGGCACATCGAGCAGCGGGTGATCGAGCCAGCTCTTGGGGTCGGAGTCCACGTACAGGAGCGGTGCGGCGAGCAGGCTCTGCGGCGCCGTGGCGACGCGCACGTAGCCGGACTTCCCACCCGATGACTTGCCGATGATGATCGACCAGGTGCGCGAAGGCGCGGCGATATCGACGCGCGTGCCGCTCGCTTTGGGCGAGCCGACATCCTCGACTCCGAGCTGCGGATAGTTGGCGGGCAGTCGGGTCTTCTCCTCGACGATGTTGAGCGACCCGAGGTCGAGCAGGAGCTTGCGCACCTTGCCAACATCGGCGGGCCAGCCGCGTTCATCCACGCGCCAGACACTGCCATCCTTCTTGAGCGTGACGTGTGTGCCATCGCCCTTGCGCAGCGTCACCGTGGTGACGGTGTTGACGTTCTGCTCGAGCCCCGGCAGCACGAGCGCACCCGCCGCCATGTCGCGCTCGAGGTGGCGGCGCGAGGAGAGCCAGATGGCGAAGGCGATCACGGCGATGCCCGCAGCGAGGAGCCACGCGACGCGGCGCGCGCTCACGGATGAGCCTCCGCGGCGACCGGTTGGGCGCTCGCGGGCGCCGCGCGGCGCCGTTGTCGCCGCCACAGCCACACGAGCAGCGCGACCACGGCGAAAACGAGCGGGACCACGACGATGTTGAGGATCTTGAGGGTCGTGCCGAGCCGCTCGATGTTCTCGTTGAGCCCGGCGCGCACGGCACGCAGCTCCTTGCGGATGCGTACCTTCTCGGTCTGGAAGTGCTCGATCTCCTGCTCCTGCTCGGGGGTGAGGATGAGGGTCGAGCCGCTGTCCTTCTTCGACTGCAGCGCCGTCAGCTTGGTCTCGGTGTCGCGCAGCTCGGCTTCGAGCTCCTGCTCCTTGGCATGCAGGCGTTCATCCGCCGCGCGCCGCAGCCGCTCGACCCGATCGAACGGGCGCTGGTACGTGGCGCGCCCGCGCACGCTGATGAGGTCGGCGCTGCCGGCGAGATTGTCGAGCGCGTTCTCGACCAGGTCGCCGTTGCTCGCCCAGGCCTGCGTCATGCGCTGGCCGAAGAAGGCCTGCTCGCGCACCCACATGAAGTCCTGCAGCATGTCGCTGTCGGCGAATACCACGAGATTGACAGGCTTCGCCGACTGCTTGAGCGCGGTCTGCCCCGCGGCAAGCGTCACGCCCTGCGGCGCACCTGCGGTAAAGGCGCTGTGCACGTTGCCGGTGACGCGCGCACCGATCACATAGCGGCGGCCGCTCGGCTTGAAGCCATCGAGCAGCGTCGCCGGGTCGAACAGCATGCGGAAGCGCGCGACCGGCAGCGCCTCCGCGTCGCTGCTCGACTGCAGCAACGGCTCAAAGCACGCACGGCTGCCCTTCAGGGGCTGGCAGGCCTGCGCACCCGTGAGCGGCTCGAGGTAACCGGCGGTCGCGACGTTGACAGTCGAGAGCCCCGCGGTGATCACATCATCACTGGCGATGCTGTCCCGGTCGAGGCCGAGGATGCCGAGATGCTCCACCGGCTGCTCTCCCTGGCGCAGCGTCACCGAGAGCGCGTGGCCGCGATCGGCGACCACCTCGTCGCTGTTGAACTTCACGCCCCACGCGTTCAGGAGCGGCGCCAGGTGCGAGGATTTGTCCGCGCCCATCGCCGCCATCGGATTGCCGGCCTCGGCGCCTGACATGTCCCCCTCGGCGAGGGGATCGACGAACGCCAGGATATGGCCGCCGTGCAGTGCGAACTGATCGATCGCGAACTGCGTGGCCGGTGACAGCTCCTTCGGGTGCACCAGCACCAGCACGTTCGTCTCGGGGTCGATGACCTTCGCGTTCGAATCGAGCGGCCGCACGTCGAACAGCTGCTGCGCATCGCTGTAGATGAGCCAGGGATCGCGCATCTGGCCACTGCGCGGATCGAACCCGCCGGTCATGGGGAGCCCGGAGAGCCACGCCACCACGGGTTTCTTCGGGTTGGCGAGCTGGTAGACCAGCTTCACCACGTCGTACTCGAGGAACTGCTCCTTCTTGGGGTCGAAGAACTCGATCGCAGCACGGCCGTCGGTGGAGTTGGTGCCGGCGAGGCCGAAATAGAACTGTGCGCCGCTGGCGGCGCCGAGCGGCACGCCGCGCACGCCGAGCTCGGCCGCACGGTCCTCCTCCTCCGAGAAGGGCTGCGGGTCGATCACGTGCAGATGCAGCTTGCCGTTCGAGCGCGACACCAGCTCCTGGAGGAACTCGCGCACACGTTTGCCGTAAGTGCTGAACTCCGGTATCCCGGTGGCGGCCTTTTCCGAGAAGAAAAAGTACAGGTTGATCGGCTCCTTGATGCTCGTGAGCACGCGATCGGTGCCGGGCGCGGTGGTGTACAGGCGGTTCTGGGTCAGGTCGAGCCGCCAGCCGCGCAGCGCGTAGTTGAAGAGCACCGTGAGTCCGATGAAGAGCAGCGCGAGCGCCAACAAAGTGCCGCCGCCAAGTGTCAAGCGCTTGTTCATGAGTGGCTTTTGTCTCCGGCTAGTCCGCTTTGCGCAGCTCGAGCGCTATCGCGGTGGCCAGCAGAAAGAAGCTGATCAGCATCGCGAAGTACAGCAGGTCGCGCGCGTCGATGACGCCTTTTCTGATGGAGTCGAAATGACCGAGAAACGACAGTGAGACGAGCGCATCGGTGAGCGCCGGCGGCGCCCAGCTGCGAAACAGATCGATCAGACCCGGGAAGCCGATGACCACCAGCACGAAGCAGGCCACCACGGCGAGGATGAAGGCGATCACCTGGCTGCGGGTCAGTGCCGACATGCAGGAGCCGACGGCGAGAAAGCCGCCGCCGAGCAGCAGACTGCCGAGGTAGGCGGCGAGGATTGCGCCGTTGTCGGGACGGCCCAGGTAGTTGACCGTGATCCACAGCGGGAAGGTGAGGACGAGGGCAAGCGCCGTGAAGATCCACGCGGCGAAGAACTTGCCGAGCACGGCTTCCCAGATCGTGACGGGCTGCGTCATCAGCAGCTCGATGCTGCCGGAGTTGCGTTCCTCGGCCCAGAGCTTCATCGACAGCGCGGGAATCAAAAACAGGTAAAGCCACGGGATGAAGCCGAACAGGGAGTCGAGATCCGCCTGGCCGCGCTCGTAGAACGACCCCAGAAAAAAGGCGAGGTAGTTCGCGAGCAGCAGAAAAATGACTATGAAAACGTATGCGAGCGGCGTCGCGAAGTAACTCGCCAGCTCGCGGCGCATGATGATGCCCACGTTGCGCATGCTGTCTGCTCGCCCTCAGGAGGTAATGGTACGGAACACTTCGTCGAGGCGGCCGGATTCGAGGTGCAGCTCCTTGAGCTTCAGCCCGGTGCGCGCGGCGAGCTCGGAGAGCGCGGGCAGGATGGGGGCGCCGGCTCTTGGCAGCGCCGTGAGCCGCGCATCGCGCTCGCTCACCTCCACCTGCGCCACCGCCGGCAGCGCCGCCACCGCGGCGCGCGCCTCGCGCAACTGCGCGGGTTGCTCGAGCTGCATGGAGACGGCGTTGTGATAGCGCGAGCGGGCGGCGAGGCCCGCGGGGCTGTCGTCGGCGACGATGCGGCCCTGCGAGATGATGATCGCGCGCGTGCACACCGCATCGACCTCCTCGAGGATGTGCGTCGAGATCACGATGATCTTGTCGCGCGCCATGTCGTTGATGAGCGTGCGGACCTCGTGCTTCTGGTTCGGGTCGAGGCCGTCGGTCGGCTCGTCGAGGATCAGCACCGGCGGATCGTGCACGATCGCCTGCGCGAGTCCGACGCGGCGGCGAAATCCCTTTGAAAGTGTCTGGATGCTCTGATCGAGCACCCCGCCGAGCTGCAGGTGCTCGATGACGTGCTTGAGGCGTGCCTCGCGCCGCGCCCCCTCCAGCGCACGCAGGTCGGCGATGAAGTCGAGGAAGCGCCGCACCGTCATCTCGCCGTAGCTGGGTGCGCCTTCGGGCAGGTAGCCGAGCGCTGCTTTGGCGGCGAGCGGGTCGCTCTCGACGTCGTGCCCGCAGATGCTCGCGGTGCCGGAAGTCGGCGTCACGAACCCCGCCAGCATGCGCATGGTGGTGGTCTTGCCGGCGCCGTTAGGGCCGAGGAACCCGAGCACTTCGCCCGGGCCCACCTGGAAACTGACGTCCTCAACTGCCGTGAGCGCGCCGTAGTGTTTGGTGAGGTGTTCGGTCTTGATCATGAGCTTTTGCGTCTTTAGGGTGGCCTCTGGCAGAAAGTTCCGCCCTGCCAAAAGCGCGCGATTGTGACCGTGACCTGCCGCGGTTTTCAACTTTGGCGGGTTTACCAATTGTAATCAGGTAGTTATAGGGTTTTTATCGCGTGACATCGAGATGACGGGCAGGGATTGTGCGTCATCGATCCGCCACGCGGGCGTCATGGGCGCGTCAAGCGGCCTGCGCAGACTGCGCCTCCGTGCAAGCGGACTCAGCCGATGACCTGCTGATGGCGCACACCGAGCTCGAGCGCGGTGCGCCCTTTTGCGACAACCCCGCCTGCGCACTGCACGTGCGCGTGCGGGATGCCATGGTCGAAGGCGGCGGCAACTGGCTCACGCTCCCCGACGGGCGCGTCTTCGGCCGCAGCCGTTTCGGGGAGACCCTGCTGTGCGATGCCTGCGGAACTCGCCGCGGGCCCGTGAGGCTCGCCGCCGAGCCGCCTCAGGAGCTGAAGCGGTGGCGCGCCCGCCAGTAGAGGATGCACAACGCCCCGCCGAGCATGCCGCCGAGATGCGCGAAGTGCGCCACGTTTGACATCGTTCCGGTGACGCCGAAGAACAGCTCGAGCAGCGCGTAAAGCGTCACGAACAGCCAGGCCGGCATCGGGATCGGGATCGGGATGAGGATGAGCCGCGTTCGCGGGAAGTACCAGGCAAACGCGAGCAGCACGCCGAACACCGCGCCCGAGGCACCGAGCGTGGGCTCCTGCGAACCGCCGCCGCCCTGGACCGCCAGCTGCGTCAGCGCCGCAGAGATGACGCAGACGAAGTAGTAACCGAGGAAGCGCCGGCTGCCCCAGTACTGCTCGAGCCCGCGGCCGAACATGAAGAGCGCGAACATGTTGAAAAAGATGTGCGCCCACCAGGTGGGATCGTGCAGGAATGCGTACGTGATCACCTGCCACCACCTGAACAGCGGCGTGTGCAGGGGCCAGAGGGCAAAGACAGTCAACATCGGGTTCGGTGCGTACAGCTCCAGCAGGTACACAGCGATATTGACGAGGATCAGTGTCCGCGTCGCGGGCGGGACAGAGCGAAACATCCACGAATCTTACGGGGTCACAACCCACGCTGCATCTGTATCGACGCGCGCTTCTGACGCCTCCTGGCGCAGCCGCCTCACGCCGCCCGCAGCGACTCGCGCAGGAACTGCACGAGCGGCGCGCTCGTGCTATGGGCGACATTGAACCGCAGCCACTGGTTGCAGCCCTGATCCGGCGAGAAGAGCGTGCCGCGCGCGAGCAGGATCCGCTTGTCGCGCGCGCGGCGCACGAGCTCATCGACGCACGCGGCCTCGGGCACGCGGCCCCAGAGAAACATGCCTTCGCCGGGCTCGGCGTCGAACTCGATGCCGGCCGATTCGAGCGCAGCGCGTGCATCGCGTCGCATGCGGGCGAGGCGCGTGCGCACGTGCTCCACGTGGCGCTTGTAGCGGCCGCCGTCCAGGACCTCGGAAACGTAGCACTCGAGGAGCGTCGAGCCCGAGAGCACCGAAAGCACCTTGCGCTCGATGAGTCGCGTCACGAGCGCGAGATCGGCGGCGACGAAGCCGACCCGCAGCGCAGGTCCGATGAGCTTGGTGTAGCTGCCGACGTAGATGACGTGCCGCAAGCCATCGATCTGTGCGAGGCGCACCGCGGATCCCTCGTACACATCACCGTACACGTCATCCTCCACCACCGCGAAACCGTACTGCTCGGCGAGCGAGAGGATGCGGTGACAGTGGGCGGGGTCGGCGCTCGAGCCGGTCGGGTTGTGCACCAGCGTCTGCATGAAGAAGGCGCGCGGGCGGTGCGCACGGCAGGCAGCCTCCAACGCCTCGAGATCGGGCCCATCGGCGTGACGCGGCACGCCGATCAGCCGCACGTGGTGGGCGCGCAGCTGCTCGAAGAGCACGAAGTAGCCCGGGTCCTCCACCAGCACCGTGTCCCCGGGTGATAGCAGGATGCGCGCCAGCAGATCGAATGCCTGACTCGCCCCGTAGGTGGTCACGATGTTGGCGGCGCTCGCGGCGATGCCGTGTTGCAGCAGCCGCGTCGCGATCTGCTCGCGCAGCTCGGTCAGTCCCTGCGGCGGGCACGGCAACCAGGTCTGAGAGCGGCGGCCGCGCGCGAGGCGCGCCAGCACCGCGGGCGGTGTGGTCTCGAGCAGCCAGTTCTCCGGCAGAAAGCCGGAGCCTGCGGCGACGATGTCGGCCGAATTCGCCAGACACAGGCGCGTGAGCGCCAGAGCGTCAGTGCCCGGATCATCGAGCGCTTCGACCGCTACGAGTGGTGCGGAGAGACGTCGCCGGGTGACGAAGAACCCACGCCCGGCGTGCGACTCGATCACTCCGCGTGCGACCAGGCGATCGTAAGCATCCACCACCGTAAAGGGACTCGCGCTCACCTGGCGGGCGAGCTTGCGGATCGAGGGCAACCGCGTTCCGGGCGCGAGCTGTCCGTGGCGCACGAGCTGCATGACGCGCTCGCAGATCTGATCGACGAGAGGGACCTCGGAATTGCGGATGAGCTCGAACATCTGCGGCCCTTATCTCACCATCATGACGGCGGTGACGCCGAGCGCAAGCGCCATCGCGACATTGAACGCCATGCGGCCGCGCGGCGCGCCAATGAAGCGCTTGAGCGAGATGCCGAAGAGTGCCCACACCATCATGCAGGGCACGCCGATGCCTTCCATGACGCCGGCCATGTAGGCGCCGCTCAGCAGCGGGCCGAGCCCGCGCGGCAGGAAGAGCGTCGCCGCGGTCACGGTCATGACCCACGCCTTCGGGTTGAGGAACTGAAAGAGCGCCGCCTGCACGAAGGTCACGGGATGATGAGCCTCGCGCGACTCGGCCTCGCCGTGACCGAGCATCTGCCAGCCGAGATAGAGCAGGTAGGCGGCACCGACCCAGGCGAGCGCGCTCTGCAGGCGCGGCCAACGGATGAAGAGCGCCGACAGCCCGGCACAGACCGCGAGCAACTGCACGATGAAGCCGAAGACGATCCCGAAAATGTGTGGCAGCGTGCGTCGGAAGCCGAAGTTCGCACCCGAGGCCGTCAGCATGACGTTATTGGGGCCGGGTGTGATCGACATGACGAGCGTGTAGGTTACGAAGGGCACCGGATCGATCATGGGGGAGACTTCCCGCGGCGATGGGCCGACCGTGGCAGGGTGCTCAATACGCCACGGCCGCGGCAGATACAGTGGCGCCAGGAGCCACGCGCACTGTACGGGATCGGAACCGGTACAGCCGGCGCGCAGGGGCGCCATACCTTAAAATGCGTGTACGGCGCACCGCCTCTGGAGTGAGATCGTGAGTTCAGCAACAGATACCCCTGTCGCAGCCTTCATCTGCGATGCCGTCCGCACGCCGATCGGGCGTTACGGCGGCGCGCTCGCCGCCGTGCGGGCCGATGACCTGGCGGCGATCCCGATCGCGGCACTCCTCAAGCGCCAACCGGTGCTCGATCCCGGGGCGGTCGAGGATGTGTTCCTCGGTTGTGCCAACCAGGCGGGCGAGGACAACCGCAACGTCGCCCGCATGGCGGCGCTCCTGGCGGGATTGCCGGTCTCGGTGCCGGGGGCGACGGTCAATCGTCTCTGCGGCTCGGGTCTCGATGCGGTGGCGATCGCCGCACGCACGATCCGTTCCGGCGAGGCACAGCTCGCGATCGCCGGGGGTGTCGAATCGATGTCGCGTGCGCCCTTCGTGATACCGAAGGCAGACAGCGCTTTCAGCCGCAGCGCCGAGATATTCGACACGACCATCGGCTGGCGTTTCATCAATCCGCGCCTGAAGGAACGCTATGGCGTCGACTCGATGCCCGAGACGGGCGAGAACGTCGCCGCGCAGTTCGACATTGCGCGCATGGATCAGGACCGCTTCGCGCTGCGCAGTCAGCAGCGCGCCGCGGCCGCAGCCGCGCGCGGCTTCTTTGCGAGCGAGCTCGTGCCGGTGGAGATTGCGCAGCGCAAGGGCAAGCCGCCGCTCGTCGTGGCACGCGATGAGCATCCGCGACCGGAGACGACGCTCGAACAGCTCGCCGCGCTCCCGACACCCTTCCGCAGCAACGGCACGGTGACCGCCGGCAACGCCTCCGGCGTCAACGACGGTGCCTGCGCGCTGCTCATCGCCTCGGAGAGCGCCGCGCGGCGCTTCAACCTCACCCCGCGCGCCCGCATCGTCGCGGCGGCCACCGCCGGGGTCGAGCCGCGCATCATGGGCATGGGGCCCGTGCCGGCGACGCGCAAAGTGCTCGCGCTCGCGCGCCTGACGCTCGCACAGCTGGACGTCATCGAGCTGAACGAGGCCTTCGCCTCCCAGGCGCTCGCGGTACTGCGCGAGCTCGGGCTTCCCGACGATGCCGCGCACGTGAACCCCAACGGCGGCGCGATCGCGCTCGGTCACCCGCTCGGTGCCTCCGGCGCCCGCCTGGCGACGACCGCCACCTGGCAACTTCACGCGAGCGGCGGCCGGTATGCGCTCTGCACCATGTGCATCGGTGTCGGGCAGGGTATCGCGCTCATCCTCGAGCGGGTGTGAGGCGCGCTCGCGCCGGCGGCTGGATCTCACGGGCTTGCCGCGGCGCTCCACGGCAAATGATCGAGATCGAGATTTCCGCCGCTGATGATGATCCCGATGCGGCGGCCGCGGAGCGCCGGCGGCGCATCGAGCAGCGCCGCGTACGGGACTGCGCCCGAGGGCTCGACCACGATCTTCATCACTTCCCACAGCTGACGCATGGCACGCACGATCGCCGCATCCGTCACGGTGGTGATGTCTTCGACGAGGCGGCGGATCTCGGCGAAGGGACGCTCACCGACGGTAGCGCGCAGCCCATCCGCGATGGTGTTGGGATGATCGACCGGCACGATGCGCCCGGCGTGCAGTGAGCGCGCGGCATCGTCGGCACCGGCGGGCTCGACGCCGATCACACGGATACCGGGCTTGAGCGTTTTCGCGGCGACCGCGGTCCCGGAGAGGAGGCCACCACCGCTCACCGGACACAGCAGCACCTCGAGATCGGGAACCGCACTCAGGAGCTCCACCGCCGCCGTCGCCTGGCCGGCCATCACGAGCAGATCATCGTAGGGGTGAATGAGCGTCGCGCCGGTCGCCGCCAGCACCTGCCGTACCGTGCTCTCGCGCGCCGCCTGGGTCGGTGCGCACCATGTCACCTCCGCGCCGTAGCGGGCGACGGCGTCACGTTTGGCCTGCGGGGTGTTGTCCGGCATGACGACGTAGGCGCGGATGCCGCGGAGTGCGGCTGCGCGCGCGAGCGCCCCGGCGTGATTTCCCGAGGAGTGGGTGGCAACGCCGCGCCGGGCCACGCTCTCCGACAGGGAAAACACCGCATTGGTGGCGCCCCGCGCCTTGAAGGCGCCGCCCTTCTGGAAGTTCTCGCACTTGAAAAAGAGTCGTGCCCCGCTGAGCCCATCGAGCGTGCTGCTCGTCAGCACCGGCGTGATGTTCACCTTGCCGGCGATGCGCTCGCGTGCGTCCTCGATCAGCGGCCAGGTGAGACCGGGTGCGGTACTCGGCATGAGGGCCGAGCATGGAGAGCGACCGGCAGAGGGTCAAGCCGCAGCGCGCGCCGCGTGACGCGACTGCTGCCGGGCTCAGGGTTGTGGCGCGCGCGCCGCGATGGTCCTGCCGCCGTGCACGGCGTCGAGACGCGAGAGCGCGGCGTTGACATCGACCGGCGCCGGGACGGAGGCGGCCGCCGTGGCGGTAGGACCCTCGAGCAGCGAGACCAGCGTGGCCGTCGGCAGTCGCGTCGGCGATGCCGACTCGAGCAGAGCGAGCACCGCGGTGATCTCGGCGGCGGCGACCGATGTGCCGGATTCAAAGTCGTACTCGCCGCCCGGACGGAGCGTCAGGACGTGCTGCGCGGGCGCGGCGAGCGTCCCGGCAGGCGCTGGCCGCTCAGTTCCGGCCGCGCTGATGACGCCCGGTATCGCCGTCGGGAAGGGCGCCTCGGCGGGAGCGGCCGCACCGATGAACGTCACACCGCGCTTCAACCCCGTGTGCACGAGCGCCGTGAGCAGGGGATCTGCAGGACCTGCGAAACTCAGGTTCACGAGCGGGGCACCCGAGGAGAGCGCGGCCGCGAGAGCGCGTGCCAGCGTGAAAGTGTTGCAGGAGGCCGCATCGCTTGCGGGAGCGAGCTGCCAGCAAGCCTCGAATACCTCGATCTCGGCGCGCGGCGCGATGCCGACGATGCCGATGTGATTGTTGGCGACGGCGGCGATCAAGCCCGCCATCGCCGTGCCGTGCCGCAGCAGGCCGGGAGAGACCGGCCGATCGATGAAGGAACGGCTGTGCACGCTCGCACCGCGCAGATCCGGATGGTCGAGATCGACCCCGGTGTCGATGAGGGCAATGCGCACGCCCGCGCCCTGCGTGCGCTCATGCGCGCGGGCGATGCCGAGTGCCGTCATGTTGGTCTGCAGGTCATAGAGAGGGTCGTTGTAGGGCGCCGTTGCCGCACTCGGCGCGGCTGACGCGCCCGCCGTCGTGAGGGTGTGGAACTCCTGCAGCGGTTGCGCGAGCACGACGCGCGAGTCTTTCGAGAGCTTCGCGACCACATCCGCCACCGGCTGGCCGTTGGCGATTTCGAACACCACGCAGTGCATCGAGAGCACCTGGATCGGCCAGCTCGTCACCTCGTGCAGGGAGTAGTCAGCGGCAACGCTGTGCGCCTGCCGCTGTGCGCTCTGCCCGACGCGGTAGCCGGTGCCCCCGTAGCGGCTGCCGGTCGTTCCGGCGGGACCAGGCGCGGCGAGCGGCTCGTTGGCGAACGCGACGACGATGCGCGGGAGCGGTGCGCTCGCATCGGTCGACGCCGCAGCCAGCGCCGGGCCGGCGGCCATCAGAAGCCAGAGCGCGGTGCGGGTGAGGGGACGCATCAGGGCTGCGGTAAGCCGTGCTCGGCGGTGTTAGCCACGGCAGCGCCCGAGAGCGGCTGGACCCAGCGCACCCGCGGATCTGCGCGCAGCCGTGCGGCGAGCGCGCGGAGCTCCGGAGCACCCTCCGCGGCGCCCGCCGCAACGCCCGCCGAAGCGGCCACCGGCGCGACGCCGAAGATGCCCGTCGCGTCAGGACCCTCGACCACTTGGGCGCCGGCGCTGCGCAGAGCATCGCCAACCTCGGCGATCGAGAGCGAGGGGACAAACGCGATGTGCAGCGCCGCCATCGAGGTCTGTGCGGGAGCGGCGGTGTAGGTGCTGTAACGCGGCTGCGACCAGCGGTAGGTCGTGGCTGCGAGCCCGAGGAATCCCACCAGCAGGAGAAAGCTCGCCGCCCAGGCAAGTCCCGGAGGCCGCCACGCAGAGCTCTGCCGCGCCAGGAACGTACGCAGACGTCCCGCGCGCGGCTCCGCTGAAGCGAGCGGCGGACGGCCATCGATGCGATCCATGAGCTTGCGGAGCGAAGGGCCGGGCGCGTAAGTCACCCGCTCGGGCTCGGTCAACGCGTCACACAGCCGACGCTGCAGCGCGACTTCCCGCGTGCACAGCGCACAGCCGCGCACGTGCTCTTCGACGCGCATGCGCTCCGCGCCCGAGAGCCGGCCGTTCGCGAGCCACGGCAGCGACAGCCACGCGTCCTGATGAGAGCAGGCGTCGCTCATGAAGGCCGGCGCTCCGGCCGCGCGACGCCGGCCTCGCGAGCGCTGCTGTCGGCGCTCGCCGTGGGCGTCGCCAGCTGCGGCAGCAGGCGCTGCAGCTTGGCGCGGGCGTGGAACAGCCGCGTCTTCACCGTGTTGACCGGACAGTCCATTATTTTCGCGATCTCCTCACAGGAATGTCCGAGCTCGTAGCAGAGCTCCACCGCGAGCCGCTGCTCCACGGGCAGCTCGGCGAGCGCCCGTGTGAGCCAGTCGCGCAGCTCTTCAGTGCCCGACGGCTCCTCGTCCGTAGGTGGCAGCATTTCGACCTGCAGGTTCTTCTCGGCGAGCCGCGCCGATGTGCGGAATGCGTTTCGCGCCTTGCGATAGGCGATCCCGAGGATCCAGGTCGAGGGCTGCGACTCGCCGCGGAAGCTCTTCGCCTTGCGCCACACCACCCAGAAGGTGTCGTTGACGACCTCCTCGGCGATGTCGTAGCGGCGCGTGAGGCGTGTCAGGAAACGCGCCAGCCGACGGTGATAAAGGTAGTAAAGCTCCTCGAACGCCTTGCGGTCGCCCTCCGCAATGCGCGCGATCAGTTGGGTCTCATGCGCAATGCCGCTCGCTCCGCGATAGGTCGGCTGTGCCATGCCCGGGTCGCTGCAGTTATTGGCCTTCACTTACACGCTCTCTGGCGGTAAGTGCCACCCGCACACCCGCGGGTTCAATTTCCTTGCGTCCTAATATGCGCGGCAGAGCAGGGTTGGTCAAAAGCGCCACGCCACGCTCCCGGCAAAGCGCTCGTTCGCGCTCGTGTAGGGCACGACCTCCTGAGCCTTGTCGCCCGTCCGGTAATAGCCGATCTCCACGCGCCAGCGGCGGTGCTCCCAGGCGAGCCCCACGTTCCCGTATGCATAGCCGTTCGCGGCATAGATCCCGGGACCCGTGCCGGTGACGTGGTAATAGCCGGCGCCGGCGGTGAGAAAGAATCCTTTGGTGACCAGCCACTGCACGCTCGTGTCGGCGACGAACGCGGGAGCGCGGCCCAGGCGCTCGTAGAACCAATACTGCGGCGCGGCCGGGATGGCGGTCACTGAGACCGTCCAGAAATCGAGGTAGGTCACGCCGACGCTGATCTCCTGATAGTCGTCGGAGATGTCCTGGTGACCCCCGAGCAGATAGTGGGCGCGCCCGCTGACCGTAGTACTCCACTCGTTGCTCAGATCGAAGCGATGGCCGAGATAGATGTCGAGCTCATAATTGGCATACGGCTCGAGGTTGTTGTCACGCGTCGAGCCCCAGACGCCGAGAAACGTGCCATCGCCGCTCGCGACGTGCAGGTCCGCCTGAAAGGCGGCCTTGTTGTTGCTGCTCGAGACTCCGCGATAGATGTAGTCGCTCGTGATGACGAGATTGCCACCGAATGTCAGACCGCCGAGACTCCCGGCTGCCGCCGGCCCCGCACCCACGCCCGGCAAGAGCAGCCACGGCAGAAGCCAGCGCGCCCGGCTGGGCATTGAAAGGTGCAAGATGGACCTCGGTTTCCCTCTGTACGCCCTCGATCATGCCCCTGCACCCCGGTCGCCGATACG
>Ga0306920_100003451_pt1 | contig 20061 bp, 22 predicted proteins | sample flu12Cox44000170_FD_204666 | JGI IMG/M metagenome (GOLD analysis project Ga0306920, IMG submission 204666) | Lab enrichment of tropical soil microbial communities from Luquillo Experimental Forest, Puerto Rico - flux4day.12C.oxic.44.000.170 (v2)... | ecosystem: Environmental > Terrestrial >... | reverse complement strand
CATCTGCTGGTACATGGAACTGGCACGATCGAGATCATCCTCGGTTGTCGTAAAGTGGATTGGCTGCTGAGGCCTTTGTGCGCGAATCTTCATCAGCAAAATAGACGAGGCAAGCCATCTCTCTGCACGCGATGGCTCCACGTCGTTGGTGATGTCAACGACAGTCAGTGCCACCGTACAAAACGCGAGTGCCACTATGGCGACCAAGAGCACAAGGATGGATCGTTGGCGTCCCATCACAGCCAGGCAGCCCCACGACTTGCGATCAAAAGCTGGAAGGTTCCAGTCACAAGCAAGACTGTGAGGCCTATACTTAGGTGTAAGGTCAAGAAGAAATTTGTAAGGCGTATTAGCGGCGAGGACTCTTCGGATTTGCGGGGCAATCCGCAGCGTGCGTGCTTCTCCGGCGAGAGGAATTTTGCGAGGCGATCTTGCCATCCTGCGTTGCTACAGGACAGGTTGTGGGGGCGGACTTCTCGAGATGGCTTATCAAATATTCCAGTTGCCGTTTCATCGTTTCGAGGACGCAGATCTTCTCGTTGACCTGGCAGAGCCGTTCCCGCCCGATTGCGATGATTTCCTTCACCTGGGTCGGCTTGCGACGCAGCGGGCGCGGCATAGTTTCGAGCGCCCCGTGAAGATCAAGAAGCTGCCTGATTTCGGTTAGGGTGAAGCCAATTTCGTGGTTGCGGCGGATGAAGAGAATGCGGTCCAGATCACGCTGCTGATAATCGCGATATCCGGAAGCGGTTCGCGCCGGGGCTGGCAGCAACTTCTCTCTTTCATAAAACCGAATCGTTTGAATGTTCACGCCGGCCGCGCGGGCCAGCTCTCCAATCTGCATTCCGAAATTATTCACCCTATGCTTGGGTAGAAGGCAAGGACAAATTACGACCGCAGCCACAATTCCTGATGCAGGGTGCTGCGCCCCGGCGGCTGCCTTTGGGTCGGACCCAGATTTTGGACAGCGACCTGGTCCGAGTCTCACCTCTTTGCCGGGCTCATATCATCCCTACTGGAACCTGCTCGTTCGACTCGGAGATGGCGGGGGGCATTGCGCACCGGACGCCACCGTAAAATTTCGCTCGCTTGCTGCAGAACCCCTAGAGTGCAGCAGCCGCCTTTCTAACGCTCACTCGGCAATCATGGCTTGCGCTCGATGTTCGACAATAGGTCGTTTCCTTTAAGGCATAATTAACGCCTTACCCCAGGTGGGACAGGGAGGTTTCGATGCGCAAGACCAATATGTGCCGCAATGTGTCGATTCTCTTGTTTGGATGGGCTTCGTTCGCCTCTGTTGCGTTGGCGCAAGGGATGACAAGTCAGGAGATTCAGGTTACGAATACGGGTATTTCAGGTCTGTGGATGTTAGCGAACATCAGTTACGCGGGCACAAAACAACAGCAGCAAGCCCTGGCGAATCCTGGCTTTCATCTTCGGCCTCCCCGGCACCATCGTGACGTTCTTCGCGGTTAAGGAGGGGAACGACCGTGCGTATGGGATTGACCTGCCCCGAAAGGGCAGGTCATAAATGTGACAACATTTCGATTCCGTCCGGCCACTCAAAGATTATGTCCATCAGGTTGTCGATCGATTGCTGGGGCTAACATCGCCTCTCTCACAAGTGATCGGTTGAGTCGTGCCGTTTCGAGATTGCTTATGTAATGGGCTCCCCCGCAGTTCCACCGTATGCACGCTAAAGACGGGCGTCCGTCGAATCGCATCGGAGAAGCTGCTGCCAGCCCAGTTATTGGAAAAATGAAGTATTCGATCCGCAGCGAGCGCGTGCTGATGGAAGAAATTGAATACCGCTTTGTGTTCAGCTGATTTGTGGGGCTGACCCTGGATGAAGAAGTCTGGGATGCGACGCAGCACTGTGACCAAGGCCAATCTGAGCCGGGTTCCGTGAGTTGCGAGGACTGCGGAGGATGATGGACATCAGAGACACATTGTGGAGCCGGCGCGATCTTCTGAAGACGGCCGCTGGTGCGGCCCTGGTTGGCGCTTGTCAGCGCGGTTTCGCATTTGGACGACGTCACAGCGATGATGCTCTGCTGAACGAGTTGTCAGAGCGCTGCTTTCGGTTCTTTCAGAACGCGATGGACCGTGAGACAGGTATTTGCCGAGACTTGATTCACGGTGATCCTCAGGACAACGCGGGCAAGGGAGACGAGTCCCGCGGAAGCACCGGTGTCACCGGCTTTTGCCTCACGGCCATGTGCATTGGTGCGGAAAGAAAGTGGATTCCGCGATGGGATGCCAAAGATCGTGTACGGCGTGCCCTTCGCAGCTACACCAACAACAAGGTGGAATGCGTCCACGGCTGGTTCTACCACTTCCTGGATGTACATACAGGGCAGCGCTGGAGGAACTCAGAAGTTTCGACGAGCGACTCCATCTGGTTGCTCGCAGGGGCCCTGACCTGCCGCCAATACTTTCACGAAGACTCTGAGATACAAGAACTTGTAGCGCTGCTGTACAGCCGCTATGACTTTATTTGGATGACCAATGGCGATGGGACGCTTCTGGCACACGGCTGGCGTCCAGAGGGATTCATCAAGTTCCGCTACGACAAGTATTGCCAGCTCATTGCCATGTATCTGCTCGGAATCGGCTCGCCTACGCACGCGCTGCCTCCTGAAGCCTGGTATGCCTGGGAGCGCAATCCAAACAGTTATGGGCAGTACCACTATATCGGTACATCCTTGCTCTGGACATATCAGTATCCACTCGCCTGGTTCGACCTTCGGGGCCGGCGGGAACTCCGGGGAACCCGTACGGACTGGTTCGAGAATTCGCAAACTGCGACGCGCGCGCATCGTGAATGGTGTTATCGGGAGCTCTCAAAAACTTTTCCTGATTACACGCAAGATATCTGGGGCATTACCAGCTCGATGAGCCCGACCGGCTACAGGGCCTGGGGAGGCCCGCCACAGCAGTCCCAGATTGACGGAAGCGTAGTGCCCTGCGCTGCCGGCGGATCTCTCATGCTGACTCCGGAAATCTGTCTTCCGGCCTTACATGCGATGAAGGACCATTTTGGCGGGAAGATCTGGGGACCGTCCAGCTTTGCCGATGCGTTCAATCCGCTCACGGGCTGGGTCGCAAACGACACGCTCGGCCTGAACGTCGGAATCATGCTGCTGAGCGCCGAAAACCTGAGCCGCGCATCAGTATGGCGCTGGTTCATGGAGAACCCGGAGGCCAGCAGAGCAATGCAGCTTGCCGGTATCGTGAGAGCTTAGCACTTGCACACAAAACACGCTGGCTAAGAATACTCGAACTGTCTCTTGGCCTGCCTTTTATCTCAGGATTCGGCGATTGCGCCTCCAAGGAGGTTCCATTAACCCCACAGGCCATACCGCGGGGCGGCCTTGAGCATACTTTGTTCCGAGCCCCTTGGGTGGTTGGCGCCACCAGAGCCTACTCGGGCTTGGGAGCCGAGGTTGTTATGGAATCATTTCACAAGTACTCCAGGCCATCGGCCCGAGCGCACCTGTCAATTTCAACGAGTCGGAAATGATTCGCCTTGTAAAAGGCTTTCCAGAATCACCAGCCATAATTCATCGGCTTCCGCCAAGGTTAGCTCGCAGGTTGGGCAGGTCTCGGCGGTCTCGGGCTTACGCGGAAACCAAACCTTGGCACACGACTTGCACCTGTGCAGCGTGATCAGATTCATAGGTGGCGCAATCTGCACATTCGACTTCTGGCAATCTTTGGGGTGTGCAGCTGTAACGCAAGGTTAACACAGCCTGTTTTCATGGCCGCGTCGGGAGCCACTCAGTTAGATACTCGCAGCCCGGCATGGGACAACCATACTGTCGTAAGTGATGGCGAGAATCATACGCACATACAAATAGAGGGCTGAGGTGCATTGGACAGCAAGGGTGGCGGATATGGCTGGGACCGAACGCATAATAACCGACGGCGGCATCATAGCGACGTTTACAGTACCTATCTTTTGTGCAGCCGCAGAAGATGCGTGGAAGTGCCCAGTAGGAGCGCATGGGGGCTTAGTGCAGACCACAGCAAGGAATACAATTCTTTATCATTGACTTTAGTTGCTGTGTCGCGAGCTGCTATCGGAATCCACCGTCGGTACAGAGATACAGCTTATCGTCGTCCTCGTTCAGGGAAACGGATATCACCCACACGTGGACCACTCATCGGCGTTGGGATCTTCTGAGTCGTGCGCCTTTTCAGGCTGGATGCTGAACGAAGCGCCTATCTTGATTCGTTTCATCGCCAACTCAAGGGTTTTAAGGCTTTCGACCCGCAATTCCCAGTGGCTCCTTGTTGCGGGTTTCTGCGTTGCTTAACCAACCACTATGCCGGACTGTGTGCAGTACGGTTGTTGCGCAGGAACGATGAAGACGCGAGTCGGACACCCCAGGCCAACACTCTTGCCTCGGAGCACGTCTGATCAGCAGTGACAGCTGGAGGACCGCCCGGTGACAAGGCGGGATGTAGTTAGGTTGCGGGTCGCAAAAGGCTTTCGGGAGAGCGCAACAAGATCTTGCCCCGACTCTTTTGCAGGATGCCAGCGCGTTGCCATTCGTTTAACAGGCGACTCGCTGTGAACAGCGTGACGTTTGCTTCGTTCGCTAATTCTTCGTTCCTGACGTCCAGTTCTAGGCCGCCGGCGACCCTGCGTCCAATTCCGTTTGCGATCGATGCCAACACTTGGGCTAACCGCTCCCGAGCGTGCCGCAGATCAAAGCCCGGTGTGCGGCGAGGTAGGCAGCCATGAGCTTTGTTGTGCCGTCTCTGTGTTGGTGAAATTGTCAGCTGGCGATGAAAGCAAAGCCGCCGCGCCGAAGATTTCGCCAGGCGGAATCCAAAGAAGGATCACCTTCTGTCCTTTTTCTGTGACAAAAAAGTGTCGGGCGCGACCGGTTAAGAGCAGGAACAAATGCTTGGCCGGTTGATCTTGGTGAGTGATCACGGAATTTGCGGGAACCCTGCGATACTCGGCGGCTTCCAAGACTGATTTCAGGGACGACGGAGTAAGGCCCTCGAGGAATCGCGGCTTTAGGTGCCGCAACATGGTTGGAACTCCACTTGCTGCGTCGGAAAGAGAACGCAGTGGGCGAGTTCGGGGAACGCTAGAACTCACCGCTTTCGGCCTGGTTGTTTCAGAAGTCGGGAACGAATCAAAGGATTGTTTCTTCACGAGAGCCCTCCGACGAAGTCCGCGATTCAGAATTGTGATTGGAAAGCAGCCAGCACACTCAAACGATGGTGGGGAGGAAGGCATGTATGACTTTTTTTCCGTACGGATAGTTTCGGTCCCTGATATGAGGGCTTCGTGGGATTCTCCTTCTATTGCCGACGAAAGGGCGTGGTGTATTTCCTGATCTACGACGAATGCGTGGCAATTAGAGGGGTCACCGGCCAGATGCGATTTGGCCACAAAGATTACGCATTTCCGGGCCTGGCGGCAAGCTGATTCTGGGCTTACTAACCGGTTGATCCGGTCTGCCAAGGCTGAACGCGCGTTCTTGGCATCATGGTCGTCAAGAACCGATCCAGCGTCCGTTGGGCCGGAGTCCGAACAAAGCCGGTTACTTAGGATAAATCGCGTGTGTGTTGAAAAAGTCAGTTTCTGAGAGTTCTGGATGATGCGAAGTGTATCCCATTTTTAGAACGACCCTTATAGGGCTTCCTTGGCGCGTCGTTTTTTGCCCAATGGTCCGGCAATTGAGTTTTTCAACAGGAACTCGCCTATCACACTCCCCTGAGCAGTGATGATCGTTGCCTGATTGTCTTCCGGTTGTGTTCGCTCTTTTCTTCTTTCCGACCGGTCAAGTAGGCTGTCTCGGCGAGCGTGGAACTCGGGGCTTGGCACAGAAACGGGACCAGTTTCTTAATCGCCAATTTTCTGCGGCGAGATTGCTACGGTTCTCTTTGTCTGTAGCGTTTGACGACCCACAGCACAAGCAACGCGCCTGCAACTTCCAGCAGGAAGATCCAAAACGGATGCAGAGTTGGTGAGAGTCGAAAGAGAGTCGCAACCAGCCCGCCGACAATCGAGCCAGCGATTCCCAAAAGGATCGTTTTTCCGATGCTCATCGGATCAGGCCCGGGCATAATCCATCGGGCGAGGCCGCCAATTATGAGGCCGCTAACCAGGATCATCAGGATGAGCAATAAGATTCCGCCGCCACTTGAAAGGGCATTTTCCATTTGGCACCTCCATGCCCAGCTCTGGTTGCACGCAGTATCGCAAGCGACAAAAGCAATCAGGATTTGGTACTGAGAAACTCGCGCGAAATGGTTGTGCCCCAGTCTAGTGCGCAACGCAGGAATAGACAACTGGTAGAAACCCGACCGGAGAGTTAGTTGGCTCGGGGCCGCCCCAATCCCAGGTTTTGTATTTTGCGAAGCAGCGGCCCAGCCATTCTATGATTGATGCGCACCGCGATGGTTGGAAAGAGGGACAAATGTTTGCCGACCCACGATCGAGCGAGCCGGAAGTGCTGGAGCCCGAGCCGATCTTTGGGCAAGCCTGAGGCACGAGGAGAATAGGAAGCCCTAGCTCTTACGCGGTCGCTGTGTGCAGCTCTTCAGAGGGTCTGTTTTTGATCTACTACAGGTTACTGAACTGTTGCCGGCAGCAGCCGCTCCCGTGCCCCAGCCACGAAGATTCCCATCACCAAGCAAGCCACCAAACCGCCCGTGAGTCGCATGGCGCTCTTCATGAAGCCTTCATCTCAGGAGCAACCATCTTTGCTTTGTTCGTCCAGGCCGTCAGGATTCTGTTTCTCGAGCTTGTTTAATCACAGTTGGAAGTTGGCCACTCTTAGTTTCGGGTTGCGGATTGTTGCGGATAATAACTGCAGTGTTACGATCGAGCGACCATGCGCCATGCTCGCGCGCCATCGCGATGGTTCGGATCCCTAATGCTCGCGAGCTGAAGCTGACTTGCCGTCCTTCGCTGACAAAGCAAACGCGACATAGACGCCGCCCGAGGCCGACCTTGGATCTTTGCCACCGCCTGCAGCAATCACGACGAATTGTCGCCCGTCGACTTCATAGGTAATCGGCGTCGCATTGCCTGAAAAGGGCAGCGAGGTTTCCCAGAGCAACTCGCCCGTCGCCTTGTCGAAGGCGCGAAATTTCCTGTCGAAGTTGGTTGCCCCTATGAACACCAGCCCTCCCGCGGTTGCGATGGGACCGCCGTAATTCTCGGTCCCGGTTTTGCCCTGCCCTTTGGCAGCGAGTTCCGGATACTCGCCCAGAGGAATTTTCCAGACGAAGTCCCCGGTGTTGAGATTGATCGCGTTCAAAGTACCCCAGGGTGGCGCAATCGCGGGATACCCGTCCTGGTCCTGGAACTTCTTGTATCCCGTGAACCGGTATTTCATGGCCAATAGGGACGGTTCGGATGCCGGCAACTCCTTACTCTCCCCGCTGGTCAGATAGTCCACAAGTGCAAACATCTGGTCATCCGTCAGGTTGGGAAAACCAGGCATCCTTCCTTTCCCGTTCTTGATGGTCGCAACCAGTTGCTGTGGCCGCAGACGATCCCCCACTCCAGCCAACGAAGGTATCGCAGGTGGAGAGCCCGTCATCCTCTCGCCGTGGCAAACTCCGCACTGGCTGAGATAGATCGCCTTGGCGGTGTTCTCGCCCGTGTTCTCAGCGAGAGCGCCAGTCCAAGCGACGTCGTTAGCGTTCACGTAGAGGATGGCCGTTTCCCGATCGACCGCCGGCCCACCCCATTCCGCACCTCCGTCAAACCCAGGAAAGATGACGGTGTCTTTCCCCACGCTGAAGGGCACAAACTGGCCTTCACTGCGAAATTTGTGAAACTGCTCCAAGGCCCATTCATGAGCCTGCGCAGTTCGCGTCGTCAGCCCGTCTTCGGACAATCGTAGGCGTGCATACGGCGGGGGGCGTGTCGGAACCGGCTGCTCAGCCGCTGCAACCTCTCCAGGCACCGTGCTGGAAGGGAACTTCCGATACTCCACAGGAAACAATGGTTGGCCGTTGCTGCGGTCGAAGAGATACACAAATCCTTGCTTGGTCGTCTGCGCCACCGCCTCGACGTCTTTCCCCTCATGCTTCACCGTCAAAAGCAGAGGGGGCGCCGGCAGATCGCGGTCCCAGATATCGTGCCGGACCTCCTGAAAGTGCCAAACCCTCTCGCCGGTTTGCGCATTCAAAGCCAGCAAACAATCGGCAAAGAGATCATCCCCAACACGATCGGCCCCATAGAAATCCATCGCTGCCGATCCAGTAGGAACGTAGACGATCCCACGCTTCACGTCGACCGACATGCCTGCCCAGTTGTTGGCCGCTCCGCTCGATTTCTACGCTTCCTTCGGCCAAGTCTCGTATCCGAATTCTCCCGGATGGGGAATCGTGTGAAACGACCACTGCAGTTTTCCGCTTCGCACATCGTAGGCACGAATATCGCCAGGCGGCGCTGGCAGTGTCTCTGGTTCGCGGCCCCCGATTATAATCAAGTCTTTGTAGACTACTCCCGGACTGGTCAAGTAAATCGACTGTTTTGGAGGATCCCGTCCCAAGTCCTCCCGCGGATCAATCCGGCCGTTTTTCCCGAAGGTTGCAATCGGCGCTCCCGTCGCCGCATCCAGCGCATATAGGTAGTTCATGACACCGACGAGGATGCGCTTGTCCTTGCCGTCGGTCCAGTATGCAAGCCCACGATCCGGCTGGGTGCCTTTGACACCCGAATCGAACTTCCAGAAGAGCTTTCCCGTACTGGCGTTGAGGGCAAAGACTTTCTGTGACCGGGTGAGTCCGTAAAGCACGCCCTCTATCTCGAGTGGGCTCGTCTGCAGCCCGCCCTCTTCTTGAGTATCGAAGCTCCACGCCACCTTGAGCTGCTTGACGTTGCTGCGATTGATTTCCGCCAGGTCGGAATAGTGATCGTTCTCCAGTGAGCCGCCGTAGATGGGCCAGTCGCGCTGTCCCAGCGCCGGGCGGCGCAAAATCTCGGCCCTCGCGTTCGTTACCGACGTTGTGGTGGATGGCGCTCCCTGAGGCTTCAGGGGGCCCGAGCTCGGGTCCAACGACGATTGAGGAGGAGGGCAGGCAACGATCAGCGCTGCCATGATCGCGCGTGACGCGACGTCGCGAACCAGCGGCGGCGAAACGCGCCGCGACCACAGGACAGGAGTCTTCACCCGGACGCCCCTTCCCTTCTAAGAGGCGCCAACGAGTGTACATCCGCACCAACCTCGGCGCGACGTCGCGCTACTAACGATTGATTTGCCAGCTTTGGCTGGCGCCCCGGTGGCAGTCCCACTGGTTAACGTTGCCTCCATCGGCGCGGCTCTGATAAGCCACGTCGAGGCACTTGCCGCTGTTAACGTTGATGATCTGAGAGCCCTGCATCCGCCAGCGCTGGGCTCCGCTGCCGTTCCAGGGAAATTGCTGCACGTTGGCGTCGTTTGCCCTGCTGGCCATCGTCACGTCGAGCATCATGCCGCTGTTCTGATTGCGGATGGCAAATTCGTTGCGTCCCAGGCTGATGAAGTCCCATCGCTGGTTCAGCCCACCGTTGCAGCGGAATATTTGAACATTTCCACCCGGCGACCTGCTGCTGGAGGCAACGTCAAGACACCTCCCGGCATTGCGATTGGTTACGGTCCCGCTGAACTGTACTCTGCCGGGGGGCTGCGGTCCCACGCCAGGAGGCCGGCCTGGAGACGGACTACCAGGAGTCGGACCGCCGGTGGTTTCAAAGCGCAGGATGGTGTTCTGGCGGGAAACCACGCAGAAGCCGGCGACGCGCCCTCCGCGAGGTGGCGCCGCCGTCCAGTTCACCGTGAATCCATTGGCATTCGTCGATCCGGGCTGGACACTGATATTCGCAATGGGGATGTCGAGGTAATGCGCAGCCACTTCGTTCCGGCAGGCGCGCAGCGCGTCGTTTGGAACTTGAGCCCGCGCCAGTAGCGCGGCGTACGACAACAACATCGCCACCAGGCATGCGAAAAGCAACCGCCTCATCCTGTGCTCCTTTCGGCAGACAGTCCTGGAATCAGCCAGAGAGAGTACGCGCCTCGAATCAGCTTCTACAGCTTCCTTATGATGCGCCGGCAGCTACTCCAGGACGCTAGCCGTGGAGGCGTTTTTGGACGTTGCGCTTTCTCCTAGGCAAAACTTTCGTGCTGCGCGTTACCGGAGTGATCGTAGTTTCACTCTCGTAATCGAGCTAATCCTCGCTCCTGATCTGTTCCTCGCCGCAAACCGCGGTTTACCCGCCGCGGGTTTCTGGCTATACTCTTCGACGAAATTGGCTTGGCTTGCGTTTTCTGCCGGGCTCCCGGGCCCATGGCGACTTGTGCTGGTTTTTCGCTCCCCAAAGGAGTTTCCATGAAGAAGGTTGTGTGCCGGGCGATGCTTGTCTGCATCCTCTCTGCCTGCTTTGCCGCCAGCCAGGAAGTTTCCAAGAGGCTCACAAATCAGGACATCATCGACATGGTTAAGCTTGGCCTCTCGAACGATGTGATCATCGCCAAGATTCGCAGCGCACATGGGCAGGACCAGCTCGCTTTCGATACTGGCGTAGCTGGATTGAAGTCTCTCAAAGCTGCCAATGTACCCGATGAGGTAATCAAGGTAATGATCAATCCCGCGCCGGTGCCCATCTCTTTAGCGCCTGCGGCAGGGGGCGCGCAAGCCGCACCCGATCCGAATTTCCCGCCTGCTGAAGTAGGAGTGTACTGGAGGGACGGCGCCAGCTTTGTGCTCATCGAGGGGCAGGCGCTGGCGCGCGCCAAAGTCGGCGGCAGGGCCGGCAGTTTCTTTACGTACGGAATGCGATCTGAACACTGGGATGCATATCTGGAGGGCCCGACCTCAAAGAATCGAGTGAAGGACCGGCAGCCGCAGTTTTACTTCTATGTGCCAGATGGGATTAGCGCTGCGGACTATGTACTCATCCGGTTGGAGAAGAAAGGCAATCGCCGTGAATTTCAAGTAGGCTCGTTCGGCGGCGTGACCGCCGGCAAGTCGGGTGTTAAGCAAGACAAAGAAGTTCCGTTTAAGGCCGAGCATGTGGCAGTCAGGACCTACAAGATCACGCTCGAGTCCGATCTGAAGCCAGGGGAATATGCGTTCTTTGAGGGAACTGGTCAGCAGACGATGATGGCTAGCGGCCATGGGTCCAGCCCGTCTGGCGGAAGCGCGTCTGGCCGCATCTATGATTTCAGTGTGCCGGAATAAGCGCTCGTTGGTGATGCACAGATGGCCGATTAGCAAAATGGGCAGCAGTAGTTCGGGATCGATCGAGGGTCGTCCGGTTTCGCTGTTGCTTTAAGCAGCTCGCGAACAAAACCGAAGTCGATGTGCTTGTCGATCAGCCGCAGCAGGTGATTTTCGGGTATGTACTCTTCTAGAAATAAAGCGTCGTCGATACCCTTGGTAGAGTAGCTAGATCATTTCGCGCCTTCGGTTAGTTAAGTGTACTTCCCCCAAGAAACACGGATTGGTTAGTCGCCTATCCGAACGGATAGAGCGTCGCGCCGGGAAACGCCGCCCTTGGCCGCCATCTATAGTTCAACAATCCCCCTGACATCACAATGACTTGAGCCGTTTCTTACCCACGCTTGCGAGGTTTGGCGCGCGGCTTGCTGCATTTCCCCTCGAAAGCCGCAAGCGCAAATGGGATCCAACGAAAGTAACAAAAAGCGAAGCGGAGACAAATTCAGCCCGGAGTCCGCTGCCAGGACCATTGCGGGCAGCTGTCGGAACCTGACAGTGTCAACTGTTTTGACAGTGCATGGCGATCAGAAGCCAATATCCGCCTCCCATTGCGTGCGGTTACCGTCTCAGACGTTTGGCACTCGAGTTGCTCGAGTGAGAGATGAGACGAAGTCCGAGTTTACAGCAGCGGATGGTTGACAGACCGATGAAGCGATTGACCAAACAGAGATCGCAAGGTTGGAGGACAAACATGAGTGAAGACTTGAAGGTGGAATACCTCCCGGCGACGGCCCAATGGGCTCAGAAGTTGCTGCTCCCCGCCTGTGAGCTAACGGCACCAATTGAGACACCACTAGCCAACGAACACCAGACTGAGCTGCGGTCTTATACCGAGGCCGAGATGGCTGAGATGACGTTCGCGTTTCTCATTCGGCTAAACAGCGAAGTGGAACAGATTTATGCTCATGCCATGGGGGTGAAGCTATGACGGCGAAAATGTAATATTCGGGGGTGCGGAAGGTCCGGCAGATCCCCACGTTCCTTCCGACATTGAAGTAGGCGTAGCTCCACAATTCTTGCAAGAACGGACATAAGAAATGCAAGCTAGTGATTCCGTTACTCTTCGTCCCAGTCTGCGCCGGGAGCGAGGACTCCAATTCTTCGACTGTGTGTAACGCGGCGCGCAGGCCGTCGGCGAATTCCAACATCTCGGAGGCGAGCATCTTCGCTAGTTCCCCGATCGGTTCTTCCCGCGCGTCGGCCGGTCGCCATAATCCTCGTTAATCACCTCCGCCGGCCTGCGGTTGGAGATCCAGCCGACCGTCCTGCACGCCGTCGATCCGGGAGCGGAGCTGGTCAACGGCCTCGACAGCGTTGTTCTGGTTCACGTAACTAGTCCAAAGGGCGGCCGGATGCTTTGTGCCAATTCGACCAAATTCGATCTCGCCGCCCAAAGCCCTCCTATTCTGCATGAACTTTCGCGGGCCATACACCCTGAGGCGCTGCGGCGGGACAGACACCGACGCGCAAGCGCAGCGCGATATCTGCGATCACCAGAGCCAGAACCACAGAGTGCATTGCACTCCGTTTGGAATTGTAGGGTTTCGTCCTGGGCACAGGGAAAGCATTCTTTTCTAACAATTCCGACATTGCGAGAGCTGCTTACTACTGTCTCTGCCTGTCTTGCGAAGCAGGCTTCTTTCCGTGCGGTGGTGTGCTGGGAACCCCGAGGTTTTTAAGTGTGCAGGGCTTTCTTGAGACTCAAAATCTCGTCGCTTACGTTCTCGAGCCCAATCGCGGTATTGAGCATAGCGTGATAGACAGATCGATCGGGCCAGTGCATGTGGAAATACTTCTCGACGAAAGCCGCACGCTCGCTATCGACGACGTCCACCGCCTCCTTTGCGTCCTTTTCGCTTCCGCCCTCTGCGATAAGGCGGCGAATCTTCGCCTCTCTCGGCGCATAGAGGAAAATCCGAAGGGTATCGTTTCGATGACGAAGAAAATGCTGTGATCCTCGACCGACGATGACACAGTTACCTTCGCTCGCCGCCTTCTCGACTACCTGCCGGGTGATCCGCAAGATGCTGTCGGCGTCCAGCAGTTTCAAGCGGTGGACATTCAGGCTACCTTCGAAGCTGCCTCGCAGGATCGACTTGAACAGCCGATAGTACAGGGGGTCCAGCCGCTCCTCGCGAGATTCGACCTCCGATTGGTTGCAGTTGCTAAGCCGGGCAATCTCGCAGGTTAGCAACTCGTCCCATAGTTTCCATCCCAAGCGATCGGCTGTCTTGCGGGCGACCTCGCCGCCGCCACAGCCGTATTCCCGTTCAATGGTGACAATGTTGATCACGGTGTTCCCCTTACAGTGATGCTGTTGCTCTACTTGTTCGGATGCTCGCATGATTCATTCGGGCTGCCTGCCCGCTTTGGCAGCCTCGCCACGCGCGAAACTGAAATTTGCATTAACCAACCGCCACTTCGCCGCCCCCTCCCGGATCATTCTTCTTTAGGGCAAATGACAGTACGAACATGATTCCGGAGATCACAGCCAGGACCATGAACGTATCGATATATGCCAGACTCGCAGACTGTGCCTGCACCGTCTGGTAGATGCTGGCGTAGGCTTTATGCAGCGCGTCAGGTGGACTCATTCCGGAGCGAATGTAGAGCTGGCGCGCGCCGTCGACGAGGTTTTGAAAGCTCTGACTGCCTGCCGTGGTGTGGCTGACCAACACCGACTGATGGTATTCGGAGCGCCGGTCGATCAGCGTTGTGACCATGGAAGTCCCTACGCTGCTCCCAATATTGCGCATGAAATTGACCATGCCGGCAACGGTATTGCTTTTCTCTGCCGGCATGCCAATGTACGCCGACAGGGTAATCGGCACGAAAAGGAAACCGAGACCGACAACCTGCGCGACGCGCAACCACGAAGCGGAAACGAAGCTGATCGCCAGGTCAATGCGCTGGGTAGAGTAGTACATCGCGATCGCCAGGCACAGCCAGCCAAAAGCGATGATGTAGCGGACCTGGAATTTGGTTGTGAGTTGCCCAACGATAGGCATGGCGAGGAGCAAGACTAGACCGCCGCCAGAGAGGACGAGTCCCGCCAGTTCGGCCGTATATCCCAACAGGGTCTGGAGAAACAGGGGCATCATGACCAGACTGCTGAACAGTAGGATTCCCAGGTTGAACATCATCAGGTTCGAACTCAGGTAGTTGAACTTTTTGAAAAGCCGAACCTCGATGATCGGGTGCTTGTTGAACCACTCCCAGATCACCAGCGAGACCAGGCATACAGCCGATACAATCGCCAGAGTCATGATGAAGTGTGAACCGAACCAGTCATCCTCCTGGCCTCGGTCCAGGACGACCTGCAAGGCGCCGATACCGAGCGCCAGCAATGCGAGTCCGATATAGTCGAGTTTTACGCCAGCAGCTTTCAGCCGGCCCAGGTAAGGCGGGTCTTCAACCATACGAAATACCAGCCCCAACGTGGCAATGCCGACCGGCAAGTTGATAAAGAAGATCCAACGCCAGGAATAATTGAAGGTAATCCACCCGCCCAGAGTCGGACCGATGGTCGGGGCAACGACCGCTGTGATGCCATACAAGGCAAAGGCCAGGCCGCGTTTTTCGGGCGGGAAGGTGTCGGCCAGAATAGCTTGCGCCATGGGTTGGAGTCCTCCACCGCCGGCACCCTGCACCGCCCGGAATAGCAGCAGAAGAGGAAAGGTCGTAGCCATCCCGCAAAGCAGGGAACTCAGGGTGAAAATTGCCAGGCATGCCATAAAAAATCGCTTCCGGCCAAAGGTAACGGCAAGCCAGCCACTGATGGGGAGAACGATGGCATTGGAAACCAGATAGGAGGTGAGCACCCAGGTGCTGTCGTCATTGCTGACTCCGAGACCGCCACCAATGTAGGGCAGAGCGACGTTGGCGATGCTGGTGTCGAGGACTTCCATGAAGGCCGCCAACGCCACCACCACCCCAATCAGCCAGGGATTGTACCTGGGCGCCCATGCGGCCTGTTCCAGGGGGAGAGCCTGGGCAGCATCACTCATCGCAAATACACCTTCGCTTCGACGCTCATGCCCGGCCGGAGCTGCAGGTCGCGGTTTTCGCCGGGCTCCAGCACGATCTTCACCGGGATGCGCTGGACAATCTTCACGTAGTTGCCGGTGGCATTTTCCGGAGGCAGCACGCTGAACAGCGGGCCAGTCGCCCCGGCGATGCTGTCCACGTGACCCTTATAGTCGCGGCCGCTGGTATCCACATGGATCCGCACCGATTGTCCCGGTCTCATGCGCTTCATTTGGGTCTCCTTAAAGTTGGCTGTGATCCAGACATCCTGCAGCGGCACAACCGTCAGCATCTGCTGGCCGGGTTGGACGTTCAGGCCGACGACAACCGTCTTGGTCACCTCGCCACTGACTGGCGCAAGGATTTTCGTGTATCCCAAGTTCAGCTCAGCCTGAGCCAGAGCGGCGCGCCTCTGTTGAACGTCGCCGACGGCCGACAGTGCACGAGCTTGACTCGACGCGATTTGCTGGGGCCGGGTCTGCGCTGCCCGAAGGTTCGCTTGAGCCTCAGCGACCCGGCTCCTCGCCTGCTGGACCGCTTGGCCTGCTGCCGCTTCATTGGCGCGAGTCGTGGCGACAGTGGCGGTGCTGGCCTGGGCTGCGGCCAAGGCGTGAACGTAAGTCTGCGTGGAGACGTCCTGCTTGTCGACCAGTTGTTTGTATCGTTTAAGGTCGTCCTGCGCCTGAACATCATTGGCCTCGGCTTGCTGCACCTGGGCCTGTGCAGCGGCAAGTTGTTTTTCCGCGGCGGCGAGCCCGGCGACTGCATCTTGGACACCCGATCCGGAGAAATCTAACTGACTTGAGGTATTCACCGATGTAATAGGGACATTGATGTTGAGTGATCGGGCGGTCGCTTCTGCACTTGCCAGATCGGCCCGCGCCCTATCCACCGCAACCTGGTAGTCTTTCGGGTCGATCTCGACCAGCACTGAACCTTTTTCGACGTACTGGTTGTCGCCTACGTTCACGGCGATCACGTAGCCGGAAACACGCGCACTGACTGGATAGAGATGAACGTCCACTTGCGCGTCGTCCGTCGACTCATAGCTGGCGAAATAACGCCACAAGAAGAAACCGACAACGAGCAGAACTAGAGCTGCTCCAAGGAATAGCCATAAGCGCCCGCCTTTCGTACGTCGGCGAGAAGCCAGCCCTTGCAAGCGTTCACGCGCGGTCTGGGGGGCCTGGGTTGATGGCGCCTCCTCGGTTTTATCGACGACGGTGCGCGGGGTTGTGTCCGGTGCGGCCACGGCATCACCTCTCTATTAGGATTACTGTACGCTGCTGCTGCTTTCTGCATCACATCGCCTAACCAAGCTCGACCCTGGAGATCTTGTAAGCGACAAGAACTAGAAGCCAATGACATCACTTTCCACCGAGATACAGTTGGTAATTCGTGCGGGCGACCCCAAGCGCACGAGCCAGCGACAGCTTAGCGAAGTTGTGACTGTAGAGGCTGGTGATGTATTGATCACTGGCGCTGGCGAGGGACTGCTCAGCCTGCACCACCTCGACGCTATCGGTCACCCCGGAAGTGAAGCGGTCTTTCGACCGAGCAAGGTTCTCATTCGCTAAAGCAACATTCCGAGTCGCTACATCAACCTGCTCTCTCGCTGCATTGAGATTGAGGAAAGCACTGCGAACGTCGTAATCGATTTGCCCACGAAGGTTTTCGGTCTCGGCCTTGCGCTGCCTCAGTTGAGCCTCGGCCTGCGTGATGTCGCCCTTGATCCGCCCACCGGTAAAGACCGGAATGCTGACTCCACCCTGGAACTCGAAGGTTCCATGCGAGTGGCTGAAGGTGGCGCCCTCAAGGGCATAGTCGCCACTCATCGCGACCACGGGATAGCGTTCTCCCTTAGCCGCAGCCAGCGCCTGCGCGGCCGACTTCTGAGTGTCGATGGCGGCGCGAAAATCACTGCGCGATTGGTATGCCGTCTTCAAGGCATCGTCCACGCTCGGAGGGTTGATCTCCCTGTAGGGAAGCTCGTCGGCGAGCTCAAACTCCTGCCCCAGCGGTAATCCGACGGCGCGTCCCAGAGCGAGCTTAGCGACAGCGTAGCTGTTGCGCGCCACGCTTAGGTTGTACTGCTCCGTATGCCACTGAACTTCGGTGCGCGTGACATCGATCTTTGGAGCCGTCCCCGCCTGCAATTGATCCACCGCCTGGTCGTAGAGCGCCTTGGCGTTGATCACCTGCGCCTGTTGCGCCTCGATGTGAGAGGCGTCGGCAATCACCTGCAGGTAGGCGTTGCCGACGGTCAGGGTGACTGCATCCAGCACGTCCTGGTAGCTGAGTTTGGCCGCTTCTTCGGCAGTGCGCGCCGACTTGAAGTGTTGAATGGATTCGTAGCTGAACAGCGTCGCGCTGATGGTGGCGGTCGCGGAGCTGTAGGCAAATGGGCCGACAATCTCGGGAACGCCCGGCAGATTCTTAATGCCTAAAGTCACGAGGTTCAGTTGCGCGGCGGTCTCAGAAACTCCGGCGCCGATCTGAGGGAGGAGCTGGCTGAGCGCGACCAATCGCTGGCCGCGCGCGATAACGACATTCTCGTTGTTTTCGATGGAGCCCAGGTTGTACTTCAGGGCGCGATCGATAGCGTCATGCAGAGTTAGACGCAAGACTCCAGTTGTGGCCGTACCGGTGGGAACGCTGCCCACGAGCGGGCCCTGCCCCAGGGAGGAACTGGGAGCTGTGGCATAACCCGTGGAGTTCCCGATGCCGATGCCGACCTGAGCCGCTATAGAAATCGTCAGGCAGAGGTTCGTCGCGATGACCAACATTGCCACCTGCAGGCGCGGGCGAAAAATCGGGGAATGCGCCATGTGCCGCCGAACCAGAAGAGACTTCATCCAACCTGCCGGCTCGGTTTGCCGATCAAAACAACCGCAAGATAGGGCGCTTAACAAATTTGGCAAGTGCATTGTCATATTCGTTCCTCAGACATGGCGCACGCTAAGTACCGCTGTTTTACGGTGAGGTCCCGGCGAAAGCGGGGGGGTTCTCATGCTGCTCTATCGGGACGAGGAAGTTGCTCGCGAGGAGATAAGCGTAAAGGTGTCCGAGCGGCGGAGCGGGGTGTAGCTGGTGCGCGGAAACCCATCCGTTCGTTTCGCTCAAGCCCCAGTCGAGGGTAGAAAAGCCCTGAATCGATTCCCGGAGGTCCTGGGCGGTCATTGGGTAAGCGTAAATGCGAACGTTTTGAGCGAACAGGCGAGACAGGGCCGCAAGAGAGTGGCCATCAAGTTTGCTGTAGCGGTCTTCGAACGCCCGGATCATGAGTGACAGTCCTACGACGAAGCGTACAGGCTCTTTCGTGAAGCGGTTCACGAAATCGGTCATCGTGTAGAGCTCACGTTCCCGGACCAACAGGACGTCGCTCCGATGCGCACAAAGCGCGTCGACACGCTTGAGCACATCCGGGATCTCTGGAAACGCAGCTGTCGGATTGGGGGGAGCAAGTGTCAGGCAAAAGAATCCGGCCGGGGCGGGCTTCGTTTCCCCCAATTCTCCTTGCAGCTGCTGAATTGCCGAAGCCAGCAATCGCGCATGGATTTCCGCGTGAGCCGGATCCACATGTATGAAATATCCTGGCGCTAGTACGACTGCTTTCTTGTGGAGAATTTCGGTAGGAGGAACAGGCCCGCTGTTCCAAGGGAAACAAACCGCCTTAGCGAAACCCGCTCGCACTAGATGCACCAGGAGTGCGCGGCGGTCCCACGTCTCGAAGGCAGGCCCTCCGAGGTCCACATAGTCAATTTCGATCCGGTTCTCAACCTCTTTGGCGATACTCTCGAAGAAATATTCTTTCGGTTGCGATTGATAAAAGGCAGCGTAGATGAGGTTTACACCCAGGATGCCAATGGCCTCCTGTTGGAGAAGATTCGTGGCATCCTGCAGGTTGATATGTAACAGAATGTCGTTGGGCTGGCCCCGAGGCTCCCGCTGAAAGCGCAGACCGACCCAACCGTGAGCTTCGTTTGTTCCGGCGTAGTTACGTGCGGAAACGGTATCCACAAAACAGAAGAAGCGGGTCTGCGGTCCGCGAGCCTCGTCCAATTGGTTGGGCAACTGAGTCCATTCGCCGTTCACCATGGCATCGAGGCGCTCTCTGGATACGTAGCGCGAGCCGGAACCGTAGAGATCATCGCTGACCTCCTTGTCATAGGCCGAGATGGTTTTGGCAACGGTGCCAGAGGCAGCTCCGACGACCAGAAACCAGCGCGCCACTTCCTGACCGGCGCCGATTTCGGCAAAAGAACCAAAGATCGACGAATCCAGATTGAGGGTAAGTGCCTTGTGATGAGTATCGAGCTCTTCAGTGATCGACATAGAGACCATTCTGTCTAGTTGTCACTGGCGGCGCTTTCCTTGCTTTTACCCGGCTGTCCTCGCCAACTCCCTCTCGGCTCCAGTTGAGGCAAACCACGGCGGGCAACGTCCTCTAACCCAGGATTTCCGTTTTGGCGTCCTGGGTAGTCGAAAATATACACCGCGAGTCGTCTCGGCTGTTGATCTTTTTTATCTCTGTCGCGGTTGCCCGCCGGGGCACAATGCACTAACCGTGCTCGCCGATCAAGTCTGATGACTAAGAAGTGTCGACTAATCCCGCTTTGCGCGTCACTGGACCGGTTGCATCTGTTTCACGCCGGGCACGTGCGCTAACTAGAGCGGCCATGGATCAGTTTTCAACTCCGCGCGCCCAGCACACGATCGAGATTAAATGCTGCACTGATCAGCGCAAGATGCGTAAATGCTTGCGGGAAATTGCCGAGTGCCTCGCCCTTCCGT
>Ga0306920_100003450_pt1 | contig 20061 bp, 19 predicted proteins | sample flu12Cox44000170_FD_204666 | JGI IMG/M metagenome (GOLD analysis project Ga0306920, IMG submission 204666) | Lab enrichment of tropical soil microbial communities from Luquillo Experimental Forest, Puerto Rico - flux4day.12C.oxic.44.000.170 (v2)... | ecosystem: Environmental > Terrestrial >... | reverse complement strand
CTGCAGGGCCCACATTGCGAGAGTCTTCGGCTGATGGCCGAGATAGAGCGCAGCATCGGCTCGCGCCATCCGCCCATCCGGCAGGATGCGAACCCTTACTCGCTCGATCGCAGGAGGCTCGTTCGTTGCCTCGTTTATTCCGCCCGCCAGCGCGGCGGGTGAGGTTTCCATCTCGCTCTCAATTATGCCATTTAACACGTTGGCAGTTTATAAGGAACTGCGATTATCCTTGTAAGGATAATTTCGCCAACCATGTCATTGGCATTATCGAGACCAATCGAGAATGAGTGTGTGCTGTGGCAGCGACAAGTTCGAAACCGGCCCGCCGAGGTCGGCCACCGCTAAAATCCGGGGAGGCAAAGAGGGCCTCCTTCAATACCAGGTTCCGAAACACGCTGAAGGAACAACTAGAGATATACGCCCGGTCCGCCGGTCGCTCGTTAAGCGAGGAAATCGAGTTCCGACTGGAGCGGTCAGTTGACCGCACCCGATCACAGGGCGGCGTAGAATACGAAGCCCTCTTTCGAATGATGGCCGCCGCGGCCCAGGTGATCGAGGTGCGACTCGGCAAATCGCCGTTTTCCGATCCCGCGGCGGCCGGTTCTGCCCGATATGCGTGGCGGCAGATCATTTACAGCCTCACGCCTGATCCTAATGAGATAGAAATTGTGAAAGAACAACGCAGGCTTATTGACGAGATCTCGGATCTGAAACCACCTCAGTTACCGAAGTTAATAGAATACAGTGGCATCGAACGAGACGATCAACTTGCTCGTGATCAAAACGAGTTTAGAAAACAACTATCGGATATTGTTCAGAAAATGAATGAGTATGGCAAACAACTAAGAGAGCTTGGCGAAGTAGGGAAGGAGGCGTTCCACAACGCCCTGTCACTTCCAAAGCATCGATAGGAGCGACAACCATGGCTCTGCGCTTCTCTCGCCTCGATCGTCCCGCCATCCGTCGACTGAAGCTGGGCGAGAAGATCATCGAGCACGGTATTATCGCGGAACGGCTTGCCGATGGCGATCTCCGCTATTCCGTCAACGTCATGGTCGACGGCAAGCGAATCCATCGTGTGATCGGGAAGGAGACGGATGGGGTTACCAGGACCCAGGCCGAGGAGTTCATCGAGCAAGTCCGAACAGATGCGCGGTCGGATCGTCTGTCGCTGCCGAAGCGTCGTAAGCTTCAGCTCACATTTACCGCAGCGGCGGATCTATACCTCAAGAAACTCAAGGAAATTGATGGTAAAGACTATACGAATAACGAGCAACATATTCGGATACACTTGAAACCCTACCTAGGATCAATACGGATTGATCAGATTTCTGCCTTCACGCTGCAGAAACTCCAAGCACATTGCGTAAAGAGGGGCATAACCGAATCGACGGTGAACCGCATCCTGGCGACATATCGCCGGATGGGACGGAAGCTGGTCAAATGGAAGGTAATCTCTTCCCCGTTTCCCGCTATCGAACTCCGGAAGGAGCACAATACCCGAGATTACGTAATCTCAGAAGACGAGGAGCAGCTTCTTCTGGAGGCTGCGTTGCGTGACGGCAACCCGTATATCTGGCTCTTTATCAAACTAGGGTTGGCCACTTCATTGCGACATTCCGAGATCCTCCGGGCTCGATTCGACAATTTTGATCCAGAACGCCGACGATTGCGCGTTCACGTCAAGGGCGGACGATGGCGAAGGCAGCCTTTGACCCGGAGCATTACCGAGATCCTGGTCAGGGAAGAGAAGATGGCGAAAGACCCGAAAGGTTGGATATTCCCGAGCCTGAGGGCGGAAAGCGGGCACATCGAGAGTATGAACGGAGCGTTCGGCCGCTGCGTGAAGGCTGCGCGCATGAACCCTGTTGTGGTAGTGCCGCACATAATGCGGCACACCGCCATAACCCGATTGGCCACAACGGGTGCCGATATAAAGACTATCCAGGAGTTTTCCGGGCACGAGAGCTTGACCATGGTGCTGCGATACGCTCACGCGCAGGACCGGGCGGTCGATAGCGCGCTCGATCGGCTTGAGCAGGGAACGGTTGTCGAACATCCTCGCGCACGCTTTGGCGAGAAATCCTGACGCGAATACACCGGAATTACACCGGGGACGCTATCGCAGATAAGGCGTGTTGCGGCGAAAGCTGCATAAACCCATGAAATCGTTGGTGCGGACGGCGGGACTCGAACCCGCACTCCCTTTCGAGAAGCAGATTTTAAGTCTGCTGCGTCTACCTTTTCGCCACGTCCGCCTTTGCGCTCAGCCCTCGCTCAGCCCCTCTTGCGGATCGCCCCCGAGAGAGCGGATCAGCGCTTTGAGCTCCTCGGCCGCTGTCGCGAGCCGCTCCCGGTCGATGCCGCGCAACACCAGCGTGACGCCGAAATCACCCCTTCGGAAATAGGGATAGGAGCCGATCTCGAGATCGGGATAGCGTTCCTGCAATGCGCCGAGATCCTGCGCCAAGGTGCCTTCGGCGAGATGGCAGCTTACGCTGCGGCTCAATACCTTTTCGCCGCCGACGAGGCGGTATTTGAGCTGCTCGAAGATCCCCTGCATGATGCTCGGCACGCCGGGCAGGACAAACACGTTGCCGATCTGAAAACCCGGCGCGCGTGAGATAGGGTTCGGCAACAATACGGCGCCTTCCGGAACCATCGCCATGCGCAACCGCGCCTCGTTCAGATGGCCCGGCGGGTAATGGGTTTGGAGCAGGCGCCTCGCCTCGGGATGTACGATCAGCGCCACCCCAAAGGCGTCAGCCATGCATTGAGCAGTGATGTCGTCATGGGTCGGGCCGATGCCGCCGGTTGTGAAGACGTAGTCAAAGGCGTGCCGCACTTCGTTGACCGTCTTGACGATCACGTCGACATCGTCCGGGATGACCCGCGCTTCGCGTAGCCTAATGCCGGCCTCGTTGAGACCCTGGGCGAGAAAAGCGAGGTTGGCGTCCTGCGTGCGACCCGACAGGATCTCGTTGCCGATGATCAGGACGCAGGCGGTGACGATCCTGGCTTCTGCGGGGCTTGACGTCATACTCTCCTCGGTATTCTCGTGTTGAGCGAGGCTTTTCATAGGCAGTTGCGCACTCGGGCACAATCACCAGCGATCTGCGAGGATTGTCGGGAGGCGGGCGAATCCCTACGTTCGATTCCCAGCATCGAGCCTTTGACGGTTATTGCTGGACCCTGACTAACCGATTATCAGAAAGAGAGCCGGAGCTTCCTCCGAGAGACGATGCGAACAGTACTCGGCAGACAACAGGACGTGATGATGGGTCTCGCGCCGAGCGATGCGCGCGACGGCCGGATCAAGATTCACGGGTTGGAAGCATTTGCAGGGATGAGGCGCGCCGGGATCCTCGCGGCCGAGACGCTCGACTTCATCACCCCCTCCATCCGGCCAGGGGTCACCACGGGCGAACTCGACCGCCTGTGTCATGGGTTCATTGTCGACCATGACGCGATCCCCGCGCCGCTCAATTACCGCGGGTTCCCGAAGTCGATCTGCACCTCGATCAACCACGTCGTTTGCCACGGCATCCCGGGCGACCGGCACCTGATGGAGGGGGACATCCTTAACATCGACGTCACCGTAATCGTCGATGGCTGGCACGGCGACACGAGCCGCATGTTCTTTGTCGGCGAACGGATCTCGGTCAAAGCGAGGCGGCTGGTCGATGTTACTTATGAGGCGATGATGCGCGGCATCGCGGTCGTCCGCCCAGGCATTCACATCGGCGCCATCGGTGACGCAATCCAGCGTTACGCCGAAAGTCATCGCTATTCGGTCGTGCGGGACTTTTGCGGCCACGGCGTCGGGCGCATCTTTCACGATGCCCCGTCGATCCTGCATTACGGCCATCCCGATGACGGACCGGAGCTGCGCGAAGGAATGTTCTTCACGGTCGAGCCGATGATCAACGCCGGCCGCTACGAAGTGAAAATTCTCAGCGACGGCTGGACCGCGGTCACCAAGGACCGCTCACTATCGGCGCAGTTCGAACACACGATCGGGGTGACCGCGACCGGCTACGAGATCTTCACGATTTCACCAGCCGGACTGAACCGGCCGCCTTACGACGTCAGCGCGCCAGCATAAACGACCGCGACAACGGGCTGGGGTGAGTGGTCTGGGGCCTCCCTCAGTCAGGGCGAAAGCCGCACCGCGCTGCGAGCGCTGCGGCCTTCGGCGTCGATAATGGTGAGCTGCGCAAATCCAATTCCTTCAGGCTGCCAATAAACCGGGCGGCGCGGAGGCCCGGGTGGCAGAGGTTTGCCGTCGACGAGCCAGTGAAACGGGCGCTTGCCGCCGATCGCTTCGAGCGGCAGTTCCTCGCCGCGCCATTCGATCAGCGCACCATCCGGCGGATAGATGATTTTCGGACCGCCGCTTTGTGACCCCGCTCGCGCGAGCGGGCGCGGATCGAGCCGCTGCAGACGCGGCGGCAGATCGCTCGGGCCAACCAGGAGGACGCTTTTGGGCGGCGGTGTGTCTTCTCGTGACAGAGGCGGCCCCAGGAGATCGGCAATTTTAAACATGACCGGGGCCGCGGTCAGCCTGCCGCTGCCGCCTGGGATCGGCGTGCCGTCCGGACGTCCGGCCCAGACGCCGATCGTCACTTCGGGGTCATAGCCCACCGCCCAGAAATCACGGTAGCCGTAAGAGGTGCCAGTCTTGAAGGCGAGCCGGCGGCCGCGGCGTACCTCGGCCGGCAAGACGCCAGGCGGTGGTGGGGCACCCGCGAGGATATCGTTTACATACCACGCTGCGGCCGGTCCGAAGATCGGTGGACCCCGTGTTGCGGAGTCGGCGTCACGATAGTGGAGTGGCGCTACCTCTCCGGCATTGGACAGAGCCGCATAGAGCCGCACCAAATCGGCGAGGTCGATACCGGCGCCACCCAGCGCCACCGCCAAACCGGGCTCGGCCGCGGGCTCGGGCAAATGGAGCCGGACACCCGCAGCGGCAAGTGCCGCGATGAACCGGCCGGGGCCCAATCTTTCGAGCACGGCAACAGCCGGGACGTTGAGCGAATATTGCAGCGCCTGGCGTGCGGTCACCTCGCCCTGGAAACGCCCGTCGAAATCGACCGGCGCATAATCTCCGAAATGCCGAGGGCGATCCTCCAGTACGGTTTCTGGATGAATGATCAGCCGGTCGAACGCCATCGCGTAGATGAAGGGCTTGAGCGCCGATCCTGGAGACCTTATCGCGCGCGCCATGTCGAGTGTCCCGCGGCGTGGCGCGGTATTGAAGTCTGCGCTGCCGGCATAGGCGAGCACCCGCCCCCCGCGGTTGGCGACAACCAGTGCGGCAAGTGTAGCCTCGGGGTCGAGCGTCAGGACTTCATGCTTGAGGAGCACCTCGATCTGCTGCTGCAGGAGCGGATCGATCGTCGTAGCGTGGACCAGCGCCGCCGGGTTCTCGTTGCGCAGCGCCCGGGCGAGATGCGGTGCCCGAAAGGGCATTGCGAGCCGAATCCCCAGGATCTGCTCATCCAGCGTTTCAGCGAGAGCCGCGGACGAGATCACGCCCGCTTGCGCCATGCGCCGGAGAACGCGGTCGCGGGCGGCGCGCGCCGCCTCCGGGTGCCGGTCCGGGCGGAGCCGCTCGGGCGAGCGCGGGATAGCGACGAGCAGCGCGCACTCCGCGGCCGAGAGGTGCGTCGGCTCCTTGCCGAAATAGGCAAGACTCGCCGCACGTACCCCTTCGAGATTGCCGCCGAACGGCGCCAAGGTCATGTAAAGGCCCAGCACTTGCTCTTTCGTCAGCTGGCGTTCGAGCGCCAGCGCTTTCCCCATTTCGCCGATCTTTGCCGCGAGCGATCGCCGGTGGCGTTCGAGCAGGCGCGCAACCTGCATCGTCAGGGTCGAGGCGCCCGATACGATATGCCCGCTGATCGCAAATTGGCCTGCTGCGCGCAGCACCGCGATCGGATCGACGCCGGGATGCGATGTGAAACGTCCGTCCTCGCCGGCGATCAGCATCCGGCGATAGAGCGGGTCGACCTTGTCGGGCTCGACCGGCAGCCGCCATTTGCCGTCCGCGGTCAAAAAGCCGCGCAGGATCGACCCGTCGGCGGCGAGAACGAGAACCGAAGCGCTGCGGCTGCGATCGAGAGACGGCGGCGGGAGGGTGAGATAAACCACCACTGCCGCCGCGGCGAGGAAAATGGCGGCCGCCGCAATTACCCGGATTCGGGCTCGGAGGCCCACGGCCTTGTCGGTTCGATCGGGCAACATTCCCGATTATTCCCGTTGAGCCGGGAATTTTCGCCAGTTCGCATCAGAATCGCCGTTTTGCCAGGAAAAAGCGTAAGCGTAATCAGTGGGTTGCGGGTGAATTCCCGTAGCAGACCGAAACGGGAATTTACGCGGGCCTAATCGGGAATTAAATCCGCCTAATCGGGAATTACCGGAATTGAGAAACAGCCGCATCTCACCGCCCCGGGAAATTCGATAAAATACTCCTGATCGAAGGGCGCGACCCTACTGCGAAACTTGGCCTTTTATAGGGCGGACCACCTGCATCGGCGGAGCGAGCGGCCCCGTATGGAGCATCAGAAACCGCGCTCGCCTCAGAGGACTGCGGCGCCCCACGATGCGAGGGTTTGCGGATGACGCCGGCCGCGCCCTTCGCGTAAGGTGCGGGTCGGGATACCGCTCGTGCCGGAGCGCAAGCAATGCCCGGCAAGGTGCAATTCGTCGCCAGAAGGGAGGCCGCATGTTGGCAATGTGGGTGAAGGTCCGGGTAAAGCCGGAGGAGCGCGAGCGTTTCCTCAAGGCGATCGAGGTAGACGCCGAGGGCTCGGAGCGCGACGAGCCGGGCTGCGCGCGCTTCAACGTTCTCCAGGATGAGCAGGACCACAACGTCTACTACTTCTTCGAAGTCTACAGTGACGAGGCGGCGCTGGAGGCGCATCGGGCAGCACCCCACTATGCCGTCTGGCGCGCGGCCGCCGACACCTTGGACGGCGCCCCGCAGGCGACCCGCTGCCGCACAGTCTTCCCCGCGGCGGCGGGGTACTGGGCGAAAAAATAGCGCGTACCCTGGGGAAACGCGGCAGGCCCGACGAGCGGCTTGTTCGCGCAAAGCCGATATTGAGTGATTGACGGCCTGCTCGGCTCGCGCTTGCTGAAAGCAAAGCGGGTCGAACGCCGCCTCAACGGTGATACAAAGCGGAATAGCCCCTCTCGACCCTATAACGGCCACTGGCTCATTCGTTAGAGATGGTCGGTTATGCCCCCGAAGCGGCCCTCCAGAGCCACGCCGCACAGCGCCCAAATCGGGTGATCAAAACGGACCTTCAGTAGTTGATCTAACCCGGCTCTCAGCGGCCTTCCCGCGCCAGAGCAGGCGCGGTCGGCTCTTTACCGGGCCGCCGCTTTAATGGGCATCGGCCGGGCGAGCGCGGCGTCGAGTTCCTCGATCGTCCGGCCGCGCGTTTCGATGCCGATGAAGAGAAAACCGACAACGGCGAGCAGATACCAGGCGGCAAAGTAGGTGAAAGCGGGCACAAGCGCGTCAAGCGTCGCCTGCGGAGCGACATAGTTGGAGGCGCCAGCGATGACCGCCAGGCCGGCCGGGCCGATGAATTTGGCGATGTTCGAGCAACCATAGACGAGACCGAAGCCGCTGGCTCGCAACTTTGCCGGCCATAACTCGGCCATATATGGAAAGACGACCGAAAAGCTGGCGTTCGAGAAAAAGCTGGCCACGAGCAGCAGTAAGAAGAACGCCGATGCAGCGCCGATAAAGGCGTCGTGCAGGTAGCCGGCAAGCATCGTCCCGGAGCCCGCCGCAACAGACAGAAGAAACCCGGCCCAACGGCGGCCGAGCGCATCCGAGAGCCAGGCGCCGAGGGCCCGTCCGGGAATGCCGATCAGCGCGATCCATACCGATAGATAAGCGGCCTCGGCGGGAGTCACCTTCAGCACCAGCACTAGCAGGGTGGCGCCCCACAGCGCCACGCCGACCGCGCCCGTCGAACTGAGCCCGGTAAGAATCGCCGCTGCGATGCTGCGCGGATATTTGAACAATTCCAGCCACGAGACGGGCGGCTGCTCGGGCAGCGACGCCGGCAGCTGGATTTCGCTAGGATCTAATTTGAGCGCCCAGGCGAGCGAGCGGCGCGCCTCCTCGAAGCGCCCCTGACCGAACAGCCAGCGCGGCGATTCCGGGACCCAGAGGCGGATCACGAAGGCGAACGTCGCCGGCACCAGCCCAATGGCGAACAGGCCGCGCCAGCCAATTACCGCGCCGAGCGAGGCGCTCAACAATGCGGCCAGCAGCGGACCCAAAGGTAACAAGCCGATCGATAGGCCGCTGACCCAGCCGCGTTTCGAGGCCGGCACGAATTCCTGCAGCAATGGCAAATCAACGGCGGCGAGGCCGCCAACCCCCAAACCGACGATGAACCGCATCGCCGCGATGAAAATCCACCCGTTCTCCGGCGCCAACGCCGTCACGCCAGTGGCGAACGAGAGGGTGAGGATCATCATCATGAAGACTTTGCGTCGGCCGATCTTGTCGCCCAGCCAGCCGAAGAATATCCCGCCCGGTATCGCCGCCACCCCCGAGGCGAACAGGATTGCCCCCGATTGACCGAACGTTAGGTGCCAATCTTTGACGAAGAACGCCAGGACAAAACCGATCAAGGCGAAATCAAAGAAGTCAATAACGATGGAAAACAAACAGGCTGTAAAAATTTTCCATTGATTTACGGTCAGCGAATTCTGCTGCTCGAGAAGATCCAGCATTGCACTCCTCCTGTTCGCTTTGTCGGCCCGTTGGCCGCTCTCGGGCGAAAGGGGCATGGGCATGTTTGCTAATTTCGGCTCAGACTAGGGTAATAGCGCGCTGTCGGCAACCGGCGCGGCGAGTGGCCGGCGCATCTTATGCAACCTAATACCGCGCGGCATTCCGATTGGCTTAGATGGGTTTGTCATCTGGCGGTTGCGGCGCCGAGCTGGCCGACGGTAGCGGTCGCTGCCATGCCTCGGTGACGGACTAGTCTGTGACCGTGCCTTTGGCTTGACGCCCGGACCGCCGTCGCGAAGGACCGTTGTCGGCGCGTACGCGTCATCGGGAACCCTGCCGGTTTCGTCTGCTTCCCACCCCATAGCCGACTTCGATCGGGCGTAGCGAGCTGGCGTTACCATTCACCTGTCGCATTCGCTCGTCGTCGTGGTTGCAGGGGGATGCTGGGTCCACGCTGGCGAGACGTCTTGCTGGGCTTCCTTCTTTATTGTCTTATAGGGCGCGATTGTCTTATAGGGCGCGGAGAAAGTTCAGAATGCCTTGCTGTTGCTGAGCAGTTAACGCGTTGAAGTTGCGAATAACATCGCGGGCTTCCGATTGGGGATCGTCGTGCGCCTTGATCGCGGCAAGCAGATCGCTCGTGCGTCCATCGTGCAAGAAGAAAATCCGTTGGCCAGTGCCCCACAGCGGCGCCGTACGAAATTCGCTGCCGCTCGCCTCTCCCTGCGCAATGCCATCCGCCAGGTTTTTGCCCATATCGTGGAGCTGGAAGTCGCTGTAAGGAGTGAATGTCACGCTGTTCAAACCGGTGATGTTTGATGGTGCCGTGGTGTGCTGCGCTATGTGGCAGGCGGTGCATCCGACGCTGTTGAACAACTGACGACCATTTATAATCGATGGGTTATCAGCTTTCGGTGTGGGTGCGGCGAGCAGCGTCATGAAAACTCCAAAGGCGGTGACATCCGACATCGCTGCGGTCAGTTGAGTGCCGCTAGTATCGGTGAAATCCTCAGGCAATGTATTGTATTGGCAGTTGGGGTCGCGCTTATTGGGGAATAGTTCGTTCGTCACCCCCATCTCGACGTTGTAGGCCTCCCCTGCGAAGATGGTCGGGGACTTGTTCTGGGCCTTCCAGCCGAACCTCGTGATCGTCCCGTCATTTCCGGAGTGATTGAAATCACTGGCTTCGAGGCCGCCACGTTCGTGTGCAAAGTGCCCCGCTATATGTAGGGCTGAGCGCTGCTCGCTGAGTGCGGCTACATCAGCTTCGAGGGTCGCATCCGGCGTGTTCGAGATAAGCCCCAGGCCAAAGGTTGGCGTCGGGATGCGAAAAGAGATGTTGTCGAGGTCGGAAAAGTCCGGCTGGGCGATATTGCAACCGTGAGCGTCATTGCGACCTGTTATGACGAAGAGGTCATGCACTCCGCCATCGCTTTTGAATCGCGCTTCGCGCGCCGGGCCGTTGGCGGTGATGAATGACGGGATATTGTTCTGCGCACCGGCGGCGTTCGCGGCAACGATCTGAGGATTGTTCGCCGGGCTGGTGCCGCCGACAGCTGGTTGACTGTGACAGCTTGAGCAGCTGTCCGAATTGAAGCGCGGGCCGAGGCCATCAGCTACGCCATCCGTCTTGCTAAAGCGGCCTTTGGTTTCTGCGAAAAAGGCTTGCTGCTGTGCGTTGAGCCCCGCGACGGGTTGCCCGGCACCCGGTGTGCCACCGCGAACGCCGGGGTCTACCTGGGCCATTGCGGCACCACTAAATAGAATGAGTGATGCTCCCAAGACGTGCTTCATGATCGCGTCCCCAACAAGCTCAAAAATAGGCCTGATCGCTAAACAATTTTTGGTCGACTAATAATTAATCCTGTATCCGTCAAAATAACGTCAGATTTTGTCGGCTTTTAGCTATAATTCGTTTCTTCAATGCTCGATGTCCCTCGACACTGTGTCAAGCGGGTCGACGAAGGTCCGAGCTAGTGCCGAAAGATTGACACAGCAAATGCAATTTTCGAGAGCCTCCCTCACCTCATCGAAAGACCCTTGGCCCGAGTGTTTAGGTCATTAGAGATTGAAAGAGCTACGCTCCACATTCCTTAATAGTTGGCAAATGCTATCGCCCGCTCCGATCGCTCCAACCTGGAGCTGCTCCACCGGTCTGAAGCAACCATTCGGATCGCCCAGCGTTGAAAAATTGCGTTAGCGTGACAGCGCACCTTTTGAAAAATCAAAGGGGGTTGCACAATGCCGTATTGCATCACGTTGCGAGCTAGAACCGGCAAGAATATCACCGGCTGGTACGACGGGAGCAACTGCCGATGGTCAACCGATCAGGAGCGTCGGAAGCTGTTCGACAACAAACGCGACGCCAAACCAGTACGACATGAGCTGCGCGAGCTGTGCCCGCGCAATGCCGACATCATCAATATCGAACCCGCCGATATCGGGTTTGGACCTCGCAGGTCGGACTTGGCTTCCGCCCGCCGCTGATCGACGAGGCGGCTCTGCTACTCGGAAAGCGGAGCAGAGCTAAACAGCCCGCTCTCTCTTTTTGAGCGGCCAGCGGCACCGGCTCGAGGTATGTCCTGCCGCGTCATCGGCATCCCAACCCGAGCCAGCTGTACGCCGTCGCCAATGCCTTGAGGTCGGTTACTGCGTCGCGCCCGGGTAGTCGGGCGGCAACGCCCCGTACGAAATCGGCGGAGGAGCCGAGTAGGCCGAAGGGGCTGAATACGGGCTTGGCGCGGTAGAAGGATAGGCCGCAACTGGAGGACCCGGCGGGTAGGTCGCAACAGGCGGCGGCGCGGTCGACGCCAAACCGAGCGTGCCCCCCGAAGCGCCGCCAACAATGGCGCCCAATGCCGCACCAGGCGCGCAGCCGACGGGGATCGTCACAACACACCCGATGGCAGCGCCTACCGCAGCGCCACCAGCCCCGCCCGATACCGTATTGTAAGCCGGATCTGGAGTTGCGGCGCACGAAGTCAGCGCTAGCAGTGCTGTAGCGGGCAATATCGTTCTCATTTCTCGCTCCTTTCCAGATTTCAACGACCCGCGGTCACGAGATGCCGCGTTCGCGTGCTCCTAGTGTTTACAGTCTCTGGACTGATCGGGTTCCTATAGAGCCCGGCCGGCACTTCACTTTTTGCGTGCAGCGGTAATCGATTTTGAGGGAAGCCGGACCGTGACGAGGCTTCCTATCGACATCATCCGTAACTCAGCCGCGCCTGGAGGGCCGGAGCCGCAGCGCGCGCAGAAAGAGGCCCCACAGCCAGCAGCGGGGCGCGAAGCTCAGCAATCGTATCGCCGGAGTTTGGCACGAAGGACGACCGTCTTTCGGCGACAGCTTGACCGGTCACAGATGATCCGGCGCATACCGGCTTGTTGGACGCCGTTACGGTGATCACAAGGGCGTGCAAGCGTCTCGCCCCTGCCCGCACCGCGCGATAAAAAAACGATCCGAGCCTGATGGAGCCGATCGCGGCGGCGTAGGTTGCCTAAACGGTGCCGACACCGGAAGCTACTCGTGCAGCAGTGCGGAAAAGGCTGCGGTCAATGAACCGCAGGTATCCAAGCAGGAACGGTTTCCGCCCGTTGGCGTTGGAATTTTAAACACCATGCGCGGAGGATCGGCATGTCCACCTCCGAAGAGCGCGCTCGTAACCCAGATTGAGGATCGCCTCATCGAACTCTATGCGCAGCAGGACGAGGCGAGGAGAGCAGAAAATCGGGACCGAGCGCGCGAGCTGGAAATCGAGATCGATCAGGCCAGAGCGCAGCGGGAGGAGATCCGCGGCTGAAGCGCTTAGGATCATTGTAAACAGCGGGAGGATCGAAAATGGCCAACGCACGCGGACGCACGCAAAGACGACACGTGCGCGAGAAAGCCACCATCGACCACCTTGTCCAGAATGTCTTTGAGCCGAAGGCTTCTGATGAGGAACACACTAGTCGCAGCCCCACCACTTCCACCGGCTTGCCGGTCGAGGATCAGGTTCGCAAGGAATGGGATCCTCGCCAGGGTGGCCTTCCCACTTTTTGCCGCACGGAATGATGAACCTTTCGCAACTTCGCAAGCGACCACTGGCAGCCAGTGCGCCGGCGAATACCGGTGCTACGGGCGAGATCGACATCGTCGGCTGCGCGACGATCGCTTACTCGTCGGAAGCGCCGGACCACCCGGTCGAGCATCTGCTGGACGGTAACTCCGGCCCTAAAGCCACGCGTTGGATCGCTGCGCGTCCCGATATCATCGAGCATATCCTCGTGGAATTCGACCGGCCGCAGACGATCTCGCGGCTCGTCTACGAGGTTGAGGAGGCGGAGCGAGAACGCACCCAGGAAGTGCGCGTGGAGGTCTCGGAGGACGGAGGCCGCACCTATCGCCAAATCTTGGTTCAAGAATATAATTTCAGTCCCGGGGGAGCGACTTACCAGCGCGAGGAACAGCGCTTCAACCTCCGCCAGGTCAGCCACCTCCGTCTCACGATCGTTCCAAACAAGAACGGCTCCGGCGCAGCGACGCTCACGGCATTCCGCCTCTACGCGTAAACGTCCTAATTTACACGCCGTAGCTACTCCCATCACTTTTCCACTCGGCGCACCCTCCCGCGCTCAGCTGTCCCGTGCGAAAGCGGTCCGACCAGTATCGGGAAAGCGGCGTTAAGGCTTTGCTCACAATCTTGTCACCGATCTTTAAATTTTGCTGAAATGACGGAGCGGTAAAATGCTTGGCTAAAATTGTCCACAATTGAGATCAGGTGCATCGCTTATCCCTAGAGTTTTCTCGGTTCGCGCCCGCGTGGAACCCGATTCGCGCCGCGGTGTTTTGATTAGCAGCTACAAGATCCGCAACTACACGGATCGGGAGATGAACTATGAGAAAATTGATCCTCGGCACGGTTTCGATTTTGGCACTGGGCATCGGCGGCGCGGCTCTTGATCATGTGGCGGATGCCGATGACGCTGTTCCGAGTGCAGAAGGGAACATGCCCGCCACGCCCGGAACTTCGCCGCATTGGATAAACGCCACGAATCTATCGAAAGACGATGTCAGGTGGGCACAAGTCGAACTTCGCAATCTGGGCCTCTACAATGACTCCCTCGATGGCCTCATAGGCCCCGAGATGAAGCGGGGCCTTGCGGAGTTCCAAAAAGCCAATGGCCTCAAGCAGACGGCGATGCTTGATCAACAAACCGCCGATGCACTCATCGGCAATACCCGCATTGGCCAAGGATCCAGCGTGCCACCCAAGGCGCCAGGAGCTAGACCTATGACGAATTCGTCTGGCATAAGCGATTTTGGCGATCACAACGGCCCAAATTAGGCCGCGGCCGGTGTGCAGGCACCACAATGGCGCAGGATCGCGCTCGCTCCTAAGGATCGCGACCAGCTAACGACTGCTGTCGGCGCAGAGGAGACCGCGGGCGCTCAGAGGGCGATGGACCGGTTCCCCCCCCGTAGCGGCCACTGGCTCACGGCGAATGGATTTATGGCGGCTTCGCCGGCTGCATCGACTTGCCGGTATTGCTATGCAAAAATGCCGTGCGCATTGAAAGTCTGCAGGGAGCGCAGCTCGATGATTGAGAAGACCACGCAATCCGTCGCGAACCTGGGCTATCACGCCCACATCTATTACGACCCGACACGGACGCGCGCCGTCGCTGAGCGAGTGTGCGCCACGATCAGCGAGAAATTCCCGGTCGAGATCGACGGCTTCCGCGACACGCCGGTCGGACCACACCCGATCGCCAATGTTCTGGTCATTTTCAAGCCCGACCAGTTCGAGCACGTCGTGCCTCATCTGATGCTGAACCGCGACGGGCTCGACGTACTGGTACACCCGCTGACCCGAGACGCGGTGGAGGACCACAGCAGTTTTGCGATCTGGCTCGGCAACCCGGTCGAGTTAAAGCTGCATACCTTGCCGCACGGCCGCGGCGGGCGGCTGCCGAGCGGGGTAACCGCGTAGGCGCCGGGGCGTCCCGCCCGCGAGTGGGCGTGCGCTGACGCCTGCGCCGAAAGGCCTCGCCGGCGACCGAGCTCTAGGCTGCAGGGTGTCGCGCCAGAGAGTCACGTCCGCCGAATTGACCCCGACGGACGAGCCTTAGCCTGTCACGAGCGGGATGACCTTTGTCGCGAACCACTGCAGGCGCTCGATGCTCTCTGCAACAGACTGGCCGCGGCAATCGAAGATCAGCTCGTGCACGCCGATCGCCGCGAAATTTCGAATGTCGCCGGCGATCTCTTCCGGCGCGCCGGAGAAGGGCCGGCGGGACCCGTCCGGCGATGGAATGCCGCTGTCATAGAGCGGCGCCTTGTAGGAGATCGTCAGCGCCGAGAAATCGCGTCCCTCGGCCTCGGTAAGCCGCTTCAGCACGTCGAGATGCGCGCGCATTTCTTGCGGCGGCAACGGAGAGGCGGCGACGGCGCCGACCGGGTGCCAGCCGTCGCCATGCCGGGCGGTACGGCGAAGGGCCGCGCGGGAATGCCCTCCGACCCAGATCGGCGGGTGCGGCTTCTGCACCGGGAAGGGTTCGCAGCGGATATCGCTGTATCGGTAGAAACGGCCATTGAAGCTGGCGGGCGACTGAGACCAGAGCTGCTTGAAGATCGCGATCCACTCATCGGTCACCGCGCCGCGCGCATTGAAGGCGGGGCTGTTCAGCGCTTCGAATTCTTCCTTCAGCCAGCCGGCGCCGACGCCTAGCGTGACTCGACCGCCGGACAACACATCCAGCGAGGCCGCCATTTTAGCGGTCAGCACCGGATTGCGGTAGGGCAACACCAGCACGGAGGTGACGAGCCGCAGCCGCTCCGTTGCACCGGCCACCACCCCGAGGATCGAGAACGTCTCCAACGCATCACCGACGCTCGGGTGCTTGCCGTCCACCGTGTATGGGTAGATGGACTGGCTCTCGACCGGCAAGACGATGTGGTCCGCGATCATCGCCGAGTGCAAGCCCAGCCGCTCGCCTTCGCGTGCCAGGGCGAGAATACCGCCGCGCGTCGCGGTCGGACCGCGGGTCGGCAGATAAAAGCCGTAGCGCATTAGTGCACCGCCGCCAACCCGGCAACGGAAAGCCTCGAAGAACCGCGGTGACGCCCGCTCAGCATCCGGCGCGCATCATTCGGGCGGGCGGCCTGCACATAGGCCCGCAGCAGCGTGAACTCCACCAGGTCGAGCTGGGCGCGGCTGCCGCCGATGCGTTCGAGTTCGGCGGCAATCGGTTCGAGCGCATCGATCGCGGCGGAGAAGTCACGCCGTTCGAAAGCGGCGAAGGCGCGCGACACCGCCGGAACGAGGGGGCCGGACGGATAACGGCATTCGCGCGCGAGGTCGCCCATCTGCCGTGTGCGCGCCTCCAGCGCTGCGTCATTGCCAGCCACGGCCTGTGCGAGCGCGATGTGCATGTCGCAAAAGGCCACGCCGGCACGCGGAAAGGCGCCGTTCGCAAAGTCGTGCATCATGCACCACGCATCGACGTCGCGCGGGTGCCCGGCGAGTTCCCAGCGCCACAAAAAAGAGACCGGATCGGTCACCTTCCCGCGCGGCGGCCCGCTGTGCACATCGGGTGCGAAGGCTTCCTTAAAAAGCCGGTAGGCCGCTGCTGCATCGCCGGCCTCGAGGTGGCCGAGCGCGAGATGCCAGCTCAGGTGGCTATATAACGAGCCGTTGCGTGGATAGGTCGTTAGCCAAGACGCCAGGAAGGCGCGGGCCGCGTTTGCGTCGCCCTCCTCATAGCACAAATGCCCCAGGGCGTGCGCCGCCCAGGGGTTCTTGGAGTTTTGCGAGAGGGAGCGTTCGATTTTTGGGCCGGCGGCATCTCGCTGTCCGTTCTCCGAGAGCGCCATCCCATGATGGGCCGTGAACCACCAATCGTCACCCCAGCTCGGGGCAAGCCTCTCCAGCAGGTCCAGCAGCATGCGCTTCTGCCCAGCGCGGCCGGAACTGCCGATCAGGCCGTTGGTGAATGCGGTGGTGCCGAGGACAACCGCGTCGCGCGGCCAGGCGTTCAAATGCGCAAGCACCGCGGAAAGCGCCGCTTCGGTATCCCCTGCCACGAGCAAGCCGAAAAACGCGATATGGCTCTTTTCCCGCGCGGACAGGTCGTCGATGAGGGAATCGGCCGCCGCCATCGAAGCGCGTGCCGCCGCCGCGTCCCGCGCTCCAGCAGCGCGTGTGCCTTAGCGGCATGGGCGAGGGCAAAGCCCGGATCTGCGGCGATGGCACGATCGAACGCCTCGACCGCACCGGGATACATGGTTAGCTTCGCCTCACAGCCCTCTACGTAGGCGTCTCGCGCGGTTGACGAGGAGGTGGACAAGGGAAGTTCGTATCTATCCGTCAACATGATGGTCCTCATCATAGAATTCGCCTGGAAGGATACGATCCGCCTTGGCGCATGCGGAAGGGCGTTCTGGCCTGCGCGAGGTGAACGCGCGCTGGGTCCGAGGCAGACCATTTCCGCCTCGCGCATCTGTGCATCGCGCTTATGATGACGCCCAGAGCACAGCCGACGGTAGGGCAGAGGGCGCAGATGGCGGCGACAGCGGTCGAGGCGTGGGACGAGCGGTGGGCAACGCCGGAGGGCCGCGCCGACTGGCTCGCACCACACCCAGCGGTGTCAGCGCTGGTGCCGGTGCTGATGGCGCGGCACGCAGCATGTGCTCGACCTCGGCTGCGGCGTGGGCCGGCACGCACTGCTCTTCGCCGAGCACGGCTTTGCCGTCGAGGCGATCGACGGGGCCGCCGCCGGCCTCGACTTCGCTCGCTGCGAGGCAGCCGCGCGCGGCCTCCGACTGAGCCTGCGCCAATCCGATGCCGACGCGCTGCCCTTCGCCGACGAGAGCTTCGACTATGTGTTGTCGTGGAACGTCATCTTTCACGGGACGATGGGCGATGTCGGGCGCCGCCTCGCCGAGATCTGGCGCATCCTGAAACCCGGCGGGCTCTACCAGGGTACAATGCTGTCGAAGCGCGATGCGCAATTCGGCCGCGGCCGGGCGGTCGCCCCCGACACCTTCATCCGCGGCAGCGACCCAAAGGCGCACCCGCACTATTATTGCGACTTGGCGGGCCTTGCCGCGCTCTTCGCCGGCTTCGAGCTTCTGTCGCTGACCCAGGAGGAGCAGCGCCGCCCTGGCTCGTGGCACTGGCACATCCTCGCTGAACGACGGTGAATGGGAACGGCCGTATCAGCGCGCCGCCCGGTCCGAAGGTGCAACGGATCAAGCGCCCCAAAGCGGCCGTTACTGCCCCGCGTCTCTTTTTCGAGCGGAATTGCCCGAGCCCGAAATGGGCGCCGCAATTAGTCTACGCTATGATGACCGCTGCAATCGCGAAGGACGCCCGATGATCACAAAATTCGACAGCTCCTATTACGGCACCGCCGATATGGAAAACCTCGGCTATGCCGGCACGCCGATCAATGACCGCCGCTATTCGAAAGCGGAGCTGGGCAATGCGCTGCATAAGGTGGTGGCCTACGCCAAGTGCATGGACGAGCGCGGCTACGACACCTTCTGGATGGCCGAGCATCATTTCCAGCCCGAAGGCACGGAACTGATCCCGAACCTCCTGATGATGGCGATGCATCTGTGCGGCGTCACGAAGAACCTCAAAATCGGCTGCGGCTTCAACATCGTGCCGATGTGGCATCCGCTGCGCCTCGCCGAGGATTACGCGATGGCCGACATCCTGACCGGCGGGCGCGTCATCTTTGGCGTCGGACGCGGCTACCACACCCGCGAGGTCGAGAGTTTCGGCGCACCGCTCCTCGACCAGAACGCCAACCGCGAGATGTTCGAGGAAGGCGTCGAGGTTCTGTTCAAGGCCTTCGAAGGCAAGCCGTTCTCACACCAGGGCAAGTACTACACGATCCCGCCCGAGGTGCCGTATCGCGGCTACACCTTGAAGGAGATTACCCTGGTGCCGGCGCCGGAGCGATTGCCGGTCGAATGCTGGCAGCCGATCCAGAGCGGCTCCGAGCGCGCCTTCGAGTTCATGGCGAAATACGGCATCAGCGGCGTCATCGGCGGCGGCTCGGCCGAGGGCGGTGCGGTCGAGCGGCACATGCTCGGCTTCCAGCAGGCTTACAAGCGCCGCGGCGTCGAGCTCGAACTGGGCGAGAGGCTGGCGCTTGGCTACCAGTTCCATATCGCGTCCTCCCGCGAGCAGGCGATCCGCGAGGCGGCACCGCATTACGAAGAGAACATGAAGATGTTCGGCGAGTTGCGCCTCGTGCGGGCCTTGACCGACGAGCAGATCGCGGCGATGCGCGACCCGCGGCTGGCCGGCACCGTCAAACTGCCGACGATCGAGGATGCGGTGAAAGCTGGCGGCTTCCTCGCCGGCCGGCCGGAGGACATCATCGAGCAGCTAAAGGCGGTCGAGAAACGCTACCCCGGCCTCGACCGCGTCATCTGCGCGACCCCGCTCGGCACCCCGCTCGACGTCCAGCTCGCCGACCTCGACCGCTTCGCGAAGGAGGTGATCCCCGCCTTCCGCGACACCCGAACCGCCGCCGCGGCGCAGTAACCCCGCGGGTGAGCCGCCGGGGATGGGCCAGTGTGTGCGCGGTTTTCCCGTCACCGTGGCCCCTGGTCAGAAGGCAAGTTGACGGGCATCCTTGCGCTCGCCATCCTGTACGGCATGAGTGATTTAATACCCGAGCTGGCCCGGCTCTCGCCGCGCCAGAGGCTCGATCTGATCGAGGCCCTTTGGGAGAGCCTCGACGACAAGGACGTTCCGGTGACCGAGGCCCAACGAGCCGAACTGGACCGGCGGCTCGCCGAGTTCGAGCAGGACCGGGAACAAAGCATTTCGTGGCATCAGCTTAGCGCCGAGCTCCGACTGCGGCGCTGAGCGTGCCGTCAGTCGTCTTCAGCCCCGCTGCCCGGGCTGAGCTGATCGAAGCACGCGATTGGTATGCCGCCCGCAATGCGGAGCTGGCTGATCGCTTCATCGCGGAGGTCGAGAACGTCGTTGCGCGGATCGCCGCGGCGCCACAGCAGTTTCCAGTGGTCCACAGAGATGTCTGCCGCGCCCGGTGCCGGCGTTTCCCGTACGCCTTGTTTTTTCGGGTCGTCGGCGGAACCCTGCAAGTAATCGCGTGCTTCCACGGCAAACGCGATCCGCGCCAATGGCAGCGTCGCACCTAGGCGCGATGTCCAGCCGTGAAGCGCCCGAGGCTGCTAGTGCACTGACGCATTCAGTAGATTCACAAGAGCAGTGGAATGTGCGATGCTGGGCCTATGGCTCAGACAGTATGTGTGATCGTCAGCGCTGCCGATC
>Ga0306920_100003448_pt1 | contig 20069 bp, 20 predicted proteins | sample flu12Cox44000170_FD_204666 | JGI IMG/M metagenome (GOLD analysis project Ga0306920, IMG submission 204666) | Lab enrichment of tropical soil microbial communities from Luquillo Experimental Forest, Puerto Rico - flux4day.12C.oxic.44.000.170 (v2)... | ecosystem: Environmental > Terrestrial >... | reverse complement strand
ATCAGCCGCTTCGCTTCGGGATGAGTGAGGATCAGAAGGGTTTGTCCATCAAGGCCAAGGGTATCTGCCAGCTGTGCGGCGAGTTTGAGCGACGGTTTTCGGCGGCCAGTTTCTATGAAGCCAACATGGCTCGCTTCTACGCCAAGCTTTTGGGCGAGTGAGCGCTGGGTCAAGCCCAAACCTGCACGACGAGTTCTCACGAGTTCCCCGAGTCGGCTGGTATGTTTCATTCGGCCCGACTAAAACTTCTCCTGGCAGAGCGTCCTATGGCCGCGCCGTTCGTCGTAAACTAATCTGCTAAAAATGTCGCAGAGCCTTCGTCTCACCCATCCTCGCCATCACGGTTAACTCGCTCACTAGCAGTTGAGGGCGCGAGACGCTTGGTTAGTAGTGTTTGACATTATTGACCTCGCAGCTACGCACACACAAGAACCTTTCGAAGCCGTCGCGAGCGAGTGCAACATGCAGCACTTGCAATCTTTTGGTGGCTTCTAAGACGGTGGGTGTCGGCAAAGCCATTCGCCAGGCTAACGAAGAAAGGGCAAACATCCTGTTGACTTTCGCCGACGCGCTTCGGACGTAGGAGTCGTATGTTGGCGACCTCGCTTGCGTGGAGCACGCTGTCGAGGTCAGCGCCGACAGCTTTGTATGAAGCTCTCGCTCGTGGATTCGCTAACTTGCTAGAGGTGGGCGCTGTCGGCGACTTGGGCGCCGCCAGGCGACGATCACCATCATGGTCAAGCCGCTCGAGGTCGAGGACACGGTCCGCATGCACGATTTCGACGCGTGGCTCGAATCGAACGGCCGCTCAGCGGCAGAGATGACCCTGAAGTCTCGTCTGCGGGAGCTTCTGCGTAGGTAGCCATTTCACCCGAATTCTCAGAGTGCGGCTATGGTCGCTCGTGCCGTTACTAGCTGCCAGGATTGATAGGAACCTTTAGATGAGATGTGCCTCACGGCTACGGTGCTAAAGTCGCAACGACCCCAATCGACTGGGCAGGAGGGTTCGGCACTTTGGGCGGGACCTGCAACTTACAAATAGGAAAAGGCGGCACGAACGTTTTCGGGTCCGCCCCTTTCGAGCACGTCACCATGGCTCATGATGACGCGTTCGAAATCCCACTCAAGGATTCTCTCCACCGACGCGCGGACAGCCGGGCGGTCCTTAATCGTTCGCCGGACCAGTCGATGTGGGCCGAAATGCCCCGCCGCGGCGGTCAGCCAATTGAACAGGCGCGTGTTGGCTGCATCCTCTCTGGTCACGTTAAAGACCAGATCGGTGAAGATCACGGTCTGAGTCGCTGGATGAAAGAATACCACTTCGTTGAGAAGGGGAGCGCCGCGAAACAAGTGGTGTTCGATCTGGCCTTGCCAATCGGCGTCAGGCTGGTCTGCGAGGATCGAATCGAACTTCAAGTCACGGCGTTTGTCTGGAAGGCCCGGAGCCCCGTGAAGCTTTGCCGCTGCATAAGCTTTGACGTAGTCGTTCACGAACAAGTGGTGAGCCTTCGAAGGTGCGACTATGGCACGCACCGGACCGAGCGCGTCGAGTTCACCTCGAATAGCTGGGTCTAGCGGTACGGGCGAATGAAGAAACAGGCCGCCCTCTGCGAGCCTTATGATGGTCATCCGAGCTCCGATGTCGCCCAACCTCAAAGGCAACTTGAACGGATGCTCCGCGACCCACAAATTGGGAGCGAGATTCCTGAGTCTCGCTGGCATAGCGTCAATCCTATTCATTGGCGCCAGCTTCTATGGGACGACTCGTGCGATGTCCCGTTGAGCAAATTCGGGTCAACGTCCTCGGGTTCGAAGGGGAGCGGGAGGCAAGTTCCAACATGACTATGGGTGTCACCTCTTCATTAGCGATGTGATGGTGGAGAAGCTAAGGTCCCGTTCTCCGGGCACCAGCGTTCATCACCGCTTGTGCACCGACTTTGGTAGCCTTGAGCATCGGCTTACAGATACTCGCATTTAGCGGTAGACCCGCAACGCTGGACCTGAAAGCTCGTACTCCGGCTGACCGTCTTCTGGATTAATTTGTCCCGTTAGCCTAAACCCCAGGCTCAAATATAGCCGCGCCGCGTTTTCATTGTCGCAATTGCAATGGAGTTTTACGGCGGCACACTGCGGGTAGTCGCGCAGAATCGACCGGACAATTTCGGTCATCGCTGCGCGCCCGTACCCGCGGCCCTGGTAGCGAGCGTCAATCATGATATCGTCGACCCAGAAATCATCGGTGCTTCCAGCATTGCAGAGCGTGCAATAAAACCCGACGATCTGTTCGCCATCACAAATTACACCCGGGTTATACACGTATTGGTCGCCATAGCGTCGGATGAAGGCGTGCGCGAGCGAGGCCAACGGCGTGCCGACGAAGCGCTGTTGCTCAGGTCGCGGCTTAAGCGCAACTGCTAGACGCCAGTTGGCTCGGTCGATTCTCCGCAAAGTGAGGGTCATCTAAAAGCCACGGTGCATTTCCTTTTCGAGGGCCCAGGGGGCCTTGGCGCATATGGAGAGACCTTCCAAAGCGCCTGCCTGGCGCAGAACGCCTCAGGTCCGCCGGAGCGGTGGACGGGCGTGACTGACGCCGCCCACCAGGCGAACTCTCCGTTCTTTGTTACAGCCGAAAGCCTCCATAGCGAAGGCTGGCACGTTACTATTATGCGTCCTGGCCGCGACGGTAGCGATTCAACGATGAGCTGATGCTGCACGGCTGAAACCACGGCGCTACAGTGGTGCCGTGGAAACGCCCGGCCTAGTATTTGACGATGAGACGCACTGCCGACATGTTGCGGACGCTCAGGCTAGCACGCTTGACGCCCCCATACGCTCTGTTCGAAATCGTGTTCATCATTCTAATCTGGGCTTGTGCTTATCGCGACATCAGTTTCTCCGCGCGCGTCGGTATCGTGCTCGAAGCCATCTCATTGGCGATCATCATTGTGATAGTAGGGATAATCATCGCCAAACACGGCGGTGTGTCCGATTCAGCTCAACTGCGGCTGCACAATGTGCCGGCGGGCGGCGTCATGTCGGCGCTGACCTTTGCAGTGTTCAGCTTCGTGGGCTTTGAGAGTTCCGCCACGCTGGCGCAGGAAGCACGCAACCCGACGAGCGCAATTCCACGTGCCGTCACTTTGAGCGCAACCGTCACGGGGCTCTTCTTCGTGCTGATTGCCTACTGCATGGTCTTGGGCGTCGGCGATCAAGTACATCTTATCGGCGACAGCAGTTCACCATTCACCGAGGTCACCCTTCGTGCCGGGCTCGGTGGGATTGCTGCCGTGGTGTATCTGTCCGCGATTGTAAGCGGCTTTGCCTGCGGGCTTGCTGCGATTAACGCGCTCGCGCGCATGCTGTTCTCGATGGGGCGGTACGAATTCGTGCATCGCTCGATGGGTGCGGTCCATCAACATTACCAAACACCGCATCTAGCGGTGACCGCATCGTGCTTCTTCACGATGATTATAGTGCTGGTATGCGGGGATATGCCGCACCTCAACGCTTTTAGTTACACGGCGACGTTCGGCACCTTCGGCTTGGTCCTGGTTTATCTGCTCACCTGCATCATCGCGCCGTTGGAGCTTTGGCGTGCCGGCGAACTTTCATTGGGCAAGGTGGTTGCAGGCGCGCTCGGCGCTGGCTTGATGGCATTCGTCATGATCGGCAGCATAGTGCCGGTGCCGTCTTATCCGATGTCGTTGCGCCCTACCTGTTCGGCGCATACCTGACACTCGAAATCATCTGGTACGGCATCGTTGCGGTCCGCTTTCCGCACGCGCTTAGCGGAATCGAATTGGACCTGGAGAAATGAAGTTGAGGTTATGGAATTGCCGACGATGGCCTGTCCTGCGAGCTATGATCACGTAGCCCTTCTTCGGAAATCACATAATGTGCTTTATGTCCGACTATCCGAGATGCCTTGTGGTCCCGTTAAGAAGACGGGGCCAGGAAATTTTCCCAGCCCCATCCGGGTTCTATAGGTCGAGTCGATTGCGACGTTGGCGCCCGCCTGTCGCAACGCCTGCCTTAGCATCTCGGCATTTGTATCATCGCGCGCCGAGGCTCAGGGCAAGATTAGAACGCGCTGCGTGAGGTATTGTCATAAATGTGCGCCTCCTTCGCCGCAATTCAACTGTAACTTGGTGAATCACGTTCAGTCAAAACGGCCTCCCAGGTGGGACTCGCGACACGCGCACCACCAGCCCATCAGCATCCGGATCAAACGGCACCTCCCTCTATGAGACCGGACCATTTGGCGATCCGCCCGGTATTGGTCCGCCACGGAACGAGCTCGATGCTTTGAATAACTTCTGCGGCGCTTTCAATTTGGAGGACATTGACCCGCAACTGTTGTTTGTCGGCCAACTCCTCCATTCCAAGCAGTAGCGGTTTAGTCGCAGCAGTGCGAAGGAAACGCTCTAGCGTCGTGACCTGCTCTGCCGACGGATTGAGCAGATTGAGCGTCGCGATGCGTTGCGCTGGAGCGAGGCCTGCGACACTCGTAGACAATAGACGATCCACAAATAGCCGCGATACATTCAGCGTGGTGTCAGGATCGCTCAGGTCGCCTTGTTGCACCGGCCACAGACCGAGTAAATAGAGGAGCTCGCCCGGGTGACGCTTCTCAGCGGTTATGCGCACCAGAAAATCGAACTCTGTCCAAGGGGAAAGACTCAGGCGCTGGCCGAACCCGCGCGCCTTCTTGATTGCTCGCTCCGCGTACCGTCTGGCTTGGCTCGACAAACTCTTGGTTGTAGCACCGGCCGCCAGGCGGCGCGCCTCGTCGAAGAGTTTGTCTTCATCCACTTCTTGGGCCGCGCTGTAAATGCCATCCATTCCCGCTCCAGAACGTGCGGTGTCGACGAGGAGCAGCGTAGCGTCACCTTTTCCCTCGCGCAGTTCGACCGCTTCGTCGGCCGTAATCGTGCGAATTGTCGGGTTCGGCACATCCGCGACACGCCACACGCTCCACCCGCCTGGGGCGAAGCCGGGGTCTCGAGCAAGGCATTCGCTGACCCCGGGAGTAAGGCAGCGGATAAAAGCCATCGTGCCGCGGTCAGCTGCGCCCAGCACCTTTTTGACCGCCTGGGAGAAAAGTTGGCCGTGCAGCTCAGTCCAGATCATCACTGTCCCCCTCTGGAACCCTAAACCGAGGGGTCAGGCGCTTCATCGCGTCAGCATCATTGACGCCCAAGAGGAGACCGAGGTCGCGAAGCCGCCGTTCCAAGACAAGGCGGTTCTGTCTCAACAGCTCGTTTGATATCGTAAGCCCGGGCGGAGCCTCGTCCACACAGAATCCGTAACGTTCGCGCAGCACATGCAGGAACGCTTTCAGCGACATCTGGCTGAAACCCTGCTTTTTGCCGCGGCGCAATACGTGCAAATGAACTAGGTAGTCGAGCGCTGCGTCAGTCAGAACGAGCGAACGAAGGTCCGTGCGTCTTCGCCCAGCTGTTTCCGTAATGCGCATCACTGCTCGGCGTGTGGGAATCCGTTAGGACGGTCGACAAGTAACGCCGAATCGAGGAGTGCTACTATGTTGTTTTGTGCGTTCTTGCGCCCCTGGAGAAATGTAAGAGCCTCGGCAAGCCGCCAGACAGCATTAGGCTGAGCGTTATCATTTTTGAGTACGCCGGCGGCGTCGGGATAGTCCTCTTCAAGTCGCTCGGCCAACTCCAGCGCTTTGGCATCGAGGCCGTGCAGAATCAACTCCGCTTCATCCCTTCGTTTGAACAATAAGTCACCTAGAAAGTTCAGCCATTCGATGACATACGGTCGCACAGGAATTGTCAGCTTCTTTAAGGCGGGATCGAAACGGGCCGAAACGTCGAGCAGGCGTAACGCCATCAGTACTACAGGAAAGTGCTCAATGCGGCGCATCAGGTCGTCACTGGACTGCTCAGCGACAGCTCGCAGATTCCGGTCGATTCCGTTTGAGCAATCAACGAAGAGAGGTGTCGGCCGTTGCTCATTTCGTTTTTGGATTTCTCCAGTCTCCGACCACACGAACAGAAGCTCTATGGTGCTCGTAATGATCGTGGTCAGACCGATCGCCATACATGCTTCAAGAAGCTCGACGAATGCATGCCGGGGAATGATTGTGGCGTAGGTGCGTACAAAGCGCCTTATATCTTCTGAGAAATGTTGCGCGGCCACTTCGGCAACAGGACGTTGGTTCGAGACTTTTTCACCTTCACCGCCTCGTAGTTTGTCGGGTGCCGCTCCGAGTCGCTGGGCCAGGCGGATCATTAGAAGCTGATCCAGACCCACAGACGCTTCTTCACGGAACCGATCGGCGGTTCGGTCGCTCAGTGGCCCTTCACGCGCCACACCTTGGTGAAATGCGCTTAGCAGGACGTTGTCTTCGAATCCTCGTCCGACTGCAAACCAAGTGCGCTCTCCGTTGCGATTCGGCTCAACGAACTCCCCCTTCTGATCCGCGAGCATAGCCACCATCATTTCCGGCACGAAACGGAGGTTAGCCACAGATTCGGGCAGGTCGACCCAACTTGCCGTGTAATGTGCCGGAGCTACGCGTTGAACCTGCTCCTGTCTTCCCAATGCTCGTTTACTGTTCTCCAAACAGAAGCACAGGAGCAGATCACCAAGTATTGCCTGCGACGTCTCATCGTCGAAGCCGGTGAAGTCTGAGCTTTGGGCGAGAACCGACGCCACACGTTCGATTGTTGCGGTTCTTTTGCGCTCTCTCGAAGTGGCAGCTTCGCCCGCGAAGGTCTGAAGAAAATTACCCTTGCCGCGGCGGTGTCCGAATCGGAACATGTAGAAGACCGCCGGAAGAACCGCGGTCAAATCAAAGTCCTGAACGGAGACCGGAAGTGCTTTGTCGTAATTCGCCGTCCAGATCTCGCGGCTTCGCGCCCGGCCAAACACATCATCGACTATGGATTTGGCAGTCGCGCTTTCTCTTGAGCGACTCATTGTTCTGCCCCGGAGCCGAGCCGACTTATGAGCATTCGCTGGCATGGACCGATCTCTGTTACGCTTAGCTCCGCGCGAATACGGTAAATGGCTTCATCCTGCATCGGATTCCACGCCAGCAGTGTTCGCTCATCTTCCCGGACGAGACGCTGCACAAAGATAGACAAGTGGGCAAATGTATCGTCGGTGGACACATCTCCCAACTGATAGCCATCGGCGAGTTCCAGAAGCAGATGGAACAACTCCGCGCCGAGCCTCAGGCGCTCCTCGTCTTTCCCGTTTCGATAGCGATAGACCAACACCGCTTGTCGATGCAGCCAATCTATACCTTCAACGTCGGCCGGGAGATCTGCTTCGAGTTGAAAGGCACTCAACGGTTTCTCGACCCAGAACGCCGTCTCCGTGGGTGTTCGCGGCGTAACCCGGAGAGGAACGACACCAACACGCTCAAGGGCCTGCGGAGGCAGATCCTCCAATCGTGAAATTCCCTTGCAGAGAAGTGCGCATACTTCAGATAATTCGCGGTCGTCAGCCAACGGCAGGTTTCGGAATCTACGAAGATGGCGGCCCCTCGCAACATCTAAAAACGATGCGCGCGATGCCGAGGCGATTTGCGAGGCTGTGGGCCGACCATCGATGCGGTTCGTTGTCGCCAAGAGCCAGGCACAGCAGGATGTTCTCGCTCTGCATCGAGTGCGATCGCTATTGATCGGCCAACGCACCGCGTTGATGAACCAGATGCGTGGCCTATTGGCCGAATGCGGCATCGTGGCCGCGCAAGGGGCGGCACAATTGCGCCGCACGCTCGCAATCATTCTGGAAGGCGGCGATGCGCGGGTGAGCGAATTGTTGCGCGAGATGCTGTCCGAAATGAGCGAGCGCTGGCGACTGTTCGAGGAACGCCTGGGGCGTTACGAGCGGCGGATTGAGCAACTCGCACGCGGCGATGAAAGAGCTGGCCGGTTGATGAAAGTGACTGGAGTCGGCCCCCCTCATTGTCACAGCGCTGCTAGCGGCCGTTGGCGACGCGCGCCAGTTTCGCAGCGGGCGAGAGCTTAGCGCCTGGCTTGGTCTAGTCCCGCGCGAGAAATCCAGTGGCGAACGCACCGTCCTACTCGGCATCACAAAGCGCGGGGACCGCTATCTGCGCATGCTACTGATCCACGGCGCACGGGCGGCGATACGTTACGCCCCGCTTAAAAAGGATCGCTGCAGCCGCTGGATCGGCGCGGTCAGCCAGCGCCGCGGGCCGAATGTCGCGGCGGTGGCACTGGCCAATAAAAACGCGCGTGTGATGTGGGCCTTGCTCGCGCGCAATGAGAATTACCGCGCCCCTACCGCCGCCTAAAGGTGGCTCGGGAAAAACCTGCCAAGGATTGCGAAGGGTGACCGCAATGATGGCGAACCGGTCGGACCGGCGTTTTCCAAACCCGTTGAGACTCAAGGCCAATATTGAGGCCGTCGAGATGATGAGGCGAAAGCGCGCGGATTTCCATCAAGGCCCGGGGCAGCATGTGCTCCATCAAGAGGCCGGATACATGAGCGCAACCGGACATCGCTATCAGAGGGCCCCTTGCGCATGGGGCTGGGTCCATACATGAGTCTCAAAGCTCGTCTTCGAGAACTACTCAGTGAAGTCACACCAGTTGCTTTTGGGGCGACCAGAAATCGCACATGACCGGACCGGAAGGGTAGGGCGCCCGGCTCGATCCAATTCCTGAAAATATCATTTTTCCGCCCCCTGAGGGCTTTGCCGCTGCGCGGCTAAATGGGAAAGCAGTGCATCCAGTCGAAGCAGCTTGGCGAAAGTTCCGCAATTCGGAGCACCGAGGCCTGCTTGAACGAAGTTTCAAGCTTCGGCAGAGTTTCCTCGACGCGATAGGTCTCAAGCTGTACCCACCTGAGGTAGCCCTGCCGCTGGGAGTGCCGTGGAATCTCGTCGCTCAGGCCGAAGCGCAGAAAGGGGGCAAGCCGCTCAGTACCCGGCTTGGCGCCTCCAATTCCATGCTCGTTAACACGATTCATGTGTGGGCAGCATATCGGGAAGCCAAGAACATTTACGAGATTGAGCCGTCGCTGGCTGAGTGCCTGGCGCGCTCGCCATGGCCCGAGCAAACACCTATGCAAGCCCTGCGGCTGCCGTCTCGCTGTCCGGTGCTAGTGATTCCACGACCCGAGGGCGGCCCGTGCTATGTCGCCGCAGTTTACGACCTCCTGACCGGAGAAGAACACTCCGGCGCACTTGAGTTGCGCATTTCCGAATTCATGAAAGCGGCCCAGTGGTGGGTCCCGATCTGCGTCCTTCATCTCAACCACGATCGCCTGGCAGAGTGTCTCGATGCGGCTGCAGCCGAAGCGGAGCGTCACGGCGCCCCGGCTGGCGAGGCCGAAAGGGTGTGGCGCAACGAGCTCGCCGGCCTCACCTTGACCATGTTGCTGTACCTCGGCGGCGAGCCCGATCTCGCTCGGATCGTCCATCCCGGCGAGAAGCCGCTCAAGGCCAGAATCGCACGCACCGACCCGGAACGATACCGCGATCTCGCCGAGCCGACCGTCCAATCCGTGGGCAAAGCTTTCACGCGCGCTATAGAGCAGTGGGAAATCGAGCATCGCGGGGATGAAGGCGTCGCCACTGGCCGCACTATACGGCCACACATGCGCCGCGCCCACTCACATCTCTACTGGACCGGCGCCGGCCGGAAGCAGCCCCGAGTCAAATTCCTGCTACCCATTAGCGTTCGCGGTGGTGCGCTGGTCGAGGAGCCGGAGCAAACCCAGGTAGCGTTGATTCGCTGATACAAAATCCCTCAGCTCCTTTAAACAGCCGATCCAAGACGTCCGCGGCCCGAACGAGGCTGTATGGCCGGCACTAACGGGTCGTTTATGGAATTCGGTCCGCTTCGCCGAATTCGATCATAAACGGTAATGTAACATTACATGGCAAATTGTGATGGAAGTTAAAAAATTGCCGGCTGTTATTCGGCTTCTCCATTCGAAATTGCCTCCTCCTCGGCAGCCTAACCGAGCTAGCCGAACGCGGGAACATCTTACACCCGATGAGGTTTAAGCGGCTGATCTCGCTGCCCGTCGAACCGCGGGCGCTTGGCCGAACGCGATGCGTTGCTAATTATGATGGCGTATCGTCACGGGCTGCGCGCCTCGGAGGCTCAGTTGCGCTGGGACCAGATCGATTTAAAGGCCCCCGTACTTCATGTTGCGCGGCGCAAAGAATGGTTCTCCCCTCGACACACCCACTGCGCGGGCCTGAGTTGAACGCGCTACGCTCTTGGAGAGGCCGGCAGAACGAGGCCGTGCCGTAGGTCTTCACCTCGCTGCGCGGTGGTCCCATCACAGTCCGGACTGTGCATTACGTCGTCGCCGTGGTGGGCAAGGCGGCCGGCATTGATTTTCCCGTGCATCCTCACATGCTTCGTCATGCGACAGGCTTCTATCTGGCGAACCGCCGGCTATGACACACGTGCCATCCAGCTCTACTTGGGGCACAAGAACATTCAGCACACGGTTCGCTACACCGAGTTGAGTCCGCAGCGGTTCAAGGATTTTAGGAACGACTAATATCCTGAATGATTTCGTACGACGTCAGACTTAGGGGGAATTTGAAGAATTCAATCGAAGAATTCATCTCCTAGTGGAAAGAGGTGAGCGCGGAAATCCGTGTACAACGTCATTTTCTTAGGTCTGTGGCCGCGTCGGGAGCGACACGGAATAGGACCAGTCTGAAAGTCAGAAGCCGGAAAACAGCAAGCTTCAATGTGGCCACGCTCACCAAAAATAGATAGTAGCACGAATGCGAACCAGGTGTTATAGGGTTGTTATTGCTATTCTCTGTATTCTGACAAGTTCTTGCTTGACAACCGATAACACTAGTAATTATCATCGTCCCCAGAAGGATGAGTCAATGATCAGAGTCATCGAGCGCAAGCACGCCATTAAGCACTGTCAACTTCGCTCCACAACATTCGAAGCAACCGAAACAATAAGTTTTTCGTCTGAAAGATCGGTCACCCTCAGCTCCCGCCAGTAGGAACCGGGGGTGACACTCAACTCAGAAGCGCATTCACATCCCGATTGCGATGAGCTTTGAGCAAGCCTTTCGGAGCTTAACGGACCATGAGCCGTTTCCGTGGCAGAAGGCGCTCTACGAAGAGTTCCTGCACGCGCCGCCTTTCCGCACGGCCTGCGATCTCCCAACCGGCCTGGGCAAGACCTCGATCATTGCGATCTGGCTGCTGGCGCTGGCTGAGCGGGCGCGCGCTCGGACGCTCGATGATTTCCCGCGGCGACAGGTCTATGTCGTCAACCGGCGCACGGTGGTGGATCAATCAACCGAGGTGGCAAAAAAGCTGTTGACAGCGCTCGACGCCCCCGAGCTGGCTGAGTTACGCGATATCCTGCGCTCGCTTGCCGCGCGCACGACCGATCCTGAGGGGCGTCCGCTGCCGCCGCTAGCGATCAGCACACTGCGCGGCGAGTTCGCGGACAATGCCGAATGGCGCGACGATCCCGCCCGCCCAGCGATTATCGTTGGCACCGTCGACATGATCGGCAGTCGGCTTCTGTTCTCCGGCTATGGACGTGGATTTAAAACGCGCCCACTCCACGCCGGCTTCCTGGCGCAAGATGCTCTACTGGTTCACGACGAAGCCCATCTGGAGCCGGCTCTTCAGCAGCTCTTGGAGGCAATCGTCGGCGAGCAGAGGCATTGCAAAGACTGGCGCCGCCTGCATGTGATGGCGCTAACGGCGACCCGCCGCAGTCTGGCCCGAGGTCCTCGCAACGAAAGCAGCACTACCTCCTCGTTGCTGAGCGACGCTGATCGCGCGGATCCGGAAGCTGCCCGTCGCCTCGAAGCGACCAAGTCGTTGCGCTTTCGTCTCGCGGACGCGAACGACATCGCACCTAAAGTCGCCGATCTCGCGCTCGCCCATATGGACAGCAAGCTGGCCATCCTGATCTTCCTGCGCGAACTAAAGAGCCTCGAAGAAGTCGCGAAGAAATTGCACGACCGCAAGTGCAAGGTGCAGAGGTTGACTGGCACGATGCGTGGTCTGGAACGCGAGCAGCTACTAAGAAAAGACGGCATCTTCGCTCGCTTCTACCGTCGCAGCGCCGCGACGCCCCTGGAAGGCACGGTATATCTTGTGTGCACCTCCGCCGGCGAGGTCGGCATCGATATGTCCGCCGACCATATGGTCTGCGACCTTACTCCGTTCGACAGCATCGCCCAGCGGTTGGGGCGCGTTAACCGCTTCGGCACGGGATCTGCCCAAATCGATATCGTCTATACCGAGCCACGCGCTTCGACCCCGGCAAAAAGCAATAAGAATTCGACCAACAACGAATATGAGGAGCGCTGCCGCCGGACGCTCGAACTGCTGCGCAAGCTCCCGGATCACAACGCCAGTCCCGCCGCACTCGCCAACTTGGATGCGGTCGAACGCTCCGCTGCCTTCACGCCTGAACCCACGATCCTGCCTGCAACCAATATCCTGTTCGATGCCTGGGCATTGACCACAGCCCGCGATCTGCCCGGGCGTCCAGCCGTCGACGACTGGCTGCATGGTGTCGCTGACTGGGAACCGCCCGAAACGCACGTCGCCTGGCGCAAAGAAGTTAAAGTTCTGAACGATCTGCTGGAGCAAAGGCTTAGCAGGGTAACCGACGGGCCCTCGGAACGTCTGAGGAAAGAATTTCAAGAGGAACTGCTCGAACAATATCCTCCTGACGAACTGCTTGACTACTATCCACTCAAGCCGCACGAGCTTTTGCGCGACCGCTACGATCGCGTATTCGACGAGCTTAAGACCATCGCTGCTCGCACCGAGAAATTGTCGATATGGACTGTCGGCAACCGCGACCGCGTCGAAGTAACTACGCTGCAGGAGCTTATCGGTCGCGACAAGGACGCCCTTCGTTACAAAACCGTGATCCTGCCACCGCAAGCCGGCGGTCTGGGATTTACCGAATCCGGTCCCGGTTTTCTTCAGGGTAAAGCGGAGTATGTCGAGGATGGCCTCTACGACGTGGCCGACGAATGGATCGATGCTGACGACAAGCCACGTCGCTGTCGCCTCTGGGATGACGATCAGCCGAGTGATCCATCAATGCGCCGGGTCCGAGTGATCGACACGCGTCCGGACGCCGATGAGAACCTAGGTGACACAAAACCGGACGCCCAACCCAGCCGCCGGTTTTGGCGCTGGTATGTGCGGCCACGCTCCGCTGACGACGAAGGTTCGCGTACGGCACGCGACAAACAGGATCTACAGCCTCATCTCCTCTGCGCCGGCGTTTTCGCCGACGCGATCGTCGCGAAGCTTGGACTCGCCGACCCCGAAGCCACCGCCGTGCGCCTGGCCGCCCAATGGCACGACCTCGGCAAAAACCGCCAGGGCTGGCAGAACGCGATCGGCAATCGCTCGTACGCTGCCCCGCGAATCGAAACGGCCTGGGCCAAGTCGGGCAACACCCGTTCGCTCGATACCAACAAATATCGCCACGAACTCGGCTCGCTTATCGACTTGCAAACCGAGGTCGAATTTCTCCGCCTCGATGAAGACACGCGCGACCTCGTGATGCACCTCATCGCCGCACATCATGGCCGCGCGCGCCCGCACTTTCCTGCGGAGGAAGCCTTCGATGTCGACCGTCCGCACGACCTCGTTGACGCGATCGTGCGCGCGGTCCCGCAACGTTTTGCTCGGCTCCAGCGCAAGTACGGCCGCTGGGGCCTCGCGTATCTGGAATCACTCGTGCGCGCGGCCGACATTATGGCCTCTCAAGAAAAGTTCTCGGCGACTGTGCTCACGCCTACCTTCAAATCTAACAAGGAACGCGCTTGATTGAGTTCGCTCGACAATACCATGAGCATCCACGCCGACCCCGCCAACCCCGGCCAATTTTTCGCGTGCTGCGGCCTGCTCGAACTCGCCGACCGCCTGTGGCGTGGCGCCACAGGCTGGTTCGATCCGGCTGGCTTCGGTTTGCAGCCCCTGGTGCCAATCGACCAACCGAGCGGGACTGTCGAACTAATTCGTACGATCGCGAGGGCCGATCTGACGCCCCTCGAACCCGACAACGAAACCTCGTCGCCGCTTCTGCTCGGCGCGCCATTCAACCTCCGCCTCGACTGGTGGCAAGACGAACGGGCCGGCGGCGATCAACTCAAAGTTTGGGCTGGTAGTATGCGAGGGTTTCGTATTGCCCGTGCGATGCAGAAAGCACTGGCTGATGATGAAGCACTACAGACAGTAGCGCTCCTCGACTATGGCGTCGTTGTGCGCGATCCGGAGCAACCCGACAACAAGGTCGAGCCCTTCTATTTCGACGCCCGTCGTGGCGCCGCAGCGCTCGCGCTCGATATCGGATTCGCCCCCGACGCACTTCAGTTGACCAATGTCGCTTATCCGGGCGTCGAATTTCTCTGTCTGGTCGGTTTGCAGCGCTTTCGCCCGGTCTCAGTCAATCGCCGCGTGTTCGATTATTACACCTGGTCGCTCCCGCTAGACGCCTCTATCGCACCCGCCGCCGCCGTAGGCCTCATTCCCGACCACGCCGCTCGAGCGTTTCGCTTTGAGGTTGTCTTCCGCACTGATCAACGCAAACACAAGGCCTTTAACATAGCGACTCCCTTTGTGAGGTAAATCGATGAGTGAGCTGAAGACGAAATTCGATGCATGGCTGACCGATTCCGGCCCCGCCGCACTAGTGATCCGCGAGCACCTGATAGCGGTCGAGGGACGCGACGGCGTGGTCTTCCCCGCTACCTACGCCGCCAGCAAGGACGGTACTTCCGGCTACAATATCGACTCCTTCAACGACAGCGGGACGGAAAACGTTTGTCTAATCGACAGCGTGGGCTCGCAAGCCAACCGGATCGAACCCCTTTTTATGAAGCCGGACTACGCCGATCTCGTCCCTCGCGTCACGGTGAAGGCCGGTGAGAAGACTGTCAACTTGCTCGAAGCTGGTCACCGCGCCGGCGATGCGATCGTTCGTTGCTCAGAGCTGCAGGAGGAATTGCGCGCTGCCTTCAAAGCCGCGCAGAACGGTAACGCCGAGCCGCTGGCGAAGATCGCTCCCACCTCTTTGGTCTTCGGTGCCTGGGACTCTCGCGACACTGGTGCGAAGCTGCCACGCTTAATAGCCTCCACCATCCGCGCTTTTAATGTGCGCACGCTCCGCCGCTCAGCGCAGTACGTTCCGGCCGCCGAATACGTAGCTAGCGGCCTGCTTGAGGAGGCGGCCGATACCAAGACCGAAAAAGCCTATGCCGAGCGCGGCTTCAAACATGTTCCCGCTTCGGGCAACCCTGGCGGCGTGATCGCCACCGGCGGCGTTCGCCGAGATGCCTCCCTCCAGCTCGCCGCCCTCCGCCTGCTGAATGCGATTAGCGAGGCACGCTCGCTCGCCTTGCGCCGATACATCCTGGGACTCGCCCTGACTGCCTTCACGTATCCGCCTGCTGGTTATCTCCGCCAGGGCTGCAACCTCGTCCTCGATCCCGACAAGCCGCGGGAATTCGTTGAGGTTTATGGCGACGGCCGCCGCCATCCTGCCAGCGTGATCCATGCGGAAGCGCTCGAATACGCGCGCGCCGTGGTCAACGATTTCGGACTCGGTCCGAATCGAGTTGTCGATTTCGATCGTGAGCGGGCCAAACGCGACGTCACCGGCGACTCAGATAAAGAGGGCAAAGCGAAGAAGAGCAAGAATACTAGGTGAGGGTGCCCAGATGAGCGCTCACTTCTGCCTTGCCATCGGCTTGCTTGATCGGACCTTTCATGGCTGCCTCGATCGCGGCGACTGCGAATGGCCGCCGTCACCCGCACGCGCCTATCAAGCGCTGGTTGCCGCTGCCGGCGGCCGCGCCTGTGGAGGTCCGCTGCCCGACGCCGTCAGAGGTGCTCTTGAATGGCTCGAACGGCAACCGGCGCCCTTGATCGTCGCCCCCGAAGCGTCGACCACCTCGATAGCCTATCGGGCGTCCGTCCCTAACAACGCGATGGATATCGTCGGGCGCGCCTGGTCTCGCGGCAATTACACAAATACCGGTGACGCCAGCCCCGCCACCCATCGGACAATGAAGACTATCCGGCGTACCTACCTTTTCGGAGAAGGCGCGCTTTACTACGTGTGGCCGTTGCCCGAGCTCGAACTCGCCAACCCGCAGGCCGCATGCGCCACACTCAGCGAACTTGCCCGCAGTATTCTCGCCCTAGGATGGGGCGTCGACCTCGCGGTCGGCCATGGCGAAATTCTCACCGCTGATCAAATAGAGAAGTTGCCGGGCGAACGTTGGTTGCCTATCGCGAATGGCGCAGGCTTCGCTGACCTGCGCGCACCCCGCGCCGGTACACTGGCCGACCTGATAGCCCGCCATCGCCGCTTCCTCGCTCGTTTCGGCCCTGATGGGCTTGCGCCGCCGCCGCCGTTTACCGCCTACCGCACCGTCGCTTATCGCCGCGACTTCGACCCCGCACCGCGTCCCGCAGTCGCTTTCCGCTTGCTCGATCTCGACACCAGCTCGATGCGCCCGTTCGACCCCGCCCGGCATACCATTACCGTCGCGCACATGACGCGTCGTGCCGTCGCACTAGCCGCTCGTTATCGCTGGCCCGAGGAAGAAGTGGCTCGCATAGTGATGGGCCATGGAGAACCTCGTGACGGCGCCGAGCATCAACCGCCCGGCAACGCTCGCTTCAGCTTCCTCCCCTTGCCCACGATCGAGTTTCGTGGTGGGAGTCAACCTTCCGTTGTCGGTAGTATTCGCCGCGTGCTGCTCTCTTCGTCAGCCCCCGATTTCCGCTGACGCATAGAGTGGGCGCGGCAGGCCATGCCCGGATGCGAGCTCTTAAGTCTCTGCGACGCTGGCAAATCGCTCGCCCTTCTTTCCGCCCCTCAGCGCGACGCCGTGGTCGATCGCTACCTCAATCAAGCCGCGACATGGGCTACTGTTACGCCGATGGTCCTGCCGGGATACGACGACCCCGATCACTATCGGCGCCGCCTTGAGCGCGGCCTTGATGGGGCGCGGCAAAAGAACCTGCTCAACCGCCTCGACGTCCGCATCGACGGCTTGATTCGGAAAGCAATTGTTCAGGCCGGCTTCCCGTCCGTGCTCGCGATGCGCGCCTTAATCGATTGGCGCTCCAGCGGCTTCTTCGCCGGCGTTGATCTCGCTGGCCGCTATGCCATGCCGGACTACCTCAAACGCTTTACGCGAGTGCATGTGCGGATTGAATGGCGCGATGCGCGCGGTCGTTCGCTTCCGATTCGTGGACCCATCTGTCTCGGTGGCGGCCGCTTCTTCGGTCTCGGGCTATTTGCTTGTGTGAGCCAAAACGATGCGTAATACCTACCTGGTCTGCTACGACATCTGCGACGACAAGCGCCTGCGGCGCGTCTTCCAGACCATGCGCGACTTCGGCGACCATATGCAGTACTCGATCTTCGAGTGCCAGTTCACATCCGCCGATCTTGTGCGGTGCCGGCACGTCCTCAGCGAGATTATCGACCATCGCCAGGACCAGGTGCTGTTCGTCGATCTCGGTCCGGTCGAGGGCCGTGGTGATCGCGTGATCACCGCACTGGGCAGGGCCTACTCGCCGTTCGATAGCCCCTGCATCGTTGTGGATCGCGAACCGGTAACGGTCAGCGACGACGATCCGTTCTAGGACGATGGCGAAATTGCAACGCAAACCGCCTGCGACCCAACGCCCCGAAGAAGCGGAGCCTCCACGCTCAGCAACCCCGCTTACCGAGGTCACGCTGCCCGACTATCTGCCAGCGCGGATGCTTAATGAGTTTGTCTATTGCCCACGCCTGTTTTTTTACGAGTGGGTCGAAAGCGTTTTCGCCCATAACACGGATACGGTTGAAGGCGAGCTGCGGCACGAAAAGCTCGAAACCAGAGCCGATGCGCTGCCCCCGCCCGAGAGTGAAACCGAGATCCACTCGCGTTCGGTGATGCTCAGCAGCGAGACCCATCGGTTGATCGCCAGAATCGATCTGGTCGAGGGCGAGGGCGGCGCGGTCGTCCCGGTCGATTACAAGAAGAGTCATCCGCGCGATGGCGAAGACGGCCCGGAGGCGTGGCCCGCCGATCGTGTACAGCTCGGAGCTCAGGCGCTGATTCTGCGCGACAACGGTTACCGCTGCGACGAGGCGGTCGCTTACTATCACGCAACTCGCCAGCGTGTGCGCATCGCTATCGACGAGGTTCTGATCGACGAAGTGGCGCAGGCTCTGAACGACGCCGTAGCGCTGGCTAGCCGCGGCACTATCCCGCCGCCGCTGGTGGATAGCCCCAAGTGTCCGCGCTGCTCGCTCGTCGGAATCTGTCTGCCCGACGAAACCCTTTTGTACGAAACGCTGCCACCGCCTGCACCAAATCCCCAACTCTTGCTGTTCGACGATCCGGACGAGGCTCCCGTTAGCGTGCGCTCGGAACCTGAGGGGATGCGCCGATTAGTGCCGCCACGCGACGACCTGCGTCCGCTCTACGTCACCGGTCACGGCTTTTCGATCAACAAACGCGGCCAGGTCCTGCAGATCAAAGAACGCGATAAACCCGTTCAGGACGTGCGTATCGGTGAGATTTCACAGGTGAATGTCTTCGGCAATGTCCAGCTCAGCGCCGCCGCGGTGCAGAGTCTGTGCTGGGCTGAAAAGCCGGTCGCGCACTTCTCCTTCGGTGGATGGTTTTACGGTCTCACGCAGGGACTGGGATTGAAGAACGTCTTTCTACGCAAGCGTCAGTTCGCTTTCGCGGAACAGCCCTTCTTCTGTCTCGCGGTTGCGCGCGAGTTCGTCGCCGCCAAGATTCGAAACCAGCGCACGATGCTGCGGCGAAATCATATTGAGCCGCCCACCAATGCGCTCGGCCAATTGAAACGCTATGCGCTCCTCGCGCTCAACACCGACAGCCTCGAGGAGCTGCTCGGCATGGAGGGCAACGCAGCGCGTATCTACTTCGCAAACTTCGATGGGATGCTCAAGGCTGATGACGGCCACGCCGGTGCTCCGCCATTCAAGTTTGAATTCACTACGCGGAATCGACGGCCACCGACAGACCCGGTTAACGCCTTGCTTTCGTACGGCTACAGCCTGCTAACGAAGGATCTCACGATTATCTGCCACAGCATCGGTCTCGATCCGTTTATTGGATTTTTTCATCAGCCGCGGTTTGGGCGTCCGGCCCTCGCGCTTGATCTGCTGGAAGAGTTTCGCCCGCTGATCGCAGATTCGGTTGTAGTCAACGCAATCAACACCAGGATGGTACAGGCGACCGACTTCATCCGCGTCGGGCGGGCGGTCGGCCTCTCACCATCCGGACGGAGCTCCTTTCTTCGCGCCTACGAGCAGCGGATGGATACGTTGGTCACCCATCCACTGTTTGGCTACCGGGTCAACTATCGAAGAGTTCTCGAAATCCAGGCGCGCTTGCTGGCCCGGGTCCTGAGCGGGGAAGCGCCGCGATACATCGGCTTCGAAACGCGTTAACGGTTGCGAGCGACGGAGTGATGATGAAACCCTTGCGGGTGCTCGTGTGGGAAAACATCTTGCACGTCAAAGAGTTTTTGGACTAGATGAACGAATCGAATCGGTGCGAGCAGGTGTCATGGACCGCCGCTCGCAAAGTGCCGAAAAGGTCTTTGAAAATTAGGAGGTTACGACGGGTTGGATTCCGCGCTCATCGGAGCGCGGCCACATTGAAGCGTCAGTGCGCAACGCGACCAGGAAATGCGCCAGCGGATTGATTCCGCGCTCATCGGAGCGCGGCCACATTGAAGCCATGGCATTCATCTGCGGACCTGTTCACGCAATCGCGATTCCGCGCTCATCGGAGCGCGGCCACATTGAAGCGCACGCATCAACACGGCTTACGACATCGAGACTAAAGATTCCGCGCTCATCGGAGCGCGGCCACATTGAAGCACGTTGTACCACGTCCTCCCTGATGTTGGAGTCGTCATGATTCCGCGCTCATCGGAGCGCGGCCACATTGAAGCGAGGGCAGATAATACGACCTTCCCTGAACCAGGGTATAAGATTCCGCGCTCATCGGAGCGCGGCCACATTGAAGCACGAATACGTTGAAC
>Ga0306920_100003447_pt1 | contig 20070 bp, 18 predicted proteins | sample flu12Cox44000170_FD_204666 | JGI IMG/M metagenome (GOLD analysis project Ga0306920, IMG submission 204666) | Lab enrichment of tropical soil microbial communities from Luquillo Experimental Forest, Puerto Rico - flux4day.12C.oxic.44.000.170 (v2)... | ecosystem: Environmental > Terrestrial >... | reverse complement strand
TGTGTTGGGATGGATCTTGAATTCTGCCGCCAGAGCCCGCACCGAAGGAAAGGATTGGCCCGCCCGAAGCTCCCCGCTGACAAAGGCTTTCTTCGCCGCGAATACCAGTTGGTCAAAAATGGACTCACCCGAGCGCAACCTTAGCCGAAATGGTGTCATACGCGTACTGTGACGCAAATGACTGAGCTTCGTCAAACGTATTTTCGTACCCGTTATCGCAGTTACGTTGGATTTCACACGACCATTGCGCGGCCTTCCCGCGATCTCGCGTGCTGCGAGCGGAAGAGGTGAACCAGGGTTCCGAAGCAGACGGCTACGGCTGCGGCCGATTTAGCCCCTTATCGTTTCGACACACGCTATAGACAGAGACTCGGACGGTGTGATGGAATCGGCGACACGCTAAACGAGGACAAAGCCCATGCTCTCTCCGTTTCACGTATTCAAGGTGAAAAGCGACGGTAGCCGTCACTGGCTAGAAGGGGCGGTAAGTGTGGAACGCGCGACAGCACGTGTGAAAGTGCTCGCAGCATCCTCACCCGGCCAATACGTCATTACCAATTTGACCGGCAAGGTCGAATTCCCATCGAAGCGGATAATGTTTCAGATTGGCTACGACGAAAAGGAACTGAACGCGAGGGCCGAACTGTTTCGCCGCTGCGGCTTTGAAGTCATCTCTGTCGCCGACAACGAATCGGCAAAACGCGCCCTGCGCTCGATTGGCAATGTCGATGTATTCGTCGTCGGCCACGCGGCACCCGAACAAACGAGAAAAGAAATGGTCGAGTGGCTGAAAGCAACGTTTCCACAGGTCAAAATTGTGGCCCTGATCCCGTCCGCGAATCGCGAGCTGTCTCGTGCCGATTACAATATCGTTCTGAATGACTGGGACAAGTGGCCGTCACTTCTCGCAGCCGCCGCGAGCTGAGCTAGGGCCGGGACAATTCCTGCGTGCCGACCGATGTTTCCGACCCCGTTGAACTCTTTCGCGTTCTCAACCCATTTCAAAAGGACTGCTAGTCCTCGTCTCGATTCTTGACCCTTATTTGTTCCGAAAAAAGGAGTTCTTCTTTTCCTTCAACCCGGTAGGTATGAAATGGTCGGTGGCGACAAGGCCGGTAGCGGCGACAAGCGCCGTGTTATTGATTTCAAAACGTGGCCGAAGCTTCGGCAGAGTGCAAGTTCTCAAACGACATCGGAAATCACTGTACGGTCACGGCCAGTGTGACCGTGTGGGAGACAGCCCGAGCTCCGGTCCCCCCAGAAGCTGTGACGGTCACGACGTAGGAATTTGTCGTGGGCGCAGATCCGCTACTTGAGGAGTTAGAACCCCCGCCGCAACCGATGGCAACCAGGAGACACGAGAGGAAGAACAGCATCACCGGCCAACCGCGCTTTTTCCGAGGCCAGGCGAGCAGACAGAAGCATGCGGCGCCCAGGCCGCCGAGAAAACCACCAAGGAGCCGGGGCTGACCGAGCGCAAGCCGGAAGGCAGACTGCCCTGGGGTCTTGGTGATGGTCAGGGTGTCGTTCGCAGCCGTAGAGCCATCAAGATTCAGCTGAGGAGGCTGAAAGCCGCAAGTCACTCCGGCCGGGAGCCCCGTGCAGGTGAACAGAACGGTTCCAGCAAGACCGAGGCCGGGGCCTGGAATGAGCACCAGCGTGGATTTCCCAGGAGTGCTGGCCGAGACCGTCAAAATACCGGGGTTTGCCGCCAATTGAAAGTCCGGGTTGCCCACAAACAGCACCGATGGCGTTGCAGTGGAGCCATTGAAGTTGGCGTCGCCGGAATAGACCGCGGTAATGGCGTCAGAACCATTGGCGAGTTGTGTGGTTGTCAGCGTGGCGAACAGATTCAACAACGGCACCGGATTTCCCAGAGTCTGGGCGTTGGACGTAAATTGCACGGTGCCGGTAGGAGCAGCGACACCGGCAGGGAAAACACCGGCCTGAAGAGTCACGGAAGAATTGGGCAACGCGCCGCTGGGGACAAAAACGAAAGTTCGTGTCGTTCCCTTGTTAACGGTGAGGGTAGTCGTGCCGGCGGCACTGGCCGTGAAGCTTGGATCCCCCGAATAACTTGCGTTCAGCGTATGGGTTCCGACGGCGAGAGCCGTTTCTTGGGTCAAGACATTGCCCCTCACATCGAGAGGCACGGTCATCAAAGTTGTGGTGTTACCGTTGAAGGTGTCGGTGAAAGTGACACTACCCGTTGCCGTTCCTTGGTTGGATGCCCCCGCAGTAGCTGTTTGGAGATATAAGAAATCGCTGTAACCAACCGACGAAGCCGGAGTGAGATTCCCGTCGAAGCCAAAAGCGAGCGTGGAGAAAGTCGTGGTGCTGGGTTCGGGATTGACGGTGACTGCAACGCCCGGCGAAGTGCTCGCGCCAAATACCCCATCACCTCCGTAGCTCGCCGTCAGGGAATAGCTTCCTCCGGGGAGGGCAGACACGGAAGCAGAAACCGAACCGGTGCTGCCCAACACGCCTAAATTTAGAGCCTGAGGGTTGCCAGGCAACAGAGCTACATCTCCTGTCGGCGTTCCCGCCCCGGTCGTGGGTGTAACCGTTGCCGTAGCGGTAACTGGCTGGCCGTGGGTGAGACTAGTAGGGGTGACTTGCAGAGCCGTGGTCGTCGCGCGGAAGGTCACGTTAGTCCAGCTATTGACGAGGTTTGCGGCGTTGACCGATCCGAGGCCGGTCGCCAAGTCGTAACCCGGTCCAGCCGAAGAGCCGGTCTGCCCGGGAACACTATTGTTGCCCTGGGTCACGTCGTTGAAGATGCACTGGCTCTGGGGTCCGGTAGAGGCATTGCAATTCGCAGCCGTCTGACTTGCGGCCAGCGGGTACAAAACGAAATTTGCCTGGCCCTGCCGTGAATTCGTTTTCTGGTCGACGAGGGCCATGATGCCGGCGAAAGTCGGCGCGGCCGCGGAAGTGCCGCCAACAATCTCAGCGTTGATCAGTTGCCCGTTCGCGTCGGTGATGCAAACTCCGTCCTGGCAGAGCAGGTAGCTATCGTGCGACGCGGCGGCGGCTAGAGAAACATCAGGAAGGTCGCGTTTGCCGTCACTCGGCACACCGGGTCCCGCCTGCCAGGAAGGCTTGGCATAGAGGGTGCTCGGCCCTCCGCCGCTCGCCAACAGAGAGAAGAACGGGCATTGAGTGAGGTCAATACAACTCTCATTCCAGACGACTTCCGGAATGTATGCGAGAACGGAACTTTGATTGGGACCGTTCGTGGGCGACCAATACTTGCTGTCCGCTCCGTTCTCGTTGAACTGCGTTCCGCCAAGCGCGATATTAAACGGTGTCGAAGCCAGGCCATTGACAGCAGCTCCATGGCTGGCCGAGCCTTCTTCGGATGGGTGGTCGCAACCGGCAGCCCCGCTGTCACCGCTCGCGACAATCACGGTAATGCCCTGCGCGGCTGCTTGCTCCCATAAATTGTTATAGAAGGCATTCTCTGCTTGGCCCAGCAGCTGCTCGCATTCGCCGAAACTCGAACTGAGAATGGGAGCCAGGTTGTTGTCCACGATGTACTGCGCGGAGAGGTCCGCGCCGTCGGTGGAATTGGTGCTCCCCGAGACGACAAACTTGATTGTCGCTTTGGGAGCTATAGCTCCTGACCATTCAATGTCCAGGTCTGCCTCGGCCTCCTCCGATCCAAAGAGATTGCCGGGATCGGCGCCATCGAGAATAATCTGCGTCTGATTCGCAGGGAGACCAAAGGCGATGCGGAAGATTTGCAGATCCGAAAGATTGATATTGCTTCGCCCGACGATGGCAATGCTTTGCCCAGTGCCGTCGATTGCGTTCAGATAGAGAGAAGCTGTGTTGTAAATCTGCGCAAAGTCGCCGGGGGCCAAATAATGAGCGACGCCGGAAAAGCCGTTGAACGTGAAATTGGGTTGCCAAGTGCTGGTGTTCCCGATGCGGGTGGCAGAGCCAAGGACACGTATCGTGGGCGGCTTCTGAAAATTGTGCAGCGTGCTCACTCCCGTGACCGCCGGCGCCAGGGACGAAGGAATTTGTGGATCGGAAGCGTTTGCATAGTGCATTTCAGGGCCGACTGCGTACCGGTGGATCGACGTATGAAACGCCTCTTGAACCTGTGCAGCCGTGCCGCTGAACTCGATGGCCATTCCACTGCGGGCGATCCGGTTCACGCGGAAACCGTGAGATTTCAACCAGGCAGTGAGCGTTTGGAGATCGGACCTCGAAAGCCCGAAGCGCTCGCCAAACTGCTCCGGTGAGAGCCAGTTGTGGAAGCCAGGAGAGGACTTATCTTGCTGTTCCGTGATGAGCCGTTCGAGTGCGGATTCCAAGCCAGGGTCACGCTTCAAGACCAGAAGCATACGCTCCATCGGGAGGTCCGGTGGAACCGCACCACGGTCGTTGACGGGAATCGCCAGTGGATGGCGGTTGTCCTTGAGAACGGTAAGGGAAGATTCGTCGACAGGCTCGCGGATGCGCGCGGGGATGGCGGCCGTCTGGGCTAGGAGGCAGGAGGAAGGGATGCTGGGAACAAGAAGCAGAAGCAAAGGAGGGAGGATCGGGACCGGTTTAAGGAGTCGCATGGATTGGCCCAATATTTGACGAGCGCCGAGCGGTCTAGCACCCAACCTAACCTCAAGCCAGCGTTGTGCTCAGCACTACATGCCGCGTTAATACCTCTCTTCCACAAAGTGTGGACGGAGCATAACACAGCATTACGCTAAGCGCATGCCCTGAATTGAACCTGTGCGGGCGGCGGGAAAAGAATGAGCATCGCGCTGGTATGCCCGTGGCGCATCTGGCGAACGGGCCCACGCGGAATGCTCGGGCAAAAGGGAAGGGGATTCGCCAAAATGACGCGCGACTCTAAGATCAAGGGTTTGCACGGGGGCCTCAACGCCACTAGTGTTTCCGAGAAGGACCATGCACAAACTAACGTCGTCGAGGCCCGATTTCGCAAAGGGTCACGCGCCGGCGCGATTTTTGAAGCCCCTCGCCCAATATGCTCGAGAGGAGTAGAACGGAAAGAGTAAACTGTCCGGTCCGTTGTGAGGCCGTGTAAGGGATCTGCGAGATGACAAGCAAGTCTGTTGCATGTCGCAGAGCCTTCCAAGACTGGATCGGACACGCCCGACGGGGTCGGTAAAACCCCTTTGCCTGTAAGGGCGCGAACTCTCCATACGGATATTTTCAGGAGGAGCAAGCGTGTCTATACCAAGGAGGACGCATCGCCGGGATTTCTTGAGAACCGCTGGACCGGCCTTCATCGTGGGTCCGGAACTTGCCCGCGCAGCCCGTGCATGGGATCCGGTGCCAAGCACAGAACCAGGCACTGGAGCAAGGCCGCGGCTCCTTACGGGCTGCTGCGCCTACTCTTACCGTGAACTGTTGAAAGTCGGCAAGATGACCATGGAAGACGTCATCGGAAAAGCTGTGGAGCTCGGGATTGATGCCGTGGACATGACCGGTTACTGGTTCAAATCGACCGAGCCACCCTATTTGGCTTCCTTGCGACATTTGGCTTACAAGAACGGTGTAGGTTTTTCCGGTGCAGCCACGGGAGCGAGCACTGTGCAAGCTGATGCGGGCAGGCGCGCACAGGTTTTGGAGGAGATCAAGAAATGGATTGATGTCACCGAGTCTCTGGGAGCACCGCATCTGCGGGTCTTCGCGGGGAAGCTTCCACCCGGGGCGACCATGCAACAGGGCATCCACTGGACCGTTGAGGCCCTCAAAGTGGCGGCCGAGTACGCGGGGAAAAAAGGAATTACTCTCGGCGTTGAAAATCACGAAGGTATCACCCAGAATGCGGATGTGTGCATCGAGCTCGTTCAGCGCATTGATTCACCCTATTTGGGAATCAATCTGGACATCACGAACTTCGTTGCCACCCCGCAGGCTGACGCCTACGCGCAAATCGAAGCCACGCTCCCTTACGCGACCCACTCTCACATCCGAGACGTCTTCGAAAATGGGCAAGCTGTCGATCTCGACCGCGTGTGGCCGCTTTTCGCACGCGCGAATTATAAAGGGTTTATGTCCGCAGAATATGAAGGTGAAGAGGGTCCCTTGACCGGAGTTCCCAAACTAGTCGAAAAAATCAAAACGCTTTGCCGCAAGTATTCTTCAGTTTAGCCAAAGGAGGTGCGAATATGCTCAATCGAAGAAGGTTCATTCAACGGGTTAGCGAAGGTGCAGCGGCGCTCGCAGGTTCGTCAGTTTTTCTGCCGGCGAGCGTCCTCGGAGCCAATGACCGTGTCCGGTTCGGGCTGATCGGTGCCGGCGGGCGCGGACTGGACATTTTCAAGCACGCGCTCCGTGCGCCCAACACCCAGGCCGTCGCCGTTGCTGACGTTTATACTCGCCGCCTGGAGGAGGCCAAACAACTTGCTCCCACCATTCGGACATTTAACGATTTTCGCCGCCTGCTCGACGACAAATCCTTGGACGCCGTACTGATTGCCACTCCCCAACACCAACACGCTCTCAATTTCGTTCCCGCGATCCAAGCAGGCAAGGATGTCTACCAGGAGAAAACCATGGCGTTCAACCCCGACCACGCGCAACGCATGCGCCGCGCCGTGGAAGGGTCGAACCGCGTGGTACAGGTGGGTGTGCAGTCCGTGAGCGGGAAGACCTTCGCGCGTGCGTGTGAACTCGCTGCTCCCGAGCGCATGGGAACCATCACCGCAATTCACACTCACCATTATCGGAACAGGCCCTACGGAGGATGGAAGCGGTCAATTCCTCCCGACTGCAATCTCGACCATGTAGCTTGGAAGGAGTTCGAAGGTGAAGCGGCGGCCCATGAGTTTGATCCGCAACGTTTTATCAATTGGCGATTTTTCTGGGATTATTCGGGTGGAAACGTTTTCGAGAACATGGTCCACCAAGTTGCGTTTTGGTACAAAGCCCTGGCCCTCAAAATACCGCGCCGCGTGACGATGGCCGGCTATAACTATCTTTCACCCGGAATGGAAGTTCCGGACACGATGGATGTCTCCATGGACCAGCCGGAGAATCTCTTGTTCACTTGGAACTCCTCGTTCGGCAACAATTATTTTGGCGAGGACGGATACGACTTTGCACTGGGAAACAAAGGTACGGTGATTCGCGTCGTGGACAAGGTGACATTCCAACCGCAGGACCACAGTGCACAGAAGATGGGAACTCCCGTTTCGGTTGGCGGCGAACCGGATATGGTCGGCAGCGATGATGACGACACCGCGGCTCACATGCGTAATTTCTTCGACTGCGTGCGAAACCGCAAGGAGCCCAATTGTCCTTTCGAACTGGGCTACAACTCAGCCATAGCTTGCCAAATGGCCATTGCCTCACTGCGCCGGGGTCGTACAGTTCAATGGGACCCGGAGAAGAACGACATCGTTTGAGCACGGGCGTCTATAGGCCGAAATGCACGAAGGCTATGCCGAAAATAGTGTCCGTTTTCGAGGATTGGTGACGGGACTCGGGGGCCAGAGGTCGTCATGCCCACAGCGGGTGATGGGCATCTCCGGCATCCGAGTGTTCGAAGATGTCGAAAGGTCGGCATTCCCGGACGCTGCCTGGACTGACAACGAACTGCGACGTAACAAAGAACCTTTCCGAACGAAACATGCTCTGTTCCTGCGCTCGGTCTTCATGCCCTACACCTGCATTTGCGCTCGATAGCCTACGCCTCGGCGACCATGAGGCGCCTAGCATCTTACGGGTTCATCTCTGCTGGATCGGTCATCCCTCGTAGTCTTCTACGACTTCCGGTGACCGCACCTTTGCTCCTTTCGGGTCTTGCCCGAATTCGCGTCGAGCCCGGCGCTGGCGCAGGAGATCCCAGCATTGATCGAGCTCCACTTGGATTCTCGCCAGGCGTGAGCGGTCCTGTTCGACGAGCGCACCCTGGTTGTAGAGCTGGTGTTCCTCGGCAACGAGCTTCTCGATATGAGCCAAAACAGGCTGGTCGGTCGTGTCCTTGATCTTTCGATCCATGGTAATCACCTCCAAAGTTAGCGTTGCTCTCGCGGTACTGCGGGGTGCCCACATTCCCTCGGGATGCACAGTGGTTATCGCTATGACGTCGAGGCTGCGCGCTTCGCTGCACCCTTTCCGAGGAAGTTCACGAGTTCCACGTTCACTTCTTCCGCATGGGTCCAGCTTACTGCGTGCGGCCCGTCTTTTATTGCCACTAAGCGAGCGTCCTTGACCAGCTTGGCGGTCCTTTCGCCCGAGGCCTTGATCGGTACGATGCGGTCGGCGTCGCCGTGAATGACCAGCGTGGGGACCTCGATGCGGACTAGGTCATCGCGGAAGTCTTCGTGCCACGTCGGCACGCACGCGAGACTCGCGGCAGCAGATGCGGCAGCGGCGACGTTCCAACTGGCCTGGACCGCCTGCTCGGTGATGCGTTTTCGGAGGAAAACATCCGTATTGAAGAAATTCTTGAAAAATTCGGTGAAGAAAGCATAGCGGTCCGCAGCCACGGCTTTTTGGATTCCCTCGAAGACACTGCCGTCGACGCCATCGGGGTTGTCACTGGTCTTCAGCAAATAGGGCGGAATGCCTCCGATGATCACCGCCTTGGTCACCCCCTTTGGTCCGTGCTTGCCAATATAACGCGCCACTTCGCCGCCACCCATCGAAAAGCCGACCAGCGCGAAATTGCGCAGCTTGAGGTGTGTAACGAGCTTGTGGAGGTCCTCCGCGAAGGTGTCGTAATTGTATCCGGTTGTTGGCTGGCTGGATTTGCCGAATCCTCGGCGGTCATAGGTGATGACGCGCTGACCCGCTTCCAAAAGGACCGGAAGCTGCTTCTCCCAGGATGCACCGTTCAGCGGGTAGCCATGGATCAAAACCACAGGGTCACCGGACCCGTGGTCCTCGTAATAGAGCTGGATGTCACCGGAGTTTTCTTTACCGACCGTAATATATGGCACGGATGTCCACCTTGTCTCTTGTTGGATGCGTCAGGTGGGAGTTTGTTCCGACCGTTTGGAATTTCTGACCCGCAATTCGCATCGCGGAGCCGGCGACTCGCGTCGTCGCAATCCGCGAAAACAACGTGGCATACCCTGCGGTCATCAGCGCTTTAGCGGAATGAGCGGTTCACCGAGGGGAGCAGACGCAACAGGTCGTCGACAGCCAGCGCATCCGGGCTGCACAGATTGGCCATCAATAGGCGGAAAACGTGCCCGCTCCGCCCTCACGTTGAATCACCTTCGGAAGCTAAGGGGAAGAGGAAAGGGCAACACAGAAAGAGGAACAGAGGTTGACTTAATCCTTAGAAATCACTACATTGAGGGGAGCGGCTATCCTACCCAGCCCTGTTCCAGGTTCGAGGGAATGCTCCGAAAATGTGGCAAGGCTCTCAACATTGTTGGGTAGCGTTCTGCAAGAATCATCTGAGGCAGGACATCTTCCACAAACACGGGTTTCCATTGGGACCCGCAGCATTCCTCAGATTACTTCCCGGTTTGATTTGGCGAAGGGGTTTGCCCGCCCACCTCCTCCCATTTCATTACATACGCACTAGGAGGTGTGCAATGTTCGACTCTCAGCTCTATCGCAAGCTATCGCTTACCGCTGCGGTTCTCGGCCTGTTGACCGCGGCGGGGTGTTCGAATCAACCTGGCACGGTAGCTAACCCCCAGTCTGTACGTGCTGCCGGCGGCACGGCAACCGCAGCAGCGACGGTCAGCCCTGCTGGCGACCCCGCCGATGCGTCGCAACCACTCCACCTCGTCACCTTGCCGAAAGGCACGGAGATCACTGCGACCGTCGACCGAACCCTCGCCAGCGACAAGAATCACTGGGGTGATACTTTCGAGGCCAGCATCGCGAAGCCTGTCAAGGTCGACGGAAAGACCGTGCTTCCTAGAGGCACTGAGGTTACTGGCCGCATCCGCGAGCTGAAGAGCAACGAGTTGAAGGTCGTGCTCACGTCTGTTGTCGTCCACGGAGTATACTGCGACTTGGCTACCAACACGCGTCGCCCTTCCGACAAAGTCCAAGCCAAGCGCAAAAACCAGAAAAACAGCGGCCGAAAGCCAAAGAAGGACAATTCCACTCTCTCCGCCAGGACGCGGTTGACGTTTAAGCTCTCCAAATCCGTCACTATCCCGGCGAAAGCCTAACGCAAAGAGGAGGAGTTTCTCCAGAGGAACCGCCTCTGGAGAAACCCATCCGGAGCCGCAGGCTCAGGCCGGAAGATATCCAGCCCTTGCCTAACGGCTCTGAGCGCCTCATGCCGTTTGCCAAGCGGACTGCTTCGGTGCGCACGGTGTCAGGCCTTGGCTGTACCCTTGGACAAAGTGCTAGTTCGCACGATCAGCGCGTCAGTTTGGCGTCCGCAGTCGCTCATAGCAAGCTCGCAAGACGCCTTCATTGACTCCGGCGTGCGTTTTCGCGGATGACTGGCCGTTCGAACTCCCCAACTCGCTCCGCCGGGAACCCGACTGGCGTGGGGACCAGCAGGGATTACCTACACCGCCATGATCAGGAGTACCCTTTCAGTCGGCGCGAGGGCCGCAATCCCTTATCTTCCGCCCTGCGCCCGACCCAGCACATCCGGCAAGAGGAGGATGCAATGGGAAGACGCGCAATGGAAGAAATGCTGCTGTTGGACCATCAGGACCGCGCTCTCAGTGGCAAGTTGGCGCAGATGTTCATGCCCTTGTTGCAGGCTGCTGTAGGTAAGCAACTCTGGGAAATAAGCACCAATCGCCAGGAGATGTCGCCGCACCTGAGAGAACTCTTGGAGGCTCTGCGAGAGGTGGATTTGGCTCGGCACGCACTTCGTGAGAAGGAAGAGAAGGCGCAAGAGGCTCTCATGACGCTCATGAGAGGAAAGAACATCGAAGTACCCCTGAGCGACCATCCAAAAGGAAAACAGCCACCGCCACGGTAAAGCACACACGCAGCGGTTTTGATGGTGATCCTTGTGGGCAAGTGCGCGAGCCTGGTCAGCGCGGCTTCAGCCGTTTCCGCACCGCGGCTCGATCGTAGCGGCTCGGGACCTTCAACTCTTCCCGTAGCATCACTAAGCGCTACCACGCATCGGAGCAAGAGAATAACCCTCACCCTCGGGAAACTCTTCTTGGGCACGTACGGCGCGACAGTGGATGGGTTATTTGAAATGCTCGTGGCTTGCGACGTGTTGCGCTGGGCGCAATAGAACAAACCGGACATCCTGCCGGCAATCTCTGCATGGAGGAAACCGGTCGCTGTAAACGCATGTAACTTCGTGCGGCTTCGCATGTTGATTCGCGTGAATTACCCGATAGATTCCGGAACGGCGCACTTCGTCTCCGGGCTTGAAAATATCGAGTACTGTCCGCGGAACTTGCCTCAGCATGAGCCACCTCCCCAAGTTGCGGCTCCGGACCGAGAGGAATGATGTAGCCTCGTTATCAACATCCCCAGACGTGAAAGGTCTCCTTCGGGCATTGCTCCGTATTTCGACCCCAACCCACTGGCCGGCTCTGGATGGCAGCCACGTCAACCCTGATCTGCCCCTCCTCACCACAAAATCAATCGCGGCTGGCGCTCCCACAAACCTGGCACGGGCGTCTTGATAAACAATCCTCCGAAACTGAGGTCGCCGGCGAAACAATCGTCTCGACCATCACAGCGCCAATTAAACCGAGACGGCTTCGACCGGGTCGACGCGCGATGTCCGTCTCCTGGAAAAGGAAGGTCTTCTTAGGAAAAGGTCCATACAACACCCAATAGCCTGCCGGGACCTTAGTCGAGGGGACATTAATGCGGCAGGCACTTACACGGCGCGTCACTGTACGCCAAAGTTTTGCTGAAAACAAGGGAAAAAACAACCGTGGCAGGGCAAGCTACGCGGTCCGGCGCCGGACCGAGAGCTGGGTGAAGTTCGAACCGTTTCTCGAGCCCGCAGCACCTTGCCCCCAAGCTACTAGGTGATTCCCTGGATGGGGTATTAGGGTCTTTGCGGGATTGCGCCTCTCCGGGCGATCAACCAATCTACAGTGGCCGGATAGGCACGAACTCGAGACGGAACAGCAACCTTGCGTCACCCCTTCAAGCCCTCGTGGAATGCAAGCCTGTACGTCGTCCGCTTGTCCCCGGCAAGAGGGCCAAGGGGCATGTATTTGAATGAACGCCTCAATGGCAGACAAGAGAGAAGACTCCCCGCGGTGGTGGTCGTGAACCTCGCGCCACTAGCGCCCGTGAATACCGACAGGCACGAAAGAACCTACACTGACAATATCAGCGCGCACGGTGCTCGCGTGCGCTCGACCTACGCTTGGCACCTTGGCGAGCAGGCAGAGATTGCTCCGGCGAACGGCGAGACTCCCGTGCGCGGTGAAGTTGTTTATTGCGAGAGGCTCGACAATGGCCGCTTTTTCGTGGGTCTCAAAGTCCGGGAAAGCCGCATCCCCTGGTCTATTTTGCAGAGGTTTGACGGCACGGGCCTTTCCTAACCGGTACTGCCCGTGTGTGATGTCGTGCGCTTCTCGGCCGCGGACGCGCTAGACGATGGGCGGGCGCCGCTTGACAATATTTGTTGCTTGTTCAAAGGCGTAGCCCATTTGCAAGACGCCCCAATCGTCATTGTGGCGTCCTACGATTTGAATACCGATCGGGAGATTGCTCTTCGAAAACGCGCAGGGAACGCTCATCGCCGGACTGCCAACCGCCGAAATGTAGTATGCGGATTTCATCCACGCCATGTAGGTCTCCATCTTCACACCGGCAATTTCTGCGGGGTAACGCGTCTTCACGTCGAAGGGCAAAACCTGGTTGACCGGCAGAAAGAAAAACTCGTACCTGTCCATGAACTCCCGCATGCGCTGATACAACTCCGTGCGTTTCGCCTCAATACGCGCGAGCTGCGGCCCGGTGAGCTTGCGGCCCTCGTGCACGTGCCAGTGAACGTAATCGTTCAATTTGTCGGCGTTGGCCTCGAGAATGTCCCCAAAGGCAAGCTCGATCGACCAGTGGCGCCACAATAGAAAACATTCGTTGGCGTCGGTGAAGTCCGGCTCAGCCTCTTCGACGATGCAGCCCAACGACTCGAGAACTTTGCGTTGTGCTTTGACCGCGTCGCGTACCGACGGCTCCCAGGGAAGCCCCAGGTCTTTGAACATTGCAACGCGGACGCCTTTGAAGTCGCGTCCCAGCGGATTTGCAAACGGGCTACCGCCCTGATCGATGGAAATGGGCGAGCGGCGATCGAATCCCGCGAGGACACTCAAGAAAAATGCGCAATCGGCGGCATTCCGTGCCACCGGTCCATCCACGCTCAAGGTGAACCATCCGAGCGTCGCGGGAGGATTGGGCACGCGTCCGGGCGAGGGACGAATCCCAACGACGTTGCAAAAATTGGGCGGATTGCGCAGCGAGCCGCCCATATCGCTGCCGTCAGCGAGCGGCACCATGCCGCACGCGAGTGCCACCGCGCCGCCGCCGGTGCTTCCGCCGCAGGTCTTGCTCAGATCGTACGGATTTAACGTCGGCCCGAAAACGGGATTGAACGTCTGCGAGCCCAGGCCCCACTCCGGCACGTTGGTTTTGCCGATGACGATGGCGCCCGCATCTTTCTCGCGTTCGACCACCAGGCAATCTACATTGGGAATGTCATCGGCGTGAAGCGGCGAGCCGTGCGTCGTCCGAATACCTTTCGTGAGATGCAGGTCCTTCACGCCAACCGGAAGCCCGTGCAGGGGCCCGCGCAAATTTCCTTTGGCCAGGGCTTCGTCCGCGGCCAGCGCTTGCGCCATCAACTGTTCTTCCGGAACCAGCGTGACAATGGCGTTCACTTTGGGATTTATTTGCGCGATCTGCTTTAAGTGCGCCTGCATCACTTCGCGCGAAGAAATCTTTCTCTCGCGGATCATCCGGGCCAGGTCTTTGGCCGGCACAAAACAGATTTCGTCTTGGGCAGTGGGAGGCATAACGGTTGACTCCGAACCTGTGACCGTTGAAGAGGCGCCCTTGGCCAGGCTCGCGTGATCTGTCACTGGCGCAAATAGCGGCGAGACCGTTGCGGAAACTGCTGCGCTTGTGCCCCATTTCAAAGCATCGCGCCGCGTAATCTTATCGGTCATCTTGGGCCTCGCGTCAAACCCCGGTTTTTCTTTTTGCTCCGCGCGCATTTCTGACCGAGGCAGTAAAGAACCGGTGATTCGCCGCTCCTCCTTGCCGGAAACCGTCTTTGTCGTCACGCCTTTATTGCGGCGTGTCCAGAGGATGTTTGCTTTTCTCATAGAACTCATTTTGGATTTTGAGGCTTGCCTCATCGGCTTTGACCGCGCGAATGGCTTCCACAATCGTGGAAATCCAGCCCTGCACGTTCCAGTCACCCAACTCTTTCGTGGCCACCGAGCCGTCGCCTGAATAGTGATTGGGGAAGCGCGCATACCACCAGATGCCGGTATAAAGAAACTGGGGGAGATTCTGCCGCTTTTGATCCGCGCCCGACTCGCGCCCGGCCCGGTCGATATGCGTCAGATCCGGATGGGTGAACAGCGTGTTGGAGGTTTCGTTTTCACCGGCATGGTAATCGATGCCGGTGGACTTTTTCGCCGGACCACCCGGGCGGCTGCGTTCGCCGTCCAGCACGTAAACGACATAGTCCTTCGGGCTGGCCATCTGCGCTTGCGCGAAGTAGGGAAGCAGGTGTTCGTTTCCGCCGTGGCTGTTTACGATGATGACTTTCTTGCAGCCGTTGCGCGCCATCTCGTCAGTGGTTTCCTGTAAAAGCTTGAGTTGCAATTCCATGCTGTAGGCCACCGTACCGGGCTGGTGCTTCGCTTCAAAAATCTGGCCGAAATAATATTCCGGAAAAACCACGGCGAATTCCTGCTCGGCCGCGTGCAATGCCGCGTAGCGAACATTCAAAAGATCGGTTCCCAGCGGCAGATGCGGCCCATGCTTTTCCAAAATGCCAAACGGGAGCAGGCAGGTCCCTTTCGCTTGCTGAACCGCGGTGCGAAAATCCTCTGCCGTCAGCTCTTCCCATTTCACGGACAGCTTGGACTGCCCGTGTGCGGGAATCATGCCAAGCAAAACGAGAAATGCCGTGGTCCAGACTTTCCCCATAAACCCTCCAGGACAGCCGCGCTCATTCTAGTGCGAAAGTTCCGCGTTCGCATGACTAAATCGATTCAAAATCAAGCTTGGGAACGAAGAGCAGCTAGGGATGCTTCGGAATCCATTTCTTCGAGGCTGCGTTTCCGGGGCTCCACGCCAAAAAGCAACACCACGATGATTTGCACCACCAGCAGCCCAATAATCATTCCGAGCACTCCGGCGATGCCATACGAGCGCAACAGCGCTACCACGAAAAACGGCGTGATCATGGTGGCGGCGCGGCCGGCCGTATTGCAGATCCCTGCTGCGCGCATGCGCACATCGGTGGGGAAGAGCTCCGGGACGTAAATCGCAAAAAGCAGCGTCACCTGAATGTAAATGGAAACCACCAGCGCAAAACCCGCGGCTAAGAGCAGCATCGGCTTAGCGATAAACGGATAAATCCCTCCGACAGCGATGGTCATCACCGATGCGCCGATGATCACCGGCTTGCGGCCCCAGGAATCGGCGGTGAGCGTGCCGATGGCCGAGCCCACCGGCGCACCTGCTGAGATGATAAAAGAATAAAGAAAGGAGCTCGCGATGCTGCGTCCTTGTGTCACGAAAAAAGTGGGCAGCCAGGTTACGAAGCCGTAGATCAGCGTATTCGCCACGATCAGCGTGACCATGCCTACGACCAGGCGCGGAAACAGCGCCGGATTTAGCAAAGCCGCAACCGTTCTTGTCCGCGGTCCCGGCGTCGACAACATCGGCGGAGGAAGGGGGCCCTGTTCCCGGACGACTTCTTCTTCGATAGACTTCATGATTGCCTCCGCTTGTTCGGTGCCGCCAATCGACTCCAGCCAACGCGGCGATTCCGGCAACGCCTTGCGCAGGTACCACACGATCAGTCCGCCAAGCCCGGCCAACACGAACATAGCGCGCCAGCTTGAACGAGGAATGATCAGCGTGCTGGCCAGCGCGCTAAAGGGCAGGCTCGTCACCACAAAAACGGAAAGCGCCCCGACCCACTTTCCGCGGGCCTGCGGAGGAACAAACTCGGTCATGGCCGCATAGCCAACCACGAGTTCCGCACCTAGGCCCAAGCCCATGACCCCGCGGAGCTGGATCAGCACTAGCATGGAGGGCGCAAAGGCAGCCGCTACGGAGGCTAAGCCAAAGATGATGAGATTCGCCTGGTAGGTGAAGCGTCGGCCGTAGCGATCGCCAAGAAAGCCGGTAATAAAGGATCCGAGCATCATCCCCATGAACGTTACCGAGACAAACTGGGCGTTTTGCGCGAGCGTCGAAAAGCCGGTCTTGAGTGTGGCGCCGAGAACGGTTGCAGCCACGTACACGTCGAAGCCGTCAAAAAACATGCCGATGCCGATGAGCATCAAGATGCGGCGATGAAACGACGACAGCGGCAGGCGGTCGAGGCGCGCACCGGCGTTTACGGTCAAGACCGGCTCACTTTTGTTTGTGCAGCATGGCCAGGCTGCCTTCGGTCAGCGCATCGATGGCAAGTCGGCAATTCTGGTCGAAGGAGTTCTGTTGGGCCGTGAGGAAAAACTCCTTGCATCGCCGCGCAGCGTCGGGGTCGAGACGCAAGATGCGCGCGACGAGTGCATTCGCTTCGCCAACCAGTTGCTCGGGCGCGCAGATCTGAGAGATTAGCCCGATTTGGAGCGCGTGCTGTGCACTGACGGGTTCGCCGAACAAGATCAGCGGAAAGGTGGACCGCGGCAGGGCATATTCGCCGAGGTAGGCCATGATGGCCGAAGGAGCGAGGCCGGAACGCATTTCGGGGAACGCCAGCCAGGCGTTTTCCGCAACCAGCGCGAAGTCGCATACGATCGCGAGGCCGAAACCAAAGCCAAAGGCGTCACCTTGCACCTCGGCGACGCTGATCAGTGGCGAAGCGCGCAGAGCGCGCTTGAATTCGATGAGCCGCGATGCTTCCTTGTGAATCGACTCGGCGTCGCGACCGGTGCGCTCGCGCCCGGTGCAGAAAACCTCGCCGCGCGCCCGGATGCGCAGGACGCGCGCGACCGGGTTCGCAGCCTCGGAGCGCAACTCGGCCAGCATGGTGTCAAACATTGCGCCGGTGACCTGGTTTCCGTTGCCGGGGTTGTCCAGCGTAAATGTAAGGACGTCGCGGACTCGCTCGATGACCACGCCCGCTCCTGGAGACGGGCCGGAAGGCGAGGATGGGCTGGCAGACGCCATGCGGGGCAAAGTATACAAGGAAATCGGGGCTGTCAATCGAGCTTGGCGGCTGTTTTGCTCACCGCATCGCGCGATCCAGCGACTGCTTCTCTTCGGTTGTCAGCTTGCGTGTGGCGCCCTTTGGCAGATCGCCCAGGGCTAGCGGACCGATCGATACCCGCACTAGGCGCAGCACTTCAAGGTTCAAATGTTCGACGAGGCGGCGAATGTGGCGATTTTTCCCTTCGTCGAGCACAATTTCGAGCCAGGAGTTACGCCCTCCTTGTCGCAGAACCCTTGCTTGCTTCACACGGAGAAAATCACCGGTGCCCGTGCGAATACCACTGCGGAGAGCGTCGAGCAAGGTTTCGTCGGCGATCGTGCTGATCTGCACGTGATAAGTTTTGTCAAGGTGCGTCTCCGGCGAGGTAATGCGCGCGGCCCACTCGGAGTCATTGGTGAGCAGCAACAGCCCTTCGCTGGCTCTGTCGAGCCGCCCTACAGGCGCAATCCACGGTAGATTCTTCGGCACATAGGCATAAACCGTATCGCGGCCTTTTTCGTCTGAGGCCGTGGTCACCACGCCACGCGGTTTATTGAGGAAGAGATAGGTTTTTGCGCCGGCTGCAAGCGTAGCGCCGTCGACTTCAATACGGTCTTCGCCGGGGCGTGTTGGCGTTTCCCGATCGCGCCGCACCGCTCCGTTCAATTTGACGCGCCCGGCGCGGATCAGTTCCGCGGCTTGCGATCGGGAACAATAACCCAGCTTCGACAACGCACGCGCCAACCCAACCTCTTTGAGTGCGCTGTCTTGCTGCGGGCGCTTTGCGGAGCGGGGCCTCACGGAGGGATTCTAGCGCGGCGCTGCCGAGGAGGGGTGAACTACTTCTTGGATTCCACGGGCGCCGACAGAAGCGTGGTCGTCGTTGCGGAAGTCGTACCGGGAGTTGTGCTCGTTCGACCGGATGCGGCTGAGGTTGGCGCCGCTGTGGTCTGCAGCTCGTGCTTTACGGCGCCGTACTTCGCCGCAAGCCATTCTCGAACCTCAGTGGGTTTGTAGTGGAATGGTCCCAACCCTCCGCGATACACGATGTGCCCGGTTTCATCGATGATGTACAGCCGCTCGGGCCAGGCGGCGTAGGCGGTGTCGGCGGCGTTGCTCATGTCATCAATGCCGAAGGGCAAAGGAAACTTGTAGCGCGCGGTGAAATCCTTGGCGATGGCCACGCGCTGCTCCAGAGTTTTCGGCTGCGCGTAGCAAACGTCATCTTTCACGTTGGACTTCATTTGCCATTCGTCGGTGGGATGCGCCTCGCGGACGTAAACGGTGAGAAAATCCGCGTGGTCCTTGTAGTCGTTGTAGATCTGAACGATGTCGCCCACCTGGCGGCGAAAAGGTGGTCAGGTGAAGCTGCCAAACACCAGCACCAGCGGACGCGTGCCGATGCGTTCGCGAATGTGAAAATGATTGATGCCGTCAAGCGCCAAGAGGCGAACGTCGGGGGCATCACTCCCCACCTGCAGCGTGCCGCGATGCATATGCGGCAGGGCATAGCGCACCATGCCATAGGCGTCTTTCGGGCTGCCCGCCAGGTAGCAAAGCGCACCGAACGCCGCGAGTGAAATCACGGCGAGAACGCCGGCAAACCATTGGAGGAAAAGCTTCATGGAACCAGCACCCTGCTAAGCAAATTAGCACGGCAATCGCAATCTGCAAAATAGTGTGTTTGTCTTAGCGGTCGTGCTTCGTCCGCAGGTGCTCGCGCTCCTTCTTGTAACGCGCCAGGGCCCTCTCGATCACATTGACGGCGGCGTAGGCCGGGCGAATGTCTTCCACGTGCACCTGCTTGCCTTCGAGTTGCTTGTAGTCCTGAAAAAAGCGCTTTAGCACCAGCAAGCGGTGCGACGGAAGCTCTTTTGCCTCGACGTAGCTGTTGAACTCGGGGTCGTTGGTGGCCACGGAAATAATCTTGTCGTCGCTCGCGCCAGAATCGATCATGGTCATCAGGCCGATGGCGCGTGCCTTAATCAGGGATAGCGGCTGTACCGGCTCTTGACACAGGACCAGCACGTCAAGCGGATCATTGTCTTCGGCGTAAGTTTGTGGAATGAAGCCGTAGTTCGCAGGATAAAACACCGCTGAGTGGATGATACGGTCGACTTTCAGCAGGCCTGTGGGCTTGTCGAGCTCGTATTTCACGTTCGAGCCGAGCGGGATCTCGATCACCGCTTGAAAATCGCGGGGCACCTCGTTTCCGGGAGATACGTCATGCCAGGCGTGGAGCATCGGCAGGTCCTCACCGACAAGAATGACCGTCATTATCCCTTGAAATCTTTCCCAAAGGCCAACGCGTCTGGAAGGTGGATGAGGGTATTTCTGGGATGCAAGCGCCTGCTTATGGGACCGGCAATTCGCGCCGCTTGCTCCAGAAATACACGGCGAAAACGACGGTAACCAGTGGCAGGACACACCCGAACTCGTCGATGTACCAGGCGGTCCTACCGGTGTTGCGCGTCAGCGGCGTGAAGATCGCCTGGACGTAAAGATTGTGGCTTGCGTGGAGAATCGCGCCGGTCCAGAGACTGCCGGATTTGAGTCGCATCCAGGCAAAGATAAAGCTTCCCGAAACGACCATGACCGTAAAGCACGTCAGACCGTACCACGTCGGAGTGCCCGCGTTGTAGTCGCCATAAATCAGGACGGGGTAGTGCCACAGCGACCACACGATCCCGCTGATGAGCGAGGTCACCGTGAAGGAAGTCGTCTTGGAAAGTTCCGGCACCAGAAAACCGCGCCAGCCAATCTCTTCGCCCAATGCACTTGAGGTGCTG
>Ga0306920_100003446_pt1 | contig 20070 bp, 25 predicted proteins | sample flu12Cox44000170_FD_204666 | JGI IMG/M metagenome (GOLD analysis project Ga0306920, IMG submission 204666) | Lab enrichment of tropical soil microbial communities from Luquillo Experimental Forest, Puerto Rico - flux4day.12C.oxic.44.000.170 (v2)... | ecosystem: Environmental > Terrestrial >... | reverse complement strand
AAAAAAAACTTCAGTCTGGCCGCTGATCCACTTGTTGATATCTGCAACAGCCATTGGGGTATTCCAAGATACCTCAGAGACTTTGGTGAGTGGGGCCTGGCTGCATCTGTAGGCCCGGTTGCAAACCTAATGCGGGCCTCGTTTCCAGTATGTCACAGCACCCGCTCAATCCGCTCCGGGTCTGAGTTACATTGACCTTCATGGCCTTGTCGCGCAGGCCGAAGACTGGCCACCCCGTGTTGGACGCGCAACCATTAACTCGCGCGGTCACGGCCGCGCTGCAGGCGGGCTGTGCCCGACAACGACAACCATCTCCGGAGCGAGTTGAATTCAAATCCCGGAATCCTGCACGCAAGCGCGCGTAACAGACGAGCAATCATGGGATAGTCGGACAGACCATAGAAGGCGATGTCGGCTGCGAGCTCGATTTCGTGCTCAAGGGCGACGTCGAGCAGAGCCGCGAAGTCTTCTATCGTCGTTGCTGGCGCATCCCGAATCTCGGCGACGATCGCACTAATTTCGAGCAGGAGCCTCGCTTGCCGCTCGCGCATCGGCGCCAGGTCGGCTCCCGCGATCTGAGCCCCGTCGATCGTGATGGCCAGTTCGTGGTGCTCGTCCTCAAGCTTCACCCACTGCTTGTGCAGCGCAGAGGTCGAAGAATGCGGGCTGTCGCTCACAGCTTTTGACCCTTTGCTCGCTTTCACGGCCATCGCCCACGCCAAACGCAGCCTGTGAAAGTTAGACTTGGTGAGCGGACCCGTCCCGTCCAAAAGACGTCAAAACCGGGTCCCCGCGTCGGCCCATCTGTACATCAGCGCCGGTGCCGAGAGCTCGAAAACCCGGCCCAATCCAATCCGGCGGAGGCTGCGTCCACGTTGCCTCGGCATGCTCGATATCGACCGAGGAGATATCCGGAGGGATCCGAGCGATAGCGTTGACACCCACCGATGGGATCGCGGTTGACGGCGTACCACGCTCTCGTCAGCAACGCCGCCTGGCGGGTCGGCATGATTCAAGGATGCGGTAACTTTGCAGGCGGGTCGTGCGCAAACCGGGAAGACCATAGGCTTCGAAGGCGCGCTGCCAGGCGAAAAACTCCTCCTCCGAGAGCTGCAGCCCGCCGCTTCAGGTCAAGCTTTGCTCCGGCTTCGAAAAGTGAACCCGAGCAAAGGTTCCGTTGATCTGAGTCAATGACGCTATCGCGGAGCTCGGTTCAATGAGTTCGATATGGTGCAAGTTTATCTGGTGCGGAGATATGGCCTTCAAGATTAGCGGTAACCTGGGAGATAAGAAGCCTTTCTTCCGAATGGCCGTCGCTGCATCAGGCACGGCGCATATAGAAGTCATCATCGATGACAAGAGCATAGACCGCGAGCATGCCAGCCGCCTTCTGCGGATGATGGCCGAGCGTCTTCTCGAATGCAATTGGCCGCCCGACCAAGCCTGCGGATCTCCTAGCCTTCTACAATCAGGGTGCTGAGGATGATCACGGGCAGCCGAAGCTTCCCAGTCATCGGGCACTGGGTGCAGGACAACGTTACCACCGAGAGCTGAGGAGAGGACAATGTACAGGAACATCCTCATACCGACCGATGGTTCAGAGCTGGCCGGGAAGGCTGTCGAGCACGGCATCGTGCTGGCCAAAAGGATCGGCGCCAAAATCACGTTCCTGACGGTCACGCCCCCGTTTCATATTTTCACGACCGATACGCAAATGATCGAGGACACGCCGGCTCAGTACAAGACGCGCATAACGGCCGACGCCGCTAAAACGCTCCGCGCAGTCATCGACGCGGCAGGAGCGGCCGGTGTCGCGTTCGACTCGGTCCAGATCGAGGACGAGCATCCCTACCGGGCGATCATCGATACCGCCGGATCAAAAGGCTGCGATCTCATCGTCATGGCCTCGCATGGGCGCCACGGCATCTCGGCGCTCGTGCTCGGCAGTGAGACGGTCAAGGTGCTCACGCATTCCAAAATACCTGTTCTCGTCCATCGCTGAGCAAGGAGTAAACCACCGGTAGACGCTGAGGAGATTCCGAGACTAGCGCTCTCGACCCGCTGGCTAGGGTCGGGGCTGCGCCGATCAGCGCTTCGTAGTTGCCGCAATCAGCGATATCGGCGGGTCGGTGAGCCGCTGGCCCGTACATGGAATTGGCCTGGAGTGATGGAATAATGACCGAGAAGCCGATTATCGCCGAACAACCTGGGCCGTTTGCGGGCAAAAAGGGCAGCGCTCCCGGAAAACATCCCCCTTTCCGGCATCTGCTGCGACTTGTGATTGCTGCTGCGGTCTTACTCATCATCGTCCTGGGAATCATCACCGGCTATGCAGAGAAATGGCGGTGGATGCGGCAGCTCGACTACGCCGGCATCTTTTGGACGCTGCTGTCGGTTCAGTGGGCGATGTTTTGCGCGGCTTTCGTCTTCGCCTTTCTGTACCTGTGGCTCAATCTCCGTCAGGCTGTCCGAAACAGCGTCCCTTTCCGCGAGAACGGCCGGGCAGGGAGGCCTGCCAATTTGTCCGAAGGCGATGCGGTCGCGCAGGCCGGCATCGATTTTTCTCCCAGACTTTTGAAGCTGGCCGTTGGCGTGATCAGTGCCGGCGTCGCTCTGTTCTTCGCGGTCGGTTTCTACGCCAACTGGGATACCTACATACGCTTTCGTTACGGCGGGTCCTTCGGCGTATCCGATCCCCTCTTCGGGGTCGATGTCGGGTTCTATGTCTTTCATCTGCCCTTCTATGGGCTGTTGCAAACCAGTCTAATGTTGCTGACGGTATTGGCGCTCGCCGCCGTCCTTCTGACCTACATGTTCTTTGGTTTACTGCGCGTGAGCGGCAACGGAAAGATCGCGGCAGACGGCGCTGCCACGTCACATCTGTGCGTGCTTCTTTTTATTCTTGTTGCCAACTGGGCATTTGGGCTCTACCTCGATCACTACAACCTCGTCTACTTCACTCTTGGCGTCGTCTATGGAGCCGGCTACACGGCGGATCATGTGACGAGGATCGCCCTATGGATCATGGTCGCTGTCTCGGCGGCGGCGTGTCCGCTGCTCGTTCTCAACTTCTTTCGCCAGCGATTTCGCGCGCTCCTCGTGGGATCCGGCATCTACGTGGCCGTCTATGTCGTCGGAATCCTGCTGTTCCCCGCCGTTTTTCAAAAGTTCTTTGTGCAACCGAGCGAGCTGGCGCTCGAGACCCCCTATCTGAAGAACTACATCGAGTTCACCCGCAAGGCCTACCAGCTCGGAGCCATCCAGGAAACCTCCTATCCGGCGTTGGCGGACCTGACGTCCGCGGTGATCGCAAGGAACCAAGACACGATCCATAACATTCGTCTATGGGACTCGCGGCCGCTGCTGCAGACCTACCAACAGACCCAGGCGATACGCCTCTACTACCAGTTCTATAATGTCGGTGTCGACCGTTACCACCTGGTGGATGGCCATCATCAGGTGATGCTTGCCACCCGCGAGCTCTTGCCGGAGCTCCCTGCGAAAGCGCAAACCTGGGTCAACCATATCTGCAGTTCACCCATGGCTATGGCGTGGTCATGAACTTCGTCTCGAAGAAAGTCGGCGGCGGCTTTCCGAAAGACCTTCTCGAGAACGTCCCTGCCGAATCGGCATACGGCCTGAACATAACCCAGCCTGCGATCTACTACGGGCAATCAATGCCCGGTTATCGGATCGTTGCGACCGGCATCAAAGAGTTCGATTACCCCAAAGGAAACGACAATGTTTATACCAGCTACGACGGAAAAGGCGGTATCCCGCTGGACAGCTTCTGGAAAAAGCTCCTGTTCGCCTGGACCCAGAAAGACGTCAACATCCTTTTGACCTCCTACCTCACGCCGGATAGTCGGATCCAGATCTGGCGGACGGTTCAGGAGCGCGTGGCACAGATCGCTCCGTTCTTGCGCCTCGACACCGATCCCTACCCCGTGCTGAGCGCGGGCAAGCTGTACTGGATCCAGGATGCCTATACGGACTCCGACCAATTTCCGTATTCGTATCCCCACGGGGCGGGCTTCGGGGATAACCTGAACTACATTCGAAACTCGGTGAAGGTCGTTGTCGACATGTACGACGGGACCGTGTCCTTTTACGTCATGGACCCCCAGGATCCTGTCCTCGCCGTCTATCGGCGGGCATTCCCTGGGTTTTCAATGACCTGGATCAGCTGCCCGCAGACCTCAAAAAGCACCTACGTTACCCGGAGGATCTCTTCGCCATTCAAGCCGACCAGTACAAAACCTTTCATATGACGGATCCTCAGGTCTTCTACAATCGGGAGGATTTGTGGGTAGCACCCAAAGAGACGTATGCCGGCCATTTGCAGCCAATGGAGGCCTATTACATCCTGATGAAACTCCCGGGAAGCGACCAGCTTCAGTACCTCCTGATGATGCCGTTCACGCCACAAAACCGGGATAACACGATTTCCTGGATGGCGGCCAAATGCGATTTTCCCGAATACGGCAAAATGCTCTTTTACCAGCTCCCCAAGGAAAAGCTGATTTACGGGCCAAACCAGATCGAGGCGATGAGACGGTCGGCTGCGAACACAGGTCGCGGCTGGTATCGGGTAAGCGGCCGCAAGCCAATTTGAATGCCGGATCGCCGCGCAGCCGGTCAAGGTCGTCGGCGTCTTCATAGCCGCAGGCGATGGCGAAGATGCGGGCGCGCAGGATATCGGGAAGCGGGTGTACTACCCGGCTTGCGTCGCGGTCGTCCGGGATCACTGCCGCGAGACGCTTGGCGATGCCAAGGCGCCACTCCGCTTGGGCCAGCAGCATCACCCCTCCGTCGGATGTGATCCGTCCGCCATCGAAGGCGGCGCTCACCTTCTTGCGCGCTACCGCTGGCAGGTCGAAGGGTAGGGGGATATCCTCAGCCATAAGAGTTTACCGCTCCTCGATCACTCTGCGCTTGCCGCTTCGGCCACGGGAATCATGCTGCATATTCACGTTTCGCACTACGTCCGGCTAGTCACCCGCGCCGACGAGGTGATCAAACCGACCGTTGTTTTTTCGGAGTCGATCCCGCGGGGTCTGCCCGCTCATTCAAGGAAACTTTCGTCGGCCGATGAACCCAGGCGAGTTGCGTCATGGATGATGTCGTTATCGCTCGGGCGTTGCATGTTCTCGCGGTAGTGATCTGGATCGGCGGGGTCGCGATGGTGACCATGGTGGTGCTGCCAGCTATTCGACACGACGATGTCGGCCCAAACCGGCTTCCGGTGTTCGAGGCCATTGAGCGGCGGTTCGTATGGCCTGCGCGGATCGCCACGGTGGTTGTCGGGCTGACCGGCTTCTACATGACACAGCGCCTCGAACTGTGGGAACGGTTCCGGTCGAGCGAGTTCTGGTGGATGCACGCCATGGTGTGCGTGTGGCTACTGTTCACGGTCGTGCTGTTTGTGGCCGAGCCGCTAATTCTGCACCGATGGCTCCATGCGCGGGCGAGTGCGACCCCCGATACCACCTTTGCCTTTCTGCATTGGGCTCACTGGCTGATGCTCGTGCTCAGCCTCATCACGATCCTCGGGGCCGTCGCCGGTAGCCAAGGATCGTCCCTGTTTTGACCGGTCGTGTCTCGACGGAGCAGGCATCGCGGCGTAAGCGGGTTGAACAGATCAGAAGCCGGCGACTGAGTCGGCTCGACAGTGGGAGCGCAAGAACGTGACGCTGGAAGCAGACCGGGTCGATAGGCCCACAGAGGATCCTGTGAGCAACGTGCTCAAATGGGTCTTGCTGGTAGTTGCCGTCGGGAGTTTCGGGATCCTCGGCTGGACGACAGACCTCACCTACAAGGCCGCTCCGCCCTTTCCCGACCGGTTTGTTACCTCCGACGGCACGGTTCTGATGTCGGCGGCCGACATCGAGGTCGGGAAGGCCGGCTTCCAGAAAGCCGACCTGATGGATTACGGCAGCCTCTACGGCATGGGGTCGTATTTCGGGGAGGATTACACGGCCGCCAATCTTGTGCGCCTCGCCACCCTGACCCAGGACAACCTTGCCAAGGCGAGTGGCGGCAAGGCGTTGTCGGAACTGACGATGGAGCAACGCGCTTCGGTCAAAGCGGCGATGCAGGCCGAGCTGCAAGGCGTCGATCTGACCAAGCAAGTCGCTGTCATCCCCGATCCTCTGGCCGCCGCGATCACCGCGCTTCGGAGCGAGATCGTGCAGTCTCTGCTCCATCACGACTTCGCCAAGGGCTGGACGCAAGCTTACAGCCTCGATCAGCAGAGCGCCGAACAGACCGCGGACTTCCTGATCTATTCGTCGTTGACGACAGTCGCCCGCCGTCCTGGCACCGACGCGTCGTGGACGCAGAATTGGCCGTTTGAGCCGCTGATTGGCAATACGCCGACAACCAGCACCTTCCGTTGGACCTGGATAAGCTTCTGCTTCACCTTCTTCGCGTTCGGCGCCGTGTTGTTCATCTATCAGCGGTTTCTGAACGATCCTGACCAGGCGCTTATGGACCCGGTGCTTGCCCGCTTTCGCCCCTTGACCGCGAGCCAGCGGCGGGTCGGCAAGTACTTTCTCGTCGTGGCGGGGGTGCTGCTGTTGCAGATTCTCGTCGGCTCGATCATGGCCCACTACTATTTCGACCGAACGAGCTTCTACGGCATTGAGGTCGATCGCTTCCTGCCCTTCAACTTCCTCCGGGATGTCCATATTCAGTCGCCGATTGTCTGGATCGGCCTGTCTTGGATCGGCGCGGCCCTGTTTCTCGCCCCGGCGATCAGCGGCGGCGAGCCGAAAGGCCAGGGCTTCCTCGTGGATGTGCTCTTCTGGGTTACGCTGCTCATCGTCGCCGGCGCGCTCGTCGGCAACTATCTCGGCATCATGGGTTATATCCGAGAAAGCTGGTTTTGGTTCGGCAATCAGGGGCTTTCTTACATCCAGCTCGGCAGGGCATGGCAGATCGGGTTCTTCGCCGGGCTCGCGATCTGGAGCATCCTCGTCTTCCGTGCGCTTTGGCCGACCCGTACCACCTTATTTCAAGCGACCCGACAATTCTGGTCGGGACGGATCCGCCTCGAGCATCTGATCTGGGCGTCCACCGTCAATATCGCGCTACTCTACGTCTTTGGCATGATCCCGCTCACGGGGATCGAGAAGTCCTTTACGATCACGGACTTCTGGCGCTGGTGGGTGGTCCATCTCTGGGTCGAGCAGTCCTTCGAGTTCTTCGCGGCGGCGATCAGCGCCTACTTGCTGATGGCAGTTGGGCTTGTCTCGCGGCAGCTCGCCGAGCGGTCGGTCTATTTGGCGCTGATCCTGATCTTCTTGGGCGGCGTGCTTGGCACCGGTCATCATCTCTATTGGGCGGGCGAGCCAGGCCTGTGGGTGCCGATGGGCACGATGTTCTCGTTTATCGAGGTGTTACCCTTGGTGCTGTTGATCTTGGAGGCGATCCAGCAGCGACAGCTGATCAAGGACGATCGGGAGTTCAAATACGGCCTCGCTTATACCTACATAATCGGCGCGGCATTCTGGAATTTTGTCGGCGCCGGCGTCTTTGGCGGCGGCACGCTGAATGCGCCGCTGATCAATTACTACGAGCACGGGACGTTTCTCACCCTCAACCATGCTCACACGGCGTTATTCGGCGCCTTCGGCCTCTTGGGGATCGGGCTGATCTACTTCTGCCTGCGCTATGCCGCCGCCGATCGGCAACCGTTCGGCGAGAAGCTCGGGCAGTGGGCCTTTTGGCTCTACAACGGCGGCTTGGTCCTGTGGATCGCCTTCAACTTCTTTCCGATCGGCTGGCCACAGCTCGATGCCGTCTATGAGCACGGGCTAGCCTACGCACGGAGCAACGCGTTCTACGATACGACGCTCTTCTGGCAATGGATGCGCTTTCCGGGTGACGTGGTGTTCGCGCTCGGCGCACTGCTGATGGCTTGGGACTTCATCATCAAGCTGCGCCCGCTCCTTCCCCGCTTCGTCGAACGTCTGATCCCGGGCTCTCGGGTCTTGCGAGGGGCTGCCGGCGGCACGGCATGAACATCGTCGTCGGAGACGTGTCGAGTCCTCCCGCGCCGACATTTCTCACCCAGGGCTTCCGGCCATTCTTTCTGGCGGCTGGACTCTGGTCGGCTGCGTCTCTGGCTCTATGGATCGTCATGTTCGCCACAGGATCCGCCGTACCTAGCCGATTTGATCCGCTCGCTTGGCATATACATGAGATGCTGTTCGGCTTCGTGGTGGCGGCTGTCGCCGGCTTTCTGCTCACCGCGATCCCAACCTGGACCAAGCGGCTTCCGATCAGCGGATTTCCGTTGGCCGTGCTTGCCGGTCTGTGGCTGCTCGGCCGTGTCGCCTGCCTGATCTCAGCCCTCGTCCCCGCCTGGCTCGCCATCGCAGCGGATCTGTCTTTTCCGATGGCTTTGGTCGGGCTTGTCACCCGCGAGATCGTTGCCGGGCGGAGCTGGCGCAACTTGCCGATGGTCGCGCCGGTGATTGTGCTCGGCATCGCCAATCTGCTGATGCATTTGCAGGGCGATGGCGTCGCCGTGCCACTTGGACTGGGGTGGCGTCTCGGACTGGCCGCAGTGATCGTACTGATCTCCGTGGTGGCCGGCCGGATCGTGCCGAGCTTCACCCGGAACTGGCTGGCGAAGCGAGGCGACCCCGGCCTCCCTGCCGTTCATGGGTGGATCGACCGGGCCGCGCTCGGCATCCTGCATGGTGGCTTGTTCGGCTGGGCGTTCTTTCCGAACATTCGTGCGGTCGGCGTGCTCCTTCTGCTTGGCGCGGTACTCAACCTCTGGCGCCTCCTGCGTTGGCACGGTGCCGCGACCGTCACGGAGCCGCTGCTCCTGGTTCTCCATATCGGCTATGCTTGGTTGGTGCTGGGTGCGGGCTTGCTCGGCGTTGCATTGCTCGATGGTAATCTGCCGCAAAGCGCCGCCATCCACGCCCTGACAGCGGGGGCCGCCGGAACGATGATCTTGGCGGTGGTGATGACGCGTGCCACGCGCGGCCACACTGGACGCGATTTGTCGGCGGATCCCGTCACCAATCTGATCTATGTGCTGGTCACCCTCGCGGCGATCACCCGCGTCGCGGCCGCCTTCGGTGCGAATTGGACCATGCCGCTTCTCTTCGCCTCTGCATGTTTCTGGATTGCCGCCTTTGTGGTCTTCGCCTTGTTCTATGGACCGATGCTGCTTCTTCCGCAGAGCCCGAGCCAGCTCCGTTAAAATCATGCAGATCGAATCACAAAAGGCTCTCCAGCACAGATTTCCATGCGTGGCGCTCTGGCAAGTCTTGCCCGAACTGTCAGGCCGGGGTGTAACCCGGATGACGATTTTAAATCAGTGCCTTGGTCGATATTCTGAGCCGCAAATAAGGGCCGTCGTGAATAAGACGAGTTAGCGTGTGCTCTTGGCCAACAAGTGTGGACCACTTTCACACAGAGGAAAAGATTGCGCCCGGTCATGAGGGCCTGATGCGCGCTCTCGTGACGGCCGCCATCTACTTCGGCTCATTCTTGGTGATCGGGCTGACTGCAAAACTGTTGGTCAACAGATGGATCGCGCGGAGAGACCTCGACCTACCAGAGATTCAAGCGCAGGTCGGGCCGCGTCGCGGCAAGCGTCGAGTTTTCCTATTGGGATTCTGGCGCGATGAAGGTCCGGATTGAGCCGGTCCTATTTGGGCGGAGGGGGGCGGCGTGCAGGATTGACGCCAGACCCGATACCCATCACCGAACCAGCATTTCGATCCCGATGAGAACGAGCGCAGCCATTGTTAACGTCGCAAGCACTGTGGGCGCGCCAGTTCCTTCCGCGTCTGCCGCAGCGCGAGCTGGGCTTGGATGATGTCATCAGCAAGCTGGGGGCGGTGCTGCCCTGTCTCGGAGCCAGCCGGAGCGTTCTAGCGCATCGTAGATTTCGGTTACCAGCAGCTCCGCGTTGTTGTCACCGGCGCGCAGGAAGGTCCGGTGCGACATGCCCGCTATGGCGTTACGGATCTCGAACTTGATCGCGGCGACCCGATCTGAATCGTCCATGGCGTCCTCGGTTAGTGGTCAGCGGCAGCGCCGTGCGACCATGCCGCTTACATTCAAAAGTCGCAGAACCGCGAATACGGCAAGGGAGCGTAGAGCTGTCGGCCGGGGGCGAGGTCAACATCTTTGTCACGGTTGAAGTCTTGACCGAAGCTCTCGGGCGCGATGTGATAATGCCTGGGCGGAACATCGCGATAGACGGCGCTGCCGTTTGCGACAGCCCCGAAAAGGTTGCCGTTCACGTTGATATTCGCGAGGTTGAGGCTCTCGAAAGGTTCGTATGGGCGGTGGAACCAGATCCGGGTCTGACCCGCCGGAGCTGGCGGTGCCGCGACTGGGACCGCCGCCGGCGGCTGGACACAGGCCGCCGCGATCAGAGCAACAGGCCGCTTGCCCACTGCAGCCATCTTCGGGGAATGCGGTTTTTGGCCATGACAAGCATTCGACTCCGGCGATCGAAATTTATTCCGCTGAGCGTGAGCCTGCTTGCGTCCGCGACAGGGACAGGGCTCCGCCTGAGCCACCTGTCTCGTTCGGGTCGGGCTCAGCCGCTTATCGCCGCGACGGCTCATACTATCGCCGAAACTTCCAATCTCAATCGCGCTCGTGGGCGAGAGCTCTTTCGATGCAGCCTACCAGTTCACCCGCTCGGAAAGGCTTCTCCAATAGCAGCGCGCCCACCCGATCCACAGCCGATCGTATTCTTGCGTCAAGCGCTCCTGTCATGAACATCGCAGGGGTCGTTATTCCGTCCCGTCGAAGCTGGTCGAGGAGCTCAAGACCGCTCATGCCAGGCATATGCACGTCGACCACCAAGCAACTATTTCCGTCTGGACGCGCATCACGCAAAAAGGCCGCGCCTGAAGCATAGGTGCAAACCGCAAAGCCCTCGCACTCGAGCAACATACGGATCGAGTCTCTGACAGCGTCATCGTCGTCCACGACGTAAGCGGTTGGCCTCTGCGCCAAGGAATTATCCTCCGTTTCGCGCGCCCTTATACGCCAGGAGGATCGTTGGACGCTTTGATCTATCGCAATCACTCGCGCCGGCCAGGTCTCATCTTGTGGCGGTGACTACGTTGCTGCCCCACCCGGTAGACCACGCCATTAATCCCTTCTAATCGGGCGGCCAAGCGACTCCCGCGTTTCGCTTTCCGAAGCGACACTCTCCAATTGGGAGTGGTTGATAATTTTGACGTGCCGCCGATCTCTGAACGTGATCGCGCCCCGGCTGACGAGGCTCCTGAATGATCGGCTCACAGCCTCGAGCGACATACCGACATAGTCGCTGATATCGGACCGGTTCATTGGGAGATAAACCTCCTCCACGCTTTCTCCTCTGGCGGCCTGGTAGTTCTCGAGCAGCTGCAGGAACAGCGCGACCTTGGCTAAAGCACGGTGCTCGCTGAGGAGAAAGGCATGACGCTGTGCCTCGCGTAACTCATGGCATATTTTGCAGATGACGTGAGATTCCAAAATGGGATCTTTTCGAAGCCTGGTCTCAAGAGCCGTTACCGGTATCCTGTATCCTATTACGGCAGTCGCCGCGTCAGCCGAATTGACATATCTTCCTTCCTCGGCCAGCCCGATCAGGTCATCCGGAAACAGAAAGGCGACAATATGCTGCCTCCCGTCTGGCAAACTCTTATATGACTTCACCACGCCTCCGATGATATTGAAAATGGCATCGGCCGGATCCCCTTGACGGTAAATCCTTGTCCCCTTCTTGAAGCGAACAACCGAAGAGATAACCGCGAGTTGTGCGCGTTCTTCATCCGTGAGCAGATGCGCCCGCTTGCCGCCGGAGGAACCCCATAAGGCCATGGCGGCGAGGGACGGACCGCCACCAGGTGGTCCACGGGGATGAGCCCTTCTGCTGCTATTCAAACTGTCCTCGCAATCGCTACGGTTGGGCCTCGTCGGTAGAGCGAGAGGGCGCTTTACCTAACTTCACCATCCGCCGCCAAATCGGCCGCAACCTTGATCTCGATCAAATTTCCGAGCGCGATGACTATAGCCGCCCCAATGGTTCGTTTTTAAGATTTGAGCCGGTGGCCCCCTCAGCGCGCCGCTGCTGAGGTCGGCACGACCTATCGTTCCGAATGGAGTAGTCGTGGCCACGGATAGTGACAAGAGCAGTGGAGGACCGCCAAAAAACCTGACCGAAGAGGGCGTCGCGCTCGTCGCCGAACTGATCGAAGCGCTGACCGCAATCGGCAATTACGTCACTGCGGCAAACCACATATTTGGGGCCGAGCCACGGCCGACACAGGAAACTCTGGGCGAGGCCCTCGCAAAGAGCTTAGCGCAGTTTGAGCGCGCCAACGAAGCTGCTCGCCGACTGCGAGACCTCTTTCGCCGAGAAAGCACAACCCACGATGAGGGCCGGTAGGGGTAGGGAATGCCGAGTACGAGATATCCGTGGCGCGTGTCCTGGTGGTAGAAGACGATGCCCGTCCAAAGCGGATCTCCGAATTTCCTCCAAGAAATCGGGCACGAAGTCGCGTGAGGAGTTTGCCATCGTCGCTTTCGGCGATGGCGTTCAGCGAAGTGATGAAGGTCAGCCCGTCCTCGGGCGAAGGCCTTCACACTCGGAATCGGGATCATCGCCGCGCCGGCGCCGCAACGTCGACCGGCAGTTATTCGCTGATGTTCAGTCCCTCGTGCTAACGCGGCCGCCGCGCAAGCAATTAGTTCGACCATCCGTCCCAAGGGGTTGGCCGCAAAAACTGTTCTATTCCGTCTGCTGCAAGTGAACGCCGGGCAATACCAAGATGGCCAACGTGGTTGCCATTTGGCCGAACCAAAGGACGACCGGGAACGAGGGAAAAACCAGTCGTGGAGGCGAGTGGCTGCCCGCCTCGGCTGGTGTTTGGGCTAGATTAGCCGTGTCCGACGCTCACGACGCTTTGAGCTCGATCCTTCTCGCCTTTGCGGTTTCCGCCTTGGGCAGGACGAGATGCAACACGCCGTCCTTCAGCGTCGCCTCGATCCGGTCGCGGTCGATGTTTTCGGAAAGCGTGAAGACGCGCTCGTAATCCCCGTTGGCGAATTCGTTGTAAACGCGCTGATACCCGGCTTGCTCGCTGGCAGCGCTTCGTCCGCGGATCGTCAACATCCGTCTTTCGAGGGTGATGTCCACGTCATCGGGCGCGACACCGGGCATCTCGGCGAGCACGACAATGCTGTCTTTCGTCTCGTAAATGTCGCTCGGCGGGACGAATACTGGGCGACTGGTTATGCGGTCGCGGTGCCCCGTTGATGGCGGTGTCCGCGGGTCGATATTTCCGACTTCCTGGGCCATGATTGAATTCCTCCGCTAGGGTTATGCAGCGCGGATTTCGATCTTCTTCGGCCGGTCAGCTTCCAGCCGTTGTAGCTCGATTTCCAGAATGCCGTTATTGAAGCGCGCCCGAACTTTATCTGCATCGACCCGGAACGGCAGCTGGACCGCGCGCGAGAAAGTGCCATAGGCGCGCTCGCGACGTTGCCAGTTGACGTTGTCTTCTTGTACCTTTGGCTCCCGCTTGCCCTCCAGCGCCAGCACGTCCTCTTGTAGGCTGATGGTTACATCATCGCGGGTTACGCCCGGCAACTCGGCTGTCACCACCACGCTATTTTCGCCGAGCCAAATGTTTATCGGCGGAAAGTCGCGTGCGGTGGTTGCACCAAACCCTGAGAACAGCCGGCTCATTTCGGTCTGCATTCGCCGCAACTCGACGAAGGGATCGAAACCCAATCGGGGGAATTCTGAAAGCGCCATGATTGGACCTCCTCTCACTGTTGACCCGGGTGTTGCTGCGAAGCGCATCTGATGCGGCATGGAAGCAATCGGCTGGAGCGCATAATTGCACCGATCGAGATTGCCGGTGTGCAGGTGAGGATGGCTGAGCAACGATTGGGATCATATCCTCACAAAGAAGCGAGATGACCACGTCCGGCGAGAACCGCTTTATAAGTAGTATGATAGGGTTTCCGTTGCACCGAATTGATATGGATCAACTCTCCTAAAAAACGACGTTTCCGAGCTCCTCTGCCGGGGATAAAGCCGACTTCTCGCCTACAGCCCCGCAATGCATTGCTAAGACGGGCGAACCCTTTTCTGAGCTCGTCCGCCCGTTCCCCGAGGGAAACATGTCCAGACGGTAGCCGGGATGAAGGCGGCCGACGATGCCGCAATTGCCGCCTGAGAAAGCTCCGCGCCCAAAAATCTGATGCTGATCGCCCAGTTGCGGGGCTCCACCCTCACTAGCATCAGGGGAGCTGGGTCGGATGCGACAGACAGCGACGGCAGAGGCGCGCGCCTTGATGAAGGCAAGACAACAAGTTCCGGCGCCGCGATGCAGGCAACCCATCGCTTCGGCTACCCACGGCGTCCCTTCGCGGGCGGGCTTGTTGCCAAGGACGTCCAAAAACCGGACAATGGCGTTCGCCGATGCTGGAATCCGGTGAATGTCGGATAATACGTTAATCCCAGTAGTTGCTTCGATCATCAACGGAAGCGTGACGGGCCGATCTCGATTTCGCCGATCTTCTCGGTACAAAGAAACACACGCCGGAGGAGAACTATATTGTTCCAGAACATCTTGGTCGCGACCGACGGGTCGGACCTCGCCGCCAAGGCCGTTGAGCAAGGGATCCTTTTCGCCAAGGAGATCGGTGCCAAGATTACCGCTGTGACGGTCACTGAGCGATTCAATGTGCTCTTGCTAGCGCCAAGCCAACTCGAATACACCCCGCTCGAATACAAGAAGCATGCGGCGGCTCACGCTGAGAAAGTGCTCGGCACGGTCTCGGCTGCGGCCAAGTTAGCAGGTGTCGCCTGCGAAACGCTTCACAGCGAGCACGAACACATCTATCAGGCAATAATCGATGCCGCCGCATCGAGAAGGTGCGATCTGATCGTGATGGCCTCGCACGGGCGTCGCGGTGTCTCAGCGGTTGTCCTCGGGAGCGAGACGGTTAAAGTGCTCACGCACTCGAAGATCCCCGTCCTCGTCTATCGCTGAAGTCCACCGACTGTTGGGCGGAGGTGCCGAAATCCGATGCCGCCTCACGCTGGCGCATCTGCCGCAGCGGCGAGGACGCACGAGATCCACAAGCCGTCTCAGCGCCGTTTTACACCCACTGGGTTGCGTTGGCGGGTTATGTCGGCCAAGAGAGGGACGACATTGCTAGCACCTCCTTGCTTGAGCGCGGTGATCTTCTCAGACGCGCGGCTCGCGACAGCGCGAACGGGACTGTCAGTCAAATGCGCATACCGCTCGGTGGTTCGGGATTGACGGTGACCAAGTACCTTGTCGACGAGGTAGAGGCTGTCCCCGCCCGACACGGCAATCGAGGCGAAGTCGTAGCGCGGGCAGTCCGAGCCGTACATCAGCACGCCGTCGCTTAGCGCGTTTGTGACCATGCCGTCCACTGAACAACTGTATCGGCGAGGGCGAGATCGCGCCTTCCGGTCAACGCGCGCGTTGCTGGAGGGCTGTTCTTGATATCCGAGATGGCCGATTGTCCGGCGGCAAGCTCGTCGAGTGTCCAAGCTCGCGCGGCGGCATGGAATGCTCGCCGGCACGATGGGCGACAGAACCTCTGTGACCGACCGCCACTCTGCCGCGGAAGGAATGGCCGACTGCACCAGGGACAATTTAGCGCATCGCTCGTATCAGGCTCGGCAACGCTGCCACCCGCTTCCTGGACGGATTGGACGGATCTTTGCATATCAGGCGTCTCGCGCACGTGTCAGCGTGCGCGCGTGTAACGGTCCATATGCGAGGATCTGTCCAATCTGTCCATGGGTCGCTCAGTCCGAGGCCGCACGGGTCTGCTCGGCGGGTTTTAGAGTGATTCCTGTATAGCCGCGGACCCCTTGGCTCTTGTCCTTTGGGTACGCCATTGCCCCGTGCTCGGCGCCCTCGCCTTCGTCGACCGGGATCGCGGTGACATCGTGGGCGCGCAGGATAACGCCGCTCGCTTCGAGGTGAGGCGCCGTAGTGAGTATCAGCCGGGCGCCGCTAGAATTCGGCGCGGCTTCGAACTGCTCCGCGTCTGCCAGGTCATCGATCGGCACCAGCATCCCGTCCGCCGCCAGGGTGCCCAGAGCTGCGGCGATCCAGACCGGCGAGTTGGGTGCCCAGAGCGCAACTGGGCTGCCACTGTCGACTCCATCTTCACGCAGGTTGCAAGCCAAGCTCAGCGCCTTCTCGGCGAGAGCCTCGCTGCCCCATGTCGCGACACCGTCTTCGCCGAACGAGATGACGACTGGGTGCTCTCCCCGCGCCGTGAGTTCGTTCAGTAAACCCCCGATGGTCCAGGGGACGATCACAAGGCTGCCTCCTGTTGTATAATCCTCACTGATAGGTCGTGCGCAGAATATTGCGTTGATCCAGGTCAATGTCGTTGCCGCTGGCGCGGATAGCGTTGCCCGGTCGCAGCACAGGAGGGACGGATGAGGGCGAGAGATGTGATGGTCAGGGCCGTGGTGACCACATCGCCGGATACCACCGTCGAAAAACTTGCGCGGCTGATGATCAATCTTCGCATTAGCGGCGTTCCCGTCTTGGACGGGGATGGACGGCTCGTCGGGATTGTCACCGAAGGCGACCTATTGCGCCGGGCTGAGACCGGAACCGAACGCCACCGCTCGCGCTGGAGCGAGTTGTTTTCCTCGAATTCGCGGCTGGCCGCCGAATACATCAAGTCGCACGCCAAGCGGGTGGCGGACCTCATGACCCGCGAAGTTGTCAGCATCGACGAAATGGCGACGCTTGCCGAGATTGCCGATCTGCTGGAGACAAAGCAGATCAAGCGTGTGCCGGTCGTACATGACGGCAGGATTGTGGGCATCGTCAGCCGCGCCGACCTACTCCAAGTATTAGCCAGCGGCGGAGTCAAAACGGCTGATGAAGATCGTGACCGCACGATACGCGACCAATTGCTCACCAAGCTGCGCAGCCAGAAATGGACCGATGCCTCTGAGGGTCGCGTTGTCGTCTCCGACGGGGTCGTGCATTTCCGGGGTATCGTCGGATCGGAGGCCGAGCGCAAAGCACTGCGTGTCGCCGCCGAGAACACCCCAGGTGTTCTAGGCATTGAGGATCACACGATATTGTGACCGCTCTACCCGGCGATGTGAGGCGACCACGCGCGCATCGATCCTCCTCGGCTATGCTGGACGATCAGCGAGACGTCATCGCTTTTCTCAGCGAGCCATCCTCCTTTGGACTGGCAGTGGATCGGGTCGATATCATTGAAACGCATGTGTCGCTGGTATTTCTCGCCGGCGACTGCGCCTACAAACTCAAGCGCGCCGTAAAATATCCGTACCTCGACTTCTCTACTCCGGATCACCGCCGGCGCGCTTGCGAGGCCGAGCTCGCTCTCAACCGCCGCACGGCGCCGACGCTCTATATCGAGGTCCGAGCACTCGTCCGCATGTGGGATAAAAGAATTGACTTCGCAACCGACGGTCCGGCGATCGATTGGGTCGTGGTCATGCGGCGGTTCGATCAGTCATCATTGTTCGATGCCCTCGCCCAAACCGGGGGCTTGAGTGCGCATTTGATGAATGAGCTCGCGAACCATATTGCCGAATTCCATTCACTGGCTGAACAACGATTTGATTATGGCGGCGCAGCGGCGTTAACCGATATCGCAGAGGCGAACCACAGATGTCTGATCGCGGCGCGGGAGGCGGGCTTTGCCCTTGAATGCATTAATGAAATCCGCGAGCGTTCGTTGCAGCGGCTCGCCGCCGTTGGCGGATTGCTTGACCGAAGGCGCGCAGAAGGGAAAGTACGGCGCTGCCACGGAGATCTGCACCTCCGCAACATCTGCCTCCTGGATGGCAAGCCGACCCTATTCGATTGCCTCGAATTCTCGGAGGCACTGGGCTGCATCGACGTCCTCTATGATCTCGCCTTCTTATTAATGGATCTCGAGCATCGCGGGCTTACGGATTTTGCCAATCTGGTCTTGAACCGCTACCTCGATGTGACAGACGAGGATGACGGGCTTCCAGTGATGCCGGCCTTTTTGTCGCTTCGCGCCGCGATCTGGGCGCATGTCACGGCGACGGCGATGGACCGAGCGGCACATCCAGAGAGCAAGCCGAAAATGGCCGCCGAAGCGCGCCGTTACCTCGATCTTGCAGCTCGATTACTGCGCCCGCGGCCCTGTCGGCTCGTTGCGATCGGCGGTCTCAGCGGGTCGGGCAAGTCGACCCTCGCCGCTGCCTTGGCTCCAGAGATCGGCGCACGGGTGCTTCGCAGCGACGTGATCCGCAAGCGTTTGTTCGGGGTTGCCCCAGAAACCCGGCTCCCGGCGAGCGCTTACACAACGGAACTGTCGCGCCGAGTCTACGAGGCGCTTCGCCAAAAAGCAGCGGCGGCGCTCGCGGCGGGGTATTCCGTGATCATCGATGCCGTATCCCTAAGGCCCGAGGAGCGCCGATCTTTCGCCGCAATAGCCGAGGCAGCCGCTGTCCCCTTTTCGGGTCTGTGGCTCGCCGCTCCAGCATCGACGATGGAGGCTCGCCTTCGCGCGCGCCGTCACGACGCGTCCGATGCGTCTCCCGAGGTCCTCGCGCAACAGCTCCCGCAATGCGCCGACCCGGTCGACTGGCTTGTTATTGATGCCGGCACTGGGCCGGAAGACTGTCTCGCCTCCGCTCGACGTGCTCTCGCCCTAGGTTGAACAGTTCCGCCGCCATCAGATCGACGGCGGTTTTCCACGGGACTCCTTTGCCTCAATCTGCTGCGCGAGTTCCACACGCCGTTCCGGACTGAGCTCCTCTGTCCGTGCTCTCTTGCGCCTCTTGTTAGTCGAGCTGAGCGTCCGCGTTGTTTCGTGATCCTTCCCTCGACCCTGCTTCAATCGACTATTACTGGACATCTGGATCTCCTTTTTAGCAAATTAATTTGGCCTCCGCTTCGCACGACTGGATCCCGATCAATGGGGTTTATCGAAATTGCTGGACGGGCTGAATTTCGCGACAGATGTGAGCCCAAGTCGTCCCGAATGAAATGTCAGCCTCGCGCCTCATCTCTCGGCTAGCGCAGAAATGCCGGGTTCATTCTCAGCATCTTTTGCTCACGAAGCTCTTCAAGCCGACTCCGCACGTCGGCGCAATACAACGCGATCCGCGATGGTCACGGATCTCTGGGTCGGCGCCAAGCAGACAGTTGGGCAGCGGATTATCCCCGTGCTGCGGATAAATTCGGCGACTGCAGTCTCGTATTCGCTTTGGGACATTTCCGGCTCACTTTCGATTTCGTGTACAATCGAGCTGCGAGGAGGCAATGATCCCCAATCTCTAACACGCATGGAATCCGGTTTTCTCCTTACGGAAAACTACGTATCAGCCGCTCGGACCGCGCGCACTGTGTGTCGCGTCGTTCCGATGCCCCAGACAACCGACCTCTACGCCATGTGGAGGCAGCTCGGCACGCGGTACGCCCGCCGATCCTTAAAGCCGGGCTTCTCATAGATTACTCCACCTCGTAGCCATTGCACCGCGGCAACGACCCTAGCGGTTGGCAGAACTCGCCTTCGCGGGGCGACTATATCCGTTTTTGCGACAGAGCTCACTTTGAGACCCCCTCTCGGCGCTAAACGAACATGACCTCACCCAGGACATGGCGAAATGACCGCGCGCGATGTAGAATAAATCGCCTCTAGTCATTGCAGATGCTTGATGCGAATGCAGCTCGTCCCACTGTATCCGCGTCTCAGCGAGCAACCCCTGGAAGAAACGAAGCCGCTGCAAGTGGATGTCCGTATGAGTGATCACGGCATTCGTTTCTGTGACGCGGACCACGAGAACGTGCGCTTTGGTCGTGCCGAGATCGTGCTGGATGAGCAGGGTGCCGCCCGAGCGGCTGCCGTCGTTCCTAAGCCCGGATGGTCGAATTTCAGTGGGACCGTTCTTTTCACATCTGTGGACGCCTCCGTGAGCGCAAGAAGAATCTTGGGGACGGTATCGCGCGTAGTCAGGTGCTGACATCTGTTCGGCCTTTGCTGCGGCCGTTCATCTGCCGCGGG